>Ga0209415_10013381_pt1 | contig 13534 bp, 8 predicted proteins | sample PeaSoiSIISIP2007_FD_187696 | JGI IMG/M metagenome (GOLD analysis project Ga0209415, IMG submission 187696) | Peat soil microbial communities from Weissenstadt, Germany - SII-SIP-2007 (SPAdes) (version 2) | ecosystem: Environmental > Terrestrial > Soil > Wetlands > Peat | place: Germany... | reverse complement strand
TCCCGAGTAAAAGTCGACGTTGGGATAGAGTTTGCGGCTGACGAAGTATTCATCCTCAAGGGCGATTCGCTCCAATTCGAGAGCGATGTCGAGTTTCGGATTTCCGCCGGTGACTGCGAATACTTTCTCGGCCGTCCACTTGATGATTTTGGCGCGCGGATCGTAGTTCTTGTAGACGCGGTGGCCAAAGCCCATCAGCTTGCACTTGCCTTCTTTAACTTTGTTGATGTAGGCGGGGATATTGGCCTTGGTGCCGATTTCGTCGAGCATGATGAGAACGGCTTCATTGGCTCCGCCGTGCAGCGGCCCAGCCAGGGCCGCAGCCGCAGCCGCGGTTGACAGGTAAGGGTCGGCCTGGGAACTGCCCACGGCGCGCATGGCGTTGGTGCTGCAGTTCTGCTCGTGGTCGGCGTGGAGAATGAAGAGAATGTCCAAAGCGCGGGCGATTACAGGATTGGCCACGTACTTCGGTTCCACCATCTTCCACAACATGTTCATGAAATTTTCCGGATAGGTAAGATCGTTGTCCGGATACACATAGGGGTAGCCAAGGCTGTGCCGGTAGGACAGGGCGGCGATGGACGGCATCTTGCCAATCAGCCGTTGGATCTGATGCAGCCGGTTGGCAGGATCAAAAACGTTTCTCGACTCGGGGTAGACGGAAGACAAGGCTGCCACCGAACTGATCAGCATGGACATGGGATGGGCGTTATAGCGGAAGCCCTCCATGAACTTTTTCGTGTTTTCATGCAGCATGGTGTGGTGGGTGATCTGGTTGACCCAGGTTTTGAGATCGTCGGAGCTGGGCAGGTCGCCAAACAACAAAAGGTAGGCAACTTCGAGGAAGGTACAGTGTTCAGCGAGAACTTCGATAGGGTATCCGCGATAGCGAAGGATGCCTTTGTCGCCGTCAATGAAGGTAATGCTGCTGTGGCAGGATGCTGTGTTCATGAATGCGGGATCGTAGGTCATGAGCCCAAAGTCGTCCGGGCCGGTTTTGATCTTCCGCAAGTCCATGGCCCGGATTGTGCCGTTCTCAATCGGCAGGCTGTAATTTGTGGCGGTGCGATTATCAGTAATGGTGAGGCTGTTTGATGCCATCGGTGAATTCTCCTTTTAACGCTGCCGTGGAGCCGACCGCGGAGAGCTGTGCTGGGGCGGAACTCAAGCGATCCTGACTCTTGGGGGAGCGCGGACGTGGTGCGCTCCCCGCTAGGACAGTTTCTGTTTTCTGGCAGCGTGATGCAGTGCGCTGCCTCACTTGAGCCTGTGATGGAAGTCACTCGCGGGTTCATCTCCCTGAAACATTGGAGGCGTATACTCCGGGGCTTGCTTCTTAGGGGGCTCTTTCTTTCGTTGCCCTCCCATTCATGCCCGTCTTGGATCATGCCTTGCTGCAGCGGCTTTCCGGCGAACTTGAGTCGATTTGTGACGATATGCTTCGACTCGAGGCTTCCCTGCTCAAGAGAACTCTCGCCGTCCATGAAGCGCATCGTTCCAGCGCGCGCAATCTTGCCCACTATCTCGCACTCCGCCGCCACGATGTCCGCGGGTTGCAATCGCAACTCGCCCTGCTTGGCCTTTCGTCTCTTGGAAGAACGGAGAGCCACGCCCTTACTGCTGTCCAAACCGTTCACCACGTATTGAGCGTTCTGCTCGGCGAGGATGCCTCGCTCCCCTGCCCGGCCGAGCCCTCCGTCGGCATCGGCGAAGGCGCCGAGATTCTGGAACAAAATACCGACGCTTTGCTCGGCCCGCCGCCGTCAAAGCGAAAAGTCCGCATCATGGTCACCATGGCCACCGACGCTGCCACCGATTACGAACTCGTCTACGACCTGGTGCAGAACGGCATGGACGTCATGCGCATCAACTGCGCTCATGACAGTCCGGAGGTCTGGCTGGGCATGATTCGCAATCTGCAAAGAGCGCGCGAGGAAACCGGTCGCAACTGCCGCATTGAGATGGATCTCGCCGGCCCCAAGCTGCGTACCGGCCCGATTGAGCCGGGTCCGTCAGTGATTCGGTGCCGGCCCGAGCGCGACGTCTACGGCCGCGTAGTCACGACGGCTCGCATCTGGCTAACTCCGGACGACAATCCCGTGCCACCGCCCGCACCGGCGGACGCTTCCCTGAGGGTACAGGCGGGGTTTCTAAAAAAGTTGCGCCAGGGTGACATCATCCGGCTACGCGATGCCCGCAAGGGGCGTCGTACGCTACGCGTCACCCGCGTCGAAGCGCAGGGTTGCTGGGCGGAAGGCAGGCGGACAACTTACTTCGTCCCGGGTCTCCAACTTCACGCGTTCCGCCGTGCGCTGGCAGGTAAAGGACCGGGCACGAATGTCCTCCGCAGTATTGGAAGGGCCTGCGTCGGCGAACTCCCTCACCTGCCGCAGACCCTGCTTCTCAAGCAGGGTGACACGCTTCTGCTGACTCGAGGGCCCACCATCGGAAGGCCTGCCAATTACCGCAAGGCAGCGAATGGCAAGACCGGGAAGTTGGTCGCGCCCGCGCAGATTGGCGTTTCCCTGCCGCAGATTCTCGATCATGCCAAGCCGGACGAACCGGTCTGGTTCGACGACGGCAAGATTGGCGGTGTGATTCGCGCGGTGAATGAGGATTCCGTGTCGGTGGAAATCACCCAGGCCCGGCCTGAAGGCGAGAAGCTGGGCGCGGAAAAGGGCATCAATCTGCCGGAAACACAGATCGATATTCCAGCGATCACTGCGGACGACCTGGAGGCCTTGCAATTCATTGTCGAGCACGCGGACATCGTCGGCTATTCCTTCGTGCGCACCGAATCCGACGTGCGCCAACTTCTGGATCATCTCGAACGGCTGAACGGCCAGCATCTCGGACTGGTCTTGAAGATCGAAACCCGTAAAGCTTTCGATAATCTTCCCAAGCTGATCCTCGCGGCCATGCGCACCCGCTCCATCGGAATCATGATCGCGCGCGGCGATCTGGCCGTCGAATGCGGCTATCAGCGCCTCGCCGAAGTTCAGGAGGAAGTGTTATGGATCTGCGAGGCCGCTCACGTCCCTGTGATTTGGGCGACACAAGTCCTCGAAAGCCTCGCCAAGAAAGGTATTCCGTCCCGCTCGGAAATCACCGACGCCGCCATGGGCGAGCGGGCGGAATGCGTAATGCTCAACAAAGGCCCGTACGCGGTCACAACCGTGCGCGTGCTCGCCGATATCCTCAAGCGCATGCAAGCCCACCAGGAGAAAAAACGCTCCATGCTGCGCGAACTCCGCCTTGCAGCAAGCTTCTCTAGCGCCGATTAGGAAATGCGTTATTTGCTTTCAACGCCTGATGTTTCTGGGTACACCCGCGCCGCGCTAACGTACTGGCTACGCGACTGGCGCGGACACAATCTCCTGTGAATACCATGGTCGAAGAATAGCAAGCAAAGACAGGTGCAAAGCATCCTCGTGGTCCCAGCCGTTCCGGCCAGCCCGGGAGCGTTGTGAGCTACTTCCGCTGAATGGACTCCAAATATCTAGTTATGTTTTCCAACCGCACATGGCCTAAGTCGTGGTCGAACTCGATCTCGTGGAAGATCGGCCCCCAGATCGGCATCTCTTTCGAGCCGTGTGCGGGCAGGAGGTTGTCCGCGCCAAACGTAATGGTGTTGCGCACATGAATGGCAGGAAACACGCCGTCATTTCGCTGCGAGAGTCTTGTCAGGTCAGGAAGGTCTCGTCTTAGCGCCTTGGCCACGGGACCATTCCCGCGCCCATCGAGTCCATGGCACGCAGCGCAGTTACTTCGAAAGATGCCGGCGCCGTCCACCGGACGGATGGGTTTCTGTTGCAGGCTTCCCGCTTGCGCGGCGGCGGAGACAACCACTGCCACCAGTGAGACAACTACGAGCATCGACACTCGTCGCTTCACCGTGGCCTCCGACGAAATTATGTTTAAGCGGAATACGGCTCAGCAATACACTATGCCGATCGATTGCCATGGTCGGTGACAGCAGTAACAGGTCTGTGTGACGTCGTCACGGCAGGTGACGGCCCGTAGCTTGGGCACACTTGATGCGTTGTTCCGGACCTGTCCCGCTAAACCGTGCGGCAGACCCCGGTAACGCTTTCGATATGCATCGTTCAATAAAGCACCCTGAAGGTTCAAATCGCCGCCAGAGAATTCAAAAGCTTCACACCATCTGGGACACCCCAACCGGTGACGGCATCGAACCCCGGCCCGGCTTTATACCCTTTGCCGGGATCGGGCTTGGATGCATTGTTGCCGACAGTAATATCGCGCGTCGAGTTTTTTCCGACGGGCTGGCCGTTGCCCCCGTTCTGGTACAAGAGCGGCGTCAAGAAGCGCTGCTGTTTAGCGGCTGGGAGCCCGGCGTTGATTCGAGCGATGAGTGCCGCCCACAGGGGCGCCGAGGCGCTGGTGCCGCCGTTCGGCGCATCTTTCCCGACGAAGATGAGATCGTAATACGGCGGGCCGGAAAGAGCTGCGATGTCGGGGGCGACGCGTCCGTCCATACTTCCCGAATTCAGCGACTTCACCTTAACGTTCTGCCAAGCCGGACGCGGAAAGACCGTGCTGACACCGCCGCCGGTAGCGCCCCCGCCTCCGGACCGTTGCCCTGGCGACTGCCACCATGTGACCTCGTTAATGGTGGACCCCGACTGGGTCAGCATGGTTCCGCCGACGCCCAGCGCGTTCGGACTGGAACTGGGGAAGTCGATATGGGCATGACCGTCGTTGACCTGATCTCCGGAACCGTCGTCCCCCGACGAGACACAGGTCGTGATGCCGAGCAGCCGCGCTGCGTTCAGCCGGTCGTCGATGGCTGAAACCGCATTCGCCGACCAACTGGGGTCATCCTCGGCCAACCCCCAACTGCACGAAAGTGCAACCGGCCTGGCGGTGATCACCTGGTTGAGAAGATCGACCCACCCGCGCTGATCGAAAGTGGAAAAATATACGGAGATGCTCGCCTTGGGGCACAAGCCGGCGATGATTTGGACGTCCATCATCACTTCACCGCTGTCGCCCAATACCTGACGACGCTGCTGCGGAGGAAGCGCCAGAACCTGCTGCAGGGTGTAGGCCGGAGCGTCGATCGCCACCGCTTGCACGTTTGCCACCGGTCGCTGGAACTTGTTGCAGTAGGCAGTCATATCGTCCACGAAATAACCGCCCCCGAATTCGGCGATCACGATGCTTTGGCCCGCGCCGTTGCCAGGCGGGAAATTGTAGCGTTGCTCAAGATCTGCCGGCGCTAATGGCGATAACGCGGCTGCGGCCGCAGCAGCGCCTGACTTGCGGCGCGCCATCCGCCGTTGATCGATCCCGAACACGCCCGTCACGATTCCTTTGAGTTCCATGGGGATCTGGATCGCTCCCTGCCGGCCGCGATACTCGCCATCGCGATCCGAGCGCATGAGCACCATGCCAGGTTTGAAGGCCGCTTCTATAGCCTTGGCAGTTCCGCTAACACGCATGCTGCGCGTTTCCAGAGAGACGTCTTCCACCTTAAGGCCGAACTTCTTGAGCGACTTCGCCACCTTGTCGGCGTCGGCTTGGCTGGCGCCGAATTTCGCGGACAACTCCGCGGGCGTCAAAGTCTTACCCACGTATTCGTCTGCCTCCGGGAGCTTCGGGCCCGAAAGTCCGATAGTAACTTCAATCATTTGCTTGGGGTCGATCTCGCCGACCTGAGTGGCCAAAGGATCTTTTCCCCGTTTGCTGCCTGGCAGAACCACGTGCGCCTTACTTGCCATGATGGGTCTCCAATTCTGAAGGCCTCGGTAAGATACACAGTCTCCCGAGGGCTAAGTGAGCTAACGTATGGCTTTCTAACTTCAGTTCCTTCTGCAATGAGCAGACTACGCCGTAGGATCTGCATCGTTGCCGGTAGGGGACAACTCTCCCAGCAGCGCTGCGGATAGCAACGGCGTACCGTCGGTTCAAATTTTCCAGGGAAGCAGCGAGAAGGGCCCCCTCATTCCGAAAAGTTGCCACCTTCCCGGCTGGCCAACTCGCTGAAGGTTGGAACTCTACGGCAGGATTCTGCCGGTGTCAATAGAGATTTCCAGAGGTCGCAACTCCACAACACATGAGCACAGATCACCTGCTACATCGACGGACATATCTTGTGCGAGGGACGCTCTTTCGGAATTCATATTGACAAAAAATGTGCTCTGGTCTACTTTCGGTTCGTATTTTACGAGGAAGCAAAAGCTGAGGGGCTTTCGATTCCTTGTGACCTTCCCTTTTGAGTCCTTGAGATCATCCAAGGGACTTAGCGGTACTTCCCCAGTAGGGCCAATCTACTTGTGTCGGTGATTGAAGCAGATGCTCTGCGCTGGATCGTCACGTTTCGCCGTCCCGAGTCATCTGGTGCATACGCGCTGCTTCAGAATACCGGCATGTACACCGATGCGAGACTGCGAAAGGCAAGTTCAGCGTCGGCTGCTCTTTTGGGACATTCCGCGCGCACGCGAGCCCAGTAACGTCGGCCTCGCCACGCCGGACGAAAAACGCACATAACCCGCCGAACGTATAACGCGAGGAGAAACAAATGCCCGAAACTATCCAACTCAGTCAAAATTCCGGCTGGATGAGCCTGGGCAGCAGCGGAATGCGGCTGCGGGCGCCGGGGCTCACGGGCAATCTGATCTGGCGGCCGCCTGCGGAGCATGCGCAGTTCATGGCCAGTGCCATCTCACCAGCCCTGGTTGCGGGCAGTGCTCCGGACATTGTGGAGCAAGCGCTCCAGGAAGCCGGTCTCGAAGATCAGGGATCGCTGAACGCTCCAGCGGGGGCCGCGTCCTTCGCGGGTCCGCCCAGCCAGTTTGTCCTCGATCATCCCGTCGCCCAGAATCGAATCGAGTTTGCGATTTACCGGGACGAGAGTGGCGTGATCAGCCTGCATCGCCCTTTGCCGTCGCCGCCAACTGCCGCCATGCTGGCTGCACCCGCAACGGCACCGGCTTCGCGATCGCTTCGCTACGTGATTCCCATGCGGCACGCGCCCACTCCGATGGGCGGAGTGCCGCAGATGGCGATGCTGGGCGGCATCGCCGGCAAGGTCATTCGCTTCGTCGGGCGCGCCGTGACAGGACTCGCCGGAAATGCGGTATACGCAGCGGCCAAGGCGTGGGAGGACCACTATCGCCCGGAGGGCTTTCTTTGGGGTGGGACCCCGGCCCAGTTATTGGCCACAGCGCCGGTGCCTCCGACAGACGCCAACTGGCAAGCGCTGCAGGGAAACAAGTCGCTGCTGTTTATTCATGGAACCATCAGTTCGACGCTTGGAGGATACGCGGGACTGCAGAACTTCTCTGACCAGGCGGGACTCTTATACGCGAAATACGGAAGCCGCGTGATCGGTTTCAATCATCACACGCTGACCAAGAGTGTGCCGCAGAATGCGGTGGACTTTCTCTCCGGCATGAAGCCGGGAAACTATCAATTCGATGTGATCAGCCACAGCCGAGGCGGACTACTGGCACGCGCATTGAAGGAGTTGACGCCGGCGGAACTGGGGCAGTTGGTCGACCCGGTTTGGACTCCTCCCGCGGGTCTCAATGTGCAGATCGGCAAGGTCGTGCTGGTGGGCACACCCAACGTGGGTACACCCCTGGCCAATCCGACGGATTTACCTGAGGCGGTGAGCCGGTTGGCATCGCTTGCCAGTTCTTTCAGCCAGGATGTTGCGGCAGCAGGCTTGGGAGCGTTATTTGCGATCTTTGGAGGCATCCTGGAAGGTGGACTGGGCGCACTACCGGGGCTGGAAGACATGAACCCCGGGAATCCGTTTCTCGCCCAATTGAATGCGGCGTCCAACGACAACACTCCTTACTACGGCATAGAAGCGGACTTCCAGCCCACGGGGGGACTGGCGACCGCAATCGAAAACAATGGCGTAGATGCGTTGTTCCTGGGCGAGGCGAACGATCTGGTCGTGCCGACGCTCGGCGTTTCCGACGTCAATGGCCAACCGCTGCCGGGCACCCAGGTGGACGCCTATCCCCAGAGCGCGAATGTTTACCATACCGACTATTTTTATCAACAGGGAACCTGGGACTCGATCCTGGGGTTCCTGCCGTGAGCACAACAGGAATTGGCGTCTGTTATGGGTTTTTCTTGTGACAGGAGTTTGTAGCCGCCTCGGCCGAACACCGCACCGGCAAGAGGAAGGTCATCCTACCTTCGGAGACTTGAATTTATCGGAACTTTTGCCGGGCGGCGGCACGGCATCGATTTGGCAGGAGTTAGCTCTCTCACTTCCCCAGGATTGAGAGTGCACCATGAAACAAGAGATGGGATGGGGAGCAGCGGCTGTCATAGCCATCGCCGCGGCCGTGGGCATTTTTTCACAGTCAACCAGCAAACCCAACGAAGGGTCTGCCACCGGAGGTCGGCCTGCATCCATAGCCAAGCAGGTCAAGGCCCCGAAAAACAACATTCACAAAGAGTGCTCGGACCTGATCGAACTGTTCCAGGCCTTCCTACTCGACGAGAATGTGGCGGGACCGGGATTCTGCTATGACTCCGACGGCGATCGCGCTAGCGTAGCCAGTAAGTCGGAGGATAATCTTGCGCCGAAATTCGTCATCGCCACCTTCCCTGACCCGCTTCACACCCACTTCTCGCTTCTCTTCGACCGGTTTGTCGAAGCAATCCAACAAAGCGCACAGGATGAAGGCTATCAATACGACTCCTCATGGCTCCCTTGGGAAACGGAAGAGCCAACACTGACCCTTCTTGGAGACCAGGACGAGGCCGACGATCGAAAAAAGCAACGTGAGGATCAGCCCGGTGTGCTCCTATTTCACGCTGCCGCTCGAAATGGCCAGACCGCACGTATGCCTTATCAAACGGGGCTGTTCGTCTTCATTGTCGGGGAGGATTCTACCGATGGCATCCACCGCAAGCAATTTGAAAACGCAGTAGCGTGGATTACCGCTTTGCGAGGCGCGAGCGAGGAGTTACGCGTCGGAATTCTAGGGCCCACATTTTCCGGCTCCTTCCCATCGTTGGCAGAACTGCTCTCGGATCCGACGTTAAGTCGCACTCTTAGTACCGGCCGCGCGAAATTCCCGGAGCCCCTTGCGATCTATAGCGGCAGCGTAACCAGTAAGAAGGATGCTGAGCAGTTTGCCACAAATCCGGCGTTCACTTTTCGTAGTTTTCTTCAAGATGACGATACGGCCCTGGATCGCCTTTGCAGGTACCTAACGGGCAATGGAAAGGAGGCTTTCAACCTGCAAAGACTCGCAATTCTTTCCGAGGACGAGACCGCTTATGGTTTTGAGGTCTCGAACAAGCAGGAACTATGTCCGGGAGCGTCCTGGCTCTACTACCCGCGCGATATCTCGACTCTGCGTTCCGCTTACCAGCAGCAATCTATTTTCAATTCAGCAGCTACTCAGCAGAATCAAAGCACAACACAACGCACTGGGCTGACTACGGACCTGGCGGATCCGGAGGGCAAGGAACACGACACCGTCCGTACCTATGCAGGCAATCAAACGCCTCTTTCTCAGGAAGCGGAATTGCTCGCGATCGTGGGCGCCCTGCGCGCGCACCGGGCGCAATACATTGTCCTGCGCAGCAGTAATACGCTCGATCCGCTGTTCCTGGCTAACTTCTTACGTCGGCAGTACCCCGAAGCCCGCGTGGTGATTCTCAACTCAGATCTTCTTTTTCAAAGAGGACAGGACGCACTGCAGCTCAGCGGCGTGATGACTTTATCCACGTACCCTCTGCTCTCCTGGGAGCGCGATTGGACCGCCCGTGAACCGCCCCCAATCCGTTCGCACAGGGTGTTTCCCGAGAGCTCCACGGAAGGGACCTATATCGCCGCGCGATTGTTGCTGCATACACCGGCGCTCGATAATGATCCAGCTTGCCATGCGAGTTGCGCGATCATAGACAGCAAGTTGGATGAGTACTTCTTGCCATCAGTATTCTGCAAACCCCCAAGAGAGGCATCCTATGTGCCGCTTCCCGATTACGCCCCGCCCTTCTGGACACAGCCTCGGCCCTGCACCGAAGACACACCAAGCGAGTCTTGCAAGCCGACAAGCCGACCGTATGGTTATCGGTGATTACTAAGAGTGGATCCTGGCCCTTGGCGGCGCTAAACGACAACACGCTTCCGGACCCGGACAAGAAAGCGCTGCCTGAATCGCCAACATCCTTTCCCCAGGATCGTCGCGAGTGGCCGACAATGCCTTTCAGTATGAAGGTGCTGTTGGTTTCATTAGCCGGATTTGCGCTTTTTCATCTCTCTTGCTGCTGGTTCGCTTCTTTCACCGCCAAGCCTGCCTTCCGTGCGCATTTCGCCACTCACGGCTGGCGGCACCGCGTTCTCATTTTTATGGGCAGCTTTCTCCTGGCCCTGATGGCCCTCATCACAGGATGGGGCTGCGGAGCATTTCCGTGGACAGGCGCGGCCCTCGCGAATCAATGGCCAGTTCGTGGCTTGATGTTTTTTGTATGGCTCGTCGCCGGGCTCTCCATTGTCGCCAATGCTGGCGCTACCCGAAAATTGAACGAGGATAACGTGAATCGACTCAGGGGAAGCCATAACGATTCCCGCTTTCGAAAACGGTTGCTTCTGCTTTTCATAATGTTTTGGTTATCGATTGGAGTCGCTTTTCTGGCCTGGGTTTTGCCGATCGAATGTGCGCTTACACTCGCGAATCGAGTCCCCGCTTACTGGCGTTCGATGAATCTCACCAGCGGCGTTTCCCCACTCGTTCCTTTCTTGTCCTTGATCTCCGGACTCTATATCTGCTTCTGGTACTCGCTGCATGGACTGGCTCTGTTCGGCCCTGATCGTCCCCGCCTACCGCTGAGAGCAAATCTGATCATCAAGGTTAGAGATGGCGAGAGCAAGGGGCAAGAGTTGGATGTTCTCCCAATGTTTAGCCAGGAATGTGCCGCGGAACCGGCCGAACATACCGCAACTCCATTCGAATTTTGGACCATGCTATTGACCTTCGCTCTATTTGTCGTCTTCATAGGACTAACTTTTGTGGTCGTAAAGGAAGTGCCGGTCCGTAGCTTGGGAGCAAGGGTCTATGCAATCATTTTCTGCGTATGGCTGGACTTTTGCTTAAGCCTGATCCTGGGCGCGGCCCGGCAGCTTTGGGTCACATGGAGCCGCTTGCGGCAGCTCCTTGTTTTTCTCGATCGTATGCCCTTGCGGCGCACTCTCGGGGCTCTGCGTGGATATTCCTGGGGAACGGTGTGGAAGATGAGCGGAAACGTTCTCGATGTGCGTTACAAACTGCTATCGCGGCAGCTTGAGTCGTTGAACCATCTTCGCACCTCCCTCGAGGATTTCATAAGCGGCGATCACGACCTGGATGACAACGAAATGAAAGGAGCGGAGGCTTGTCTGACTACAGTGGATGACTGTCGTAAGGCGGGAATGGTTTTTGCACAGTGGTATTCGGTCAATTATCGCAACGCAAACGCCGCCGGCTTGCGCAGTTTTGAGGAATTGCAGCAACGAATTGCCGCCACCACTGGACAAGTGCTGACGGACCTCCTCGCCCCCGCGTGGCGAAGAGAAAAACAATCTCTCATTCTGGTCCAGTCTGGAGGCAGCGATAAAGATATCGATGAGCGCAAGCAAGCGCCGCCGGAGTCAGGCCAAGAACATATCCGCAACGCGGAAGAACTCACCTGCCTTACCTACCTGGGATTCGCTCAGAATATGCTGGGCCGAATCCGTACCATAGCCCTCGCTGGACTATTTCTTTTCGTTGCCACGACAATCGCCGTGTCAAGCTATCCCTTCGACCCTCGGCCAGCACTCAGCGGAGTCCTGTTCGTATTGTTCGTGGTGTTCGGCGCAGTCATCGTATTCGTCTATGCGGACATGCATCGGGATTCAACTCTAAGTCACATCACCAACACGAACCCGGGGGAACTCGGCTCTGAATTCTGGTTCAAGATCGTCGGCTTTGGCGCCGCGCCATTCATCGGTCTGATCACGACCATCTTTCCCGACCTGTCCGGCTTTCTATTCTCATGGCTGCAACCCGGACTTACTTCACTGAAATAAAGTGCGTAGCGCTCAAGCAGCGGCGAGTCGCTCATCGTCACATTTGCAATTTCGCGTTCCACGCACGGTTCGCGATACCGACCGTGTTTCCAAAACGACGCTTAGAAGTGCCGCGGCTGTCTCAGGGGCCTTACTCATTTAAGGCCAGAGGACTCCGTCCTCGCGCGATGCTGCCCCTCACGACAGGCTTGTAGCCATCGTGTCAGAAACTCCCGCAGATCTTCTGGCGGCCTGATCCACAGGGCAGCCGCGGTTTCGCGCCATTCGCTGCGAACCAGCACGCTTAGGCCCAGGGCTCCAAGAGAGAGGAAAGCCCGCTCGTCGGTCAAATCATCCCCCAGGTAGGCGACGGGAACCTCCGGGCCGATTTCATCCAGGATAGTGCGGACTGCGTCCCCTTTATCATGACCCGGCATGCGCATTTCAATACCGCCATCGAACTCGAGCAGTTCCATTGGTGCACTTTGCGCAATGGGGAGCCAGCCCAGCAGAACTCGGCCGCGGGTTTCCCCCGCCGCCGCTTCGTCCAGGCCACGCCAATGGAGGGCGAGGGCCCCGGTCTTGAATTCAGCCCAGTTGTGCAGCCCCTGATACTTTAACCAACGTTCTGCGTCAGCCAGGGCGCGCAGCACAGGCTCTTCAACGCGGGGTGTCTCGCTGGTTCCATCCGATCGCAACCGCTCCAACCCATGGCATCCCCAGATCTCGGGACGGGGGTGAACCGCAAGCAGCGGGATGATCTCATGAGCGTTTCGACCTGTGATGATGACCACACGGGTGCGGCCATTGCCGATGATCTCCTGCAGGAGCGCGGTCATTCCCGGATAGGGGAGAGCCTGCTGGCGATCGAGGCAGAATGGCGCGAGAGTACCGTCATAGTCGAGCAGAAGCGCGGAAACCGGCGCCTGCGCCACCGCGTTCATGAATTGCTCGACTACGATTGGATTGACCGTGCGAGACAACCACGCTCCTCATTGCCAGGCAGCAGAACTCGCCCGGAGTTTCTCCTTGCTTTCGTCCGACGCGTCCATGCGCAGCTCACAGAGTTCCGCGATGAGGGTTCCTGCCCAGCGATAAACGTTGTGCTCCCTGACCGTCTTCCGCATGCGCTGCATGCACAATTCCTTTTCTTCCGGCCCCATCTCAATGGCTGTGCGAATCGCCTCCGCCGTCTGGTTGATGTCGTAGGGATTGATCGGCAAGGCATCGTGCAACTCGTGGGCGGCGTCGGTAAAGCAACTCAGGATCAGAACACCCCTTTCGTCGCGCCGGGCCGCCACGAATTCTTTCGCCACCAGATTCATGCCATCGCGCAACGACGCGTGATACCGACGATGAGGGACACAATGAGCCGGTTGCTGAGCAATCGCATGGCACTAGCCCCCAATGGAGCGGAAAGGAGAATTTCATCGTACCGCAACGGGCGGCCAGTTGGCACTTACTACACTAGAGCGGCGACGGCTCGTCCTCGTTCTCCTCCTTTTT
>Ga0209415_10013380_pt1 | contig 13535 bp, 6 predicted proteins | sample PeaSoiSIISIP2007_FD_187696 | JGI IMG/M metagenome (GOLD analysis project Ga0209415, IMG submission 187696) | Peat soil microbial communities from Weissenstadt, Germany - SII-SIP-2007 (SPAdes) (version 2) | ecosystem: Environmental > Terrestrial > Soil > Wetlands > Peat | place: Germany... | reverse complement strand
CGGCCGCGCAAGACGACGTGGATCGGCGCGACATTCTCACTCGCACGGTGCATTCCAGAAGGCGAGGAGGAACTCGCGCACAACGGGATCGCCCATGGGCCGAGCATCATAGCACTAACAATTCATAATCGATAATCGATAACAGACGCCCTCAACCATCCGACCCGATGCAGAACGACTACTTCCGCACGCCGTGCTACCTGAAATACCAGTGGGCCAGCGCGACAAATCCGGGGCCACCCACGCTGCTCACCGAGGCAAACGGGCTGCTGCTCGGCGTGAACTCCAGCTCGCCGCTGACGCCAAGCTTCGGCACCTTCGCGAAGAAGATCTCCACCCCCCCCAAGACGAGAACGCCGGTGGCGGTCGTACTGGTGTTGTTCAGATAGGGAAACGACGATGTGATGATGCTCAGGCCGCCACCCACAAAGGGGCGAAGGGACAGCGGCGCATTCACCTTAAACGGCGCGAACTCGTACAGAACGGCTGGCGTGATCTGGGTCGAGGAGTAGCTGACGTTGAAGACATCGCCGTACCCGTAGTGAGATACGCCGACCTGAAAGCCCCAGGGCGGCAGGAACCACGACCGCAGCGAGGCGCCAATGCCCAAGCCGAAGCCACCGGTCCGCACTCCCACGCCGAGTTTGTGCTCGCCCTGGGGGGGTGCCGCGCTCCCCTGCAGCAGCGCCGATGTTTCCGAAAAGTCGGTCGCCGACACTTGAAGAACGGCCGTCTGTATCGCGGCCTGGAGGTCCACGCTCGTGGACTGTTGAGCCCGGACGGTGGCCGACGCGACTCCAAGCACCAGGACGCATACACCTGCGCTGATCGTGTGACGCATAGGTTCTCGCTTTCTCCGGCGATTCCGCCTATCGAAGATTGGAAAGACCCTGCTGGGCGCCGAAATTGTACCCGACTTCTACGCCGGAGAATGAAGGGCCGCTAGCGCTCGCCACGCGTCCACGCCAGCACCGCAAGGGCCCCGCCAGCCACGACGAGCGCTCGTATCCGCCGGACGAGCGCCATCGTCAGGCCGGCCGCGGCGGGTAATCCGATCGCTCCGAATAACAACGCGTACACGCCCTCTGACGCCCCGAACTGTCCGGGAATGAAGAAGAACACGATGCCGATGAACTTGGTGCTGCCTTCGAGGACGAACGGGTCGGCCAGTGCGAGGTGAAGCCCGAGCGCGCGAACGACGACCCAGATTTCGATGGCGAGCAAGGCATGCCCGCCTGCCTCGATCGCGAAGACCTCCGCGAGTCGCGCAGGGCGATTGTGCATGAAACTGACCAGCACACGCTCGACCGGATCGAGGCGGACAGCCGCCCTGTCCGCACGATCGCGACCGGCAATCGCGCCCAGACGGCGCACGATCGGAACGATGAGCCCGACGCCGGTGACGGCAGCGATGAAGAAGGCGACCGTGAACGCGATCGTCGCGACGACGATGGCCACGACAGGAGCGTGCAGTGCGCCCGGCAAGACGCCACGCGCAAGCAGCATCGCCAGGGCCGCAGCGGCCATCCATGTCGACACGACGGTATAGAGCAGGTACTCGAGGGCCACGCCGCCGTACGCGTCAGCCGCCGAGACGCCGCGTTGCGTGAGCAACCAGCCCTTCATCGGCTCCGCAATGAACGGGCCGCTGAGCGTCAGCACCTCCACCGCTTCGCCCGACAGGCGCACGCGCAGCACGTCGACGTAGGAGATCAGAGCGACCGGAAGACTGCGCCAGAGCGCAGCGGCCCGAACGGCGACATGCGCCGCGTACAGCGCGGAGACGGCCAGGAAAGCCCAGCCAATACGGCGCAGCATGTCAGCGATGATTCCGGCGCCGACCGACTCGATGAGCACGACGAGCGCGGTCGCGCCACCGACGAGCAGCAATGCGCGCGCCATGCGGGGCATGCGGCCAGCCGATGGCCTTCACCGCAGGACCATGACGGCGATCCGACCGTCTGTGGTCAGCGTGTCGCCGGTTGCATTACTCAGCCATCGGGGTGCATCCGGGCGCTCCACGTAGGACAGCGACTCGATCCGCCCGGTGAAGCGCAGGTCTGCCGCGACCTTCTCGCGCTCCAGGTCGATTCGGCCATCTATCTTGTGGGTGAACGTCCGGCCTGTGGGCGAGAAGTGGATCCCGATGTCGTGGGTCGCCGCTCCCACCCAGACGGGTGAGCCGTCCCACGTGTCTGGGCTCCGCCACAGCCTGATGTGGTGACGCTTGGCGAACGTGTCGAGCTGTCGTTGGAAGACGAGATTGGGCCGCCGGCCATCGAGCAGCAGCGGCGACACAGGACCATGGCGGTAGGAATGCCGGTCGGCCACGGCCAAAAGAGTCTCGGTGTCCGACCGGAGCGAGTGGGCCGCGGCCGTCTCCCAGCCGCCTTCTCCAAACGCCAAGGACACCTGCTCAGCCGTCCCGACCAAGAGCACGTTGACGAGGTCCGAGGGCCTCAGATTTCTCGTCGTCGTTCGCAGGGGCTGTCGCGCGATCAGCCGGTTGAGACGGTCATCCGGAGGGATCTCGGGCCCCAGGCGGGCGCGGGCCGGACCAGCGTTCCACACCAACGGCTCCTCCAGCACGAGAACGAGCTCGGTTCCGGCTGCGTATTCGACCTGTGGGCGCCGGGCACGCGTCAGGATGAACTTGACGGCTTCCAGACTGGCCAACAGGTAGGGATGCGCATGGGCAACCAGCAGCAGAGTCTCTTCAGCCCTGCTGGGTCTGGCCGACAGGGGCTTGAGCCCACAAATGACTCCGGCCGCGTCCACTGATTCGCGCGCGTTGTCCACCTCCAAGACCCGCGTGCGCATTGGAGCCACAGTGCCGGCCAGTTCGATGACATCAAAGGTGATATACAGAACGGCCCGGCCTTCCCGCTTGGTCTCGCGCTCAGCGTCCTGAACGGTTCCCTGCAGGCGCGTCCCCGGGGTGAGGATGCCGCCGCCGGGGCCAGCGGACTCAATGAGCACGGCAGGAATGCGATCGCCCAACATGGAGCGCGCGCTCGAGACAAAGGCTTCCAGCCGCACCACGAACTCGGTTCCGGCAGGTACCGTCTCCGCCATGCATGGGGCAGCCCAGAGGGCGAGCAGCGCCACTTCCGCCACAGCGACCATGAGACATTGTCGAAGCGCACTCTTGCACACTGTCTGCCCCGCAAAGCTCCGCCCAAAGCGATCAGGCGAAATCCACCGGTCAACAACCATCCGTCGCGGTGAGCTCGATGTCGGCGCCATTGTCAGTCGCTGAGCTGTCTGCCTTCGTCAGGGGTTCTTGGCCATCATCTGCGGCAGCGACGACTGATTCCACCCGCCGCCGAGCCCTTTCAGAAGAAGCACGCTGGCATCCATCCGCCGGACCAGCAGGCTATTCGCCACCCGCTCGTTCGTCAGGGCCGCGCTTTGCGCGGTGATGACCTCGAGGTATGTGGTGACGCCCCCGGCATACCGGTTCGTGGCGAGCGCGAGGGACCGTTCGGCCGCGGCGACGGCTCGATCCTGAACAGCCGCTTCCTCCTCCAGCACCCGCAGCGTCGCCAGTTCATCCTCCACGTCGCGGAAGGCCGACAAGACGGATGCGCGGTACGACGCCGCGGCCTCGACGTACGCGGCGCGCGCCTGATCGGCCGCGGCGTGCCGACGTCCGGCATCGAACACGGTGACGAGCGCGGCTGGTCCCACGGACCAGAAGTTGCTCGCGCTCGCGAGCCAGGATCCGAACGAGCTGCTGTCGAAGCCGGCCACGCCCGACAACGTGAGGAGCGGATAGTAGGCCGCCGTCGCGACGCCGATCTGCGCGTTGGCGGAAGCCACGCGCCGCTCGGCCGCGGCGATATCGGGGCGGCGCTCGAGAAGATCGGAGGGCACGCCAGCCGGGATGTCAGGTGGCGAGGCCGTCAGCGGGACCGCTGGGATCGAGAAGGATGACGCCGGCTGCCCGGCCAGCACGGCGATGGCGTGCTCGAGGGTCGCACGCTGCGCCCGCACGTCGACCGACTCGGCGCGGGTGGTTTCGAGTTGAGTTTCGGCGAGCGCGACGTCCGCCTGCGAGGCGATGCCGCCTTGGAAGCGGTTCGTCGTCAGCTGCAGCGCCCGCTCGTAGGCGGTCACGGCGGCGTTCAGGAGCTCCTGGTCGCGATCGAGGCCGTGCAGCGCGAAGTAATCGAGCGCGAGCTCGGCATGAACGCTCAACCGCGCGGTTTCGAGATCGGCGGCGGTGGCTTGCGCGCTCGTACGCGTCGATTCGACGATATCGTGAATCCGTCCCCAGGCGTCGGCCTCGTACGAGACGCCAACCGGCACGGTGAAGTCGCTGTAGTCGTGATGGAAGGGAGAGGTCGCGCTGTTTGCGGACGGCTGCGCATTCGTGATCGCCGGCCCGGCAGTCGCCTGCGGGTAGAGACCGGAGCGCGCGCCGCGGAGAAGCGCCTGGGCCTGAACGAACTGGGCCTCGATCGCCTTGAGCGTTTCGTTGGACACCGTGACCTGCTGCTCCAGCGCGGTCAGCTGCGGGTCGCCGAACAACTCCCACCAATCGCCGCGCGCCGCCTGGTCGCGCGGCTGCGCGGGCTTCCAGTTGGCGTTTTCCTTGTACACGGGCACGAACTCGGTGGTGGGCCGCACGTACTTCGTGCGCGACGCGCATCCAGGAATTCCCAGGACCGCCAGCCCAAGGGCGATGCCGCGCGTCATCGTTCTCACGTTCATTCGCGGGTGCTCATCCTGGCTGATCCGGCTTGGCGAGCCGCACCGTTTGCCCAGAGGCCAACGAATCGGGCGGATTGACGATCACCTGCTCGTCTCCGTTCAGGCCGGAGACCACCTCGACAAAGCTGCCGAAATCGCGTCCCAGCGTGACCGGAACGATCTGAACGCGGCCGCCACGGTCCACGGTGGCGACCTGCACGCCCTCGCTCTTGAAGATGACGGCACTCACCGGCACCTTCAACGTCGATGCCGGGCTCGGCAGCTTGAGGTGCACTTCCGCGTACGATCCCGCCAGCAGCTCCCCCGTCGGGTTCTCGACATCGACCTCGATGAGGAGCGTTCGGCTGGCCACGTCGATCGACCGGGCCGTGCGCACCAGCGTTCCGGTGAAGCGGCGGCCGGGGAATTCCTTCAAGGAGAGGTCGGCCTTGAGCCCTGGCAGGGCGGCGCGCGAGTAGACCTCGGGGACGTTCACGAAGACACGCAGCCTGTCGGTCGAGGCGATGTGAAACAGCTCCTTCGTGTTGTTGGACCCAATCAGGGCCCCCACATCGACATTGCGCGCCGTGACGACACCCGTGAACGGCGCTTCGATGCGGCTGAACGCCTGCAGCTGCTCGAGGCGCTTGACATTCGCCCGGGCCGAGTCGACGACGGCCTGTTTCGCCTCGAAATTTCCGTTCGCGTTGTCCACATCCTGACGGGACACCGAATCTGTCTTGATCAGGTCGCGATACCGTTCCGCGGTGGACTGCGCGAGCTTCTCATTCGCCGCGGCCGTCGCCAGGTCGGCCCGCGCCTGCAGCAACTGCTGATCGACCTCCGGCGTGTCCACTTCGGCAAGGAGCTGGCCCGCCTGCACTCGCGTGCCGATGTCCGCATACCACCGACGCAGATAGCCGTTGGTCCGCGCGTAAATCGGCGCTTCAACGTACGCCTGGATCGATCCCGGCAGCGAGATTTCTTCCTGCGGCGCGCCGCGCTCGGGCCGAGCGACCGCCACGGTGGCGATCTCCAGTTGCTGTGTTTCCTTGGTCACCTCCATCAACGTCCGCGCGCGCGTCGAGATCCCCCAGAAGGCCGCACCGGCCGCCAGCAGGACGATGACGGCACCGCCGATGAGCGGCCCGGACGACTTGCGTGTCGGTGCCCGAGACATGTCGATCGTGCTCATAAGTATGAAGTATCCGCCGTCAGAATCAGACGAGCCCAGCTCCTATACCGGTTCGTCCTGAAGTTCCCTGTTCTGTGCGCCGTGGAGGAGTGCGAACACGGCAGGAACGAAAAACAACGTCGCCATCGTCGCCAGCGTGAGGCCCCCGATGACCGCGCGGCCAAGCGGAGCGTTCTGCTCGCCGCCTTCGCCGAGGCCGAGCGCCATCGGCACCATCCCGATGATCATCGCCAGCGCCGTCATCAGGACGGGGCGAAACCTCGTGAAGCCGGCGTCGACCGCTGCCTCGACCGGCGACCGGCCTCGCAGGAGCTCGTCCTTCGCGAAGCTCACGACCAGGATGCTGTTGGCGGTCGCCACGCCCATGCACATGATCGCACCGGTCAGCGACGGTACGCTGAACGTCGTGTGCGTCAGGAACAGCATCCAGACGATGCCGGCAAGCGCGGCGGGCAGCGCCGTGATGATGATGAACGGGTCGAGCCACGACTGGAAGTTGACGACGATCAGCAGGTACACGAGCACGATCGCGAAGCCGAGCCCGGCCAGCAGGCCGACAAACGACGACGTCATCGTCTGTACGACGCCGCGAACGATGAGCTCGGAGCCCCGGGGCAGGTTCTTCTGGGCCGCCGCCAGGATCGGTGTCATGTCGCGGGACACGCCGCCCAGATCGCGCCCCTGCACCGCGCCGAAGATGTCGATGACCGGGTTCACGTTGTAGTGCGAGACGACGGCCAGGTGCACCTGGCGGGTGACGTCGGCCAGCGCTTCGAGCACCTGAGGCTGGGAGCCCTGACCGCCGGTCACCGGAATATTTCCGAGCTGCTGCAGCGAGTTCAGCTGGGACTGGGGCATCTGCGTGGCCACGCTGTAGGTCACGCCGGTGGCCGCATTCAGCCAGAAGGTCGGAGTCGTCTGGCTGCTCCCCGACAGCGAAATCAGCAGGTTGTCCGCCACGTCGCGCTGGGTCAGGCCGGTTTCCGCGGCGTGCGTGCGATCGACATCGAGGTGCAGCAGCGGTTGATTGAACGCCTGATGCACGCGCAGGTCGACGATCCCCGGAATGCCGGCGAGCTTGAGCGCCAGCGCTGACGCGAACGCCCGATTCCCTTCGAGGTTGCGGCCGACCACCTGCACATCGATCGGCGCCGGCAGGCCGAAGTTCAGGATCTGCGTGACGATATCGGCCGGGATGAACGAGAAGAGAACGCCTGGAAAACGGGTGGCCAGCATCAGCCGAAGATCGTGCACGTAGTCGGCGGTCGGCCTGTGGTGCTCGGACAGACCGACGAGGATGTCGGCGTCGGATGCGCCGATCGGCGCGGAATTCGAGTACGACAGGTTGATACCGCTGTACGGCAAGCCGATGTTGTCCGTCAGGCTGACGATTTCATCCTTCGGAATGAGTGCGCGGATCGTGGCCTCGACCTGATCGCTCAGCGCGGCTGTCTCCTCGATGCGCGTGCCGATCGGACCGCGCAGGTGCAGCTTGAACTGGCCGCTGTCGACAGATGGAAAGAAGTCCTCGCCGACCCAGCGGACCAGTCCGAGCGAGACCACGCACGCGGCGAGAAACAGGGCCGCGAAGACGCGGCGGCTGTCGACGAGCTGAACGAGCAGCCCGCGATAGGCCGCCCGCATGCGCACGAAGCCTGCGTCGAGCGTGCGCTGGACCTGCACCAACGGATTGCGGCTCGTCGTCTCGCCGTGAGGAAGGGGTGCGTGCGCCTTCAGCAGGTATTTGGCCATCGTCGGCACCAAGGTGCGCGACAGGACGTACGACGCGAGCATCGCGAAAACGACCGCTTCGGCCATCGGCACGAAGAGGTACCGCGCAACGCCCGTGAGGAAGAACATCGGCACGAACACGATGCAGATGCAGATGGTGGAGACGAAAGCCGGAATCGCGATCTGCTGGGCGCCGTCGAGAATTGCCGGCTCCAGCTCCTTGCCGGCCTCAAGATGCGAGTTGATATTCTCGATCGCCACCGTCGCGTCGTCCACGAGAATGCCGACGGCGAGCGCCAGGCCGCCGAGCGTCATGATGTTGATCGTCTCGCCGAGCGCGCTGAGCACGATGATCGAGCTGAGGATCGACAACGGAATGGAGACGGCGATGATCACCGTGCTGCGCCAGCTGCCGAGGAAGATCAGGATCATGAGCGCCGTGAGACACGCCGCGATGATCGCCTCGCGCACCACCCCTTGAATCGACGCCCGGACGAACACCGACTGATCGGCGAACGGCGTGATTGCGAAGTTCTGCGGCAGCGCCGGGAGCGTGCGGGCGACGACGTCCTTCACGCGCTGGATGACGTCGAGCGTCGAGGCGCTGCCGGTCTTCAGCACCACCATCAGCACGGCGCGCTGGCCGTCGACGCGCGCAATGTTGGTCTGCGGCGGGAACCCGTCGCGCACGTGTGCGACATCGCGGATATAGATCTCCGAGCCGCCAATCGTCTTGATCGGCAGATCGTTCAGTTCGTCGATCGTCTTGGGACTGCCGTTCAAGTCGACGTCGTACTCGATCGATCCGATCTTCGACGTGCCGCCGGGAAGAATCAGGTTTTGCAGGGCGATGGCGTTGACGACGTCGGAGGGCGCCAGCCCTTTCGCCTGGAGCGCCGCCGGGTCGATGTCGACCTGAATCTGCGGCTGCTTGCCGCCGTACGGGAACGGAATCGACGCTCCCTGCACGGTCGCCAGCTGCGGGCGCAGGAAATTGACGCCGGTATCGAAAATCTGCTGTTCGGAGAAGCCCTTGCCCGAGAGCGCCAGCTGGATGATCGGCACGCTCGACGCGTCGTACGTGATAATCAACGGCGGCTGCGTGCCAGCCGGCAACTGGCGGATGGCCGTCTGCGACACCGCAGTGACCTGCGAGATCGACAGATTGAGGTTCGCGTTGGGCTGGAGGAAGATCTTCACGATCGCGATGCCCCGCAGCGACTGCGACTCCAGGTGCTCGATGTCGTTGGTCACCGTCGTGAGGAAGCGCTCGTAGGGGCTGACGATGCGGTCGGCCATCTCCTGCGCGGAGAGGCCGCCGTAGTTCCAGATGACGGTGATCACCGGAATATTGATCGCCGGAAAGATGTCCGTCGGCGTTCTCGCGATAGTCAGGGGACCAATGCCGAGAATGACGAGCGCAAGGACGACGAAGGTGTAGGGACGCCGGAGCGCAACGCGAACAATCCACATGAGAGTGTTTCCGCCTTGATTATGTCAGGTCGGCGCTTGCCTTCTCATCTGAAAAAGCCAGCAGCCCCAGAAGCCAGCCTCCCGCAAGGTCGAGCTGCTTCACGCGATGCGCGCGCGATCGCGACACGACCTGACGACCACTGCGGTCGGGGGGTATACTGGAGTTCTCGCTTTCCTGAGCCCTGCGGCCTTCCCGGCCCTCGGTCGTCACAAAAGCAGATGCCTGGGGGCTTGGCGATGTCACTCTTCGAATCGATCGCTGTGCTGACTGGGTGAGTAGATTCAGCCAGGTGTGGCGGACCAGGACGCAGTCGCCTGAGCGACCCTTCCGCGACGAACTGCTCAGCATCGAGCGGCTGCAAGAGCGGGCGTTGGCGCTCGCGGCCACGTTCACGGTCGACCCGAATCCGCGACGTCGGGCTCGCAACATCTTTCCCCGGTTCGACGATAACGGCCGGGTCCTGCGCGAAGCGTATCGAACCCTCGCCGACGATGTGCGCAACGGGAAGTTTGTCACGGCAGCCGGGGAATGGCTGCTCGACAACTTCCACCTCGTGGCGTCAGAAATCAAGGATATCCACCAGCATCTTCCGCGCACCTACTACCGGCAACTGTCGACGCTCGCCTCGCGCGACCACTCGGGGCAGGCTCGCATCTACGCGATGGCCGTCGAGCTCGTTCGCCACAGCGACAGCCGGCTCGACCGTCAGCAGCTGGCCGTCTTCGTCAACAGCTTCCAGCGCGTCGCCCCGCTGACGATTGGCGAGCTGTGGGCCTGGCCGAGCATGTTGAAGCTCGCGCTCATCGAAAACTTGAGGCGACTGGCTGCCGAGACGTTGGAGGCCCGTCGCGCGCGACTCGCGGCCGACGAGTACCTGTCGCGCGTCCAGGAGGGCGCGGGACACGCGGCGCAGCAGCTGCCCTCGGTCCCGCATATCGCCTATGTCGTCCAGCTGTTGCATGGCTTGCGGGAATACGGCATTCGACTCTCGTCGGTCCGTACCCTCGTCGAAGAACATCTCGCGTCACAGCAGACGACAGCCGAGGACGCGATCCGCGTCGAACACCAGCGGCAGGCGGCCGACCAGGTATCGGTCGCCAACGCCATCACGAGCTTGCGCCTGTGCTCCGTGCTCGATTGGCGCCAGTATTTCGAGTCCGTGAGCCTCGTCGAGCAGGTCCTGCAGCGCGATCCTGCCGTCGCATACGGCCGGATGGACTTCCTGAGCCGGGATCGCCAGCGCCAGGCTGTCGAGGAACTGGCCGCGCCGACCGGAGACGCCCAGCTGCGCGTGGCGCTGAGGGCGGTCGAGAGTGCCCGGCAGGCGATAGCCCCTCAATACGCTCAAGGCGTGGCAGGCTCGTCGAAGCCCGCGAGCGGCCCAACCCCCGACCGGGCCACGCACGTCGGGTACCACCTGATCGGCGGCGGCCGACGGGATCTCGAAGCGGATGTCGCCTACCGGCCGCGACTCGCGAAGCGGATCAGACGGCTGGTGTTCGCCCACGCGAGCCTCGTCTATCTGGGACCGATCGCGGTCGTGACGGCGCTCTTGCTGGCCGCCGGTACGGCCTACACTCGGCACGCGGGCGGCGCCACCGCCGCCCTGATCGCCACAGCGCTGCTTCTGCTAATCCCGGCGGCGGACATCGCGATCGCCCTTGCGCAGCGCGTGATCTCGCGCGCGATCCCGCCTCGTCGGCTGCCTCGCCTCGACTTTTCCGATCGTGTTCCAGAGGACGCCCGCACGATGGTCGTCGTGCCCACGCTGCTGACCAGCACCGCCTCGGTGGCGGCGATGCTGGAGCACGTCGAGGTGCTGGCCCTGGGAAACCTGGATCGGTGCATTCACTTCGCGATCCTTGGCGATTTTGGTGACGCCGACTCGTGCGAGTTGCCCGATGACGCGCCGATTCTCGACGCGGCCCGCGCCGGGGTGGAGGAGCTCAATCGACGGTTTGGCCCCGAACACGCCGACCGGTTCTTTCTCTTCCATCGCGCACGGCGCTGGAACGCCCGGGAACACGCGTGGATGGGGTGGGAGCGCAAGCGCGGCAAGATCGAGGAATTCAATCGCCTGCTCCGAGGCGCGTCGGACACGAGTTTCACCGTCCAGGTCGGCGACCTCACCGTGCTTCCCTCGGTGCGCTACTGCATCACGCTGGACTCTGACACCCGCTTGCCGCGGGACGCGGCCAAGGAACTGATCGGCATCATCGCCCATCCGTTGAACCGCCCGCGCTTCGACGCTCGCGTCGGCCGCGTCACGGAAGGGTACGGGGTTCTGCAGCCGCGAGTGAGTGTCACGATGGCGAGCGCGGCCGGATCGCTGTTCGCCCGGACATACGCCGGCCATACCGGCGTGGATCCGTACACGACCGCCGTCTCGGATGTTTACCAGGATCTTTTCAACGAAGGGATCTTTACCGGCAAGGGTCTCTACGATGTCAACGCGTTTGTCGCGTCGCTCGAAGGGCGGGTGCCTGAGAACGCGCTGTTGTCCCACGACCTCTTCGAGGGCCTCTACGCCCGCACGGCCCTGGTGACCGATGTCGAGGTCGTCGACGACTATCCGTCGAGTGTTCTCACGCACGCCAGGCGCCAGCATCGATGGGTGCGGGGCGACTGGCAGATCTTGTGGTGGCTCTTCCCCTTCGTTCCGACTCGCGCGGGCATCCAGCGCAATCGCCTCCCTCTGATTTCGCGCTGGAAGATTCTCGACAATCTGCGGCGCAGTCTGATGGCGCCTGCGATGCTCGCCGTGCTGATTCTCGGCTGGAGCGTGCTGCCCGGGGCGCCAGCGGTCTGGACGGCGATGGGGCTCGCCGCGCTCGCCTTTCCGGTCCTGATGCGCCTGGTGCAGCTGATTGGCGGTCCAGCGCGGGGGCAATCCGGCCACATCTTCCTGCGAACGACCCTCGAAGACCTCGCCACCGACCTCGCCCGCGCCACCTTGCAGCTCGCCTTCCTCGCGAATCAGGCCTATGAGATGGTGCACGCGATCGGCGTCACGCTCGTTCGCGTGGCCTTCACGCAGCGTCGCCTGCTCGAGTGGGAGACCGCCGCGGCGAGCGCCGATCGCGGAGGGCCTCCGCGTGCAAGCGTGTTTCTGAAGGAGATGATCGCGAGCCCGGTCATCGCGATCGGCAGTCTCGTCCTGACTTCGCTGGTGCGACCCCACGCGCTCCCGGCGGCGATCCCCGTTCTCGTCCTGTGGATGGCCGCGCCACTCATCGCGTACGCGCTCAGCCGTCCGGTACCCACGCGCCGGGCGACGCTTCCCGCAGAGGAGCGCGAGTTTCTTCTAGCCGTGGCGCGCAAGACGTGGCGCTACTTCGAGACGTTCATGGGACCTGAGGATCACGCCCTCCCGCCCGACAACGTTCAGCTGGTCCCCGAACTGAACATCGCGCACCGGACTTCGCCGACCAACATCGGCATGGCGCTGCTGGCGACGCTGGCGGCCCACGACTTCGGCTTCATCGTGACCGACGACTTGGTTGACCGGGTCGACCTCACGCTGACGACCGTCGAAGGGCTGGAGCGGTTCGAAGGCCACCTGCTGAATTGGTATGACACGCGCTCGCTGGCACCGCTTTCGCCGGCTTATGTCTCCACGGTCGACAGCGGGAACCTGGCCGGCGCGCTCGTGACGGTCTCCGTGGCGTTGCAGCACCTGTCGGCGGGCCTCCGAGGGGAGGGGAAAGCCGCCATGCGGGCTGAACGTCTCGAACGGCTGGCCACGCGGGCCGCGGCCCTCTTCGGCGCCATGAATTTCACATTCCTCTATGACCCGCAGCGTCAGCTGTTCACCATCGGCTATCGACTGGCGGACGTCGAGGGACCAGGTCGCCGCGATCCGTCGTACTACGACCTGCTGGCCTCCGAAGCGCGACTGGCCAGCTTTCTCGCGATCGCCAAGGGCGACGTCTCTGAATCCCACTGGTTTCACCTGGGACGATCCGTGACCAGCGTCGGCGGAGCCCCGGTGCTGCTGTCGTGGAGCGCGACGATGTTCGAGTATCTGATGCCGTTGCTCGTCATGCGCAGCTATCCCGATACGCTGCTCGACGAATCGTGCCGACGGGTCGTCGGCCGCCAGATCGACTACGCCGCGGCCCGCGGAGTCCCCTGGGGAATCTCCGAGTCCGCCTACAACATCGTCGACCGCCACGACACGTACCAGTACAAAGCGTTCGGGGTCCCCGGTCTCGGACTGAAGCGGGGACTGGGCGACGAGCTCGTGGTCGCCCCCTACGCGACAGCGCTCGCTGCGATGCTCGACCCTTCGCAAAGCGCGACCAACCTGCGGCGGTTGGCCGATGCCGGACTCGAAGGCGAGTACGGCTTTTTTGACGCCATCGATTACACCAATCGCGACTCCGACCACCAGGAGGACGGGTCAACGGCGGCGGCCGGTCATCCAGGGGCGCATCGACA
>Ga0209415_10013378_pt1 | contig 13537 bp, 12 predicted proteins | sample PeaSoiSIISIP2007_FD_187696 | JGI IMG/M metagenome (GOLD analysis project Ga0209415, IMG submission 187696) | Peat soil microbial communities from Weissenstadt, Germany - SII-SIP-2007 (SPAdes) (version 2) | ecosystem: Environmental > Terrestrial > Soil > Wetlands > Peat | place: Germany... | reverse complement strand
ATGACATTGCGGCCGCCAGATCCTAAGTCTGGTGCGTCTGCCAATTCCGCCACGTTCGCGCTCACTAGTCGGCAATGACCAACGAGACAGCTTCAGAGCTTAGGATAGCAATCGAGCGGTTGTTCAGGCCAGGAGCCCGGTGAGTTCTTCGATTCTCGGCCCGCGTGTCAGGCGCGGCGCCGGATTGCCCCAAGCATATACTCGTGTTCGCGGCTGGAAGAGAAGCGTGATTCAAATCAGGCTGCACACCCGTGCTCGATCATGTGTTCGATATACGCCGACTTAGCGCGTTCTGTTGATGCGCAAGCGTCATTAACCTTTGCCAAAGCGGAGTAGGAAATCGGACCGGCTGATTCAATATTGGCTGTTGAGGTGTTCAACAGACAGTTCATTCATGCTGCGCACGTAGCCCTGAAGTCGATGTTCTCTCTCCTCACAGTGCTCATCCGTGATTGAAGTTGGAAGACTAGACCTTGATAAGAACGTGATCCATAACATTCTAGTCGTCAAGCTACGAACTTGCCCTTTGACTCCCAATGAACCCTGCGCCACTCCATCTCCTGCCGGTCTGGACTGATAACTTACGAGCCTTCCTCGGACGCGACATATCTTTCACAAACTCCGCACGGTTTTTGATGTCGATGGAGAACATCCGCAACACGTGACCACACCATAAAACGTCAGCCACGTGGCCGTCCGTTGGATTTCTCCCATTGAGGACAACGGCACGTGAGCCTGCCGGAACGGTAATTACGATTCTCCCACCTTCACGGATTTCGATAGCAACAGTGTCAAAGTTCAAGCGAAACTGTTTTCCTCCAGAGCAGCGCATGCCTCAAATTCCCTTTCTGCTTCCGGCAAGTAATAATTGTCTTTACTCGCCACTAGATCTAACTACGGCTAGGAGCAGTCGATTCGCAATAGCAATTCCGTCTCAGCGAGCAACGCCAAGTTCTGTCCATCCGCTCCCAGCAATCGCAAAATTAGCACGCTAATCGCCAGGATCCTTCTCTGTTCGATTTATATTCCTACTCTTGCTAGTTTCTTTAGATTGATGAACATAGGCCGTCCCCAGAAGATGCCGAGAGCATATTCGCAGGTATCGAGTGGGTATAGAGCCTCAATACTTAGGTGATATTCCCCATTCCATGTGGCGGACTATGTACCTTGATTCACAGACCAGGAAGGAGTTCACCGACTATGCACATTCGCTGCCGAATCAGCGCTTGGTCGGGATGCCGCGTTAAGAAACTTCTCTGTCCGCAGACCTTAGGATAGCAATCGGACGGCGGATCAAGCCAGAAGCCCGGTGAGTTCTTCGATTCTCGGTCCGCGTGTCAGGCGCGGCGCCGGATTGCCGCAGGCACATACGTCATATTCAGAATCGAATCCTTCGCAGCCCGACACCACGTGCATACCGCAATGCGCGTCGCACTCGGTGGCGAGGAGTTGGTTGTTGGGGCCTAGATACTGCTCAAATACAGGAACGCCGAAGGCTTGCCAAAGAGATTCTCGGTCGAGCCGGGAAAGGCCGGTTCCGCCGGCGTAAGTGAAAACCACCACGGCTTGTTCGAGAGGCCACCCGTCGAGCGCCAGATTCCACAATTGTTCTAGCGGACCAGCGATGGAGCCTGGGTCGAAACGCTTGGCGCGCTCGTTCCAGCCCTCCGGGAACACGCGGACCAGCCTGCTCTCCCGAAAGCCCGGCGCCAGTATCGCGGTCCTTGGCGCGGGATCGATCGGATGAATGAAGGTTGCGCCCTTGGAAGGACGACGAATTCTGATCACCATAAGTTTGAAATTGTTAAACAAAAAAGTGGCGCGATGATTTACTTCGTCTCAGGAGAATAGCCGAATCAGGTTGTCGTGGAAAACCAGTCGCGCGACTTCTTCGTTCACGCCGATCTCGTACAGCGCTTTGGATTGTGTTTCAAAAACTGCCGAGTTCCATCCACGTGGAAAGAAAGAAGAGTCGGTTCCGAAAAGCAGGCGTTGCGGGCCGGCGACATCGAGCGCGCGCCGAAACACGGTGCGAAGATCCAGATGAGCTTCTTCGTACCGCATCCAGCTATTGCTGCTCGAAGTATCCAGGTATACGTTGGGGCATAGGTCGCATAGCATAAGCGCCTCGCGGAGATATCCCGCGCCGAAATGAGGCACTACGAATCGAAGCTGCGGAAAGCGAAGCGCGATCGAATGCAGATCGACTGGATTGGAAAACTTCATATCGAACGGTGAAGCCAGTCCGAGCACCTTGCGTACGCCTACGCTCAGGACACCGCAGTGCACAAAGGCGACAGGATGCGGCCGGGCTGCGAGCAATTCGAGCAACCCGGCGACGCGATCGTCCTGGATCGAATAGCGGTGCATGGCCGGGAAAAAACAAAGCGCTTGAATATGGCCGGTCGCCAGAGCAGTCTCCACTTGGGCCACTGCGGCCGGCGCTGTCGGGTCCACCATCATGTAACCGTGGAATCGCTCGGGATGCCGGCGAACCGCAGCGATTACCGACTCTCCGTCGCCCGGAACGCTCGCGATCAGCGACGCTTTCGCTACTCCGTGCCTGTCCAGCTCATGAGCCCAGGTGTCGGCGAGCTGTCGCGGATCTTCCGCGGGCAGTTGCCAGTTGAGCAGCGGCGCTAGTTGATCCACCGCGACGCCCTTCTGCTCGGCGAGCGAAGCGAAAAACAGGCGGGAGAAAAAATGAACGTGGGCGTCGGCGATGGGCAGCAATCCCCAAGGCGTGGCGATCATCGTGGTTCCGTCAGGATTCCTTTTCGCCTGACACGCCGTTGGAAACCGGGAAGCGCGTAATGCCGGCTGCGAGGGCCACTTGAGTCAGCCCTGCGACGTTGTTCACGCCAAGTTTCTTCATCATCGTTTTCCGATAGCTGCGGACGGTTTGCAAACCAAGATCCAGCATAACCGCAATCTCCTTGCTGGTTTTGCCTTCGGCCACCAAGCGCAGCACTTGCAGCTCGCGCGGCGAAAGATGTTCGAGAGCGGAGGAAACGGGTTTGGATTCCAGGTCGCCCCGTTGAATGCGATTCAACAAGCGGTCGGAAACTTGAGGGCTCAGGTACGAACCGCCTTTGGCCACGGTGCGCAGTGCGTCTACCAGATCGTTGTCGGACGCCTTCTTCAGCACAAAGGCGCGGGCGCCGGAACGAATCGCGCTGACCACGGAGTGCTCGTCGTCATACATGGACAAAATGATGATCTTGACTTCGGGGTAGTGGCGGAGAATTTCGGTCGTCGTCTCAATCCCGTTCAGTCCGGGCAATCCGATGTCCATGAGGATGATGTCGGGCCGTTTTTTCTTGCAAATCTGGACCGCTTCGGTTCCGCTTTCAGCTTCCCCCTGGACGACAAACTCGTCGCTGTGGCGCAAGATGGCTTTGATGCCGTCCCGCATGATCTTGTGATCGTCCACCAGGAGCACTTGAAATGGCATGTGGTCTCTTAAGTCCCGCCTCCGGGTGCGCTCTCGGGTGCAAGGGTTGGCAACGGAAAGCTGGCGCGGATAACGCTGCCCTTGCCGGGCGTCCGCCCGATTCTAAGCGTTACGTGGTTCCTGGAAGCGTGGTAATCCATCAGCAATCGTCCCAACGGCTGGGAACTGGTATCGTCCACCCTGGCATTGTCGGAGATTTCGAGTACGTATTCGCCCTGCGCGCGCTTCACATGGACATCGACCAGCGAGCATCCTGGACTTGACTTGGCAATTTCGAGGGCGCAGTCCGTGATCTTGTAAAAAGCCTTCGCCAGGATGGTCGGCACGTGGAGGGAGGGATCAAAGTGCAACCGTACCGTCCCGGCAAATCCGGCGCGCGCCTTCCCGATTAAACGATCCAGCGCAAATTGCAGCCCGGCTCTTTCCACGATGGACGGATTCAGCTCATTGGTGATATCGCGCAATTGTTCGATGGCTTGTTCGAGCAGTTCCTGAATTTCAGCGGCGCGGTTATCGACGCCCGGAGCTTGTTCCCGGAAGTCCATTCGCAAAGCATCCAGTTGCAGTCCCACGGCGCTCAACACCTGGCTCACGTCATCATGCAAGAGCCGGGAAACGCGCGAGAGAACAGCCTCGTGTTCGTTCAATGCGGCAAAAAGCATTTGTGCCAGAGCGGATTCAGGCGCACTTGCCACGCGTTTCACCTTTTTGAGTCGCTTATCGTTCATGATGCATGATTTCGTATACAAACGCAACCAAAACCAATTGTTTTATGAAGACCCATCGGCGTTTGGTCACGATTCTGTTAGACTCAGCAGCCGGTGAGGATGTTACTGGCGAGCCTGGGGTACTGGGGGAGCGAAAAACGGCGTTCGATCTCCTGCGCCGCGCTGGATGCATTGGTAAACAGGATGGCATGCAGTCCTAAGGTTTCGGCGGCGCGAACATTGGATTCGCGGTCGTCCAGAAACAGAACTTCCGAGGCTTTGGCCCCGAGCTTATCCAGGCAAGCTTGATAGATTTCCGGAGCGGGCTTACAGACGCCAATCTCGCAAGAAAATGTTTGCGAATCGAACTCGGGGAGCCAGGAACAGCGCAGCACATAATCCCGGACCGGCGCCGGCATGTTGGAAAGGATCGCAGTTCCCAGACCGGCGGCGCGGACGTCGCGCGCCCATCCCGGGATGAGCGGCGCCGGATACGACCAACTGCGGCTGTCGATTTCAATCAACGCGGAGATCTGATCCGGGGTGAGCGCTCGCGAAGCTGCCTGCGCCACCGTGTTCCAGTAGGCGATTGGGTCGAGCGAGGCTGCGTCATATTCCACGCGGAACCGCCAATATGCTTGCGTGAATTGCGAGAGCGGCAGATCAAGAATGGTGGCCATCGCCTGCGTGTCGGCGATCGGCTGGGACTGGGAGAGGACGTTGCCGTAATCGAAAATGATAGCGGAAGGAGAGACGCGCACGTTTCCATGGTAACCGTCTCCTGACGAGCTACGCCGCCTTGATCTCCGTCCACAAGCGGTCGCGGAGGCGCTGCGTCGCCGGATCGAGCGTGATGGCCCATTCGCCGCGAGCGACCACATCGGGAGCGGGATAAAGCGTCGGATTATCGCGAAACTCGGGCGGAAAGATTTTGCGGGCGCCGGCATTTGTGGTTGTCGTACGGGCAGTGAGCGCGTTGGCCGCGGCGATATCGGGGCGCAGTAGGAAATTAATGAACTGGTGCGCAAGTTCCTGACGCTTGCTCTCGCGCAGGATCACCGAGGCGTCCGGATAAACGGCATAGCCTTCGGCCGGATAAACGAAACCGACGTCGGGTGAAGAGTCCATGGCCTGTTGCGCGGTGGTGTTCCACATATGCGCGGCCAGTACGTCACCGCTGACTAACTGGTCGCGGGCCTCAGCGTTGAGGTAGGCGCGCAACAGAGGTTTTTGACGAATGGCCTCGGCGCGGGCGCGATCGAGCTGCGCGGGATCGGTGGCGTTCACCGAGAAGCCGAGCTTCTTCAGGCTCGCGCCCATCGTATCGAAAGGATCGTCGAGCATGGTCATGCGGCCGCGCAGGCGCGGGTCCCACATGTCGGCCCAGGCTTTGGGCGGCGGATCGAGCTTGCGGTTATAAGCGATGCCGGCGGCGGTGACCATGTAGGGTACGGACCACTTGAGATCCGGATCCCAATCGGGCCGCTGGAAGCGGGGTTCGAGCTGCGCGAGGTTGGGGATCAGCTCGCGATGAATGGGCGCGACCAGCCCGTTCGCAAGCAGCGGTTTCACGATATAGCCGGTCGGAAAAACGATGTCCCAGCCGGAATTGCCGCCCATGACGCGCGCCAGCATCTCTTCATTGCTCTCGTAGATGCCATAGCGGACGCGCACGCCGAACTCGGCTTCGAACTTGGGGACAGTGTCGGGCGCGATGTAGGCCGACCAGTTGAAAATGTTGAGGCGAGGCCGTCGGTCGCGCGAGCAAGCCGAAAGGCCGCCGGCGGCATAACCAGCCGCAAGGGTTCCGAACAGGAAATGGCGGCGGTTCACGGCGGTCGTCGTCACGTGGTCCGCAGCCTTTCCGAGATCAGCACCAGCGATCCGAATCCGATAACGATAAGCGCCGAAATGGCGTTGACGATCGGATTGACACCGCGGCGCGCGATGGCGTAAATCACCATGGGCAGCGTTTCGGAATCGACGCCGGCCACCAGACTCGTAATCACGTAATCGTCGAACGACACGGTGAAGGCCAGCAAAGCGGCGGCGATGACGCCGGGCAGTATCGCAGGAAGCGTGACGAAACGGAAAGCCTGCCACTCGTTGGCACCCAGGTCGAGCGCCGCTTCCTCCAGCGTGGCGTCCACGGTGCGGAGGCGGGCGATTACTACGATGACTACATAGGCGATGGAAAACGAGACGTGGGCGAGAATCACAGTGTGCATGCCGAGTTGGACGCGCAGAAAGCGAAAGATCCATTGATAGAAGGCGAGCAGCGAAATCCCCGTAACTATTTCGGGCGTGACGAGCGAGAGATAGAGCGAGCCGGCAAGCGGCCGAGAATTGCGTTTCCAAAGGCCGTAGGCGCAAAGCGTGCCAAGAACCGTGGAAACCAGCGTGGCGACGACGGCAATGATCAGGCTGTTGAATGCCGATTCGGTCAATTGCGTGTCGTGCAACGCGGCTGAGTACCAGCGTAGCGAGAAGCCTTCCCAGACGGTGAATCGCGAGGCGTTGAAGCTGAAGATGGACAGGATCAGCAGGGGCAGGTGGAGGAATAGATATGCGCCGACCGCATAAATCGCAAGTCCGCCGCTCGGTTTCACAATAAGTCCTCGCCTTCGCCGCGAGCGATCGTAAAGAGCAGCACCATCACGATGGCCATTAAGACCAGCGAGACGGCGGAGCCGAAGGGCCAATCGCGCGCAGTGGTGAATTGATTTTGGATCAAGTTCCCGATCATGACCGACTTTCCGCCGCCGAGAAGGTCGGGTGTGAGATAGGCGCCGAGGCAAGGAATGAAGACCAGGATCGCGCCCGCGCGAATACCGGGAGCGGAAAGCGGAATCGTCACGCGTGCCAGAGTGGCCCAAGGTTTTGCGCCGAGGTCGGCCGCGGCTTCCAGCAGTGTGCGGTCCAGGCGTTCCAGCGTCGCGTAAAGCGGCAAGACGGTGAATGGCAGATATCCGTAGACCAGCCCGAGAATGACCGCGCCGTCGTTATAGAGCAAGGGCAGGGGAGTGTGAATGAGGCCGAGCTTTTGAAGTAGCGTGTTGAGAAGACCCGTGTCGCGCAACAAAAACATCCAGGCGTAAGTGCGAACCAGGAAGCTGGTCCAAAAGGGAAGCATCACAAGACCGAGGTAGAAATTCTTGTAACGGCCCGCGCGGGAGATGAACAGCGCTAGCGGGAAGCCGAGCAGCAAACAAAGCGCTGTAGACGCGCCGGCGACCCAGAAGGATCGCCAGAGGATGGCGAGATAAATAGGATCCACCAGCCGCTGATAGCTTTCCGGGGTCCAGGGCGAGGTGATGCCGCCGTAAACGCCACGGGTGAGCAAGCTGTAGCCGAGAATAATGGCGAGCGGCGCGAGAAACAGCGTGATGATGGTGGCCCAAGTGGGAGCGAGAAACCACGCGCGCAGGCGGTTCATTCGAAGCGCAGTTCGTCGGCCGGTTCCCACCAGAGGTGGACGGATTCGCCGGGCGCGAAGGCTTCACCGAGGCGTGAAATCTCGATGAGGGCAGGTTCGCCATCGGACAAGCGGGTATCGACGTGGACGCAATTGCCGAGGAAAGTGGAATGAACGATTGTGGCGGGACGGGAGCGGTGGCCGTTGCGCGACGGTTCGCGCGCGATGCGCATGGCTTCGGGGCGCACACCGACGTCGCCGATCCAGTTGACCGCGCCCAGGAACGACGCGACGAATCGCGTCCTGGGCTGCAGATAGATCTCTTCGGGCGTGCCGATTTGTTCGAGGCGGCCCTTGTTCATGACGCCGAGGCGGTCGGAGAGCGACAGCGCTTCTTCCTGATCGTGGGTAACGAACAGGAACGTGATGCCGACCCGGCGTTGGATGGCCTTGAGTTCGGCGCGGACCTGTTTGCGGAGGTTCGGATCGAGCGCGGAAAGCGGTTCGTCGAGCAGGAGCACGTCGGGTTCGAGCACCAACGAGCGGGCGAGTGCGACGCGCTGCCGTTCGCCGCCGGAAAGCTGGGCCGGGCGTCGCGATTCTTTCCCCGTGAGTTGCACCAGATCGAGTACCTCGCGGACCCGGTTGTCGATGTGATTGCCCGCACCGATATCGTCCGCTCGTGAATCTTTGGTCCCGGGAACATCGACTCGGTATCTGTGGGCTGGTGTGCCCGCGCGGCGGCGCAGGCCGAATTCAATGTTGTCGCGCACGGTGAGATGCGGGAAGAGCGCGTAGTTTTGAAAGACGGTGCTGACGTTGCGCTGGTACGGCTTCAAATGCTGGATGCTTGCTCCATTGAGGCGGATTTCGCCGTGGGTGGGCTCTTCAAATCCGGCGACCAGCCGCAGCGTGGTGGTCTTGCCGCATCCGGAGGGACCGAGCAAGGAGAAGAACTCTCCGCGCGCGAGGTTTAGTGACACGCCGTTGACGGCGTGGTGCGAGGGGTAGTGCTTCGAAACGTCGCGAAGCTCCAGGACGCGCTCCATTTTAAATTGCATGTTACCGCAAGTGGAGCGCGTGCGGGCAGGTTTTTTCTTGGCCAGAGATCACCCACTCGAACGCGGAGCGATCCGGACTTCCCTTCAATCAGCAGCACGCGTCCGGCGTTGGCGCGAACAAAGCTGCGGCGCGCTTCACTGCATCTGGATCTTAGACGACCACGATGCCTTCCCGTCTGGATTCGTTCAGTGCCACAACCCGGCGCCCACTTACTCGCCACGAACCAAGTCGCCATATTGTTCGCGCTTGCGGATTACGCGATAACGATCGCCTTCCACCAGAATCTCCGGTGGACGCGGGCGGGAATTGTAATTGGAGGCCGCCACGAAACCGTAAGCGCCGGCGGTGCAGACCGCGAGCAGATCGCCCGGCAGGACGTTTGGCATTTCACGGGCCCGGGCCAGGAAATCACCCGATTCGCACACAGGGCCGACGACATCCGCGACGATGGCGCCGCCCTGAGGCGTCGACGCCTGGTTTCGGCGCAGAGGGATGATCTCATGGTGCGACTGATAGAGCGCTGGACGAATGAGGTCGTTCATGGCGGCGTCGACAATAATGAACTGCCGATCGCCGTTGCTTTTCCGATAGAGCACACGTGTGAGCAGCACACCGGCTTCAGCCACGATGGAGCGGCCCGGCTCGATCAGGATTTCGAGGCCGTGTCCAGCCGTGCGCTGGCACATAGCCTGAATGTACTCGCAAATGGAAGGCGCCTGGTCGCCCGGTTTGTAAGCCACACCAAGACCGCCACCGAGATCGAGCGAGCGGATGGGCAGGCCGCGCGCGCGCAGGCGCTCCACCAGCGCGACCATCTTGTCAAAGACTTCGAGCATCGGGGCGATGTCGACGATCTGCGAGCCGATATGGCAACTGACGCCTTCCAGCAGCAGGTTGGGCAGCGTTCGCGCGCGTTCATAGACCCCTTCGGCTTCCGCCATGCCGACGCCGAATTTGTGTTCGCTCAGTCCGGTGGAGATATAGGGGTGCGTGGCGGCATCGACGTCGGGGTTCACGCGCAGCGCAACGCGGGCTTGGATGCCTCGCCGGGCGGCCAGCGAATCGACCAGTGCCAACTCGGGTTCGGACTCGCAGTTGAAGCTTTTGATCTTATGTTCGAGCGCGTAGTCGATCTCGTCGGAAGTCTTGCCGACGCCGGAAAAGATGATGGTCGCCGGATCGGCGCCGGCCTTTAACACGCGGAACAATTCACCGCCGGAAACGATGTCGAAGCCGGCGCCCGCTTCGCCGAGCAGCTTCAAAATCGAAACATTGGAGTTGGCTTTGACGGCAAAGCAGACTTGGTGGGGAACTTCGCCGAAGGCGCGCTCGTAGGCTTGGAATCGATCGACAATCCCGGCGCGCGAGTAGACGTAGCTGGGCGTGCCTTCGCGGCGCGCGATGTCGGCGAGAGGCAGGTTTTCGAGGTAGAGGGTTTGGTCGCGATATTGCATTAGCGGACTTTTAATACGACGAGCGTCTGATCGTCGTGCGTGGGCGCATCGGCTTTGAAGTGATCCAGGTCGGCCAGAATCTGGTCGGCCAAAATCTCCGGGGGCTTGGTGCACAACTTTTGCAGCTTGCGGCCGAGACGAATGTCGCCGTATTCGGCGCCTTTGGGGTTCGGTTGATCGCTAATTCCATCGGAGTGCAGAAGGATGATGTCGCCGGGTTGAGTGTCGAAGATAACCTGGTCGTATTCTCGATCGTCGAGCAGACCCACGGGAACGCCCTCGACTCTGGGCTTGATGATGCAGCCATTCCGGCATATGATCGGCGGCTCAGAGCCCGCGTTGGCCATGACGAATCGATGATTCTTGCTCTCCCAGACCAGCACCAGCAGCGCCACATATTGCGTTCCCACGATGCGCTCGCGCAGGACGCGGTTCAACAGCTTCAGCAGTTCGGCCGGTTCGCGCAAGCGGTGCGCCAGGGTTCGCAGCAGACCGCTCACCATCGCTCCATACAGAGCCGCCGCCGCGCCTTTGCCGCTCACATCGCCGAACAGAACCACAGTTTCGCCCGAGCTATGATCGAAGAAATCGTAGACATCGCCGGTGATTTCGCGCGCTGGACGATTCCGGATCGCGACTTCCAGCCCCTCGATTTCCGGAGCTTCGCGGGGCAGCATGACCAATTGGACGTTGCGCGCGGCCTTGAGATCGCGATCCATCCACTGTTCGCGCTGTGCGATCTCTTCGTACAGGCGGGCGTTTTCCACGGAGCTGGCGATCTGGGGCGCAAGCAGCGCCAGCAACCGCGAGTGCTCTTCGGTGAAGAAGCCCATGCGTTCGCTCTCCAGGTTCATTACGCCCACCACGCGATCCTGGACGATCAAAGGGACGGCGATTTCCGAGCGGATGTCGGGATGCGACGCGATGTAGCGCTGATCGGCCAAGGTGTCCGCGACGCGCACGATCTCGCGCGATTCGGCGGCGGCGCCGGTTAGCCCCTTGCCGAGGGGGATGTTGTCGAGAACCACGCGCTGGTCGTAGCGCTCGCTGAAGCGATGGCGAAGCACCTGGTGCTCCGCGTCCAGAAGCAAAATACTGAAGGCGTCGAAGGCCACCAGCGCATGCGTGGTAGTGGCGATCTTGCTCAGCAACTCGTCCAGGTCGAGGATGGAGCTGAATTCCTGCGAGAGGTGAGCGAGCGTCTTGAGCGTTCGGTTCTGGCGATCGACCCGGCGATAAAGCCGTGCGTTGTCGATGGACACAGCGACGCGCGAGGCGATCAACCGCAGCAAAGCGCTGTCCTGTTCGCGATAGGCGCTCAGGCGCGTGGATTGCAGATCGATGACGCCTACCAGTTTGCCGCGCGCGAGCATGGGTACGGCGAGCTCGGATTGAACGGCGTCGAGAGCGGTGAGGTAGCGCGGATCGTTGTGAACGTCGGACGACAAGATGGGCTGCCGGTTCGCGGCCGCGATGCCGGTGATGCCTTCCCCCAACGGGATCACGAGGTTTCGCACCACCTCTTCGCGATGGCCGATCGAATAGCGGATACTCAGCCCGTGCTGGCGCTCGCTGTAAAGCAGGATGGCGAAGAGATCGTAGGGAACGACGTCCTTCACGATCGCGGCGACGTTTACCAAAACGCGGTCCAGGTCGAGGGTTTCCGAAGTGGCAGCGGAAACATCGAGGAGAAAATCGAGCAGCTCGGCGCGTTCCTGAAAACGAATCGTCGATCTGCCGGTAGGCGATTTGCCGGTGGACGCGGCCATGGTCAGGTTCCGGATCCCGCTGCCTGGTCTGAAGAACTTCCCGACGAGTAGGCCGCCGCGCGGGCCGCTTCGATGATCTTGACGCTGGCGCTGGCGCCGATCCGGGTGGCTCCGGCCTCCAGCATCTTCAACAGGTCCTCGATCGTGCGGATTCCGCCCGAGGCTTTGACGCCCATTCCCTTTCCGTCAATCATGGGACCGACCGCGCGCCGCATCAGTTCCACGTCGTGCACCGTCGCGCCGCCGGAACTGAAGCCGGTGGAAGTTTTCACGAAATCCGCGCCAGCCATCTGCGCGAGCTTGCACGCGGCGATCTTCTGATCGTCATTGAGGAGCGCGGTCTCGAGAATGACTTTGACGATGGCGCCTGCGCGATGGCATACCGCCGCCACGAGCGCAATCTCCTCCTCCACCGCTTGATCCTGGTCGCCGCGCAAGGCGCCGATGTTCTGCACCATGTCGATCTCTTGCGCGCCCGCGCGCAATGCGACTTCGGTCTCGTAAACTTTCGCTTCGGTGGAGGTGGCGCCGAGTGGAAATCCGACTACCGTGCAGACCTTTACCTCAGATCCCGCAAGCTGGGAAGCGGCGAGTGGAACCCAATACGGGTTGACACAAACGCTGGCGAAATTGTATTCGCGCGCCTCGCGGCAGAGCTGCAAAATGTCGGCGCGCGTGGCTTCGGGCCGCAACAGTGTGTGGTCGATAAGTCTAGCGATACTCGGCGCAGAGCACGACATAAGTGCAATAAAATGAGTGGCTTCCCGGAGGGGCGCCGGAGATCTCATGATAGCACAGAGCAGGTGCTGCGCCGTCTTGAGCCTGACACTTGAGCCTGACTTGCGTCGCTCGCTTGTGGCTTAATGGTTGGCATGGACCGGCATGAGATTCCCGTTGCGGTTCTCCCGTGCGTCAAGCGCCGCAGCATTTATCCCATTCTCAAAACCGCGCTCTTGCTGGGCTGCATTCTCTGGATCGTCATTCCTTCCGTTCCGAGAGCATATGGAACCGGATCGGAACCCAGTTGGGTGTACGGACTCAACATGGCACATTTCTACGGGATGATCTTCGGGCGGGACATTATCTTCATGTACGGCCCGCTCGGTTATCTGGTGCATTCTACATTTCCCGAAGCGGAGCCGTGGGCCGTGTTCGCCTTCGCGTGGGGAATCGCGGCGCTAACTGGGTGCGCATTGTGGAGACTCTCGAAGCATGCCAGTCACTGGACAACGGTTAGTCTCTATCTGGGAGTCTTTTGGATTTTCCGCGTCTTCAGTCTCGACTCGGCGCCCGATCGAATTCTAGCCGCGATCATCGCCTGGACGCTGGTAATCGCATTGCGTTTGGACGACCAGCCTTGGCTCGACCTGAGCATGTTGTTTTTTCTCGCCAGCGTCGGTCTTTTAACGAAATTCAATATCGGGATCCTAGCGTCTCTGCTTGCGTTTTACTTCGAGGCGTGCCTTGTGTGGCGCTACCGGTCGGCGCTGCGGCGGGTGTTGTGGCCGGCACACCCTTCGACAGATCCCGAGTCGATGTCGCCGGGAACAACCGCCCGCGAGCGGAGGAGAGGCGGGCCGGCACAACCTTCGACAGATCCCGAGTCGATGTCGCCGGGAACAACCGCCCGCGAGCGGAGGAGAGGCGGGCCGGCACACCCTTCGACAGATCCCGAG
>Ga0209415_10013377_pt1 | contig 13538 bp, 8 predicted proteins | sample PeaSoiSIISIP2007_FD_187696 | JGI IMG/M metagenome (GOLD analysis project Ga0209415, IMG submission 187696) | Peat soil microbial communities from Weissenstadt, Germany - SII-SIP-2007 (SPAdes) (version 2) | ecosystem: Environmental > Terrestrial > Soil > Wetlands > Peat | place: Germany... | reverse complement strand
GCTCCGGACGACAAGTCCGGCGCATACTACAACTTTGCCATGGGCCGGCTGTACATGGTAATGGCGGAGACCCAGGGGAACAAGGATTACGTCTCCAAGGCCATCCAGTATTACCAGGAGGCGCTGAAGCTCGATCCGTCCGCGGGCATCATTTTCGAGGAGTTGACCGATCTCTACATCCAGACGGGACGCCTGCGCGACGCACTGAACCAGGCCGAGGACATGCTCAAGCAGAACCCGGACAACCTGGATGCGCGCCGCATGCTGGGCCGGATCTACACCCGCTCGGTGGGCGACCCGCAATCGGGCAAGATCGACGAGGGCAAGCTGAAGCTGGCGATCGAGCAGTACCAGAAGGTCACCGAGAAGGATCCCAAGGATGCCGAGAGCTGGGTCATGCTGGGTCGGCTTTACATGTTCTCGACCAATTCGCTCGAAGCCGAGAAGGCTTTCAACGCGGCGCTCGCGGCCGATCCCGATAACGAGGACGCCATCACCCAACTGGCTGTCCTTTACGCCGAGTTGGGCGACAGCAAGCGCGCCATCGACAAGCTGAAAGTAGCCACCAGCAAGAATCCGAACGAGCGCATGCTGACTCTGCTGGCCGAGCAATACGAGCAGTTGCGCGACTTCAAGAGCGCCGCCGAAGTCCTCAAGAAGGCGCTCGAAATGGCCCCCGACAACGGGAAGATCGTGCGCGGCCTGGCGCAGGACTTGGCGGCCGACCGCCAGTTTGATGAAGCCCTCAAGATCTGGGAGCAGATCGCGGCCGAGGAGCCGAAAGATCCGCAAGCTCCATTGAGCATCTCCGAGATCTACCGCCTCAAGAGGGACTTTCCGAAGGCTCACGCGGCGCTGGGCAAGGCCAAGGCGTTAGACAACGAGAGCCTGGACGTGCGCTATCAGGAAGTGCAGTTGGCCAAGGACGAGGGCAAGACCGACGAAGCCATTGCCGCCCTGAAATCCATGCTGGACGATACGGCGCGGAAAACCTACTCGGAGATTGACGGCCGCCGCCGGGCGGCCTATCTCGAAGAGTACGGAATATTGTCCCGCAGCATCGAGAAATACGCGCAGGCCCTGGACGCGTTCAAGCAGATGGCCGCGCTGGGTCCCGAGGCCGCCAAAGAGAGCGCCGTACAGACCATCGAGACGTACGTGCAATCCAAAGACCTGGACGCCGCGATGCGCGAGGCGGATGCGGCTGTCAAGAAGTACCCGGACGAGCGCGCGGTCCGCGCCGAGCATGCCACGGTATTGGCTGAAAGAGGCAAGATCGACGACGCCGTCGCGGAGATCCGCAGCCTGTCGAAAGGGGAACACGACCGCGAGACTCAACTGACCATGGCCCAGCTCTACGAGAAAGGCAAGCGCTTCCCGGAGATGGGCAAGGCGCTGGATGAGGCCGAGACCCTGTCCAAGTCGGACGAAGAGAGGGTGGGTGTATTCTTCATGCGCGGCGCGATGTACGAGCGCATGAAGAAGTACGATGCTTCCGAGGCGGCCTTCCGCAAGGTACTGGAACTGGACCCGGAAAACGCCGGCACGCTGAACTACCTGGGCTACATGCTCGCGGATCGCGGAGTGCGGCTGGACGAGGCCTACCAGATGATCAAGAAGGCGGTGGACCTCGATCCCAATAACGGGGCCTATCTGGACAGCCTGGGCTGGGTTTATTTCCGCCAGGGAAAACTGCAGGAGGCCCAGGACCAGTTGCAGATGGCCATCGACAAAATGGCCACTGACCCGACGGTGCACGACCACTTGGGAGATGTTTATTTCAAGCTGGGCAAGACCCGGGAGGCCATTGCGCAGTGGCAGGCTTCCTTAAAGGCATCCCAGGGCGCGCTGCCCTCCAACTCCGACCCCGAGGAAGTCGCCAAAGTGAACAAGAAGCTGGATGAGGCCCGGGTGCGGCTGGCGCAGGAGACTCGCAAGAAGTAAGTAAGTGAGTTACTTTGTGATTCTGCATTGATTGTGGGGCGGACCCCCTGGTCCGCGCGGGTCCCCGTGGACCCGCTTTGGCCAATCGAATCAAGGTCCGGCGGGATGCGAGGAAGGCCGACGAGGGCGTCGGCCGCGGACCAGGGTGTCCGCCCCACAGCCAAAGTAAGTGGCGTTTCCTTCACAGCTTGCTGACGGTGGTTACGTTGTCATCCGGCGCCCGGTCGACCAGCTTGTTCCAGGGATCGATGCCCGCCTTCTTCGGTACACGGTCCACCACCAGCGTGAACTCCGTCTCCTTCTGTACGATCTTGTGACGGGTCATATAGAGCGGTTTGTCGGCCTCGTCAAACACCCCGATGTCGATCCAATCCGCCAGCGGCACTTCCTTCTCCTGGCCCAGTTCATCGGCCTTCAGCTTACGCGCCGCCACCTTCAGCTTGACCTCGTACTTACCCTGGGATAACTCGCGGTAAGTCGCCGAGAGCGCCCGATTCTCATACAGCGTGATGGAGTCGAGCATGTCGTCGATCAGGTAGGAATACTCTGGCGGCGTGACCTGTCGAAGGCTCGCCTCCAGTTCCAGGGCGGTGGTATAGGGCGGCTCCTGGAAGGCCACCTGCTTCAGGTAATCGCGCAGAGCGCGGTTCACGTTTCGCTCGCCTATGTAGTCCTGCAAGCAGTAGAAGACCACGCTGCCCTTCTCGTAATGGATGTATTGCTGGTTCTCGACGCGCACCAGCGGGAGTTCCTTCTTCTTCTCGCTGCTGCGCCCGGCGAGGTATTTGTCCATGTCGTATTTCAGGAAGCGGCGCATCTTCTCCGGCCCGAACTCGAGCTTCATCACCATCATGGCGGTGTACTCCGCGAGCGATTCCGAGATCATGCTGGCGCCCTGCACGTTGGCGCCGACGGCCTGGTGCCCCCACCACTGGTGCGCCACCTCGTGCGCCGTCACGTAGAACGGGTAATCGATATCCTCCTCGTTGGTGGGGTCCACGCGGGCGATGAACCCGATCGACTCGGAGTAGGGAATCGAGGCCAGAAACGACTGGGCGAAGCTCTCATACCGAGGGAACTCCACGATCCGCACCGTCTTGTTCTGATAGGGCCCGAAGTTCTTCGTACCGTACTCCAGCGTCTGCTTCATGCCCTTCATCATGGCTGCCAGATTGTACTCGTGTCCGGGATGATAGTAGATGGCGACGTCGACGTCGTTCCAGCGGTCGCGCAGCACGCGGTAGCGGGCCGAAAGCACGGAGAGGAAGTTGAGCGCTTTGCCGCGCGAACGGTACTGGAAGAGGCGCCGCTTGCCTTCGGTCCACTCGCGCACCAATTCTCCCGGGGCGATGGCGATCTGGTCCGGCGCCGTCGCGATCACCGTCTCGAAAGTCACCCAGTCGGCGTCCCGCGATGTGTCGTTGATCTGGCGGGCGGCGAGGTCGTTGATGTCCGCCATTCGCGGCTTGGGAGGAAGACCGTGCTTGCGGCGGGTGTCGTCGTCGGCCAGTTCGCCATCCGGGTTGTATCCGAAATGCGGCAACAGATCGCCGTCGAAAAAGGTTCCATTCTCGACGACATTGGTGTCCGGGTCGCCGTTGGAGAACCCGCGGGGCGCATACTCGATCTCGAATTCCAGCGTGCCGGTTTCGCCCGGGGCGAGCGGCTGCGCGAGGCTATACATCTGCACCCCGACCTTGCGATCCTGCCACTCGAGGCTGGCCGCCGGGGTGAACGCCATGCGGTGGATCCGGCACTCCTCGGGAATGGTCACGAGGATCCGTTGGACCGGTTGCGCGTTCCGGTTGGCGATGGCATAGCTTCCATGGATACGGGCACGGGCGTCCGCGCGGCTAGGGTCGAGATCCACCCGCAGGTTGACGGCGGCGATCTTGGGCTGCGGAGTCTTGAGGTACTTCTTGTACTCCTTTTCGTAGCGTGCGGTCAGGTCTTCCGATTGGTAGGTGGTACGGTAGTGGTGCAGGATGTTGGTGTTGTAGAAGATGAATCCACCCAGGGCCAGGAAGGCCGCGCCCGCGGAAACCGCGATGCGCCACTGCGGGGCGCGGAAACGTCCGCGCGCCAGCCGCAGTCTCCAGCGCCAGTCGACGGCGAGCCCGCGCACCCAGAAAAGGCAGGCCACCATCGCCACCAATACCGCGCATACGGCCCAGTAAGCGCTGAACCAGAAGACCGGCCGGAGAAATGGCCCGAACCGGTTCATATCCGAGTAAGTGTGGTCGGGGATCGAAGCATAGTTGTAGAGCCGGTGCTCCAGTCCGAACTTACCCATCGTGTTAGTGATCACATAAAAGAGCACCATGATGAAGTGGCCGAGATACTTGTTGTTGACCACCGAATGGACCGCCATCGCCAGCACACATACCAGCCAGAATTCCACCAGTTGCAGGCCGAACAGATCCTTGACGTAAAGCAGGGGCTCCAGGCGCGTATAGCCCTTGGCCAGTTGGATGGCCATGCCGGTCAGCATGACCACGCCCTGCAGCAGAATCGGCACCAGGAGCAGGGCCAGAAGCTTCGACAGAAACTGCGCCCAACCGGGGAGGGGCATCGCATCCACAATTTCGTGGGTCCCGGCGTCGCGCTCCCGCCACGCCAGCTCGCCGGAGTAAAAGGTGATGACAATCAGCATGAAGAGCGCGAAAGAGCCGCTCGCCATGTCGATCACCTGGTAAGTCACGGGGTAAGTCGGAGTGCCGAACCAATCCCCCATCTCACGAGCCGAGACTACCATGTACAGGATGCCCGCCAGCACAATCAGGGTGAAGTAGATGTTCTTGATGGTCTCGACAAAGGCGAGCCAGGTAAGTGTGAGTAGCACAGGCCCGCCCACGTGTGTCGTATAAGACAGGGTTGTTCGCCGAACGGCAGCGGTGGACAGGCCGGAAGGCCTGTCCCACTGCATGCGGAACTTCCACCAGGTGAACCCCAGCAGCGCGGCGGCAATCCCCAGCCACAGGACGCGGTTCCACAGCAGATAGCCGGCCAGCGGGACGAGGCGGGTGTTCTTCTCGGAGATGGTCCAGTACTCCGTGAGGAAGCCCATGGCCGAGGCTCCGAAAGGGTCGGCCAGCGACGCCAGGAACTTGTGCTCGATTTTGCGCGAAATGGTGCCGGCAATCAGGTACCCCATCAGGAGCACGACGCTGGTCACGTAGACCGGGAAGATGCGCCGCGCCAGAGCCGCGAGGGAAAAGAAGAGCGCGCCCATCACGATGACGTTGGGAATCACCGAAATCAGGTAAGGCGCGAGGTAGGCCGCGGCGCGATTGGGCCCCATCCGCTCGTGGTCCAGGTCCGGAGCCAGGCTACCGGCGAAGAGCCCGAGGCCCAGGCTCGAAAAGATGAAGACCAGGATCAGCACGGCCGCCAGATAGCGTCCGCCCAGGTAGGCTGTTTTCCCGGCCTGGGAGGTGAAAAAGAAGGAATCGGTCTTGTGGTCAAAGTCCTGAAAGGCCGCTCTTCCAGTGATCGCGGCAATCACCAGGAGTCCGAAATAGCCGAGGATCGAGATGCACTGGGCCAGCGCGTAGGGCGAGTTGGCGAGCACTTTTCCGCCCGCCCCGAAGCTTATCGACGAGTCTTCGAACTCGCCGCCGGCGGCCAGCATGAGCAGGCAGGCCAGCGCGCCGAAGAGCAGAAAATAGACGTAGGTGGAGATGGCTCGGAAGTGGCGGACGAGCTCAAAGCGGACGATCTCGGCTAGCATTGCCGTTGACCGAATTGTAGTGCCGGTCTCGACACGTGTTCGCGGCTGTGGCGCGGCGTCGAGGCCAAGCGTCGGCATGAGTGCCGACGCGGCAGGCACGAGTGCCTGCGCCACGTCACCACGTCTAACATAGCGCGGGCTCCGGCCTGGTCACCGTGGAGAAATAGACGTCCTCGACCTCGGGCTCTACCAGATCGAATTCGGGTCCGGGGCGGTCCTCGCCGTACACGCGGAGCAGCGTGCGCCCCGCCGAGAGGCGCGACGAAATCACGGGCAGCCGCTCTTTGTACGCCGCCGCGGCAGCGCGCTCCACGCTGGTCTGCCAGATGCGGCCCTGTAGAGCCCGCGCCAATTCCAACGGGTCGCCCGTGGCCAGCACCTTCCCCTGATGAATGATGGCCATCGACCGGCACAGGTCGCTGACATCGGCCACGATGTGGGTGGAGAGGATCACGATCACCTGCTCGCCGATCTCGCTCAGCAGGTTGTGGAAGCGCACGCGCTCTTCGGGGTCGAGGCCCGCGGTGGGCTCGTCCACGATGACCAGGTGCGGATCGCCGATCAACGCCTGGGCGATTCCGAAGCGCTGCTTCATGCCGCCCGAAAACGTTCCCAGCCGTTGATTGCGCGCCTCCCAGAGGTTGGTCTGGTGCAACAGCGCCTCGACCAAGGCGCGCCGCTCGCCACGGTTCACGATGCCCTTGAGATGGGCGAAGTGATCGAGCAGCCGCCAGGCGGTGACCTTGGGATATAGTCCGAACTCCTGCGGAAGGTAGCCGAGAACCTGCCGGACGCGGTCCTTGTCGCGCAAGACATCGATCCCATCGAGAAACGCCGAGCCCGAATCGGCCTCCTGCAGGGTGGCGAGAATGCGCATGAGGGTGGATTTGCCGGCGCCGTTTGGGCCCAGCAATCCGAAGATGCCGGGGCCGATGCGCAATGAGACGTCCTTCAGCGCCTGCACTCCGGTGGCGTAGGTTTTGGAAAGGTTCTCAATGCGCAGTTCCATGCTAGTGCGTCATGGCGTAGACCACGTAATTCACGCCGATGCGGATGCCCAACGCGGAGTATTTTTCCGGGTACCGCGGATCGTCGGCCCACTCCCAGGAGTCGCCCACGTCGGAATTGAACGACATGGCCACCATGAGGCGGTTCTTGTCGTCATAGATCCCGCGCCATTGCGCCACGGTTCCAAGGGCTCGCTGCAACATCCACCCGCCGTGGCCCGGGAGCGCCCACTGTCCCAGGACTTGGTACCGGTCGTCCAGATCGTACACCGTGTGGAAGATTCCGTCTTTGCTATCGATTTCCACGGCCTGCCGCTCGGGGAAAACGAGCTTCATGCTTTCATCGAACCGCGCCCATTCTTCGGCTCCCCAGAAGTCGTCCATGTAGATGAAACCGCCGCGCAGCAGGTATTCGCGGATAGTTTTGGCCTGGGCATCGGTGAGTTTCCAGTCGCCCATTTCGCCGGCGACCATCCACGGCCAGTTGTAGAAATCGTCGAGGTCGTCGGGATTCACCGGCTGCTCCACGGAGCGCGCGTGCACGCGCGACAAACGCCGCAGCGCGGCGGCGAAATGGCGGTCGGCGCGCGGATAATCCTGCGTCCAACTGGTGCCGCCTTCGCGCCAATCCAGTCTCCCGCCGAAGCCGCCGTAGCCGAAGCCGAAGCGGCGCCGGCCGGAGCCACTGAACAGGCCGTCCGGGTGGTTGGGATACATCAAACGGGCCTGGACCCACTCGGTTTGCTCGCGGTAATCGGGCGGCAGCGGAATGTTGTCGTACGCCTCCATGCTGGGGTAGACGCGGAACGGCTTCTGGAAAGCGTACAGCCCGCCGATCACGGCGAGCCCGCATCCCACGCGCCACAACCAAGCCCTCTGAGACTTCATAGTTCAAGACCCTCCGCTAACAACAACCGCTCCCTGAGAAGCCGCAAAGCAATCGGTTGGCAGGCGAAAGCGCCTGCCCCACCAAAACGCGAGCCTTGCGCACCAACGTGGGACAGACGCTTCCGTCTGTCAACCCGTCGATCTCAGCCCAGCTTGAACGGGCCCGCACCCGCGTAAGCCGCGCTGACCTGCTTTTTCACGAATTCCACGTCGCGACGGATGGCCGCCAGCTCGTCTTTCGGCTGGTAATCCACCTGAATCGAAATCGGCCCGGCGAAGCGCACGCCGGCCAATGCGGCGAAGAACTTCGGCAATTCGACCATGCCCTCGCCCAGCGGACAGGGCGTCATCTTCCACGCGCCGCCGGGGTCCTTGCTCCAGACGAAATCGCGGACGGTCGCCATCTTCACGCGCGCCAGGGCCAGCCGCAGAGCCACCGGCCATCCGCCCACGCCGCCTTGGGCCACGGCATAGCCGATGTCGAAATCGTAGCCCACGGTTCGCGGGTCCATCCCGCGGATCATCATGTGGATGTCCCAGATGGCCGCGCCGACATAGTCGCCGGCGACATTCTGGATGGCCACCGCCATGTTGACCGCCCGCGCCAGGGAGGCCAGTCCGGCGATATCGCGCTGCACTTCGCCCAGCCGCGCTTCCACTTCGGCCGCGGTGTATTTCCAATGGCCCGCACGAAACAGGGGCACGCCCATTTCGCCGGCGACGGCCGCCACACCTCGGATGTTCGGGTCGGCCAAGGAAGTGATGACAGTCGAGATCACGGGTACGTCGAGCCCCACGCCGGTGATGGCTTCGACGCCGCGCATGAGGTCGAGGTTGGCCTGCTCGGGCCGCACGTGTCCTCCGGCCATGACCGAGAGATCGCAACCATCCACGCCGAGATCGCGGAGAATCGGGCCGAGCTCGTCGTAGGGCACCTTGATGAGCGCTTGCGAGTAGAGGCAGACGGCGGGAGTGGTGCGCGGTTTCGGGCCATTGCCCGGGCGGCCCTGCGCCGCGGCGCGGGATGCCATCGCCATACCAGCCAGAGCCTGCCGCCTCGTGAGTTCCATGGAGATCCGGACGTGCTAATTGTAGTGTAGCTGAGACGCTACCTGGAAAGCGCTTTCCCGATGACCGCTTCGCGATCCTGCTTCTCCCATGCCTGCTGGACCTGAGTTTCGGGCAGGCCCGCCACACGGCCTAACAACAGATATGCGGGCAGGGCATACCGCGCCGTCTTCCACCGCGCCATCTCGGCCAGAGCCGGGAGCGCCCGTTCGCGCACCTGCTGGAGCGCGGGAGGATTGGGGCGATCCGTGAGGGTGAGCAGCGCCTTCGCCGATTCGAAGCGGTCGCTCAGCACCACGGAATTCAGCAGCTCGATGAACCAGGTGGGCGAAATGCGGATCCCCAGGTCCGGCAGTTTGGCCGCGAGGACCGCGATGGCCACCAGCGACCGGGTGGCATTGGCGCGCACGGTTTCGGCGGGATCCTGCATGGCGTATTGCAGGTCGTCGACGATCTGCTTCTTGTCGGCCACGTAGCCGATTACGGTGGCGGCAACGGCCCGCTGCTCGGGATCGGAGCCATTGCGCAGCACGCTGCGGAGCAGTTCCACGTGGGTGGCGGCGAAGGACGCGAATTGCTCCTGGAAAGCCCGCGCCGTGGAATCGGCCATCAGGGAGTGGCCGGCAGTCAGGTCCTCGGCGGCGTTGCCGCGTGCGGCCGCGCGTTCGACGGCGATGAGGAACTGGCGATAGGAGTCCACCAGGTTGTCGGGCAGGGTGTCGTTGCCGGCGGGTTCGGAGCGAAACGCGGCGTGCGGCGCGCCTCTCTCCTCGATCCCGATGAACAGGCTGGCATGCGCGCCCTCGCAGCAGACCGCTTCCACCCGCGCCATGACCACTCCGGGAATCTTCTCGATGGCATCTTCCAGGTCGGCCTTCGAGGGCGGAAGCGGGGCTCCCGTCTTGAGGCCCGTGGCGCTGAGAATGCGCTCCGAAGTGACTTTACGGAGGCCGTAGAAGTTGATGTCGCCGACGCTGACGAGATTGTGGGGTTGGGCGGCGGCCAGGGACACGGATGCCAACAGTAAGAGGGTACGCGTCACACTACTCAGACGCGCGGCGGGGGGAATGTGTTGCGGGGGGTGTGGCGAATTGCGCCCCCTCCGAAGGAGTGTGAAGCCGGGGAGACAGTGTTCTTGACGCGGAGACGCTGAGGCGCGGAGGAAGATGCGGAGCGAACAAAGAGAAAGTCAAAACCTGAGACCACGGAGGAGGCGGAGAACGCTGAGAAAACCGGGGGCGGCGGGGGAAATGTGTTGCGGGGGGTGTGGCGAATTGCGCCCCCTCCGAAGGAGTGTGAAGCCGAGGAGACAGTGTTCTTGACGCGGAGACGCTGAGGCGCGGAGGAAGACGCGGAGCGAACAAAGAGAAAGTCAAAACCTGAGACCACGGAGGAGGCGGAGAACGCTGAGAAAACCGGGGGCTGGAGATTCGCGGGATTTTTGACCGTAGCGGTCTGTTGGCAGGCGGAGCGCCTGCCCCACGTCTTATGGTAGGCTATCGCCCATGCGACTTCTCCTGGTGTTTGCGGCCTCGGCGGCCGTTCTTTTCGCCCAACTTCCGGCTCCCAACGAGAGCGGAGTCTCCATGGGGCACATCCATCTAATGGTCGCGGATCCGGACGCGCAGAAGAAACTGTGGGTCGGCGTCCTGGGGGCCGAGGTCACGCATACGGGCTCGCTCGAAATGCTGAGGCTGCCAGGAATATTCATCGTGGTGGGGAAAGCACGCACGGCGCCGTCGGAAGGCTCGGAGGGGTCGACGGTGAACCACTTCGGATTCCTGGTGAAGAGCTATGCGGATACGAAGGCGAAGCTGCAGGCCGCCGGGCTCACGTTTGCGACGGACAACGCTCAGACCAAGCAGCTCATGGTGAACTTTCCGGAGAAGGTGAAGGTGGAGTTTACCGAGGACGCCTCGCTCAAGGTCCCGATGGCGATGCACCACATCCACGAATCCTCGGTCGATCCGGAGAAGCTGCGCGGGTGGTATGTGAAGACCTTCGGCGCAAAAGCCGGGACCCGCGGGAACTTTTTGGCCGCCATGTTTCCGGGCGGCGAAGTGGACTTCCGGAAGGCGCAGCAGGCGGAAGCTCCCACGAAGGGGCGGTCGCTCGATCACATCGGGTTCGAGGTGAAGAACCTGGCGGAGTTCTGCAAGAAGCTACAGGCGGACGGGGTGACGTTCGACATGCAGTACCGCGAGATGCCGCAGTTGGGCGGTTTGAAGATCGCGTTTATCGTGGATCCGGAAGGGACGCGGATCGAGCTGACCGAGGGAATGGCGGGGCAGTAGGACAGGCCAGGAGGCCTGTCTCACTTACCTTTTCTGCTTGAGGACGTCGACCAGTTCCTGGACGGCGGCGGCGCTCTTCTTCAGCATGGCGTGCTCGTCATCGGTGAGCTTGATCTCGTAGATCTGCTCGATGCCGCGGGCGCCCAGTTTCACGGGGACCCCCACGTAGAGGCCGTTGATGCCATATTCGCCTTCGAGGTAGGCGGCACACGGCAGCACCTTCTTCTTGTCTTTCAGGATGGACTCGGCCATCTCCACGGCGGCCGCCGAGGGCGCGTAGTAGGCGCTGGTCTTGAGGTGTTTGACGATCTCCGCGCCCCCGTTGCGCGTGCGCTCCACGATGCGGTCGATGGTGGCCTGGTCCAACAGCTCGGTAATGGGAATGCCGGAGACGTTGGTGAGGCGCGGCAGAGGGACCATGGTGTCGCCGTGGCCGCCCATGACCACGGCGGTGATGTTCTCCACCGAGACCTTGAGCTCCATGGCAAGGAAGGTACGGAAACGCGCGCTGTCGAGCACTCCGGCCATCCCCACCACGCGGTTTTTGTTGAACCCCGAGACCCACAACGCCGCCTGTGTCATGGCGTCGAGCGGATTGGTCACCACAATAATGATGCAGTTGGGCGAGTGTTTGGCCACCTGTTCGGTGGCCGTGCGGATCACTTCGTAGTTGGCCAGCAGCAGGTCGTCGCGGCTCATTCCGGGTTTGCGCGGGAAGCCGGCGGTGATGATGGCGATATCGGAATTCGCGGTGGCCTCGTAATCGTTGGCGCCGGTGAGCGTCACATCGTAGCCCTGTACCGGGCCGGACTGCTGCACATCGAGCCCTTTGCCTTGTGGAACACCCTCCACCACGTCGACCAGGACGACATCGGCCAGCTCCTTGTCGGCAATGCGCAACGCAACGTTTGCGCCAACGTTCCCGGCGCCTACAACGGTGATCTTCTTTCGCACAATCGACTCCTTAACGGGATTTTCGAAACTCGATTATAGCGCCATCTCCCAGATCTGCCCCACCATGGGAATCCCGAAGTCCTGGTGCGGCTGCTCGCGGACCATGCGGAAGCCGGCCTTCTCGTAGATGTGCTGCGCGGCGTGCAGGGTCTCCTGCGTCCACAGCGTGATGGTGCGGTAGCCGGCCTGGCGCGCGAAGCGGATGCACTCGTCCACCAGGCGTTTGCCGAGGCCCAGGCCGCGGGCCGACGGCTCGACCAGCAGAAGCCTCAGTTTGGCGACCTTGGCGGACTGCTTGACGAGGAATACGGAACCGACGATCTCGCCATCCTTTTCGGCGATCCAGCAGCGCTCGCGCCGCGGGTCGAGATTCTGAATGAACTTGGCGGCGATCTCCGCTACCAGCGCTTCGAAGCGCTCGTCGTATCCGTACTCCCGCGCGTAGAGCGCGCCGTGACGATGGATGACCCAGCCCATGTCGCCGGGCTGGTGGGAGCGCAGCACCAGCGGGGTTTCGGAGGCGGCACGCGCGCCGAGCAACTGCTCGATGGTATGCATGGCGTCCACCAGGCGCGCCTGGTCTTGCGCGGCGAGAGGACGGAGCATGGCGGCGACGTCCCGGGTGGCCGCGCGCTCCAGCGGTGCGAACGCCTTCTGGCCCTTTGGGGTGAACTGCAGGTGACTCTGCCGGCCGTCGCTGGCCGAAGGCTTTCTGGCCAGCATGCCGCGCTTGCGGAATTTCAGCAGGATACGGCTGAGGTAGCCGGGATCGAGTCCCAGGTCCCTGGCCAGTTCGGAAGCGGTGGGGCATTCGCGATGCGCCAGTTCGTAGAGGACGCGCACTTCGGTGAGGGAGAAGGGGCTGTTCAGGTGGCCCTCGCCCAGTACTCCGATGCGTCGGGTGTAGAAGCGATTGAAGCCGCGGACGGCGGCCACGGTGGGATCGGTCATGGGTCCATTGTTGGGGAGATAGTTGACTTTGTCAAGTAGTTGTTTGACTGGGTCAAGTAACGAGGAAAAGGTAAGAAAGGGTGAGACGATGTTCCGCAACCCGCGTAGTACCGGCACCGCTCACAGCTCGCTTCGTTCGATTGGCGGACCTGGTACACTAAATGGTTCATCGAAAATGCCGCTTCTACGTTCGCCACGACAGGATCGTGTTCCTGTCATCGACTTGTTTGCCGGCCCCGGAGGCTTGGGGGAGGGATTCTCTGCGCTGGAGCACGACCAGATCAACTTTGACGTCGTTCTCTCAGTGGAGAAGGACCCTGCCGCCCATCGCACCCTACTCCTGCGGTCGTTCTTTCGCCACCTGCACAAGGACGGGGAACGGAAATCGTACTACCAGTATTTGCAGGGAGCGCTCACGGCCGAGGATCTCTTTGGGGCTTGCCCGGAGGCGGCCGGTGAAGCCAAAACGCGCTGCCTGCACTTGGAACTGGGTGCGCGGACGACAAATCGCGTTTACGCCGACATGGGCCGTTTGACCGCTGGTGCAAAGCAATGGGTGCTCGTTGGCGGTCCGCCGTGCCAGGCGTACTCGGTAGTGGGCCGGTCCCGGCTGGCGAAGATGGAGCGTACAGCGTTCGAGAAGAGCGAGAAACACGTCCTGTATCGTGAGTATCTGCGGATCTTGGCGCTCTACAAGCCGCC
>Ga0209415_10013376_pt1 | contig 13538 bp, 12 predicted proteins | sample PeaSoiSIISIP2007_FD_187696 | JGI IMG/M metagenome (GOLD analysis project Ga0209415, IMG submission 187696) | Peat soil microbial communities from Weissenstadt, Germany - SII-SIP-2007 (SPAdes) (version 2) | ecosystem: Environmental > Terrestrial > Soil > Wetlands > Peat | place: Germany... | reverse complement strand
CTCGCGGCATGGGTCCTCGCCAGCGCCACGACCGGCAACGTCGACCAGGTGCATGCCTGGGAGATCAGGATCGGCAGCGGCGCATCCGCTGGCGCGGCGATCACGGACGCGGAGGTCGAGGCGTCCCAGATCCTGTACAGCCCAGGAGGGGATCCGTCCAACGCGTCCTCGCTCCTCGCCAGCGATCCATCCTGGGCCGCGGCGCTCAAGGAGGCGCAGGCCGCCGTCAACACGCTCCGGGCGATCGCAGACCCGGCCCAGCGGGCCGCGGAGTTCGCCCATTTTGCCATGACCCAGAGCGACGACGCGTCGTCGGCGGCGAACGGAGGCGCCCTTGGCTGGATCAGCAGGGCGACCGTGGTCAAGGAGATCGCAGACGCGGTCTTCACCGGTACACACGCCGCCGATGCGATCATCGGGCCCGTGAAGACCCAGTACGGCTATCACGTCCTCCTGTTCGTGGCCCAGCGCTCCGCGCCCACCGATCCCGTCGCGGCGGTGCAGCAGGAGCTCACGGTGCCGAACGCGAACTTCGCAACCATCGCACGGGAGAACTCCGATGCGGCGGACGCCCCGCGGGGCGGCGACATGGGCTGGCTGGCCCGCTGGCAGGACCCGGGCAGCGTTGACAGCATCCTGTTCGGCCTCCAGGTTGGCCACGTGAGTGCACCGATGAAGCAGCCCGACGGCACGTACATCTACCTGGTCGGCGAACGGGCCCGGCGGCCGGTCGATCCGACACAGAGGGCGATCCTCGAGGCGAGCGCCTTCACCAACTGGTATTCGCAGCAGAAGTCGGACGCGACGATCTGGCGGGCGTCCGACGACGCGTCCGGGTCGTCGGCGAGCCAGGGAGCGGCAGCGGGATGATCGACGCCATCCTCGAGGAGGCGGCGAGCCGGCACGCCATCCACCCGTCCGACGGCCTGCAGATCGTCGGCGCCGCCGCGCTGGTACGCCGCGCGTTCGACCCGTCGTGGCCGTTGCTCCTGCTGCCCGACGATTCCCGGCCCTACGATTCCGGGTCCCTAAGCGCGCCCCTCGGCGCGCCTCACGGCACGCCCCCGGTCGCGCCCGACGCGCCCGACGGCCGGGCCGCGTTCGAGCCCCAGGTGCTGCCCGGCCGGGGCGCGCACGGGGGATCGCCGCTCGACGTGCTCGCCGCCCTTTATCCTGGCTCACACCCGGTGCTCGGCCTCGCCGGCGCCGCCGATGCCACCGTCGGCGCACTGGAGGCAGCCGACCTCGCCCGGGGCGTGTACCTGTTGCCCGCCCTCGACCCGCTGGCAAACCTGGCGAGCCCGCACGGTCTGCCCTGGATCGCCGCACGCCTACGTGCGCCCGGCGGCTGCCCGTGGGATCGCGAGCAGGACCACGCGAGCCTCCGCCCGTTCCTGCTCGAGGAGGCCTACGAGGTCTACGATGCGCTCGAGCACGGCGCGACGGACGGGCTCGCGGAGGAGCTCGGCGACCTGCTGCTCCAGATCGTGCTGCACGCGCAGCTCGGGGCAGAGGAGGGGCTCTTCGACCTGGACGACGTCTACCGCCACATCGCCGCCAAGATCGTGCGCCGCCATCCGCACGTCTTCGCCGACGCGCACGCCGCGACTGCCGGCGACGTCATCCAGAACTGGGAGCGCATCAAGGCGACGGAGCGGGCCGCCCGCGGCGGCGAGCCACGCGCCAGCGACACGCTCCCGGCGGCGTTCGCCGGACTTGCCCGGTCGCTGCCCGCGCTCGCCTACGCGCGGGAGATGCAGGACCGGGCTGCCGCGCTCGGCTACGACTGGCCAGACGTCGAAGGCGTCATCGAGAAGCTCGAGGAGGAGGCGGTGGAGCTCCTCGAGGCCGAGGACGACGCACACCGGACCGAGGAGTTCGGCGACCTGCTGTTGGTGCTCGTCAACCTCGGGCGCAAACTCGGGATCGACGCCGAATCGGCGCTGCGCGCCGGCAGCGCGAAGTTCGCGCGGCGGTTCGCGATGGTCGAGCGGTTCGCCGCGGAGCACGGTCGCACGCTCGACGCGATGACGTTCGAGGAGCTCGACGAGCTCTGGGACCGCGCCAAGGCTGTCGAGCGATCGACCGCAATCGGGGAGGATCATCCATGAGCATCGGCGCGGCACCTCAGCGTCACGACGGGCGGCTTCCCGGGCAGATGCGGCCCGTCACCCTCGAGCTCGGGGTGCAGAAGTGGGCCGAAGGGTCGTGCCTGATCCGCGTGGGCGACACGCACGTGCTGTGCGCGGCGAGCGTCGAGGATCGAACCGCGCCTCACCTCCGCGGCAAAGGGCTGGGCTGGGTCACGGCCGAGTACTCGATGCTGCCGCGGGCCACGGCCGAGCGGACCCCCCGCGAGGCCGTGCGGGGGCGCCAGGGAGGCCGCACGCAGGAGATCCAGCGGCTGGTCGGTCGCTCGTTGCGGGGCGTGGTCGATCTCGCCAAGCTCGGCGAGCGCAGCATTTCGATCGACTGCGACGTCCTGCAGGCCGACGGGGGAACGCGGACGGCGTCGATCACGGGCGGTTACGTGGCCCTGGCGCTCGCCCTTCGCGGCACGGGTCGAGAGGCCGCCCTCGACGGCCACGTGGCCGCGGTGAGCGTGGGGATCGTGGACGGGCGCCCGGTCCTCGACCTCGACTACGAGGAGGACTCGCACGCCGAGGTGGACTTCAACGTGGTCGGCACCGATGCCGGCACGTACGTCGAGCTGCAGGGGACCGCCGAAGGGAAACCCTTCGACCGCGCAGCGATGGCCACCCTGCTGGCCCTGGGCGACGAGGGCCTGCGAGCCCTGTTCGCGGTCCAGGCGGAGGCGCTGGTGAAGGCCGGGCGCTGAGGTGGGCGGGGAAGGCGCCGGCGGGTCGGGGGAGCGCCTGGTGGTCGTCGCCACCCGCTCGCCGCACAAGCTTGCCGAGCTGCGGGCGTTGCTGCACCTGCCGCACGCTCGCCTCGTGTCGCTGGACGACATCGGCGTCACGGGGGAGGCGCCGGAGGACGGCGAGACGTTCGAGGCGAACGCGATCTTCAAGGCCCAGTTCTACGCCGAGCGGACGGGGCTGCCGACGCTGGCCGACGACTCCGGGCTCGAGGTCGACGCCCTGGACGGCGGACCGGGCGTGCGGACCCGCCGCTACGCCGGCGAGCAGGCGACCGACGAGGACAACAACGCGAAGCTCCTCGAGGCCCTGCACGGGCTGCCGGCAGCGCGGCGCGGGGCCCGCTACCGGTGCGTGCTGGCCTTCGTCGAGCCATCCGAGGCCCGCGGTCCGGCTGCCGCGCGCGGTGCGCCGCGATTGACCGTTCGTCGCGGGACGTTCGAAGGCCGCATCGCCGACGCGCCTCGCGGCACCGGCGGCTTCGGGTACGACCCCATCTTCGAGCCCGCGCGCGAGGAGCCAGGTGGGCGCACCGTCGGTCTCTACCCGGCCGACGAAAAGAACCGCGTGTCGCACAGGGCGGCAGCCGCGCGAGCGATGCGGCGCGAGCTGGTCAGGCTGGGCTACTGACCGGTGTAGTATGTCCGGCCATCGGAGGGTGGTCCTGAGGGAGGTGTTCGATGCGCTTGCCCGCGCGTCTCGTCACGTTCGGCGCGGTTCTCGTGTGCCTCGTATCGGCCGCGTCGTGCGGAGGCAGCTCCGCGACGCCGACACCGTCGCCGACGCCCGCGCCGGCGGCCGCGTCAGCCGCGGCCGCGCTGCCCACGCTGGGGCTCCCGGTGACCCTGCCCAGCGGCCTCGGGCTGCCGGGCGGCGGAGCCCTCGGAGGGACGCCTGACGCCTCTACCGTCGTCACCGCCGACATGGCCGCCTCCGTCATCGGCGGGTCGCCCCAGAAGATCGCCCTTCCGGGCGTTGCCGGTGGAGTCGCTGGCGGCGTCCTCAGCGTCGTGTCCTACATGACGACCGAAGGCGGCCACATGACCGTCGTCGTCGAGAAGGTGCCCGGCGGGATCGCGCAGGCGGCGCTGCAGGCCGCCATCCAGAGCGCGGGAGCGAAGGGCGACCTGCAACTCGTCGGCGGGATCGGCGATGCGGCCGGCAAGGTGGTCGACACAAACGATGCAACCCTGGCGTTCGCGAAGGGTGACTTCATCGTGGCGATGAACGCCCAGTCGGCGACCGCCGCCGGAACAGATCTGGAGTCGAAGCTCGAAGCCGTGGCACACCAGGTCGTCGGCAAGCTCTGACGCGCCGCGTCCGACGCCCGGGTCGAACCGGAGTCGACGTCCGGCCGGAGCGGTGTAGGCTAGTCGAGGCTCGGGTCACACGTGCAGGTCCCGGCGCGAACCGTCGGGGTGTAGCGCAGCGGTAGCGCACGTGCTTTGGGAGCACGAGGTCGTGGGTTCGAATCCCACCGCCCCGACCAGCCTGCCGTCCCCTATGCCTTCGCGAGCGCCGCCTCGAGCTTCTCGACCTTGTCGAGCAGGGCGTTCATGGCGTCGTCCTGCGCCTGCAGGTGCGCCTGGATCTGCTCGGCCTCGTGGAACGTGGCCTCGGCGTCCTGGTAGGTCATGTCGGCGCGCTTGTCCGAGGCGCGGCTCAGGATGTTCTGGCCGACCATGATGACCGAGAGCATGACCAACTGGATGAACGTCTGGCTCACCCACTGGACCAGGGTCAGCGTGCCACCCTGGATCGCCTGTGGCAGGACGAGGATGGCCAGGACGGCGAAGGCGTAGGCGCACCACATCGTGCCCACGGCCGTGGTCAGAACGAGGGCGATCCGCCCGTTGAACCCGACGTGCTCGTCGGTGGTCTTGGGCGGCCCGGCCGTCTTGTGCGCCGCGACCCGCGGATGGGGCCTGTGCTCGAAGCTGATGCGCATCCCTGGTCTCCCCTCGAACATGCGGCGATTGCTGCGTCGTGCCGCTGCCTGCTCTTGCGGCACACCGCCCAGTATCCTCGACCGGATCCGCGCCCACCTCCATCCCGGCCGCCGTGTCCCGCGATTCCGCGGCAATCTGCCCTCGCGACCCGCGTCAGCGGCTCAGCGCGTCCCCCACTGGTACGTCTCCTTGACGATGCGCAGGTAGACGAACGCCTCGGTCTCGCGGACGCCCTCGATGTGGCGCAGCCGGTCCGCCAGGAACGAGAGCAGAGCCTCGTTGTCCTCGCACACGGCCTCGACGAGGATGTCGTAATGGCCGGCGGTGATCACGGCGTACGACACTTCCGGCAGCGCGGCGATCTCCTCGGCCGCCCGGAGGAGGTGGGCGCCGTCGCAGCGGACGCCGACCATCGCCATCTGGTGGAAGCCCAGCTTGAGCGGATCGGTGACGCCGACGATCTGCAGGATTCCGCGCTCGACCAGGCGGTTGGTGCGCGCACGCACGGCGGCCTCGCTGACGCCGATCTCCGCCGCGATCTGCGTGAACGGGCGACGTCCGTCCTGCTGGAGCAGCTCGATGATGCGCTTGTCGACGGGAGCGAGCTCCCCGGCCATGCGCTCGGTCAGAGCCCGCGAGCGAATCGGTTCCACGGCCCGACACTAGCAGGTCCTGCGGAGCCCGCGCAGCGGGCCGGTGTAGGATGCCCGGCGATGCAGCACGACGCCGGTCGCGGCTTCTCCACCCGCGCGATCCGGGCCGCCGGCCGATCCCCCCGCCTCGACCAGGAGCCGACGGCCGTCCCCATCTACCAGACCGCGACCTTCCGGACGGCCGACTCCAGCGAGCTCGCGGACATCCTGACCGACCGCCGCCAGGGCTACGCTTACTCGCGCATCGCGAACCCGACGTCGGCCGCGCTTGCTGATGCCGTGGCTGAGATCGAGGGTTCGGCGGAGGGCTTCGCGTTCGGCACCGGCATGGGCGCCATCTTCGCCGCGCTCGCATCCCAGATGTCCGCCGGGGACGAGGTCGTCGCGTCGAACGCTCTCTACGGGAGTACCCGTTCGCTGCTGGACCGCGAACTGCGACGTTTCGGCGTTGCGACGCGGTACGTGGACGCCACGGATCTCGCGGGGGTCGAGGCTGCGTTCACCCCGGCGACCAGGATCCTGTACGTGGAGACCATCTCGAATCCCACGATCGTCGTGGCGGACCTCGCGCCGCTGGCCGCGATCGCGCACCGTAACGCCGCCGCCCTGGTGGTCGATAACACGTTCGCCTCGCCGTACTTGTGCCGCCCGGCCGAGCTCGGCGCAGACCTGGTCGTCGAATCCGCGACCAAGTGGATCGCGGGCCACTCCGATGTCATGGCGGGCATCGTCTCGGGGCCCCCTGATCGCATGGCCGCCGTCCGCGCCCTCCAGGTGAACACCGGCGGTGTCGTCGCCCCGTTCAGTGCATTCCTGGTCCTGCGCGGGCTCACGACGCTGGCGGTGCGGATGGACCGCCACTCGTCCACGGCGCTGGCGCTGGCCGAGTACCTGGAGCGCCAGGACGACGTGGTCCGGCGCGTCTACTACCCAGGGCTGGCGACGCACCCGCAGGCCGAGGTCGCGCGCCGGCAGCTGCGGACCGGGGGCGGAATGCTGGCGTTTGACCTGGGGAGCCGGGCAGCGGGCACGGCGTTCCTCGACGCGCTGGAGATCGGGGAGCGCACCGCGTCGCTCGGCAGCGTGCACACGATCGCCGTCCATCCGCCTTCCACCACGCACCGGCAGCTGGACGAGGCGGGACTGGAACGGGCGGGGATCGCCCCGGGGCTCGTCCGCATGTCGGTCGGTCTCGAGGACGCCGACGACCTGCTCGGCGACCTCGCCCGCGCCCTCGACGTCGTGCGGGCCGCCGTCTGAGTCATGGCGACCGCGTCCCTGGTGCGGCAGGGGTCAGCCCGCCTGTCCGACCCGCTGGCGGGCCTCGGCTTCGCGGTCTGGAGACTGCTGACCAGCGTCCGCTTCGCGGTCATCCAGATCATCGCGATCGCGGTGGCAGCCGTGTTCGGCACGTTGCTGCCGCAGATGCCGGCATCCGCTGTTCAGGATCCATCGCAGTACGCCCAGCAGATCGCCACCATCCACGCCCAGTACGCCGGGCTGTCGGTGCTGGGCGTCCCGATCGGGCCGACGCTGGTGGACGCGTTCGACCGGCTCGGGCTGCTCCACGTGTTCAGCGTGTGGTGGTTCACCACGCTCCTGACGCTGCTCGTGGTGAGCATCGTGATCTGCACGGCCGACCGGACGCCGAGGCTCTGGCGAAGCGTGCGCGAGGTGCGCGTCCTGCAGCCGGACGGTTTCTTCGACATGCAGCTCGCCAACCGCGCCGCCTTCGAGGTAGCGCTTGAGGCCGACGGCGTGGACGCGGTCCTGAGGCGCCACCACTTCACGGTCCGTCGCGCCCAGGGCATGGTCTACGGCGATCGCAACCAGTACTTCCGCCTCGCGACCCTGCTCACGCACGCCGGCCTGGTGCTGTTTCTCCTGGCGGCCGCGATCACCGGCGCCTTCGGATTCCAGACCGTGCTCGTCCTCGGCGACGGTCAAACGGCCCCGGTCCAGCCCGTGGGGACGCCCGGCAACCTGATCGTGAAGAACGTGCAGTTCGCGGCGCCCACCCGCGCGGACGGCTCGTTCGTCGACTTCTGGACGGACGTGATCGTCTACCAGGACGGCCGACCGATTGCCCGGAAGACGATCCACGTCAACGATCCCCTCGCGGTGGACGGGTTCGTGATCCACCAGAACACCTTCGGCCCGGCCGCGAACATCGAGATCCACGACGGATCGGGGCGGCTTGTCTGGACCGGCCCGGTGCTGCTCGCCGGCACGCTCCTCGGACTGCCGCAGGGGTTCCTGACGATCCCGGGGTCCAGCCTCGGCCTGCTCGTGGTTCTCGACTCGAGCCCGACCGGGGTGCCGCGCCTGACGCTCCAGGGCCTGGCGGCCGGCCCGGCCGCCAGGAGCACCCAGACCGTATTCCTGCAATCGCTCGCGGTCGGGCAGACGAGCGACCCGTCCGTCACAGGCGGATACACAGTGCGCTGGGACAACGTTTCGGCGTTCAGCGGTCTCGTGATCCGGCGCGACCCGGGCGAGATGCTGGTGTGGATCGCGTTCCTGCTGATGGTCGGGGGCCTGATCCTGACGTTCTACTTTCCCCGCCGGCGCATCTGGGTCCGCCTCCTGCCGGGCCGCGCCCAGGTTGCGATGCTGGCGAACCGGTACGTGGACGTGCCCCGCGAGCTGCGAGGGCTCATGCGGGACCTGCAAGCGGCTGCCGGCTGATCTCCCCACTGGTCGGGGACGATATCGGCCGGGCAAGTCGGGCGCGATATCGCCCGGCTCGTCACCCGGCTGAGCGGCCCGCCGGCGTGGACCGGTGGCCGGACCGGTTGGCTCGGGGTCGCCCGGTTCGTCGCCTTCCGCCGCTCGGACGTGAGACGATCCCCGTGTGCCGACGCTGACGCAGATCTGGCGGGACGTCCTTCCGAGGGCGACGTGGCTCTCCCCCGAAGACGTGCCGTCCGGTGCAGAGCCCACCGGGGAGGCCGCCGCGTGGCCCGACCCCGAGATCGCCTGGGTCCGGGTGCTCCGCGCCCGTGTTCCGGCGCTCGAGGGGCTGGAGCCCGGCGACCTCGCGATCGTGCCGGAGACCGTGCTGTCGGCCCTGGCGGCCGGACCGGCGGACCCCCCGGCCGTGGTCGCCGCGCTCACCGGCGCCGGCGTGTCGGCCCTCCTGCTCGTCGCGGAGGACCCCACAGGGCCCCACGCCTCGCGCCTCGTCGCGGCCGCCCGCGCTCGATCCACGCCGATGCTCCGCATCGGGGGTGCCGACCCGGGAGCGCTGGAGCGCTCGCTGGTCGGGTACCTGGTGAACCGGCGGGCGGAGCTCGATCGGCAGGCGGCGCAGGTCGACGCGGCGATGGGACGCCTCGCGCTCGACGGCCTGGGGCTCGAGGCCATGGCCGGGGCGGTCGGCGCTGCGCTCGGTCGCGCGATTGCGATCGAGGACGAGCGGGGGCTGGCCGTCACGATCCATGCCCCGGCAACGGTTCCGGGTGCAGCGTCCGCGGCGTCACGGTACCTGGCGCAGCCTCGTCAGGCTGCCCTGCGTGTCGCCCTGCCCGGAGCCGGAAGCCTCGCGCTCCTTGGCCTGCGAGCCGTCAGCGACCTGGATCGCGTGGTGGCGGAACGCGTGGCCCCGCTGCTCGCCCTCGAGATGGGTCGCCAGGCCGCAGCGCGCCGTCCGATGGGTACCGGCGCAGGCGACGTGCTCCCGGCAGACGGTCCGCCCTGGATCGTCGTCGTCGGGCGCCAGATCGTGCCGGGAGAGGATGCATCGACGGAGGAACGGCTACGCCGCCGCGAGCGGCTGCTGAGGCTCGCGCCGCCCCGGCGCCTCCTCCTCCGCGGCGACGCCACGAGCGTCGACTATCGCCTGGTCGCGGCACTGGCGGCAGACGACCCGCGCGGCGTCGAGATCTCCTCGCGGATCGCGGCCACGATCGGGCGCGACGTCGCCGCTTCACGTCCGTTCACGCGTGCCGAGGAGCGGTCGGCGGCCGAGGCGGAGGCGCGGTCGACCCTGGAGGCGATCGAGGCAATCCCCGCGCCCGTCTCTCTCGCGGCGGCGACTCCCGCGCCCCTCGCGCCCTCCGTACCCCCCGCACACTCCGCGCCCCCGGCCCCCACGCCTCCGCGCGTCGTGCTCGCCGAGCGCCTGGCCGCCTATCGCATGCTGGGCGAACTGCACAACCTCCCGAACGGCCAGCGATTCGCTCATGCGTTGCTCGCGCCGCTCCTGGCCGGCACGGCCGCGGGCCGATCGCAGCGGGTCGCGACGCTTCGGGCGATCCTGGAGCGTCCGGGCGTGGCAGCGGCCGCCGAGGCGCTGGGAATCCACCGGAACACGCTGCTCTACCGTGTGAGCCGCATCGAAGAGCGCACCGGCTGGCGGCTGGACGATCCCGACCTGCGCCTCGCGCTGGCCCTGGCCGTCAGGATTGTGCAGAATGACCAACAAGACGGGTCGCCGTCCACCTGACGTGGAGCGCCCCGTCTTGCTGATCGTCGGATAGACTGCCCCACGTTGTGCGGAGTGCCTAAGAACGGGCGCCGGGGCCTACCCATTGGCAGGTGAGGAGCAGGGACGCGATGACGATCGAGGTTCGGAGCGAGAACCCCAAGGCGGCGATCGCCGCGGCAGAGGAGCACGGCATCCGGTTCGTGCAACTGCAGTTCACCGACATCATCGGCTCGGTGAAGAGCGTCGCGATCCCGCTCCATCAGCTCGAGGCGTCTCTGGAACATGGCACCTGGTTCGACGGTAGCTCCATCGAGGGGTTCACGCGGATCGCGGAGAGCGACCAGTACCTCAAGCCGGACCTCAGCACGTTCGCCGAGATCCCCTGGCAGGCGGGGCACAGCGACACGGGCCCGCTGGGCGGCCGCGGGACGGCGCGGCTGATCTGCGACGTGTACACGCCCAAGGGCGAGCCATTCGTGGGCGACCCACGGTACGTGCTCAAGCGCCAGCTGGCGCGGGCGGCGAAACTGGGCTACCGCTTCCACACCGGCCCGGAGCTGGAGTTCTTCCTGTTCCGGCGCGACGAGAACGGCGGGATCCAGCCCCTCCCGCACGACCAGGCCGGCTACTTTGACTTCAGCACGGACCTCGCGCAGGACGTCCGCCAGGACATGGTCAACGCGCTCGAGGCGTTCGGGATCCGCGTCGAGGCGGCGCACCACGAGGTTGCCCCGGGACAGCACGAGATCGACTTCGAGTATTCCGACGCGCTGAAGACGGCCGACAACGCGGTCACGTTCCGCTTCACGCTCAAGGCTGTCGCCCAGCTGCACGGCCTGTACGCGACATTCATGCCGAAGCCGATCTTCGGGATCAACGGGTCCGGGATGCACACGCACCAGAGCCTCTACGACCTCGGTGCGCAGCGGAACGCATTCGCCGACCCGTCGAACAAGTACGGCCTCTCGGACCTGGCGCGCGCGTACATGGCGGGGATCCTGGCGCACGCGCGCGGCATGATCGCCGTGCTCGCTCCGCTGGTGAACTCGTACAAGCGGCTGGTGCCCGGGTACGAGGCCCCGACGTACCTCACGTGGGGCCGCGTCAACCGGTCCGCGCTGATCCGCGTCCCAATGGTGTCTCCAGGTCGGAGCATCGAGGCGACGCGCGTCGAGTTGCGCTGTCCCGATCCGTCGGCCAATCCGTACCTCGCCTTCTCGGCCATGCTCGCCGCCGGCCTCGATGGCGTGGAGAAGGGAATGGAGCTCGCCGAGCCGGTCGAAGAGAGCCTCTACGAGATGGACGCGGCACGGATCGCCGAGCGCGGGATCCGGCAGCTTCCCGGGACGCTCGGCGAAGCGATCGACGAGCTGGAGGCCGATCCGGTCATCTGCGAGGCCTTGGGCGACCACGTGCTGAGCCACTTCGTCGAGGCAAAGCGAGCCGAGTGGGACGAGTACCGAGCCCAGGTCACGAACTGGGAGCTGGACCGCTACCTCGAGCAGTTCTGAGCCGCGGGTCCGAACCTCGCGCCGGTCACCCGAACCTGCCCCGGTAGCGCTGGGGCAGCAGTTCCGCGATCCGGCGCATGAGGTCGTCGCTTGCCGCCTCGAGCGCGGCATGCCGCCCACTCGCCGCCGTCTCGACCGACATCCGGTACGGAGCGCCGAACCGGATGTGCACCGTCTTCCCCGGCCGGGGCAACGGCTTCCCGACCGGCCATAGGTCGTCCGTGCCCCACACTGCCACCGGCACGACTTCCGTTTCGCTGCGGAGTGCCAGCAGCGCGACGCCGGGCTTGGGTTCGCCCAGCGTCCCGGTGCGACTCCGCGTGCCTTCGGGGGCGAGGCCGAGCCAGTCGCCGCCCGCCAGCACCTCGTTGGCCATTCGATAGGCCTCGCGGTCCGGCCGTCCCCGCCGCACCGCGAACCCGCCGTACCCGCGCAGCAGGGGCCCGAACACGGGGAGCGCCACGGCCTCCGCCTTGGCCATGTGCCGCACACGTCGGCCGATCGCCCGGTGCACGACGATCGCCAGCAGGACCGGGTCGGCGAAGGACAGGTGGTTGCTCGCCAGGATGACGCCGGGGCGGTCGGGCAGCGTCTCGAGTCCGTCGACCGCCAGCTGCACTCGCGCGACGGCCATCAGGGCGCGCACCACGGCGTTGACGAACCGGAATGTGGCCGTGACGGGAGGTCGCGCCGGCGGCGCGGCGGGGCTCGACGCGGCCGTCGTCAACCCCCCGCCTGCTTGGTGCCCATCATCTCGCCGCCGTCGACGCCGATCGTGTTGCCGGTCATCCAGTAGAGGCGTGGAGACGAGAGGGCGACGATAGCCTCCGCGACATCCTCCGGCCTGGTCAGCCTGCCCCCCGGGTTGCGATCCCGGGCGTACTCGAACAGCTCCTCGTGCCCCGGGATGGCCCGCGAAGCCCGGGTATCGGCGACACCGGCCCGGATCGCGTTCACCGTGATGCCGTACGGGATGAGCTCCAGGGCCAGCTGGCGCACGTGCGACTCGAGGGCCGCCTTCGCGGCGCTGACGGGACCGTAGGTGGGGACCACCTTGACGGCGCCCTCGCTCGTCATCGCGAAGACGCGGCTGCCGGTCGCGAACAGTCCAGCGTGGAAGAGGTCCCGGGCCCAGTACACGATGGAGTGCGCCATCACGTCCGCCGTCATCTCGAGCTGCCGCTGGGAGACCTCCCGGCGTGCCGGGTCGGACGAGACGTACGAGAGCGTCGTGCCGAACGCCAGGGAATGGAGGAACACGGCGACGTACGGCTCCACGCCGGCCTCGCGCCGCTGGGCGAACCGACGGCCAATGTCCTCGACCACCGCGCGGCGCTTTGCCTCGTCGGCCGCGTTGACGTTGTGGAAGACGGTCGCAACCCCGGCCGCCTCGATCGTGCGCCGCACCTCGTCCGCCGCCGCTGCGCTGCCGCGCAGGTCGAGATGCACGCCGACGATGGAGCAGCCGTCGCGTGCCAGGGCGATCGCGGTCGCGGCGCCGAACCCGCTGCTTGCTCCCAGGACCAGCGCCCACCGCTCGCGCCGATCCTCCTCGGCCGTCCTGCCCGGGTCGTTCGCCCCCATCCCGCCCTCCGTGTCGTGTCCCGTTCGCGCGAGAGTGTAGCCGTCCGCGGCGGGACCGAGTCGCACGTTTGTCCGAGTCGCGCGGTGTCGGAGTCGCCGGACTGCGGCTCGACTTTGGAGTCGTCTGCCCGGTCCGACAGCCCGGTCCCTCGAATCGTGACCCGGCGGAGGCCTTGACTGCCAGGCCGGTCCAGGGCGCCGGGTCATGGCCCGGGGCCTGGCGTGCACACGGCCCGGGGTGGGGGTGTCCACGACATGGCGTGGGTGTCGCCGGCGCGCGCTCCGCTATACTCTGCGGGCTCGTGCGGCCCTGACGCCGCCGGCAACTCGGTCGGGGCGTGGCGCAGCTTGGTAGCGCGCATCGTTCGGGACGATGAGGTCGGAGGTTCAAATCCTCTCGCCCCGACCATTCCCACCTGTTGTTGCGTCGTCAACGATCCGTCCCGCATAGCCGCATAGCCCAAGAGCCAGGCGTTCTCGTTCGGCAGCGGGTGGAGTGCGACGACGGTCGGCCCGTCGACGTCAATGCGGGC
>Ga0209415_10013375_pt1 | contig 13539 bp, 11 predicted proteins | sample PeaSoiSIISIP2007_FD_187696 | JGI IMG/M metagenome (GOLD analysis project Ga0209415, IMG submission 187696) | Peat soil microbial communities from Weissenstadt, Germany - SII-SIP-2007 (SPAdes) (version 2) | ecosystem: Environmental > Terrestrial > Soil > Wetlands > Peat | place: Germany... | reverse complement strand
CGCGAGCCCGTAAGCATGATAGGCCAGCCGCCGAACGCGATTCGCTTGGCGCATCCTGGCTCCTGATTTCGCCGACCTCGGACTCAACCGCTGGATCCCCTGTTCCCTTCGCCGCTCATACCACTCCTTATTCGATCGCCATCATATCGAAGAGGTGCTCGCCGCCCATCCGCTCGAGCGCCTGGATGAATAGAATCGAGAAGTCGGCTTTGTCGCGCCGCGCGAGCACCGAATCCGGCACCAGCCCGCGCAGCGCATTGCGCAAAATGTACTTGCGGCGGAAGTCACGCGCACGCTGTTCATCCGGGATTGCCATCAGAAATTCGTACAGGCGCCGATCGTGAAACGGATGACGCTCCTCGACGCCGAACCGCGCGGTCGAACGGTCGAAGAGATCGACGCCGTGCGCGACCCATGCGCTGTTGAAGCTTTCATAGAGCACGAATTGCTCGAAGGTCATGCCCGACGGCCGCCGTGGTTCCGACTGCAGCCGATCAGCGAGCCCGATCCGCCGGGCGAATTCCTGGTTGATGAACTCGGGCACGATCGGCCGCCCGCGCAGGCTGCGGGCGAACTTGCGCAGCGCGAGCGGCACTAACGGCCACAGTGCGTGGCGCAAAAAGAAATCCGTCGCGTTGCGATCGTTTGCATTCGGCATGCGGCTCCAATCGTCGCGCACGCGGCGCCAAAGTTTGCGCCAATGACCGGCACGCAGCAGGTCTGCATACGCATGCGGACTCCCGCTCATCCATTCGTCGGATCCGGTGCCGGATAGCAGCACACGGATGCCCTTGGCCCGCGCCATCGGCCATACGCGATTCCACATGCCGCCGTTCGGATACTCGGTGAAGTCGCGAAAGCGCCGCACCGCCTCGACGCACATCGGCAGGTCCACCGGCACCGGCTCCGGATAGTTCGCGGTGAGTCCGAGCATCTCCACAGTTTCGAAGATGTACGAACGCTCATCGAGATCCGGATGGTCGAACAGCAGCGAGAAGGTCTCGAACGGCGCGTCGGCAACCTTGCCTTCACGACGCAACCAATTCGCCATACCGACAACCGAAGTCGAGTCGAGGCCTCCACTCAGATGCGCGCCAACGCCACCGATCGCACGCATGCGGCAGCGCACCGCCTCTCCGAAGATTTCGCTGAAGTGATCCGCATATTCTGCATCGTCGCGATAGCGAATCTCTTTGTGCTGATCGAGTTCGAAATAGGCGTGCGTGCTGACGCCGGTGACGCCGACCGCCATCTGATGCGCGGCCGGCAGTCGTTTGATGTGCCGAAAGAGCGTGTCCTCGCGCCCCTTCAACGTCCCCGCCAGATATTCCCCGACAACGCCCTCGTCCGGTTCGTTCGACACCGACGGATCTGCGAAGATCTGCTGCAATTCGGTCGCCGCGATGAAACTGCGACCGTCGCAAAAATAGTGGAAGGGCCGGATGCCGATCGGATCGCGTGCGCAAAATAGTTCGCGCTTCGACGCATCCCAGATGACCAACGCAAAGTCGCCGATTATCCGCCGCGGCGCATCTGCCCCGAAACATTCGTATGCGCGCAGCGCAATTTCGGCATCGGTGTCGTCGCGCAGAGCCAGGCCCTTCGCGCGGATGGCCATCGGCGAGTTCCTCGCGATTGTCCACTCGCCCGTCGAACACCATGCGATAGCGGCCATCCGGATCGGCTAGCGGCGGCACCTCGCGCACCGCTTCTGGCGTGGTGTGAAACATCTGATAACCCATCGCCAGCGGGCCTGCGATCCAACGCCCGCAGCCATCGGGACCGCGATGCGCAATCGCGGCAAGCATCCGTTCGAAAATCCCTCGATCGGCCGGGCGGCCGTCGAGATTGTAGATTATCGCAAATCCTCCCATATGTAATGAATTACTACTTATGCAGCCGAACCCGGATGGCTCGATCCCGGCGCCTCGAGCGGCACGTAATGCTCCAACTCGAACTCACCGATCACGACTGCGCCCGCACTCTCCAGCCACGCGTGCGCCGCGAGACCACCGTCTTCGGCTTTGCGCACGCCGATCCGCAGCTCCGAGTGATAGCTGTATTGCCCCAGTAACGATTGTGTCGCCAGTGCGCGCACCAGGCAGTTCGTGCCGCCCGGGATAAAGCGGCCCGCCGCACGGACCGCCCACGCTATGCGATCGATGGTCGGCGGCGCGACCGTTCGTCTCGGCGGTGGTCCGCACCACGAATGCTCCCGCGTGCCTTGACCCGCAACGCGCGACGCGCGCGCGCTCATCTCTCTGAACCCCACCGTGCGCAGGCCCACCCACGTCGTCGCGAGGGTGCGCGCGGCGGTTATCGCCAATGCGCGATCGCGTCGATCGAGCCTTATGAGTTTAGCCGCCAGCCCCATCGCTAATTTGAATCAGTCCACGCTCGTCGAGTTTGGCGAGCAGCGCCAACAGATCGCGCTCGCAGCGTGCCCGATCGACATCATATTGCGCGATCATCGCATCGACGATTTCGCCGACCACGATCGGGCGCGCGATCATGTTCCACACGGCTAAGCCAACCGGGTCGAAGCCGTGATAAGCCCCGCTCGTAAGGTTCAAAATCGCCGCTTCGCCCTCAAGCTCGCAGGAGACCTGATCGGCGGCCACCGAGACAATTGATTCGATCGTGATTTTCGTGGGGTTGGCCAAGTTTCGCCGGCCGTGCCGGTCAACCGCTTGCGGCATTGGATGAAAAAGCATATAGCGCAACTCGCCCTGCCGCAACGAGGTTCGCGCTGCTACTCGTCGATTACCAACGTAGCGTAGGCAAACGTGTCGCGAGCAAGCCGCTCGACGTCAGCGCTTCAATTTGCGACGGCGCGCGGCGCGGGCGCGGGTGCCACTTCGTACCGCGTGATGAACCGTGGCCGTCGCCATGCGATGTACGCTGGCAGAATCAACACGCCCGCGATCATGTTGGTCGCCATCAGGAAAATCAGGAGGACGCTCATCTCGTTATGAAACAGCAGCGGCGAAAATGCCCACGGCAAAATCCCGCCGATCATCACCGCGAACGTGCTGAAAACCGACGCTCCCGTGCTGCGCAACGCCGTCTCGACCGCCTCGTTCACCGACGCCCCGCCCATCACTTCGTCGCGAATTCGCGCGACCGTGTAGATGCCGTAATCGACGCCCAGGCCGATGCCTAGCGAAATCACCGGGATCGTGTCGATCGTTAATCCGATATTGCGCGCGTTCATGTAGATGAAGGCGCCGAAGTTCGCCATCACGCACGAGATGATAAACAGCGTTCCCGCCGTCAACGACCAGAAACTAAACGCGCAACAAAGATAAATCACCAGCAGCACGAACGTCAAGTTGATCAGATCGAGCCGATAGAGCACGTCGTTGGCCGCCAGATAAAGTCCCGCCACGCCGCCAAGATAGAGGACGCGCACCTTCGACAGCGCCGGGTCCGGCGTGACCCGCTCAACGACGAACTTCTTGATATCGTCGCGCACCGCGTTGAGCCGATTGAACGTGTGATCCGGTAGCAGCACCCGGATGCACGAGCTCGTCATCTTCGGCGAATGAGCGAAGAAGCGCTCCATCTCGCCCGGCGCCGTCCCGCCCAGGAACATGTACCAGAGGTTGCCGCCCAATTCGGTCCCCCCCGGGATGCTCTCGTATTTGGGGTAGCCGTTGTGGAACATCATGTTGAGCGGCTTGATCGCGACGGTCGTGAACGACGGCACCGCCACTGCGTCGCCGCGGCTGATCAGGAACGCCTCGAGGTCATCGGTCATCCGCATGACTTCGGGACCGATGCTCGACTGCGGATCGGGATAATCCGCCGCCGACAACACGATCCACCCGATGTCGGTCGGAAAATACTTGCCGATTTCCGCGATATCCAGGTTGACCTTCGAGTCCTGCCGATAGAGCGGCGTGCCCGGCGTTTGATATCCGATCCGCGCGCGTTGCCCCGAGACCACCCCGAACAGGATAAAAATCGCGCCCCCCGCGAGAAACGCCGACCGCGTGAGGCCCGGCGTCACCGGCACCTTCACCAGCCAATCGACGAACCGATGGAACACGCCGTCGCGATTACCCTTGCCGGATCGGCTCAGCCAACTGCGCTCGCGAATCCGCGGCCGCGGCAGGTAGCTCATGAAAATCGGCTGGAACACGAACACCATCGTGAGGCTCCCCGCGAGCCACATCGCCCCGCCGAAACCGATCTCCTTCAGCACCGGGATGCCGCCGAACGAGATGAAGATGATTCCCGCGATGTCCGCCAGGATCGACAGCAGCCCCGGCGGCAACATGACGTCGGTCGTCGTCGCGCACGCCAGCAGCTTGTCGTCGAGCCGATCGAGTTCGTCGTAATAGCGCCCCTGCCACTGGATTCCATGGCTCAGATCGCGCGCCGTCAAGATGAACGGGATGACCAGCATCACCGGGTCGAAGTTGTAGCCCATCACGCTCACGAACCCGAGGCCCCAGATCGCCGAAAACGTCCCCGTGAGAATCGGCGCCCACCAACTGCTCCGCTCGCCGATGCTCAGGTACAGAATGATCAGCATCAGCGCGACCGCGATCACGAAAATGATTTTGATTTCGCTTAGATAGTTGTAGCCCCACCCCGAAATCACCGGCTCGCCCGAGACGAAAATCTCCGTATTGTCGTCCGTGTACTTGTGCACGATCGCCTGTATATCGTCGAACAGCGCCTTGTAGTCGAGCCCCTGCTCGTTGAAGGCCGCCGTCACCATAGCGCCCTTGTTGTCGAACGTGATGAAACCCGCCACCGGCTCCCGATGCGTCATCACGTCGCGCCGCAGATTGTCGAGTTCCGCCTGCGTGGACGGCACGTTCGGATACATGTATTCGGTCGAGATCAGCGCACCCGGCACCGCCCGCTGAAACGCGACTCGATAGGAGGCCAGCGAAAAAACCTGGTTGTGATCGACGCCCGGCAGGACGTCAACGTCGCGCGTGATATCCTGGATTTTCTTCAGCGTCTGGTAATTGAAAATGTCGCCCGACTTGACCCGCAGCATCACGTACAGGCTTTGCGCACCGCCGTATTGGTTCTGGTATTTCCGGTAGAGCAGCGTGTTTTGATGGCCCGACGGGAAGAAGTTCTCGAAGCTCGTCGCGATCCGTACGTTCGCCGCCCAGTACCCCATGAACGCGGTTATCGCGATCAGCACCAGTCCGATGGGCGCGCGGTATTGTAGAATATACTTGCCTAGCCCCCACGGCTCGCCCCTACTCGCACTGGCCATTAATTAAGCACTCCGGTTGGTTCCCTAGTGTAGGGCGGGCTCAAAGCGGGTCCCCCGACGCGTTGTCAGCCCTGCCCTCACCGGGACGAGATTGCGTACCATCCTCTTTTGACCATAGCAAGCCCGCGCCGCCTCCCGATACTATCTTCACCTTGACGCTGAACAGTTGAAATTTGAAATCGCGAGTGTCTTGATGTCCGGTCTAGCGGACGTTTCCGGGTCCGCCTATTTGATTGCAAGGGACGCGATTATCGCTCCCGCGGAAAGTGCGATCACGATCCAGAACATGTAGCGGAGTTTTCTCGACGGCGGCCGTTCGCCGGCGACGCTCGCGGTCACGGTGACAGGCTTCTTCTGCGCGGCCGCGAACCCGGCCGTCAAAATTGCCTGTAGCTGGACGGGATCCATCTTTCCCACCGCCGCCAGTGCCTCCAGCGGCGAGCCCAGGTTGGGCGCCTGTCCTCCTGATGCTCGACCCTTATCGCCAGTGAGTCCCAGGTTGTATTCGTAAAGCTTCTGGTACGTCGCCTCCTCGGTGGAATCGGAGTAGGGTGGGCCTTCCGTCGGTGCCGATGGGGAGCCACCCGCCGGCAGGATCGGCTCCAACCGGCGGACCATCTGCGCCAATGGGTTCGCCTGGATCATCGATGCCACCAAAGCGCCCGCCGCCGCCGGATTGTTCTCCGTCGTCTCCGTCACCAGCTTGGCCGCCGCTCTCCTCTTGGCAGCAATTTCGGCAGGGAGTTCGGCCGGGGATTCCTCAGCCGCGCCGGATTCTTCGTGCAGCAGCCCTCGCAGACGTACGATACGTTCGCGAATCGGCGGATGGCTCGAAAGGCCTGCCTGGAAAGGCATTTGGGGCATTCCCTTCACCACATAGGCGGCCACTTCCGCATCACGTTGCTCTTTGGGCTTATCCTGCTGCGCTTCGATCCGCGCTACTTCATCGAGATAGTCTGTCCAACCGCCCCCGCCACATTCCAATGGATCGACGATAAACAGCGGGGCCACGCCGCGCAGCGCCGCCTTCAACGGCGATTCGATTCGGGCGATATGCCCGAGCGCCCGTATCAGCCCCTGGGGATTGCGCGTGAACTCGACTGCGGCGGCGTCGGCCAGGTATTCGCGCTGGCGGGATAACGCGATCGCCACCATTTTCGTGAAGATCCATCCGAATGCGCCCAGGATGAATATCGGAATCAATAGAATACCGACGAAAGGAATAGCCATCTCTCGAATCGCCGCGGCCATCCGCAGGCCGAAACCGGACAGCAACGCGAAGCCGCCTACCATGACCACGGCCATCTGAGTTACGCGGGTATCGCGCCCGCGGATGTGCGCAATCTCGTGTGCGATCACGCCTTGCAGCTCCTCGCGATCCAACTGATCGACTAGGCCCCGCGTCACGCAAATCACCGAATGCTCGGGATCGCGGCCGCACGCGAACGCGTTGGGCGCCGGGTCCTCCATCACACAGACCCGCGGCACCGGCATTCGCGCCGCCAGCGCCATCTCGCCGACCACGTCCACCACCGCCTGCTCTTTCACTGACGCTGGAGTGAGATCATCGCCCTGCACTGCACGGATCACGGTCGAGGAGCCCAGGTAGTACGCCCACAGCGCTTGCACCAACGCGATCGCAATCGCCGCCATCATAAGCCACGGAATACCCATCAACCGATGGTTGACCACCCGCAGCGTGTGAAAAATGAAATCGAGGCTGCCGCCGCAGACGGCATAAATCAGCACGAAAACCGCGACCAGCTCGGCCGTCTTATGCCGATTGGCAGCTTCGAGTCGCCGGAAGGTGTCGCGCTCCTCGCCCATCGGGTTCACCGTGTCGCTGACAAGGCTACGACTCATCCGAGCATAAGGCCAGCGTTAACCTTGTTAAATCAAGGTGACCTTGAACTTGGGTGTCTTAGTTTGAAATGCGCGGTGTCTTACTTTAGTCGGGATGCTCGCCCTCAATCGAATTTTCCAGAACCTTCCCGGTTTTCGCATCGATACCAACTTCGTGCTTCGCGCTCTTGTGACGAATGACGAACGAGTACCGAAGTCCGCTGCCTCCCGATTCCTGTTCCAATTCTTCCGAAACGATGCGTCCTGGATACGTCTTTAGCGCGAGCTTGCGGGCCTGAGCGGGCGGCACCGTCGCCTGTGACAGGTATTGTTCTCCCGTCAGGGCGAACGCATTGCCTGCAGCCAAAACCAGCGCGAGAACAGCGACGTAGTGCGGCTTCATGCGCTCCATCTACCAGCAATCTCCGTCCTGATGAAACAGGAGCTGCGATCGCTCCCGCGGTCTCTCTCAAAATCCGCGCTGTAACTTTGGCGAAACCGGCCCTGGGTAATCTGCTTCGCAAGAAGAGCCTATCTATAGGACCGCGAAACCGGTAACTTTCCGTTCGGAAAAGTCACCTTAGACCATGATGAGTGGGGATCGCCGATGAAACGCATACGACCGTTGCAACTCATGATCGCTCTCGGCTTGCTTGCCCTCGGCGTGCTTCCGATGACCGCCGCGTACGCCGCCGCTCAGGGCACTCCGCCCTCGATGACGGTCACTCCACCCGCAGCTTTCGCCGTTTCCCAACCTCTGTCGGATCTTCCGCCTGCCCCGCCCACCGGCTCCGTTGCGAAGAAAAGAAGATCCACCCGCTGCATCCGCTGCCCCATCATGGCGCGGTCGCGAATTCTAACGCCGATGACGACGCACTCCAGACCCACCCGGGTCCGCATCTCAATCACAAAAAGGGCGTGAAATTCCCCGGCGTCGGGGCCAACGGGTACTACCCGGGCGACCCCAACATCGCCGTCGGCCCCAATCACATCGTGCAGGCGGTCAACGTCGAAATCGGCGTTTACGACAAAAGCGGGAACCTCTTCACCGGTTACCCGAAGACGCTCGGCTCGCTCTGGACCAGTCTCGGCGGCGCCTGCACCAGCAACTCGGGCGATCCGATCGCACAGTACGACCGGCTCGCCGACCGCTTCATCATCACCCAGTTGGGCAGCCTGAGCTCGCCCTATTCGGAATGTATCGCGGTCTCAAAAACGAATGATCCCACGGGTGCCTATTACCTTTATTCCTACAACTTCGGCACCAACCTGAACGATTACGATAAATTGGGCGTATGGCCCACCAACACCAACGGCGCCTATCTGGCCACCTACAACCTCTTCGCTAATGGCGCTTCGTTTGTCGGCGCCGACCTCTGCGCCTACGACCGTACCGCGATGCTCACCGGCGCGCCGGCCAACCAGATCTGCTTCACCGTCGCCAACGGCGGCTTCCTGCCCGCCGACCTCGACGGCTCGACCGCGCCGCCCGACGGCGCTCCCGGCTATTTCCTGGCCTTCGACACCCTCAGCACGGTCCAGCTCTATAAACTCTCGCCCAACTTCGCTACCCCGAGCGCCTCCACCCTGACCGGGGGCGGCGAGATCGGCGTGAATTCGTTCAGCGAGGCCTGCGGCGGCGGTACCTGTGTACCGCAATCCGGCACTTCGCAAACGCTCGATTCGTTGGGTGACCGCCTGATGTACCGCCTCGCCTACCGCAACTTCGGCGACCATGAAGCGATCGTCGTCAACCATTCGGTCGTCGCCGGCTCGAGCGTCGGCGTGGGCTGGTACGAATTGCGCGAGACCCCGCCCTCGACCAGCGGCGCCTTTGGCCTGTTCCAGCAGGGCACCTTCGCCCCCGATTCCACATACCGCTGGATGGGTAGCGCCGCGATGGATCAGGTGGGCGACATCGCCCTCGGCTACAGCGCCTCGAGCAGCACGCTCTTTCCGTCGATCAGATACACCGCCCGCGTCCCGAGCGACCCCGCCGGTACCATGGAAGCCGAGAACGTCCTCCAGACCGGCGGCGGCTCCCAGACCGGCGCCTCGCGATGGGCGACTACTCCGCGCTGCGCATCGACCCCAGCGACGATTGTACCTTTTGGTACACCAACGAATATTACCCGGTCTCCAGCAGCGTCGGCTGGGCCACCGCAATCGGCTCCTTCAAGTTGAGCAACTGCGTCAAGACACCCGACTTCAGCATCACCGAAACCGCTTCGCCTTTGACCTTCACGCAAGGCACCGGCGGAGGCTCCACTGGTACAGTCACGGTAACCTCGTTGAACGGGCTTTCGGTGCCCGTGGCTCTGACCACCGGCGGGGCCTGCAACGGCGCCAGCGGTATCACTTGCTCCACCAACCCGACCTCGGTCACGCCCGCTGCAAATGGCTCGGCTAACGCCAGCCTGACCATCGGAGTAGCGCCCTCCACAGCCGCGGGGTCGTATCCGATCACGGTCACCGGCACCACTACTAGCGGCCCGACTCTGACGCACTCGACCACCTTGACCATTGTGGTCTCCCCCGACTTCACCATCTCAGCGTCAGGGTCTCCCCGCACTGTGAAGCGCAAAGGAAGTGGCAGCTACGCGGTGAAGATCACTGTGTCAAATGGAATATCAAGCTCGGTGACTCTGAGCGTCAGCGGACTCCCATCAAGGACGAGCGCCAGCTTCAGTCCTAATCCGGTTACCACCTCCACCACTTCCGGTAGTTCCACGCTCACGATTAAGCCCGGCCCCTCAGCGCCCGTGGGAAGCTACACCTTGACGATCACCGGCACCAACGGTAGCTTTACGTCCAATCCATACGCAGTGACCCTCATCATCAAATGAGTTGAATCCGTCCGCTCCGCGCACACCACCGGGCGCTCCGTGATCATTTGATCATGGTACCGCCCCCTGAATCCCCGGGCCGCTCCCTGATCGATGATCACGGCGCGGCCGATCCAACGTCCGCAGCTCCGCGCCCCGCGACGGCTCCGGCGTGCCAGCGGAGCGAACGCCTCCATCGGCGCGGCCACACGGCGGAACCGTGGGGAACCATTGGAGAAGGCGGCTCACAGCGCAGGGCCGCGCCCCCGCGCTGGCGATGTCAAAGATTAGCGAAGTCTGTTATTATCACCGGCCGACCCCTCGGATAGGAGTCACGCGATGAATGTTTCTCTAACCCCGGAATTGGAAAAAATCGTCGCCGAGCGCGTCAGCTCGGGACGCTACGCCTCGGCCAGCGAAGTGATCCGCGAAGCGCTCCGGCTGCTGGAAGAGCGCGATCAGCTCAATCAGTTGCGCCAGGAGGTCCGGCGCGGACTTGAGCAGCTCGACCAGGGCCAGCACCGGCCTTTCGATGATCAAGCTGTTAATCGCATCAAAAGCCAAGGTCGGAAACGAGTTTCCGCCGCGCAGCACAAAGGCCGAGCGCGGTGAGCGAATGATCACGGAGCTGCCGGTCCCGTATCCACAGGTCCTTCCCCAACGTGCGCGCGATGAAGCTCGAAGTCCGCCCCTTCAAAGAGAAGTTCTAACCGAATAGATTGTCGCTCGATGAGGCCGCATCTATAAGTGGACGGAGCGGGGAGGGTTGAGGGTGCCATTATCCGATGACGAGTTACGCGATACAGTTCGCGATCTCCTCACTCGCCCGAAGCACGAGAAGGTCCGACTGCACATCTCCAACCTTCTGGTTCAAGGACTCGGTGCGCGCAACACCGAGCTTCACTTCGAGTATCAGTTGCCAGAGGTTCACGGTCGCGCCGACGCTCTATTGGGACGAACCGTCTTCGAGTTCAAGAGCGACCTGCGCGACGAACTAGAAGATGCGCAAGAGGAGCTCGGGCGCTATCTTCAACAGCGTGAGGCCGATACCGGATACCGCTTCGTCGGAGTAGCTACCGATGGCGCCGATTTCTTCTCCTACGAATTAAAAGGCGGAAAACTCAAGCGCTTAGCCTCTCAGTTCAGCTTGCGCGGTGAATTGCGTAAGAAGGGTGAATCGGCAGTCGACGCAGGGCACGCGCTCCTCGCATGGCTGAGCCCCTTCCTCGCCCTGCGCCCCGAACTCCCGCCCGACCCCGATACCGTTCGCCAGGAACTCGGCCGCGAGAGCGTCGCTTATGAAATCGCGCGCTCACGGATCGAAGCGCTTTGGACGGAGGTCAAGGACTTTCCCGATGTCATGCTCAAGCGCCAGCTGTGGTCCGAGCGGCTCGGCCTAGTGTACGGCACCAGCATCGACGATGACGCCCTGTTCTTCCAGCACAGCTACCTAACCATCGTTGCCAAGACCATGGCGACGCTGATCCTCGGCGCCGAGCTTCCCGCGCCGGTCGATCTACTCTCCGGCAAGGTCTTTCAGGATGCGGGTATCAGCGGGGTCGTAGAATCGGATTTCTTCGACTGGGTGCTCGCGGCATCTGGTAGCGATGATCTCGTCCGTCGAATCAGCGCACAGGTCGCTCGCTTCCGTCTTGGCGACATCAAGCACGATGTCCTCAAGGGTCTCTATGAATCGCTGATCGATCCGGAACAGCGTCACTTTCTCGGCGAATTCTACACCCCGGACTGGCTCGCACAGTAAAGTCTGCGATCGGGTGCTCGATCGGCCGCTTGAGCAGCGTACACTCGATCCTTCCTGCGGCTCCGGTACCTTCCTGTTCCATGCGGTGCGCCGCTTTCTCAACGCCGCCGACGCTGCCAAAATTGGCAATCGCGAAGCTCTGCGCAAATGCACTGAATCGATCTTCGGCATCGACGTTCATCCCGTCGCCGTCATCAATGCGCGCGTTACTTACCTGCTCGCGATGGGCGAGGAACGCCTTCGCGATCACCCCAGTCTGAGTATTCCCGTTTATCTCGGCGACTCACTGCAATGGGACACCGAGGAAGTCCTGACCGGTCAGACGGTTCATATCCGCGTGCCCGCCCATGGCGCCGAAGAAGAACAGGATCCCGGCAAAGTTCCGAACCTGACCTTTCCAATTCGGCTAGCCGGCGATCCCGCCCTCTTCGATGATGTGTTGAATGAAATGCTGCGGCTGAGCGAACAGAAAGCTCCGTCATCCGCTTTCGAAAACTGGATTGAACAACGAGTGAAGACCGACAAGGTGCTGCTTGAGACGCGCGATACTCTTACCGCCACCTATAAAAACCTTCGCCGGCTGCGCGCCGAGGAACGCAACCATATTTGGGGCTACGTCGCCCGCAATCTGAGCCGTCCCGTATGGCTCGCGACGACCGGTCAGAAAGTAGACGCCATCATCGGTAATCCACCGTGGCTCGCCTACCGGGATATGTCTGCCGAAATGCAAAAACGGCTGCGTGGAGAATGTGAGGAGCGCTCCTTGTGGGCGGGCGGTAAGGTAGCGACGCATCAGGACGAGTCAGCCTACTTCTTTGCCCGGTGTGTGGAACTTTACCTCAAGAAAAATGGCGCGATTGCCATGGTTTTGCCTTATGCGACGATGACGCGACAGCAGTACCGAGGCTTGCGTAGCGGTGTCTTCGCGAGCAAGTTGACGCGCAAAAGAGGCGTCCGCGTTTACGCTTCGGTCCGCTTTAACGAGGCGTGGGCCTTTGATGAATCGGTGTTTCCGCTGTTCAATATACCCTCCTGCGTGCTCATCGCGACCGAGGGCGAACCCGGTCCTCTTCCAATGAAAGTTACCGCCTATTCCGGTCAGCTTCCGCGTCGCGACGCATCTGCGCTGGAGGCAGACGCGCACCTAACCTCGCAGCCGGCGAGCTGGCCTGAAGGAAATGAATCACGCGTCGCAGGTTACAGCAACAAATTTCGACAGGGCGCCACTCAGGGCGCCACTGTCGTCCCACGCTTCCTTTTTGTGATCAAACGAGTTTCTGCGGGGCGGCTTGGCTCGAATCCCGAAACTCCTGTGGCCGAGAGTAGCCGCAGCAACCTCGAAGAGCGACCATGGAAGGATTTAGAAGCGCTTCGCAGCCCCGTTGAGAAACAGTTCCTGCGACCTCTCTATCTCGGCGAATCGATCGCCCCTTTTCGTCTCTTAGAGCCACGGGAGTCCGTTATCCCTTGGGATGAAGCGAATGCGTCGCTGCTGGTATCCGGTTCTGCACAACAAGGCGGTTACCGGCACCTCGCCAAGTGGATGAAGGACGCGGAAACCGTTTGGGACGATCATAAAAGTAAAAGCAGCAAGCTGTCACTTATTGAGCAACTCGATTATTTCGGCAAACTAAGCGCTCAGATGCCTTTACCTGCGATCCGCGTAATATATGCCGCATCTGGGACACTCCCGGCTGCTGCAATCCTAAAGGATAAGAGCGCTATCGTTGAACATTCTCTCTATTGGACTCAGCCCGCTTCTGCAGCCGAGGCAGAATATTTGCTCGCGATCTTGAATAGCGAATCGCTAAGGGCTTTTGTGGCTTCACGACAGGCGAGGGGGCAGTTTGGTGCGCGTCACTTCG
>Ga0209415_10013374_pt1 | contig 13540 bp, 9 predicted proteins | sample PeaSoiSIISIP2007_FD_187696 | JGI IMG/M metagenome (GOLD analysis project Ga0209415, IMG submission 187696) | Peat soil microbial communities from Weissenstadt, Germany - SII-SIP-2007 (SPAdes) (version 2) | ecosystem: Environmental > Terrestrial > Soil > Wetlands > Peat | place: Germany... | reverse complement strand
CGTTGACGACCGCGCCCGACTCGACGGAGGCCACCGCGAGCGCGCGCGGCGAATCGACGGGCGCGCCCGTCTTGTCCCGCCACACGCCCGGCGCGTACCAGAGCGATCCATCGGGCGCACGGACGAACGCCCACGGCGACAGCGCCGCCCCCGCAGGCTCTTCCACCCAGCGTCCCGGCAGCCAGGCCCACCGCCCACGCTTCCACAACCACTCGCCGTCGACCCACACGGCCGCCGCGCTCGGCGGGTCGGGCACGATCTCGACACGGGCAGGCGGCGGCGGCATGGTGACCTCGACGAGCGCCGCCGTGGGTTGCTGCACGTAGGTCGGGTGGCGCACAAGGGGGCCGCAAGCGAGCCATGACGCTCCTGCTGCCACGACTATGATGCGAAGCACCGCCGCGGATTGAAGCACGTACAATCGCGCCGCGACCAGCGCGATGCGAGCCCTCACCCTCTCCCTGCTTGCGCCCCTCGCGCTGGCGCTGCTGGCGGGGTGCTCGTCGATCCCGGCGGGCCGCTCGGCGGTCGACTCGGTGCGGGTCGTCGACTCGGGGCCGCTCGACGCGCAGGACGTCGTGGCCGAGATCGCCACGGCGCCGTCGCCGCGGTTCCTCGGCCTGTTCCACGTCTTCTACGACTATGAGATCTTCGACGCGTCGGTGCTCCAGCGCGACCTGGCGCGAGTGGAGCGCTACTACCGGGGGCACGGCTTCCTCGAGGCGCACGCGCGCATCGCGCGAGTCGTCCACACGCACCCCGATCACGTGCGCATCGAGATCGTCGTCGAGCCCGGACCCGCCACGCTCGACCGGGTCGTGCACGTCGTGGGGCTGGACGAGGTCCCGGCCACGATCCGCGATGCCGCAACACAGGCGGCGACCGGTGCGCTCGCTCGGGGTGCGCGCTTCGACGAGGACGCGTACAAGAGCGCGCAGACGGCGGTGGCGCGGGCCCTCACGGATCACGGGTACGCCTACGCGACGGTCGAAGCCGATGCGCAGATCGACGTGCTGGCCCACGCCGTCGACTACACCTTCACAGCGAAGCCCGGACCACCCGCCGTGTTCGGTCCCATCGTCATCGTCGGGCTGGACCCCGACGGCGCCGGACCGCTCGCCCCGGAAATCGACGAGGCCCCGCTGCGCCGCGCGCTGCACATCGAGGAGGGCGAGACGTACTCCACGACCGTCCTCGAGACGGCGACGCAGGCGCTGCTGGACCTCGAGGTCCTGAGCTCCGCGCAGATCGTGCCTACGCTGGCGAACCCCCCCGCGGCGGTCGTTCCTCTGACCGTCCGTGTCGAGCCCGCGAAGCTGCGCGTGGTGCGCCTCGGCGGGGGCGTGGAGCTCGACGAGATCAAGTCGGAGGTCCACGCCCTCGTCGGCTGGGAGGACCACAACTTCCTGGGCAATCTGAGGGACCTGAGTGTCGACTTCAAGCCCGGGGTGGTCCTCTATCCGACGCGCGTCGATAACCTCGTCGCGCCGACCAACCCGCTGCCCGAGGAGCACCTGCGGGTGCAGCTGCGGCAGCCGGGGTTCATAGAGCCGCGCACCACGCTCTTCGTGCGCCCGGAGCTCAACGTCTACCCGATGCTCGTCGAGCCCAACCCCGACCCGAACCAGCCGGTCGTCGGCTACGTCGAGCCTCGCGGCGCCGTCGGGCTCGATCGGCGCTTCGGCAAGCACTTCATCGCCAGCCTGGCGCACAACGTACAAGGGGAGTTTCCGTTCTCGTACCTCTCGGCCCTGCCCATCGCGCAGCCGCTGCCGCTGATCCTGCTGTCGTACCCGCAGCTCATCACGACGTTCGACTTCCGCGACAGCACGGTGCACCCGCACTCGGGCGTCTACCTCTCCAATGATCTGCAGGTCGCCGGCGTCGGCGGGAGCGCCACCGACCTTCGCGTGCAGCCCGAGGTGCGCGGATACGTGCCGCTTTCACGGAGCGTGACCCTGGCCGCGCGCGGATCGGTCGGCCTGCTCTTCGCGCGGAACTACGGCGACTACGTGCAGCACCACCTCAACGAGCCCGTCGCCCCCCTGCCGATCGGCGGCGCGGCCGACCACACCTACGGCGCCATCGATCGCGACATCGAGATCGTCTACTTCCGGGGGTTCTTCTCGGGAGGGCCGAGCTCCAACCGAGGGTTCCCGCTGCGCGGGATCGCCCCCCACGGCGTCGTGCCGTTCCTCAACCCCGCGTCGGCCTCCACCCAGGTCGCGCTCAACTGCGTGCCAGGCCGGCCCGGCTACGACCAGGCCGAGTGCTCCGTGCCCATCGGCGGCTTCACGCTCTGGGAGGCCTCGCTCGAGACGCGCTTCGACGTGTCGGGCCCCCTGGGCGTCGCGATCTTCTGCGACGCCGGCGACGTGTCGGCGCAGCAGACCAACGTCCGCCTCACCCACCTGCACCTGTCCTGCGGCGCAGGCGCACGCTACGACACTCCCGTCGGCCCCATCCGCCTCGATGTCGGGTATCGCGTCCCGTTCTTGCAAGTGCTCGGCTTCGCGAACGAGGCCGATGTGGCAGCGCACGATCCGAGCGAGGGAACCCAGCCGGCCATCTTCGGCGTACCGATGGCGATCTCGTTCGGCATCGGGGAGGCATTTTGAGTGAGCCGGGTTGGCAAAATGCTCGGCCTCGTGGGCGGCGTGGTGGTGTTCGTGCTCGCAGCGGGCGGTGGTCTGCTCGTCCACATGAACGTCCCGGCCGTGCGACGCGCAATCACCGCGCGCGCCAACTCTCTGCTCGCCTCCGCGCTGCCCGGGCACGTGGTCATCACCCGCCTCGGTGGGCTCGGGTGGGGCGGTATCGACGACGCCGACGTCACAGTCGACGACCCGCGGGGCTCGTACGTGATGCGCGTGCAGGGACTCGGAGCGCGCATCGCGACGATGGATCTGCTGCGCTCGCTCGTCTCGGGCCAGGACCTGCAGGTCGACATCGAGGACGTCTCGATCGCCAGCGCCGACCTGAGCCTCGACCTGGACCCGTCGGGAATGCTGCGCCTCGTGCGCGCGTTCGTGCGCGATCAGCCACCCTCGCCCGCCGCGCCGGCCCGCGGGTTCCAGCTGCGCCTGGGGCACATCGCGCTCGGGCACGTCATCGTCCATGGCCAGCCCGCAGCGGGCATCGCCGTCGACGCCGACGTCGATCACCTGCTCGCCGCGCTGCAGGCCGCCCCAGGCACCCTCGTCATCCACCTTCGCGAGGCCGACGTGAAGGTGCGCGGGCTGCCCGGTGGAGGCGAGGCGCGCGGGACGCTCCGCGAGACGCACCTCGAGCAGCCATCGCGTCGCGGTGGCGATCGGGGCGCTCACCTCACCTGGAACGGGACGGTGTCCGGCATCCCTACGACCGCCGAGGCGACCTACGAAAGCGGGGCGCTCGATGTCGTGCTGGACGTACCGTCTGCGCGGCCCGAGCAGATCCGCGCGCTCTGGCCCGCGTGCCCTTTCGGAGCGACCGCTTCGGCCCACGTGGAGGTGGCGGGCGCGATCCCGGCCCTGTATCTGGACGCGCGCGCATCGCTCGGACCGGGCACCGTCGACATGAGGGGACCGCTCTGGATCGCCGACCGGAAGGTCGCCGACCTGCGTGTGACCGCGACCTCCGTCGACGCGCACGCCGTTGCCCCCTCGGCTCCTGCCACGCAGCTCGACGCGACGGGCGATGTGCTCCTCACCGCCGCCGCGAGCGGCGCCATGGGCGGGCTCGCCACGCTCGATGTGTCCGGAACCATCGAGGGGAACCGCGTGCCCGCGGCCACGGTCGAGGCCTCACTCGAGCGCGCAGGCTCGCTGGGGGCGGCCGCGAGCGGTCAGGCCAGGGTCGTCGTGCACGAGCCCGGAGCGACCGCGTCGGTCGACGCGACCCTCGCGCCGACGGGAGACTCGTACGTCCTCGGATTCGACGCGCGCGCGGTCGTCCCCCGCCTCGACCGCGTGGCGCAGCTTCCCCCGGTTGCCCGCGGTCAGGTCCAGGCGAGCGCGCTGGGCACGCTCGACCTGCGGACGATGCGGGTCGATGCGCAGGTTCGAGCCTCGGCCGCGCAGCTTGCCGCCGGCCCGGTACGTCTGGGCGTCGCGACGATTTCCGGTCGCGCGAGTGGCCCGGTCGCGGCTCCAGCGCTGGACGTCGACTTGCACGGCGACGATCTAGAGGTGCCGGGCCTGCTCTTCTCGAGCGTTCGGGCCAGCGTCCACGGCTCGGCCACGACCGCCGAAGTGTCGCTGTCGATGCGCGGCGACGGGGCGGACGTCAGGGCGAAGGCCACCGTCGGCGCCGAGCCGGGTGGGGTAGCGGTGCGCGATCTTCATGTCCTTGCCGAACGCGGGAACGAGACCGCGCGAGTGCGAGCCGCGCTCGTGAGCCTGACCGGTCGCGAGCAACGCGTCGACGACGCCGAGCTCCTCGGTTTCGGCGAGGCCCTGGCGGCGTCGGTGCGCGCGTCGCCCGGGTCCCTCGTCCTGTCGGCCCACAGCCGCGGCCTCGACCTCGCGCGCCTCGGTCGCTTCCTGGGAGTGGCCGCAATCTCCGCCGGACGCGTGGTGGTGGACGCCGACGCGACCATCCGCAGCTCGCGAGCTGACGGGCACATCGTGCTCGACGTGGCCCGCGCGACCGCCGGCCCACTGCACGACGCGGGGGCTCACGTCGATGTGACGCTGGAGGGCCGTCGCGCCTCTGGCACGGTGTCCGCTCACGTCGCCGACATCGGCTCGCTCGAGGTGCGTTCGTCCTCCGTAGAGGTGGCGGGCAACGAGCCGCTCGGCCTGTCGTCATGGAGGCGCGCCTGGGGCGCGGCCGACGTCCAGGGGCACGTCGACCTTGCGAAGCTGGCGGCCATGGTGCCCGCGGCTGCCTTGCCCGTACAGGGACTGGCCGGCACCCTCGACGTGCAGGGCCATCTCGCGCGCGACTCGGCGAGCGACGCCTCGCCTGACGTCGATGTCACGGCCAAGACGACCGGCCTGGTCGCGTCCGGGCCGCCCGGCGCACCGTGGACGCTGAAGGGGGTCGACGGCGAGCTCCACCTTCGTGTCGACGGGCAAACGGCGCTGACCTCGCTCGATGCGCGGGCGACCGACTCCACGGGTGTCATGGTCGCCCTCGCCGCGAGCTCGCACGACGTACCCTATGCACGCTTGTTCTCCAGCGACGCGCCACTGCTCGAGGTGGCGCGGACGATGCCGTCGGAGGGGTCGATCACGATACCGGCGCGCGACCTCGCCGGATTCCCCGCGTTCTTCGGCACCCGGGGCGTGCACGGGCTGCTGTCTGCGAGCGTCACCTGGAGCGGGACGCCCGAGCACCCGACCATCGACGCGCACGGCGCGCTCGGCCATGCCCAGACGGACGTAACGGTGCTCTCGCTCCCCCTCGACCTCGACGCGACGGCGCACTACGACGGCGCCCACGCCGATGCGACCCTCGTGGCGAGCGCCCGGGGAGCGCAGATGCTGTCCGCGTCCACCGGGGTCGACATCCTCGCCACGGACCTGCTCGCGGCGCCCGGCGGCGCTGCTCCGCCGTGGAAGGCGTCCGCCAGGGCGAAGCTCACTCGCTTCCCGCTCCAGACCCTCGCCGTGCTCGACGACCGGCAGGTGCGCGGTCACGCCAGTGGCGAGGTCTCGGTCGACGGCCTGCACGACGACGCCCGCGCCTCGCTCGATCTGACGGCCGACGACCTGACCGTCGGCGAGATCGCGTGCAAGGGCGCAGGCGTCGAGCTGACGTTCGATGGGCATGTCCTCGGTGGGACGACCCACGTCGAGGAGGAGGACGGATCCATCCAGGCGAGCGCGCACATCGGAGCGCGCTGGGGTGCCGCGATGACGCCGAGCCTCGATTCCACGCAGCCTGCGGACGTCTCGATGACGGCCAAGAACTTCCGGGCCGGGGTGCTCCAGCCCTTGCTGTCGAGCGTGTTCGCCGAGCTCGACGGACGCGTCGACGCCGACGTCCAGGTGCACGCCGACCGCGCGACCAGGACTCTGGCGCCCCAGGGGACCCTCAAACTCTCCGGCGGCGTCATCGAGCTCGCCTCGGTGGGCGGCGAGTTCCACGACGCGTCGGCGTTCATCTCGCTCACCCCCGACGGGGTCGTGAAGCTGCAGAGCGCGAGCGCCAAGGGGCTGAGCGGCAAGGTCGAGGCAGCTGCGACGGCGCGCTTCTCCGGGGCACGGTTCGTGGGAGCGCGGGGCATCGTCCAGGTGCCGCACCAGGAGCCCCTGCCTCTAGTGCTCGACGGAGTGCAGGTGGGGATGTTCGATGGTCAGATCGGGATCGACGTGGATCCTGCAACATCGGGCCCCGGGCTCGACGTGAAGGTCGCGGTGGACAAGGCGCTCCTGCAGCTCCCGGAGGGCAACACGCGCACCGTCCAGTCGCTGGGCGCCCTGCAGGGCGTACGGGTCGGCTTCCAGCGTCCCGGCCGCGACTTCGTCGTCCGGCCGCTCGACGGTCCCGTCGCGGTCGTGAGCTCGGCAGGTCGCGCGCAGAGCCCTCTGAAGGTCACGGTCGCCCTCGGCTCGGACGTGGAGGTCAGGCGCGGGTCCACCCTCGACGTGCGCCTCACGGGCTCGCCCACGCTGACCGTTACCGACGCGGTCACTGCGGCCGGCCAGGTCCGCCTCGTTCGCGGCACCATTCAGGTACAGGGCAAGACCTTCACCCTCGAAAACGGCACCATCACGTTCGTCGACGATCCGACCAACCCCCAGGTCGTGCTCACGGCCTCCTGGCCGGCACCCGACGGCACGATGGTCTACGCCGACTTCGTCGGCCCCCTCAAGACCGGCAAGGTCACGCTGCGCGCCGATCCGTCGCGGCCCCAGAACGAGATCCTCGCGCTCATCCTGTTCGGGACCACCGACCAGCAGGCCCCTTCGAGCGCGGGCGGACCCTCGGGGCAACAGTCGAACGCCGCCGTTGGCGCGGCCGGGGGGGCGGCGACGGCGCCCATCAACCAGGCGCTCGGTGGGGTCAACCAGGTGCTCGACAACTTCGGCTTCGCGGGCGGCATCTCGACGAAGGTCGACACCTCGCAGACCACTCCCCGGCCCGAGGTGGAGCTCCAGATCGCGAAGGACATCTCGATCCAGGTCGCCTGGGTGCTGGGCGTTCCGCCCCCGGGCAGCAACCCCGACACCACGCTCTTCACGCTCGACTGGCGCTTCCTGCGAAGCTGGTCGCTCGAAACGACCGTCGGCGATGCCGGCACGTCGATCCTCGACCTCGTGTGGCAGCACCGGTACTGATCGCGCATGTCACGCGACGAGATCGTTTCCACCGCGCTCGTGCTGGCGTTCGCGTCGCTGGTGACGGCGCACGTGGTGCTGGTCGCAGGCCTGGCATCGCGACCACCTCGGTGGCGCAGCTTGGTGGCCCTCGTGATTGCGCCGCTCGCGCCGTGGTGGGGCCGGCAGGACGGTCTGCACCGCCGGACCGTGGCATGGGTGGCGAGCGCCGTGGCGTACGTGGTCTTGCGCTTGCTTGCCGAGCGGTGACGCAGGACCCGAGGGCAGGGCTCCTCGTGGGAGACCTAGCGCACCGCCGCTACCACGTAGCTCTGCAGGAGCTCGCGAAGATCGTCCGAGATCGTGACCCGAAGCGAGACGACGTCCCCGCTCACGTCGAAGTCCACCTTCACGAGCTCGCGCGCGAGCGCCGAGAGCGCGTCGTCGCGGGTCGCCTCGGCGACCAGCACCAGCTTCGCCGCAGTGGCCGCGCGGCGAGACGAGGCGGCGTCGACGTACCGGCAGCGCAGGACGAGCTCGAGATGCGCGCCGCCGAGCAGCTCCAGGGTGGCCTCGCTCAGCCCCTCGGTGGCGTCGATCAGAACGGGTTCTTTGGGTCTCCGGATGGCGCGCCCTTGCACCGTCGACGCGAACAGGGCCCGGCTCGGCATGACCACGCGCGACGAGGCAAGGCCTGCATTCGAACGTATGCGCTCCAGGGCCGGTCCCTCCCCGACGATCCACGCGCCGGGAATGGTGACGGCGTCCCGCGCGCTGGACCCGAGATCGCTCCTGCTCGGCGGACCATTCACGTCGTGGACGACGGCGATCCAGGTCCTGATCTCGCCACCGGCCGCCGTGGCGACGACGTCGATCTGCGACGCGCGCAGCAAGACGCCGAGGTCGTCCTTGCGGGCGAGCTGCGTCACGAGTGGCCCGAACAGCGGGTCGGCGCGAACCGCCCGCAGGTCGATGGCCCCGACGAGGTCGGCGTCCGTGGTGGCGAAGCCGACGCGCTCCCACGAGGGTGCCGTCACCGTCGGGGCGTCCGCACTCAGCGTGCGGCCGCCGCACGACGCGCAGAGCATCACCATGGCAGCGCCCCATGTCGCGATCTTCCACGATGACATGCACTGGAAGATCGCAAGGCTCGTACCTCGCGGATCGACACGGAAGGCGTCGGCGGGCGGGCGCACGCCGGGGCCGGTTGTCCCACGCCCGGTGCGGGTGAGGGCATCGCAGGTCCTCCGCCTGTCCGCCTGGGTTACGCTCGCCACCATGGGTGGCGAGACCAAGCTGACGGGACCGGACCTCGGGCAGGGCATCGCGGCGGCGGACGTGCCGGAGGGGGGCTCGCTCCTGGGACACGCGCAGGGCGAAGCCGTGCTGCTCGTGCGGCGAGGCGAGGAGATCGTCGCGATTGGAGCGACGTGCACCCACTACGGCGGACCGCTGTCCGAAGGCCTCGTCGCGGGCGACACCATCCGCTGTCCGTGGCACCACGCCTGCTTCTCGCTGCGCACCGGGGAGGCGCTGCGGGCGCCCGCGCTCAACGCCCTGCCGTGTTTCGACGTTCAGCATGACGGGGGCCAGATCATCGTGCTCGGAAGGCGCGAGCCCCTCACGGCGAAGCGCGCGGCCGCGGGCCCGAGCTCGGTGGTCGTCGTGGGCGCGGGCGCGGCGGGCAACGCCTGCGTCGAGACGCTGCGCTCGCAGGGGTATGCCGGGCCGGTCGCGCTGCTGGGCGCCGAGGGCACGACGCCCATCGATCGCCCGAACCTGTCGAAGGACTATCTCGCGGGCAACGCGCCCGAGGAGTGGATGTCGATTCGCGGCGAGGACTTCTACCGGGAGCACGACGTCGATTTCTCCCCCTCCGGCCGTGTCGAGAAGCTGGACCTGGCGGGCAAGCGCGTGCTGCTCGAGGGCGGCGCGGCGCGGCCGTACGGGGCGCTGGTGCTGGCGACCGGCGCGCAGCCGAACCGGCTCGCCGTGCCGGGCGCGGATGCTCCGCACGTCTTCACGCTGCGCACGATGGCCGACAGCCGCGCCATCATCGCGAAGGCAGCTGGGGCCAAGCGAGCCGTGGTCATCGGCGCGAGCTTCATCGGGCTCGAGGTCGCCGCCAGCCTGCGAGCCCGAGGCGTCGAGGTGGACGTCGTCGCACCGGAGACCATTCCGCTCGCGCGCGTGCTCGGCGATGCGATCGGCGCCCACGTGAAAAAGGTCCACGAGGAGCACGGCGTGTGCTTCCACCTCGGCACGTCGCCGAGCGCGATCGAAGCCGGGTCCGTCGTGCTCGCGAACGGAAGCCGTCTCCCGGCCGATCTCGTGGTCGCCGGCGTGGGCGTGATGCCCGATCTGTCGCTCGCCCAGCAAGCCGGTCTGACGATCGATCGCGGAGTCGTGGTGGACGATCAGCTGCGCACGAGCGCGCCCGGAGTGTGGGCCGTCGGTGACGTCGCGCGCTGGCCGGACCCGCGATCCGGAGATCGCATCCGTGTGGAGCACTGGGTCGTGGCGGAGCGCATGGGTCAGATCGCGGCAAAGAACGTGCTTGGGGCCGCAGTGCGCTGCGACATCGTCCCGTTCTTCTGGAGCGCCCACTTCGATCTGGTCGTCAACTACGTCGGTCACGCCGAGGGCTGGGACCGCATCGACGTCGCCGGCAGCATCGAGGGCAGGGACGCCGCCGTGGCCTATCGCAAGGGGGGCAAGACGCTCGCTGTCGCCACGATCGGCCGCGACCGCGCCGCCCTCGAAGCCGGTCTCTCGATGGAGAACGGAGACGAGCGGGCGCTGTCGAAGCTCGTGCCGCCCTCGTGACGGGCGCCAGGACGGATCGCCCCGCGCGGGCCCCGTCAGTACCTCACCGTCAGGTGGTCCGTCTTGCGGCTCGGATCCCATCGCAGATTGCGCGTCGCCTGCTCGATGCACACCTCGATGGTCGGGTCGGGCGGATCGGTCGTGACCTGGACGTCGACCGCGCGGCCCATCTTCACGGCTGCCTTGATGACCACACGCATCTCCGGCGGCGCTCCGCAGGTGGCGATGGAGGCGTTGTGGTAGAGCGGCGCGCTGAGCTGGGCGCTGCTCAGGCCAGCAGCCTGCGGCTTCGGCGCCGCGTCGGCGCCGCCGTCCACGGGGCCCGCGTCGCCGGACGACGCAGTCCATGCAGAAGCCAGCGTGGTCAATTGCTGCACGGCAGACGGGAGCTTGCCGGTCATCGCCAGACCGACGATCACGACCGCCGCTACGACGAACACGGCGACGGCGATTCGACCGGCGCGCATCCAGATTCAGCGGCTCAGAGCTCTCCGCCGAGCACGAGGCCGCCGCCCCGCCCGATCGTCGACGGCGCGAGGTAGATGCGACCGGGAGCGCCGGTGGTGCGCGGCGCGCTCGTGTCCGAGGGCTGCGTGAACCAGAGCACGGCGCCTGCGGCGAGAAACACCCCCCCGGCGATGAACGAGACCGTCGACGCCGTCGCGTCGCTCCCGGCCGTGTTGTAGTCCTCGACAGCCTGCGCGTGGTTGCACGACGAGGAGGAGCCGCAGTCGCTCTTCTCGCGGTTCTGGGCGGACATGGCGAAGGCCCCGAAGACGGAGCCCAGGCCCAGGCCGACGACGCCGAGCCCACCGCCGACGATGGCCAGGGTCCTCTGCGTGGTCCACCAAGATCCGGCAGGCTGCTGCTGTTCTCCCCCCGGTGCCGGCGGCGGGGCCGGTGCGGGGACTGGCGGCGGCGGACCGATCACGACGGTCTCGCGCCGATCCTTGTCCCCCTCGCGCAGGACCCACTGCTTCTCGACTGGGGCTTGCCCGGCCGTCTCCAGCCGGAACACGTGCTCGCCCGGATCGACGGACAGGGGGCGCCCGTCGAGCGTGGTTGCGACCTGGGTGCCGTCCATGGACACCTTCACGTCGTACAGATCGTTGCCCGCGCCGTCCTTCGCCGCGAGGATCAGCGTCGGCATCGTGGCGTTGACGTCGCCGATTCGCGCCGAGCAGTCGCTCTTCACCTCGCCGGGGCAGGCAGCGTCGGCGCAGATGGCCAGCTGCCTGAGCGTGTCGTGCAGCTTGCCCTGCTTGCGGAGCGTCAGCGCCTGCTCGCTGGCGGCGATGCACGCCGCGTCGTCCGCGAACGCCGTGACCGACACCGATCCGAGCGCGCACGAGAGACACACCAGACACAGCCGGGTGTGTTGCCTCAAGGGCACTCCTGCTTGAAGTGCTTGTTGCCGTCCGCGTCGAAGTAGCTCACGACGTGGCAGGTGGGGGCTGCCGGCGCCGAGGGCGCCGTGCTCGGCTTGGGCTGTGGCCGCGGGATCGGCTGGCCGGGCACGGGGGGGGGTTGCGGAGGCTGGGGAGTGGGAGGTGGCAAGGTGGTCAGGGTAACCGGACTCGACGCAGGGGACGAGACTGGGGCGACGCTCGATGCCACGCCGTCCGCCGATGCGCTCGGTGCCGGAGGCAGATCGGCCGTAGTGGACGCCGACGGCGCCGGCAGTGCCGCGGTCGGGGACTTCGATGGGCGGAGCGCGAAGAACGCGATCGCTCCCACGGCGATCACGCCCGCGATCACCCCGGGGACGATGAGCCGGTTGTTGCCCCCCGAAGCCTGCGAGGTCATCGGCGAGAAGGTGAGGTCGTCTGGCCGTCGCATCTGCAGGCTCGGATCGGTGGCAGCCGGCTGGATCGACTCTCGTTTCAGGCCCAGCAAGTGCTCGATGCGCTCGACGTGGTGCTCGCTCCGCGGCGGACCGAACGGTGCGATGGCGCGCGCGAGCTCGGCGACGTTCGGGAAGCGGCGCGAGGGATCCTTCTCCAGGCAGTGATCGACGACGGCCTGGAGCCCCACCGGGATGTCTCCGCGCATCGTCGCCAGGGGAACGTGCGGTTTGGTGAGGATGGCCGCGACCATCTCGGGCATCGTTTCGGCGCGGAAGGGGAGCTTGCCGGCGAGCAACTCGTAAAGGACGACGCCCAGCGACCAGACGTCCGAGCGCGCGTCGACGGTGGCTGCCGACGTCATCTGCTCCGGGGACATGTACCCGGGCGATCCCATGATCGACGCCGCCTGCGTGACCAGCACGTCGCGCTCGCCGGCGGGGATCTTGGAGATCCCGAAGTCGAGCACCTTCACCATCGGCTTGCCCGTGGGCTTCTTGGCCAGGAACATGTTGGCCGGCTTGAGATCGCGGTGCACGATGCCGAGCGAGTGCGCCTCGGCGAGGGCCTCGCAGGCCTGGAGCAGGTAGCCGACGGTTTCGTCGATGGGCAGTGGCCCGCGGTCGGCCAGCACCTGCGCGATGTCCTGGCCCTCCAGGTACTCCATGACCATGTACGGAGTGCCGTTGTCGAGGGTTCCGACGTCGAGGACGCGAGCGACGTGCTCGCTCTGGATCTTCACGGCGGCCCGGGCTTCCCGCAGGAAGCGGTGCACGATCTCGGGGTGCGACGAGACCGCGGGCAGCAGGAACTTCAGCGCCACCTTCTGATCGAGGTGCTGGTGGGTCGCCGCCACGACGACACCCATCCCGCCCTGACCGAGGACGCGGTCGACGCGATACTTGCCGGCGACGATGTCGCCTGGCGAGATGGGGCTGCCGGTTGAGTCTTCCACGAAGCGAGGCCCGAGAAGGGTCCAGCCGGATCATATTCCTGGGGCACCCAGGAGCAAACCGGATGGCAGCCCGCGGGGGCGCTCACCTTCCAGACAGGCTCGCTTGCATCACGGGCAGGTGCCCGCGGCGCAGTAGGCGGGGACCTCGCGGACACAGATCCGGTCCCACAGCGTGTTGCAGCAGTATGGGTCTGCTGCGCACACGTCCCCGGCACACGTGCTGCAAGACGGGGTGAGCTTCGAGCCCCTGGAGCAGACCGAGTGGCTGCAGGTGCCGCCGCCCCCGCCGCTGCTGGATCCGGAGCTGCTGCCGCTGCTCGATCCGCTGCTGGATCCGGAGCTGCTGCCGCTGCTCGATCCGCTGCTGGACCCCGAGCTGCTGCCGCTGCTCGAGCCGCTGCTGGACCCCGAGCTGCTGCCGCTGCTCGATCCACTGCTCGACCCGGAGCTGCTGCTCGAGCTGCTCCCGGTCAGCGCGGTGCCGTTCGGTGTGCCCCATCCCGTCGGGCCGTCGTAGCCCGTGCCTGCCGTGCACAGGTAGCTCGGGCTGCAGCTGCCGTTGCTGCCCGACGTCACGTCGTAGAAGTCCGACGTGTGGCTGTAGGGGAACGACGGACCGGTGGCGTCGAGGTTGAGGAGCGTGAAGATGCTCGCCACGAGCGGGGACG
>Ga0209415_10013373_pt1 | contig 13541 bp, 17 predicted proteins | sample PeaSoiSIISIP2007_FD_187696 | JGI IMG/M metagenome (GOLD analysis project Ga0209415, IMG submission 187696) | Peat soil microbial communities from Weissenstadt, Germany - SII-SIP-2007 (SPAdes) (version 2) | ecosystem: Environmental > Terrestrial > Soil > Wetlands > Peat | place: Germany... | reverse complement strand
CAATAGCGCTCGATCCGATCCAGGGCTTCGAGCATATCCTCGATTCTAACCCGCCAGTCCTTATGGGACATGCATCGTTTCCTTGTCGTTTTATGGTTACGGCAAGATTACGGCAGGCGGGGAGTCTTGACCAGTCGCAGCAGCGGTTGAGGCTGGGTTTCGATGATGTCCGAGGTGGCTTCCGACGCTGCGCCGATCAGATGGGCCACCATCGTCAGGCCGGCGGCCTGAGCCTCGGCGTAAAGCTGGTCCAGTTGGGCCTTCAGGCGCAGGGCGTGATTGATGCGGGACGGTTTAATCATGGAACGATGATGCTCAACCTTTCAGTGAATGACAATTGGTATTTCTAGTATATCAACAGGGCTTCATCAAGAATCCGCCCTTTCAGCCTGGGCTTCAGGGTGGCGGCGGTGGTCAGATCGACGGGGCGGCCCAGCAGCCCTTCCAGATGATGCTTCAGATCGACGAATTCGAACAGGCCGGACGGCCTTCCGGGGGCGAACTGCACCAAAAGGTCGATATCGGAATGAGGCTGGGCCTGATTGCGCCGGGTCGAGCCGAACAGCGACAGCGACACCACGCCGAAGCGTTGTTCCAGCGCTTGCTGGTCCGATAGCAGCAGGGCGATGATTTCCTCCCGCACGGGGGCGGCGCGGCGCTGGCCGATGCGGCGGGCATAGCTTCGCACGGCCTCGACCTTTTCGGCGGGCACCCAGACGGTGACCTCGGCAAGGCCCCGGCGGCTGTGGCGGCGTTCTTTCATGGGGTCACTATAGCACGCGCCTTCCCCCAAAGCTTGAGGGCCGAAGGGCGGAGGGCTATAACCCTTGGGAGATGTCGAGATAGTATGAGGAACGCCCCGCCGTGACCGTAAACAGCATGACCGGATATGCCCGTGCGCAAGGGCAGGATGGGGGGGCGGATGCCTCGGTTTCCTGGATTTGGGAGCTGAAGACGGTCAATGGCCGCGGACTGGAACTGCGCCTGCGTCTGCCGCCGGGCTATGATTTCCTGGATCTTCCGGTGCGCGAGGCGGTGCAAAAGCGCCTGAAGCGCGGCAATGTCAACGTCACCTTGAACGTCACCAAGCTGCAAAAGGCAGGCGGTCTGTCGGTCAACGAGGCCTTGCTGGAGCAATATGTGGCTCTGTCCAAGGCCTGGCAGGACAAGGCCGGGCTGGCTCCCGCCAGCATGGACGGCCTGCTGTCCCTGCGCGGCGTGCTGGAAAGCTCCGAGGCGGAAGAAGCCCCTGCGGCCATCGAGGCGCGGGGCGTTCCCCTCAAGGACAGTCTGGCGAAAGCCCTGGGCGCCCTGGTCGAGATGCGCGCCGCCGAAGGGGCTCGCCTCAAGCAGGTGCTGCTGGGCCAGTTGGACGACATTACCGGGCTGGTGGATCAGGCCGAGGGCTGCGCCGCCCTGGACCCCGCCGCCATCAAGGAGCGTCTGCGCCAACAGGTGCAGGCTTTGCTGGAAGCGGTGCCGACCTTGAGCGAAGACCGCCTGGCCCAGGAAGCCGCCCTGATCGCCGCCAAGGCCGATGTGCGCGAAGAACTGGACCGCCTGCGGGCGCATCTGGCGGCGGCCCGCGACATGCTGGCCTCGGGCGAGGCCGTGGGGCGCAAGCTGGACTTCCTGTGCCAGGAGTTCAACCGCGAAGCCAACACCCTGTGCTCCAAGGCCGGAGAGGTCGAGTTGACCCGTATCGGCCTGGATCTCAAGGCCGTCATCGAACAATTCCGTGAGCAGGTTCAAAACATAGAATGAGCAATCAAGCCCATCTCCCGCCCTCCGCCTTTCAGGCGGTCCGCGCTCCCGGCGTGCGTCCCCGCGGTCTGCTGCTGGTTCTGTCTTCGCCGTCGGGCGCGGGAAAAAGCTCCATCTCGCGGGCTTTGATGGCCCGGAACCCCGATATCGTCATGTCGGTGTCGGCCACCACCCGCGCCCCCCGGCCCGGCGAGGTGGATGGCCGCGATTACCATTTCATCGACAAACCCCGCTTCGAGGAAATGGTGGCGCAAGGGCAGTTCCTGGAACATGCCCGCGTCTTCGATAACTATTACGGCACGCCCCGTCCGCCGGTGGATGCCGCTTTGGCCGCCGGCAAGGATGTGCTGTTCGATGTGGATTGGCAGGGCACCCAGCAATTGGCCGACAATGCCCGCGACGATCTGGTCAGCATCTTCATCCTGCCGCCGTCTTTGGCCGAGTTGGAAATGCGCCTGCTGGGGCGCGGTCAAGACAGCGCCGAAGTGGTGGCCAAGCGCATGGCCAAGGCCGGCGACGAGATGAGCCACTTCCCTGAATATCAGTATGTGGTGGTCAATAACGACCTGGATGACAGCGTGGTGGCGGTGGACACCATCCTGGCCGCCGAGCGACTGAAGCGCCATCGCCAGATCGGCCTGTCGGATTTCGTCAACAGCCTGCGTGGCGAGGGGTGAGGGCGTCATATCCAGCAGCCCTTCAGTTTAGAAAACTTTGATCAGGCGGTCGGCAAGAACTGGGGACGGCGCATGGCAGCCATGAGGCGGCTTAGCGGTAGTCTGATCGGCATCTTTCGCCTATATCAGCGGACGACCCTTTCTTTCAGGAGCCACCACCGGCCATGACCGGGGAGCAGCCTCAGTTCGCCAAGAACTTCCGCACCATCGCTCTGATCATCGCCAGCGCCATGTTCATGGAACAGTTGGACGCCACGGTTTTGGCCACCGCTCTGCCCACCATGGCCCGCGATTTAGGGGTGACGCCGCCGCATATGAGCGTGGCTTTGACCTCTTATCTGCTCAGTCTGGCTATTTTCATTCCCGCCAGCGGCTGGGTGGCCGACCGTTACGGCGCGCGCACGGTGTTCCGTTCGGCCATTTTCGTCTTCACTATCGGCTCGTTCCTCTGCGCTCAGGCTCCCAGCCTGCCCTGGCTGGTGGCGGCAAGGCTGCTGCAAGGACTGGGCGGGGCCATGATGATGCCGGTGGGCCGGTTGGTCTTGCTGCGCAGCGTACGGCGCGAAGATATGGTGTCGGCCATGTCCTGGCTTTTGGTGCCGGCTTTGCTCGGCCCCATCGTCGGCCCGCCTTTGGGTGGTCTGATCGTCACCTATATGGACTGGCGTTGGATTTTCTATATCAACCTGCCCATCGGATTGGTGGGCATGGTGCTGGTGACTCGCTATATCGCCAATCTTAAAGGGGGCGAGAAAACACCGCTGGATCTTAAGGGGCTGATCTTGTCGGGCAGTTCCCTGGGCTGTCTGTTCTTTGGTTTCGAGCTGGTCAGCCGCGACGGTCAAGTGGCCTTGGCGCTGGAATTGCTGGCGGTGGGGCTGGTGGCCGGAGCCTTCTATCTGCGCCATGCCCGCCGTCATCCGTCGCCGATCCTGCAAATGTCGCTGATGCGGGTGCCCAGCTTCCGGCTGTCGGTGATCGGCGGCTCGCTGACCCGCATCACCCAGGGGGCGCAACCGTTCCTGTTGCCGCTGATGTTCCAGTTGGGGTTCGGCTTGTCTCCGGTTCAGAGCGGCACCCTGGTATTGGCCACCGCCATCGGCTCGCTGGTGATGAAGGCCTTGGCCCCCAAGCTGCTGCGCCGCTATGGCTTTCGCCGCAGTCTGCTGGTCAACGGTCTGATCTCCAGCGCGGGATTCGCTTTGTGCGCCGCCTTCCGCCCCGAATGGAACTTCATGGTGATCTTCGCCATCCTGGTGGCCTGCGGCTTCTTTATGTCGTTTCAGTTCACCGCCTATAACACGGTGGCTTACGCCGAGATCGACACGCCGCGTATGAGCGCCGCCACCAGTTTCTACACCACCTTCCAGCAGCTGATGCTGTCGTCGGGCATCTGCGCGGCGGCCACGGCTTTGCATCTGTCCATGGCGGTGCAAGGGCATCTGCATCCGGCGCTGGCAGATTTCTCGGTGGCGTTCCTGGTGGTGACGGCAATTTCGTCCCTGTCCCTGATCTGGAATCGCCGCTTCGACGAAAAGGCCGGGGCGGATATCAGCGGACATATCGACGACGAGTAGGGGCTTAATATCCCTTAAAGTCCGAACCGCCGCATGGCGTCGATCACCTGGCCGGGGGCGCTGACATGGGGCAGATGGCCGGTGGCGTCGATCATCTCCAGTTTGCTGGCGGGGATTTCCCTGCGCATATAATCGGCGACCGAACGGGGAACCGCCAAATCCTGGGCGCTGTGAATGAGCAAGGTCGGGCGGCTGACCTTGTTTAACTCCTGCCGGTGGTCCGATTGCAGGATCGAGCACAGCACGGTCAGGGCATGATGGGGCGGAATGGCTTTCAGTTCGCCGGCGAAGCGGCGGGCCAGTTCAGGGCGTTCGGGGTTCTGCATGACCTGGGCGGCGAAGCCGTTGGCCCATTCCTCATATTCCTGGCTGGCGGTGTCATAGAGGGACTGAATGTCGGCTTGCGAGAAGCCGCCGTGATATCCGGCATCGTCCAGATAGCGGGGCGAGGCGCAGATCAGCACCAGTTTCGAGAACAGGTCCGGCCGGGCGATGGAGGCCAGCAGGCACATCATGCCTCCCGCCGAATGGCCGACGGCGGTGATGTTGCGCAAGCCCAGGCTGTCGCAGATATTGATCAGGTCGCGGGCATAGCCGTGCAGGGTCTGGTAACGGCTGGCGACAAAAAAGTCCGGCGATGAATGGCCGGCTCCGGCGTTGTCGCACAGGATCAGCCGGTAATCTTTGCGGAATTCCGAGGCGATGTCGGCCCAGACCCTTTGGTCGGTGCCGAAGCCATGCACGAACAACATGCTGCGCGCCGCATCAATCTTGCCGGTGACGGCGACGCAATTTTTGACCAGAGGGGAAACCTCTCTCATGCCGGGGGCCTTGGCTTGTGGTTCAACCGTTTGAATGGTCGCACCCTGCGAGGGAACTTGTCGTTAGGAGAGACGGAATAGACCTTTTCCTAAAGGGATGAAGTGCATAAAGCGAAAGGTCGAGGGGCTCCGCCTTACATTTCCATATCATCGAGGGTGAGCAAGACAATCTCGGCTTCGGAGCCTTCTGTCCGCTCCTGGGCCACCGCCAGGCTATAGCCGGTCTTCGGCAGGAAATGTCCCAGGTTCCATCCCGGCTGGGACCAGCTCCCCTCTGGCGGGCCGGAAGCCACATGGTCCAAGCCGTCGGTCGCCAGGGAAAGCCCCTGTCCCGTTGCCTTTCCCATGGCCTCGCGCAGGGTCCAGATCCGGTAAAAGGCGACGGCTCCGCCTGCGGCCACCCGGCGGTTTTCCTCTGGGCCAAAAGCCTTTTCGGCCAAAGCCGGAAAGTTGCGGGATTTGTGCGGTTCGACATCGACCCCAAGCCGGGCTGCCGCCGGTCCCAGGGCTACCGCGATAAAGTCGCCGCCGTGAGACAGCGAGATAGACGGCCCCGGTCGTCCGCTGTCATCGGACAAAAATGGCTTGCCATCGGCGTCGGCGGCGATCCGCCACGGGGTGTTATCGCCCGACATCTTGAACAACAAAGCTCTGAGGGCGGCGCGGGCCAGCAGGGAGCGGCGCTCTCCCACGCCCCTTCCCGCCGCATAAGCGATGTCCGCAGAAGCGGCCCATCGTCGGATCAGCGGATCGCATCGGGCGTCGTCGCTCATCAAGTGAAAAACGGCGACTTTCATCTCAACAACCTGTGCCCATTATGTTAGCGTCCGGCGCATCCAAAGCGAGACACTATAGCCTCGGTATCATCATTCTTATGTCAGCAATTGTTTTCTCCGTAAAATCGTGGGCGGCCTGGACTCCTGGGGAAGGGGAGGCTGACGGTTGGCTTGGCGACGCCCTCTCCGAGGCGGCGCCTCCCGTGATGTTGCGCCGCCGGATCAGCCGGCTTGGTCGGCAAGGCTTGCGGGCGGCTTGGGGTTTGCCGGAAAAAGATCATGCCCGGCTGATCTTTTCGTCCCGTCACGGGGAGTTCTCGCGCACTCTGTCGATTATGGACAGCATCGCGGCGGGAACAGAGGTGTCTCCGGCGGACTTCACCTTGTCGGTGCATCACGCGCTGGCCGGTCTGTTGTCCATCGCCACCCACAACACCGAGGGGCACACCGCAGTCTCCGCCGGGGATGAGAGCCTGTTCTGCGCCCTGTTGGAAGGGGCTGTCTGCCAGCAGGAAAGGCCCGAAACGCCGATCTTGGTTGCCCATTACGACGAGCCTTTGCCTGCGCCCTATGACGCCTTTGGCCATGGGGAAGACGAAACCGTCGCCCTGGCCCTCAGCCTTGACTGCCAGGGACGCGACTACCGCTTGTCCTGGGAGCCGTCGGCCCAGGGAGGCACGCCCGGTTTTCGTCCGGCCGAGAGCGTCCTTCGGCTGCTGGATGGCGTCACCCAGTCTGCCGTCTTTGCCGGCGAACGCCTGACCTGGACGATCGAGAGACTTGATGCGGCGGCTTGATCACTTTTGGCGGGTCGGTGCCACCGGGATGTCCTTTGCCTTCATCTTCGCCGGGGGCGGCTTGTTGGCTGGTCTGGCCCTTCCTGCCCTTTTTCTGATGAGAACGCGCCAGCGCGAACGGCTGCAACTGGTCATCCACGCCATGTTCTGCTTCTATCTGCTGTGCCTGCGCCGGTTGGGGCTGCTGACTCTGGAGTTCGAGGGAGTCGAGCGATTACAGGTGCCCGGCGGGCGTCTGGTGGTGGCCAATCATCCGTCGCTTCTGGATGTGGTGATGCTGATGGCGCTGATACCCAACGCCCAGTGCATCGTGAAGAACGAGCTTTGGAATCATCGGCTGCTGGGACCGCTGATGCGTCGGGCCGGCTATATCCGCAATGATCTGGAGCCGGAGGCGTTTCTGGCGGCCTGCCAGGAGTCTTTGGGCAAGGGCCAAAGCCTGATCATCTTTCCCGAGGGAACCCGCAGTCAGCCCGGTCAGCCGCCGCGCTTTCGCCGGGGGTTCGCCAATCTGGCCACCCTGACCGAGGCTTCGATCCAACTGGTGCTGATCACCTGCGATCCGCCCACTCTGATCAAGGGAGAACCCTGGTGGCGGATCCCTGCGTCTCGTCCGACCTTCCGTCTGGTGGCGGGGGAATGCCTAGACGCTCAAAGCTACCTGGGCTACCCTCACCGCAGCTTGGCCGCCCGGAAACTCGTGCAATTTCTTGAACATTATTACGCAGAAAAGCTTGGATATGTCTGACCTGGAATTGGAAATAAAGACGCTGATCATCGAGGCCTTGAAGCTTGAGGATATCGCCGTTGGGGACATCGACAGCGAAGAGGCGCTGTTCGGTGAAGGCCTTGGGCTGGATTCCATTGACGCCTTGGAACTGGGCGTGGCGCTGCGTCAGCGGTTCGGCATCAAAATCGAGTCCGCCAGTGAAGAGGTGCGGGCGCATTTCGCCAATGTCCGCAGTCTGGCCAAGTTCATCGCCGCGCAAAAGGGGGAATGAAGGATGTTGGGGCGTCAGGAAATCTTCGAGAAACTCAGTGATTTTCTCGAGGAGATGTTTGAAATCCCGCGTGAGAAAATCACGCTCGAAGCCAAGTTGTTCGAAGAACTGGACCTGGACAGCATCGACGCCGTCGATCTGGTGGTCAAGCTTCAGGATCTGACGGGCCGTCGCATCAAGCCCGAGAACTTCAAGTCGGTTCGCACCGTCGGCGATGTCGTTGATTGCGTCGAGGCTTTGCTGGCGACGGATGACGCGCTTCAAGCCTAATCTCTGGCTGGTCCTGACGGTCGTCGGCAGTGTGGCCTATCCGTTTCTCGTCTATTTCAGCCTGGGTTCGGTGCCGCCATCGGCGTTGGTGATGGCCGGGCTGGGGCTGGTTGGCTTGCGGATGTTGGGGTTGCGCCGTCTGGCCCAGGCCCGCCGCTGGATTGCCGCCTTCGCCGTGGCTGCGGCCGGGTTGCTGCTGTTGTTGGGCTGGCGCCCGGACTTGGCGGCCAAGGTCTATCCGGTCGCCGTCAGTCTGGCGGTGGCGGCGGTGTTCGCCTTGTCGCTGTGCTTTCCGCCCAGCATCATCGAACGCATCGCCCGCGTGACCGAGCCTGATCTGCCGCCCGCCGGAGTGATCTATACCCGCCGCGTCACCGCCGTCTGGGTGGGATTTCTGCTGCTCAACGCCGGTATTTCGACGGCCACGGCCCTGTGCGGATCTTTGGAGCTTTGGGCTTTGTGGAACGGTCTGCTCAGCTATCTGGCCATGGGCTTGCTGTTCGCGGGGGAATTTCTGGTGCGTCGCCGGGTGCGGGCGGCATGACCCCTCGGCCTCTTTTCACCCTGCTGGAGCGGCCGGAGGCGCTGCTTCATGATGGCTTTCGGGCGCGGGTTGCCGCCCTGGCGGCCAGCTTGACCGGATGCCCCAGCGCGGCTTTGGCCTGCAAAGACAGCGAGTCCTTCGCCATCGGTCTGTTTGCTCTGCTGCATGTGGGGACCGAGGTGATCTTGCCGCCCAACTGCCAGCCGGGCACCCTGGCGGGGCTGGACGGTCCGATTGTCGATGACGAAACCGTGCGGGCGGCTTGCCCATGTCCGATGGGGGCGGCTGCCGTCTTGCCGCCGATCCCGCCGGACGCGGCGGTGACGTTTTTCACTTCGGGTTCGACCGGGCAGCCCAAGCGCATCCGCCGCAGCCTGGCCATGCTGGAGCGGGAAGTCGTCCTGTTGGAGGAACAATGGGGGAGCCAACTGGCGCAAAGTCCGGTTCTCGCCATGGTCAGCCATCAGCATCTGTTCGGCCTGACCTTCAAAATTCTGTGGCCGTTGGCGGCCGGGCGGTCTTTTGATCCCGGCACCCATGATCTGTGGGAAGGCCTGATCGAGGCCTTGCCGGAACGGGCCGTTCTGATCTCCAGCCCGGCCCATTTAAGCCGTATGGGCGGCATTGCCCCGCTGCCTTTGGCCAAGCGCCCGGCGGCGGTGTTCTCGGCGGGGGCTCCGCTGTCCCTGGAGGCGTCGCAACAGGCCGAGGCCATTCTGGGGTGCCGACCCTTCGAGATTTTCGGCAGCACCGAAACGGGCGCCGTGGCCACCCGCAGCCAGTCATCCACCGACGCGGACTGGCGCCTGCTGCCCGGCCACGATCTTTTGCCCCACCCCGAGGGGCTGCTGAAACTGACCTCGCCCTATGACGGCCAGACGATCGAGACGGCGGACCTGATCGAGCCCCGTCCCGGCGGCTTTCGCTTCCTGGGGCGGGCTGACCGCATCGCCAAGATTGCCGGCAAGCGGGTGGCGCTGGCTGAAGTGGAGGCTGCCCTGGCTTCCTTGCCATGGGTGGAAAGCGCCGCCGCGGTTTTCCTGCCCCCGCCCATCGAGCGGCTTGGGGCGGTCCTGATCTTGACCGCAGAGGGCAAAGAGAAGTTGGCGTCACAAGGCTCTTTCCGCTTCAGCCGCCTGTTGCGCCGGGACTTGTCCGCCGGTCTGGACCCCGCCGCCATTCCCAAGCTGTGGCGCTTCGTCGAAAATTTGCCCCATCATCCCATGGGCAAACGCAAAAGCGCCGATTTGCTGGCCCTGTTTGCCGAGGAGGCTGCTCTATGACCGCTCCGCTCGTTCTGTCCGTCAGCCGTTCTTCCGACGACGAGGCGCTGATCCGGCTCGATCTGCCCGAAGGCCACGCCGCTTTCGCCGGGCATTTTCCCAACCAGCCGATCTTGCCCGGCGTGGTGCAAACCCATTGGGCGATTCGCCTGGGGGCCGAGTTGCTGGAAACCGGCTGTGACGCCGCCACTGATTTTCAGGTGAAGTTCCGCCGCGTCATCCAGCCGGGAGAGCCGCTGGAACTGAGCCTGCGTCACGACCGCGCCAAGGCCAGCCTGTCCTTTGAATATCGTCAGCAGGGTGAAGTCGCTTCGACCGGACGGATCAGGTTATGACGGTCTGCGCCATCGTCCCCAGCCATAACCACTGGACCGCCCTGGGGGCGGTGGTGGAGAGGCTGCGTCAGTCCGGGCTGGCGGTGTTCGTCATCGATGACGGCAGCGCTGAGCCGGCGCGTTCGGTCATCGCCTCGCTGCATGACCCGGCGAACGGCGTCACCGTGACGCGGTTCGAGGTCAATCAGGGCAAGGGCGTCGCCGTTATCGCAGGGTTCCGGTTGGCCCGCGCCTCCGGCTTCAGTCATGCCGTGCAGGTGGATGCCGATGGTCAGCATGACCTGGACGCCTTGGTGCCCATGCTGGAACTGTCGGCCAAAGCCCCCGAGGCTTTGATCACCGGCCTGCCCCAATATGATTCCAGCATTCCCCTGGGCCGCAAGATCGGTCGCTGGATCACCCATATCTGGGTCTGGGTGGAAACCCTGAGCCTGTCCATCAAGGACAGCATGTGCGGCTTCCGGGTCTATCCCCTGGAGCCGGTGGATCAGTTGCTTGCCGTCGAAACCGTTGGGCGGCGCATGGATTTCGATACCGACATCATGGTGCGGCTGTTCTGGCGCGGCACTCCTGTCGTCGGCCTGCCGGTGCGGGTGATCTATCCCCCCGACAACAGTTCCAACTTCGATCTTTGGCGCGACAATCTGCGCATCAGTTGGATGCATACCCGGCTGGTCTGCGAAATGCTGCTGCGGCTGTGCAAAGTCCGCTCGCCGAACCCGTCCACCCACTGGGCCGAACTTGGGGAGCGCGGTGTTCTGTGGGGCTTGAGCTTCTGCGCTTTGGCCTATCGCCTGTTGGGGCGGCGGGGCTGCATGGCGGTGATCGCCCCCATCGTCGGCTGGTTTTTCCTGGCTGGCGGCCAACAGCGCCGGGCTTCGCGCCAGTTTCTTGGGCTTGTCTTTAATCGCCCGCCGACTTTGTGGGAAGGCTACCGCCATTTCCTGGAATTTGCCGGGCGGGCGCTGGATGTCTTCAGCGGCTGGAGCGGCGGCATTCCCGCCGACGCCGTCATCTCGGCCACGCCCGACAGTCTGAAGGCGGCGGTTGACGATCCTCGCGGCGCTTTGATCGTCGTCGCTCATTTCGGCAATGTGGATATCGCCCGGGCTTTGCTGGACGATCAGACCCGCCAGCGCATGACCGTTCTGGTCCATACCCGTCATGCCCGAAACTATAACCGCATCCTGGGGCGCTTCCGTCCCGAGGCGGCCTTGAACCTGCTGGAGGTTTCCGACATCGGCCCCGACACCGCCATCGCCCTGAAGGAACGGGTCGAGCGCGGGGAATGGGTGGTGATCGCTGGCGACCGCATTCCGGTGAACACGCCCGGAAGTAATGGGGGACGAGTCTGCGACGTGCCGTTTTTGGGGCAGCCGGCGCTGTTTTCTCAAGGGCCGTGGATTCTGGCGGCTTTGCTGGGCTGTCCGGTGCATCTGCTGTTCTGTCTGAAAGAGGGCGATGGCTGGCAACTCAGCCTGGAGCCCTTCGCCGAACGCATCGAACTGCCCCGGCGCGAGCGCGAGGCGGCTTTGCGCGGTTATGTCGCCGCCTATGCCCGCCGGTTGGAAGACTATGTTCGCCGCGCACCGTTCCAATGGTTCAACTTCTTTGATTTCTGGGGGCATTGAGGGGCCGCATGACTTCCGTCGATACCGTCATCAAGGCGCAGTTTTACGATCTGGACCCCATGGATGTGGTCTGGCACGGCAACTATGCCCGCTTTTTGGAGCAGGCCCGCTGCGAGCTGCTGGACTCCATCGGTTACAACTATCCGCAAATGAAGGATTCGGGCTTTGCCTGGCCCATCGTCGATATGCACATTCGTTATGTGCGGCCCATCCGCTTCGGCCAAGAGGTGGTGGTGACATCGACGCTCATCGAGGTTCAGAACCGCCTGAAGATCGACTATCGCATCCGCGACCGCCAAAGTGGCGAGGTGCTGACCAAGGCCAGGACCGTGCAGGTGGCGGTTTCCCTCGACAGCGGCGAAATGCAGTTCGAGAGCCCGGCGGCCCTGACCGACAAAGTGAAGGATTTGGGCTGATGCGCAAAATTCTGGTTCTGCTGCTGTGGGGCTTCGCTGGCGCCGCCTGGGCGGTCGGCCCCGAAGGCGGGCTTGCCGAGGGGCAGATCCTTCATGGCCGCTTTGTCCAGGAACGGCATCTGCAGGGCTTTAACGCTCCCCTGCGCAGTGAGGGAAGCTTTGTTCTGGCTGCGGGCAAGGGGTTGATCTGGCGGGCTGAAAAGCCCTTTGCCATCACCACCGCCATCTCGCCCGCCGGACTGGCTCAGGAGGTCGGCGGCAACGAAACCATGCGGCTGCCGTCGTCGCGTCTGCCCTTCCTGTCCCGGCTTTACGACATGCTGGGCGGCGCTTTGGGTGGCGACTGGCGGTCGCTGGACCATGATTTCTCCGTGGAAAAATCCGGCGACGCCAAATCCTGGCAGGTGGTTTTAAGCCCGCGCAACGGTCCCGATCCGATGACCATGCCGTTCCGTTCCATCACCGCGCGGGGCAGCCGCTTCGTCGATGGGGTGCGGATTACCAAGCCCGACGGCGATTACGACGAGCTGACCTTCCTCGACCAAACCCTGAGCAGCGCCCCGCTGTCGCCCGAGGAAAATGCGGCCCTGGCCGCTCCCGGCAAATGAGGCGTGTCCTTGCCCTGGGCTGGCTGCTGGTGGTGGTTCTGGCCGCCGGTTATCTGGGATGGCGGATCGAGCAGGGGCTGTCCTTCCGCACAGACCTGATGGCTTTGCTGCCCCGCGAGGACCAGAACCCGGCCCTGCAAAAGGCCAACGACACCGTGGCGCGGGCTTTGTCGCAAAAGCTGGTGTTTCTGGTGGGGCATCCCGAGCGCGCCCAGGCCCGCGCCGCCGCCGTCGAACTGAGCCGCCGCCTGAGTTCGTCCGGCATGGCCGAGCTGACCACCGGCGGCTTCGGCAAGGATCGGCTGCGCCAGATGGGCGGGGTCTATTTCCCCTATCGCCAGGGCTTGCTGTCCGATGGCGACCGCCAGAGATTGCAGGACGGCAAGGGCGAAGAGGTGGCGGTGCGCGCCTTGTCTCAGGTGTTCGGCTTTGTCGGCACCACCGATGCCCAGCTGTTGCGCAAGGATCCTTTTCTGCTGATGCAGTCCTTCTTCACCAGTCTGCCGCTGCCTCTGTCGCGCCTCAGCCTGGATGACGGCCTGTTGTCTCTGAACGATGGCGGCATGACCTGGGTGATGCTGTCCGGGCGGCTGACCGGCGAGCCCTATGCCCTGGATGTGCAAAAGCGTCTGATCGAAACCCTGGACCTGGATGGACTGACCAAGGCCACGCCTCAATTGCAGGTACTGAAATTGGGGGCGGTGTTCTTCGCCGAGGCCGGAGCCCGTCAAGCCATGGGCGAAACCTCCACCATCGGCCTGTTGTCCACCTTGGGCACCATTTTGGTGGTGCTGGCGGCCTATCGCGCTTTGTCGCCTCTGTGGCTGAGCCTGCTGGTCATCGGCACCGGCGTCGGCACGGCTTTGGCCGCCAGCCTGTGGCTGTTCGGCGAACTGCATGTGGGAGCCCTGCTGTTCGGGGTCAGCCTGATCGGCGTGGCGGTGGATTATTCTTTGCAATATTGCACGGAAATCTTCGCCGCCCCGGCCAGTCCGGCGGAACGGCTGCGGCGGGTGTTCGCCGGCATCGGCCTGGGGACCA
>Ga0209415_10013372_pt1 | contig 13542 bp, 13 predicted proteins | sample PeaSoiSIISIP2007_FD_187696 | JGI IMG/M metagenome (GOLD analysis project Ga0209415, IMG submission 187696) | Peat soil microbial communities from Weissenstadt, Germany - SII-SIP-2007 (SPAdes) (version 2) | ecosystem: Environmental > Terrestrial > Soil > Wetlands > Peat | place: Germany... | reverse complement strand
CCCGGGTCGACGTCGGCGAAGAGCGCGATCTTGTCGCGGATGTCCCGCGACAGCTCCTCGTGCGAGCGACAGACGATGACGTCGGGATGGATACCGATGCGCCGCAGCTCGTTCACCGAGTGCTGCGTCGGTTTCGTCTTCAGCTCGCCCGCCGCTTCGATGAACGGCACGAGCGTCACGTGCACGTAGACGACGTTCTCCTGCCCGGCCTCGCGCCGGAACTGGCGGATGGCCTCGAGGAACGGCAGCGACTCGATGTCGCCGACCGTGCCGCCGATCTCGGAGATGACGACGTCGACCGGCGCGGACTCGGCGGCTCGGCGGATGCGCGCCTTGATCTCGTTCGTGATGTGCGGGATCACCTGCACGGTCGCGCCGAGGAAGTCGCCCTTGCGCTCCTTGCGGAGCACCGTGTCCCAGACGGCGCCGGCGCTGTGGCTCGCGTTGCGCAGGAAGTTCTCGTCGACGAAGCGCTCGTAGTGGCCGATGTCGAGGTCGGTCTCGGCGCCGTCCTCGGTCACGTAGACCTCGCCGTGCTGAAACGGGCTCATCGTCCCCGGGTCGACGTTGAGGTACGGATCGAATTTCTGAAGCTGGACGCGCAGGCCTCGCGACTTGAGGAGACGACCGAGCGAGGCGGCGACGATTCCCTTCCCGAGCGCCGACACGACTCCCCCGGTGACGAAGACGTACTTCGGGGCCCGCGCGCTCACGGGATTTCAGGGTAGCAGCATTGGTGGTCGGCGTCCCTCACAGCTCGGCCGCCGTCTGCACGAGGTCGTAGAGACGGGAGAGCGCCTGCTTTGGGAGTGTGCCGCGAAAGATGTTCCACCAGGGAAAATCGACCGCGAGGGCGGCCTCCGTGCGCCGAGCATCGAGTGGACGGAGGGTGAGCTCTGCGACCACGCGCTCGCTGAGGATCTCGAAGACGAAACGACGGAGCGGTTCGACGGCGTGGACGAGGAGGACGCCCGGCGTCTCCGGCTTCCGGAGATAGCTCGGCCCCTGCACCTTCCAGCGCGCTCCTGCCGCGAGCCCGCGCCGGTCGGGCTCGACGCCCGAGATGCCGGGCCACCAGTCGGAGAAGTGATACGGCTCGGCGACGAAGCCCCACACGTCCCCGATCGGCGCGAGGAGCACGCGCTCGGCTGCGTACCGCGGCATCAGGAGTCGGCGCCGGTCTGGCACGCGTCGTAGAGACGGTCGAGCACCGACTCGGCGAACGCGTTGTCCGGGCGGTGTAGGGCGATGCCGACGAGCTCCTCGACGCGTTCGGCGGCGGTCTCGTGCGGATCGACGACGGTCACCGAGAGCGTCGCCGTCGTCCGGTTCGGAGCAGACGCCTGGAGCGAGAGGCCGACGTCGTATCCCGAGCGCTCGAAACGGAGCCGGAGCTGCCCGGGGGCGCTCTTCTCGACGTGGACGGGCTCCTGCCGCTCGTCGCCTCCTCGATCGGCGACGTTCGAGAGGCCGCTCCGTTCCTCGCCCTCGATCGTCCACGTGTCGCCGGTCTCCTGCGCACCGAAGATCCCGGGCCACCAGTCGGAGAGCCGGCCCGCCTGGGACACGAATGCCCACACGTCGTCCCGGGGTGCGAGCAGCTCCTTCTGCGCGGTCGCGACGGCCACTACCGGACCGTAGCGAGGAACTCCTGGCCGCCGAGCATGCGCTCGAGCTCGGCCTTCCGCTCGTCGTCGCCGAGCTGCTCGATGCGGGTGTGCGTCGGGTCGCCGGGGATCTTCTCGACGCGAAAGTGCCGGTCGGCGACGGCGGCGATCTGCGGCAGATGCGTGATCGTGATCACCTGCGCCCGTTCGGCGAGCCGGCGGAGGACGCGGCCGACCGCGTTGGCGGTCTCGCCGCCGATGCCGGCGTCGATCTCGTCGAACACGAGCGTCTCACCGCCCGCGACGGCGGCGATGGCAAGCGCGATGCGCGACAGCTCGCCGCCCGACGCGGTCTCCGCCACCGGAGCGAACGGCAGGCCGGCGTTCGGGCGGACGAGGAAGCCCGCCTCGTCCATCCCCGTCGTGCCGCTATCGCGCTCGCGTAGCTCGCAGACGAACTCGCCCTCCCCCATGCCGACGTCGTGCAGCTCGGCGGCGACGGCGTCGGCGAAGGCCGGCGCAGCGGCGTTGCGCTCGGCCCGCAGCTCGACGGCGAGGTCGTGGACGCGCGCCTCGGCCGCCTCCACCGCGGCGGCGGCCGCCGTGGCCGGGTCGACGCCGCCCGCGAGCGCAGCCAGCTCCACGCGCGCCTCCTCGGCGCGCCGCAGAAGCTCCTCGTACGTCTGCACGCGGAAGCGGCGCTTCGCCTCCGCGATGCGGTCGAGCCCCGCCTCGAGCTCCTCCAGGCGGCCAGGCTCCGCCTCGAGCGACGCGAGGAACGAGTGCAGGCCTGACGCGGTCTCGCGCAGGCGGAGCTCGGCGTCGCGAAGCTCGTCGCCCGCGGCCTGGAGCTCGGGCGCCAGCCGCTCGAGCGGCGCCACCGCGCGCTCGGCGAGCGCGACGAGACCGGCCGCGCCCTCCCCTTCCTCCGGCGTGAGCGAGCCGACGGCCGTCGCCGCTGCCTCGGCGAGCTCCGCGACGTGGCGCAGCCGCTCCCGGTCGGCGCGCAGCCGGTCCTCGTCTCCCGGCTCCATCCCCTCGGTGTCGGCGGTGAGCGCACGGAGCTCCTCGAGCCGTGCCTCGGCGAAGGCCGCGTTCGCCGTGAGCTCGTCGAGACGGCGGCGCGCCGCCTGCAGCTCCCGCCACGCCGCGCGCATCGGCGCCCGGTCGATGCCTGCGAACCGGTCGAGCACCTCGAGCTGATACGCAGGGCGGGCGAGGCGGCGCTGCTCGAACTGCCCGGACATGGCGATGACACGCTCGACGGCGGCGGCGACGTCCTCCCGCGCCGCCGCACGGCCCCAGGCGTATGCGCGCGTCCGCCCGTCGGCGAAGACACGCCGCGCGACGAGGAGCGCGTCCTCGTCCTCCGGGCGCAGCTCGGCCAGCTCCTCGAGATCGTCGGGGACGTCGAGCTCCGCCTCGACGTACGCCTCCTCGCCGGCGGGGCCGACGAACGAGTCGTCGCCCTTCGTCCCGAGCAGAAGGCCGACCGCCTGAGCGAGGATCGTCTTGCCCGCGCCGGTCTCGCCCGTGATCGCGTTCAGGCCGGGCGCGAGCTCCAGCTCGGCCGCGCGGATGAGGACGAGGTTCTCGATGCGCAGGCGGCGTAACACCCGATCGAGTCTAGAGACGCCCCCTGACGCCGACCATTGGCCGCTCAGGCCGTGAAGACCTCGCGATAGCGCCCGAAGAACGTCGTCTCGGGCAGCGTCGCGAGCAGGCTGCGCTGGTCGGAGAGGTAGACCTCGATCTGGCCGCCGGGCCGGGCGTCGGCCACGCGGTGGCCGTCGACGAGCACGGACGTCGACACGTCGGCGGTCGCATTCCGCACCGTCACGATGAGGCCGCGCGGGACGACGAGCGGCCGCGCGTCGAGCGAGTGCGGCGCGATGAACGTGATCGCCATCGCATCCAGGCCGCGAACGAGGACAGGCCCACCGTTCGAGAGGTTGTACGCGGTCGATCCCGACGGCGTCGAGCAGATCATCCCGTCGCAGGGAACGACCCCGAGGTCCTCCCCGCCGACCGCCCACGCGAGCTCGACCATCCGGCCGAGGGTCGCGCTCGTCACCACGACGTCGTTGACGGCGACGTACTCCTCGCCGTCGAGCTTCGCCGCCAGCGTTGGCAGAGCGACGATGTGGTACTCGCCGGCGAAGACGCGCGCGAGGTCGCGCTCGAGCGCCTCCGGGGAGACGGAGGCGAGGAATCCGACCCGGCCGTAGTTGACGCCGATCACCGGCGTGTCGGTGCCGAGGAGGGTCGCGAGCGTCCGCAGGATCGTCCCGTCGCCGCCGACGGCGACCGTGAGGTCGGAGCCCGTCGGGTCGTCCACGACCTTCACGCCGCTCTCGGTGGCGATGTTCCGCACGCGCTCGACCGCCGGACCGACGTCGATCCGGCCGTGCGCGACGATCGCGACGGTCTCAGGCTTGGACGGCTGCGGCGATTCGCTCGTCGAGGTCATGGGGAAGCGTCGGATAGTCGGACTGCGCGAGATGGAGGAAGAGCTCCCGGTTGCCCTTCGGGCCCGGGAGCCCTGAGTCTACGACTGCCAGCGTGGACGCCCCCCACCCGAGCGCCGCCTCGGCCACGTCGCGGACGACGCGCGCACGGACGGCGGGCTCGCGCACGACGCCGCCCTTCCCGACGTCGGCGCGTCCGGCTTCGAACTGCGGCTTGACGAGCACGAGCGCGTTCCACCCCGGCGCTGCGAGCCGCAGCGCCGCCGGCAGCGCCACGCGCACGGAGATGAACGACACGTCGCAGACGACGAGCTCCGGCGCAAAGGGCAGCTCGTCGACCACGCGGACGTTCGTCCGCTCGAGCACGGTCACGCGCGGATCGCCGCGCAGGCGCGGATGGAGCTGGCCGTAGCCGACGTCGAGCGCGACGACGCGGGCCGCGCCGCGCTGGAGGAGCACGTCGGTGAAGCCGCCGGTGGACGCGCCGACGTCGAGGCAGTCGAGCCCGGCCGGGTCGACGCCGAGGGCGTCGAGCGCGTGGGCGAGCTTCTCGCCACCGCGGGACACGTACGCGGGCCGGGCCTTCAGCGTGAGCTCGGCGGCCTCGTCCACTTGCTGCCCCGGCTTCTCGTAGCCCGGCACGAGGCCGGCGAGGACGAGCGCCTGCGCCTGGGTGCGCGACTCCGCGAGCCCGCGCTCCACGAGGAGGACGTCCAGGCGCTTCTTCACGCACGAAGAGTAAAGGCGCCTGTACGCGTCTCTGGAGACGGCCTATAGTCGCGCTGTGAGGGCAGGCCGGGTGATGCGCCGGGCCGCGTCGCTGCTGGCGGCAGGCGCCGCCGTGGCCGTCACCGCGGGCGCGGCGGGCGGCACGCCGATCGCCACACCGAACTCCTCCACCCCCAAGGCGACGTACGTGACGAACGGCGCGGTCGATGCGATCGTCGACACCGGCACGGTCACGTACATCGGCGGCCAGTTCACCGAGGTCGGACCGCGCACCGGCCCCGGTGTCGGCATCAGCGCCTCGACAGGGAACGACCTCGGTCTGGCGCAGGTCAGCGGCGGCGGCAACACCGTGGACGCGGTCGCCCCTGACGGCAGTGGCGGCTTCTACATCGGCGGAGACTTCACCCACGTCGGCGGCCTCGCGCGACGCAACATCGCGCACATCCGCTCCGACGGCACCGTCGATCCGAGCTTCGACCCGAGCCCGGACACTGGCCAGATCAACGCGATCGCCGTGTCGGGTTCGACCGTCTACGTCGGCGGCGCGTTCAACATCATCGGCGGCCAGTCGCGCTCGAACATCGCCGCGCTCGATGCCTCCACCGGCGACGCCACGAGCTGGGACCCGGATGCGAACGGCACCGTCCGCGCGTTGGCGGTGTCAGGCTCGACGGTCTACGCCGGAGGCGACTTCAACAACTACATCGGCGGGGCACCGCGCTCCTACGCCGTCGCGCTCGACGCGACGACGGGACTGGCGACGAGCTGGAACCCGAGCCCGGGCGCGTCGGTCTATTCGCTCCTCGTCTCTGGGTCGACGGTCTACCTCGGTGGCGACTTCGGCGCGCACGTCGAGGCGGTCGACAGCACGACTGGCACGACGACCATATGGAGCGGCGGGCCTAACGGCCGCGTGTACACGATGGCGCTCGTCGGGGGAAAGCTCTATGCGGGCGGCCTGTTCCTCACATGGAGCGGCGCGTATCGCTACGGGCTCGCCGATGTCGACGCGACGACCGGCGTCCTCGATGCGTCATGGGCTCCGGACCCGTACTTCGCCGTTGCCGCGCTGACGGCGTCCGGCACGACGCTGTACGCGGGCGGCGCCTTCGGCACGATGTTCGGCCAGACCCGGTCCGGGCTCGCCGCCTTCGACACGACCACCGGCAACCTCGAGAGCTGGAACCCGAATCCCGACAACGAGGTGCTCGCGCTCGCGACCTCCGGGTCGACGGTTTACGCCGGCGGCATCTTCAGCATGATCGGCGGCGTCCAGCGCAACTTCGCCGCCGCCATCGACGACTCGACCGGCAACGTGACGAGCTGGGATCCGGAGGCGAATTCCACGGTCCTGTCGCTCGCTGCGGCGGGCTCGACCGTCTACGCAGGCGGCACCTTCACCACCATCGGCGGCGCGTTCCGGAGCCGCCTCGCCGCCCTCGATGCGTCCACCGGAGTTGCAACGAGCTGGAACCCGAGCCCCGACGGCCAGGTCGATGCGCTCGCCGTCTCGGGCTCGACGATCTACGCGGGCGGCACCTTCCAGAACATCGGCGCCGTCACTCCACAGCCTCGCCCCTATCTGGCGGCGCTCGACGCCTCAACCGGCGCTGCGCTGCTCTGGAACCCGAGTCCCGACGACTCCGTGGACGCACTCGTGGTCTCGGGATCGACCGTCTACGCGGGCGGCACCTTCGCAAACGTCGACGGCCATTCGCATTCGAGGCTCGTGGCCATCGACGCTTCGGGCGCTCCGGCGTCGTGGGACGCCGGCGTGAGCGGGACCTTCGGCCCCGCCGTCGATGCCTTGGCGGTCTCGGGCTCGACCGTCTACGCGGGCGGCAGCTTCACCTCCATCGGCGGTCAATCCCGTAACGACCTCGCTGCGCTCGACGGCACCACAGGTACCGCGACCAGCTGGGACCCGAATGCGAACCACACCGTCAACGCGCTCGCCGTCTTCGGGTCGGTTGTCTACGCGGGCGGCAGCTTCACTTCCATCGGCGGACAGACGCGCGACTACCTCGCGGGCCTCGACGTGAGCGGCAATGCGACCGGCATCGACCCCGAGCCGAACTCGGACGTCGACGCGCTCGCTGTCGCCGGCAATACGCTCGACGTCGGCGGGCAGTTCACCGGCTTCGATCTCGGCGCGAGCCAGGGCTTCGCACAGTTCACACTCGTCGAGCACACGCTCACCGTCACGAAGAGCGGCGCGGGCTCGGGCACGGTAACGAGCTCGCCGACGGGGATCGACTGCGGCGGCACGTGCTCGCAGGCGTTCGACACCGGGACGACGATCACGCTCGCCGCCACCGCAGCAGCGGGGTCGACGTTCTCCGGCTGGTCGGGCGGCGGCTGCGCCGGGACCGGCGACTGCCACGTGACGCTCGGCGCGGACACGACCGTCAACGCGACGTTCGTCTCCGGGACGTTCTCGCCGCCGACGGTCACGAGCTTCTCGCCCCCAAGCGGCGGCGGCATCCACGCAACTGTCACCGTCACCGGGACGAACTTCACCGGCGCCACGAGCGTGAAGCTCAACAGCGTGGGCGCAGCGTTCACGGTCGTCGACGCGACCCACCTCACGTTCACCGTCCCCACCGGGGCCACCACCGGCCTGATCTCGGTCACGAATCCGGCAGGCACGGGAACGAGCGCCAGCCCCTTCACCGTCTTTCCGGCGCCGACGATCTCGGCGCCGCTCTCGCCGACGAGTGGCCCGGTCGGTACTGCCGTGACGATCACGGGCACGAATCTCTCGACCACCGTCGCCGTCGCACTCGGCAGCATCCTCATGGTCCCGACCAGTGTGAGCTCGACCCAGGTCGTTTTCACGGTCCCGCCGGGCGCCGTGACCGGGACGGTCAAGGTGCTGGCGACCGGAGGCGAGGTCAGCGCCGGCACATTCACCGTGACCCCGTAGCGGACGGTCAGGCCGTGCGGACGGCGAGGCCGTCGACGATTTCGCGCAGCACGCTCGTGTCGGCGTCGACCTCCGCGAGCCGCGCGCGGGCGCGGTCGGCCGCCTCGTCCGCGAGTCGCCGCGCACCGTCGGCGCCGTGCGCGAGGACGTAGCCGTCGCCGTCGAGGATGTCATCGACGATCTGGAACAGCAGTCCGAGCTCGTCGCCGAACGCGCGCCACGATCCCTGCTCTCCCTCGGGCACGCCCGCCGCCCAGAGCGCGAGTCCGACGGACGCGGCGAAGAGGCAGCCCGTCTTGAGCCTGTGCAGCGTCTGCTCGTCCGACGCCGTGCCGGTGACGTCGAGGTACTGGCCGCCGATCATCCCGAGCGTCGCCTGCGCGAGCTCGCGCGCGACGTCGGCGGACGGATACCGGCACGCGAGCCGGAACGCCTCGGCGAGCAGCGCGTCGCCGGCGAGCACCGCGGTGCCTTCGCCGTACGCGGCCCACACGCTCGGCTTGCCGCGCCGCTCCTCGTCGTCGTCGAGCGCCGGCAGGTCGTCGTGCACGAGCGAGAAGTTGTGCACTAGCTCGATCGCGAGCGCGGCGGGCATCACCTGCTCGACCGCCGCCCCGAGCGCCTCGCCGACCGCGAGGGCGATCACCGGCCGGACGCGCTTGCCGCCCATCTCGACGAGCCCGTAGCGCGCCGACTCGGCCTGGCCGTGCAGCTCGGGCCACAGCTCGAGCCGGTCGAGCTCCTCCTCGGCGAGCGCCTTCAGCTCGTCAGGGCCGCGGGGCATCGGTCTCCGCCTCGCGCCGCGCGCGCTCCAGCTCCTCCTCGACCGACTTCGCCAGCTCGGACAGCTCGCCGAGGATCTCGAGTGCGCGCTCCGGCGAGGCGTTCTCGTCGGTCGCGAGCCGGTCGAGCTCGGCACGCGCGGCCTCGAGCCGCGAGAGCAGCGCCTCCGCGCGATCGAGCGAATCGTCCTGCGTCATGCCGCCTTCTCCCTCACGATCCTGCCAAGGATGCCGTTCACGAGTCTCCCAGCGTCGTCGGATGCGTACCGCTTCGCAAGCGTGACCGCCTCGTCGAGGACGACCTCCTGCGGCACCTCGGCCGCGTCGAGCTCCTCGACGGCCACGCGGAGCACGTTGCGCTCGACGGCACCGAGCCGGTCGGCCGTCCACTCGTCCGACGCGGCGGTGATGCGCGCGTCGAGTTCCGGCGCATGCGCCGCCACCGCGTCGACGACGCGGCGCGTGTATTCGTCGACCTCGCCCTCGTAGAGCGAGCCGAGCGGCGTCTCGGTCACGTCCCACTGGTAGAGCAGGAACACGGCCGCGCGCCGCGCCTCACGGCGGCTGATCTGCGTACTCACGGAGCGTCGAGCTCCTCGACCGACACGTCGACGGCGTCGACGGAGAGCCCGCACATGTGCGCGAGCGCACCGGCGACCTCCTGCTGCACGTCGCGCGCCACGTCGGGCAGCACCTTGCCGTACGCGACCGCGAGCTCGAGGTTCACGCGCGCGTGCGCGGCCTCGATCTCGACGGCGACCTTGCGGCGCGGCCGTCGGACGCGCGCGCCGACCACGCCCTCCGCCGCGCGGACGACGATCTGCGTGAGAGCGCCGTCGGTGACCTTCACGTCGGGTGCGACGACCTTCATGCCACCACGGCCGCGAGCTGCACCTCGTCGAGGAATGACGTCGAGTACTGCCCGCTGACGAACTCCTCGCTCGCGAGGATCTCGAGCGCAACCTCGCGTGTCGTCGGCACGCCGCGCACCTCGAGCTCCATCAGCGCACGCCTTGCCCGCACGATCGCAGCGTCGCGCGTGTCGTCGCGCACGACGATCTTCGCGATGAGCGAGTCGTAGTGCGGCGGGATCTCCGAGCCGTCCTCGACGAACGTGTCGACGCGCACCCCGGGCCCGAGCGGCGGCCGGAAGCGCTCGACACGGCCCGGCGACGGGGCGAAGCCGCGCGCCGGGTCCTCGGCGTTGATGCGGATCTCGATCGCATGGCCGGCGCGCGGGGCGCGGCCGGTGAACGGCAGGGACTCGCCCGCCGCGATCCGCACCTGCATGCGGACGAGGTCCAGCTGGGTGACGAGCTCGGTGACGGGATGCTCGACCTGCAGGCGCATGTTGAGCTCAATGAACGAGAACGACCCGTCCGGGCCGACGAGGAACTCGAACGTGCCCGCGTTGCGGTAGTCGATATGCCGGCACGCGCGCTCCGCTGCCGCCTCCATCTCCTCGCGCAGGGCGGCGTCGAGCGCCGGCGACGGCGACTCCTCGATGAGCTTCTGGTGGCGCCGCTGGATCGAGCACTCGCGCTCGCCGCACGTGAGCACGCCGCCTTCGTGGTCGCAGATCACCTGGATCTCGACGTGGCGCGCCGGCGAGATCGCCTTCTCGACGTAGAGCGTGCCGTCGCCGAACGCCGCGTGCGCCTCGCCGGAGGCGCGCTCGTACGCGTCGTGCATCTCGTCGGGCTTCTCGACGAGGCGCATGCCGCGCCCGCCGCCGCCCGCCGCGGCCTTCAGCAGCACCGGGTAGCCCAGCTCGTCCGCCGACACACGCGCCTCCGCGAGCGTCGCCGCGCCTTCGGTGCCGGGGACGAGCGGCACGCCGGCGGCGCGCATCTCCGCCTTCGCCACCGCCTTGTCCCCCATGCGCTCCATGACGTGCGACGAAGGCCCGATGAAGACGACGTCGTTCGCCTCGCACATGCGCACGAACTCGGCGTTCTCGGCGAGGAACCCGTAGCCGGGATGCACCGCCTCGCAGGCGGTCGTCTGCGCGGCGGCGATGATCGACGGGATGTTGAGGTAGCTCTCCGCGGCGGACGGCGGGCCGATGCGGATGGCGCGGTCGGCGAGCCGCACGTGCAGCGCGCCCTCGTCCGCGGTCGAGTACACCGCAACCGCCTCCACGCCGAGCTCGTGCAGAGCGCGAATCACGCGCACGGCGATCTCGCCGCGGTTGGCGACCAGGACCCGGGAGAACATCAGACCGCGGGAGGCGCCGACAACGGCTCGAGGTCGAAGAGCGCCTGCCCGAACTCCACCGGCTGCGCATTCTCGACGTGGATCGCGCGAACGACCGCCTCGAGCTCCGCCTTCACCTCGTTCATGAGCTTCATCGCCTCGAGGATGCAGAGCGTCTGCCCGGGCGCGACGACGTCGCCGACCTCCACGAACGGCGGCGTGCCCGGCTGCGCTCCACGGTAGAACGTCCCGACCATCGGCGACTCGATGCGGACGTTCCCGTTCGCCGGCCGCAGCGCCTCGCCGGGCGACATATCCGGGAGGGCGAGCGGCGACTCGGACGCGGGCATCGGCTCCGCGGTCGCGCGCACGGTGACGCGCATGCCCTCCTCCTCGATCGTCACCTCGCCAATGCCCGTCTCCTGCACGATCCGGACGATCTCGCGGATCCGCTCGGCGCGGGCCTGGTCGACGGCGGCGAGCTCGTCGCCGTCGCCGCGCGCGCGGCCGCGAATCCCGCGCAGCAGAGGCTCCGCGTCCTCGCCGAAGAGGCCGAGCAGGAGCAGCTCCTCCTCGCTCGCGGCCATACCCTCGGCCTGCTCGCGCACGTCGCTGAGCCGGGGAATGACGTCCTCCACGCTCTCCGGGTCCGTCGTCAGCTCGACCGCGCGCCGGACGGCCGGGTCGATCGGGCCGGGCGGCGTGCCGAAGCGCCCGGACACGAGCGCCCGCAGCTCGTCGACGATCGTCAGATAGCGGCTCGCGGACAGCACGTTCAGCAGCGCCTGCGACGCGAGCACCTGCCCGATGGGAGCGGCGAGCGGCGGCCACCCCACCTCGGCCCGGATGCGGTCGAGCTCCTCGAGCACCTCCTCGAGCCGGTCGCCCGAGCCCTGCGCACGGAGCGTCGCGTCGACACCCGCGGCGAGCCCTGCCGGAACGTCGTGCTGCGCAGCGCGCACCGCGATCCTCGGCGCAAGGGGCGCGACCGGCTCGTCGCCGATGTGCTCGTCGACGAGGTCGGACGCTTCCCAGAGCTTCGCGACGTCGATACCCGGGTCGAGGCCCATGCCGGCGAGCGCCTGCGCCAGCGCTTCCCCGGAGACGCGGTAGAGCGAGAGGGCGAGCGGGTAGATCGCGCACGCGATCAGCTGCGCTCCGGCCTCGGCGGCGGCGAGCGTCGCCGCGAGCGCGCTGCCGCCGGCGCCCTGAAGGTAGATGCCGACCGGCAGTCCGCTCGCCTCCGACAGGGCGCGGACGAGGTCCTTCGCCTTGTGCGGCTGGAGCGAGCCGGTCGGGTCGTGGAGCAGGACGCGTACGGCCCCGAGCTCGGGCAGCATCTTCGCGCGCTCGATGAGGATGTCGATCTCGCCGGTCGGGCCGGGGCTGTAGACGAGCCCGGCCTCGAAGTCCCGCTCTGCGGCGGCGATCGCCTCGGCGGCCTCGCGCAGGTTCGAGACGTCGTTGAGCGGGTCGTGCAGACGGAAGACGTCGATACCGTTCTCGGCGGCGGAGGCGACGAAGCGCCGCGCGAAGTCCGCATCGACCGGGCGCGAGCCGACGAGGAACCGGCCGCGGAGGGCGAGCCCGAGCGGGGTCTTCACGCGCGCCTTCAGCGCGCGGATGCGCTCCCACGGGCTCTCGATCCCCCGCTTGACCGCCGCGTCGAAGCAGCCGCCGCCGGAGACCTCGAGATACGCGAAGCCGGCGGTGTCGAGGATCTCGGCGAGCCGAAGCTGCTCGGAGGCGGGCATCCGGCCGGCGAGCGGCTCCTGTCCGAGCAGGCGAATCGTGGTGTCGGCGAGCGTCGGCAACGCAGGGGGACCTTACCGTGGGTTCACATCTGGTTCCGACAATCACCGCGTGCTTTTGGTTGCACCGCCGCCCCCGCGAGTCGCCCTCGTCCCGAACGCCATCGCGTTCCGCGACCCGCGCCGCGGGCTCATGGGGACCGGATACCAGCCGTGCGGAGACGATCCGTCGGCGCGTTGCAGGCCTCAGGGGACCGTCTCGATAACGGGCAACGGCGGCAAGACCTGGCGCGTCCTCTTCCGGACTCCTAGGCCGGTCGTCTTCGTCTCGTACTTCGCCGGTTGGGAGTGGGCGCGCTTCGACGATGGCGAGACCCTGCAGAGCACCGACGGCGGCCGGCACTGGAGGCCGGCGGTGCCGCCGAATCCCTTCTCCGCTTTCTCGAGCTGTCCCATCGGTTGGGCGGGTCACGACAACACCGGCAGCGAGAACTGGTCCGTGTGCACGACCGAGGGCGGCACAGGCGCCATGGGCAAGGCCGTCTACAGGCTCACCGCCACGGGCTGGAAGCGCGTCGCGTACACATCGTTCGCGCCGCCGACCGGCAAGGGGTACGGCGGTATCAGTCTCATGGGCTATCCGCTCGGGATCTCAGTCGCCGACGACGGTTTCGGGATGATCTGGGAGGACCGGGGACCGCTCTACGTCACCCGTGACGGCGGTTCGCACTGGACCGCGCCTGCCGGCCTCGTCGTCATTGACGTGGACACCGGTCTCTCGGCATCGGCGTTGCGCCACGGCACCGGCTTCTTCCTCGTCCGGCGTGGCAACGACGGCAGCCGCGCGTTGTTCGAGACGACCGATGCCGGCCGCAGCTGGCACGTCGTCCACGTCTGGAACTAGCGCTTCAGGAGCGACTGCCGCGCGCGGTCCGCCCAGCCCCAGAAGAGGCCGAAGACGAGCCACACACCTCCCCAGACGATGAAGAAGACGAGGAAGAACGTCCCGCCGTGCAGGACGAAGGTGCAGACGAGCGCGAAGGCGGCGTAGCCCGCCACCACGAGCGAGCGCCAGATCACGCG
>Ga0209415_10013370_pt1 | contig 13544 bp, 2 predicted proteins | sample PeaSoiSIISIP2007_FD_187696 | JGI IMG/M metagenome (GOLD analysis project Ga0209415, IMG submission 187696) | Peat soil microbial communities from Weissenstadt, Germany - SII-SIP-2007 (SPAdes) (version 2) | ecosystem: Environmental > Terrestrial > Soil > Wetlands > Peat | place: Germany... | reverse complement strand
GTCCCGAAGGGACGGCCGAGAGCCGGCCTGAAAGGCACGCGCCCCGCACTCGACGGATTCAGCCGTCCCTTCGGGACCGGTGCTACACAAAACTGGCCTGTCCCAGCGTTGAAGGGCTATTGTCGTAGTGTCCCTCCGGGACAAACGCCCGCTTGAATTTCCGAAAGGCCTTGGGGTTAGGCCGGTTTTCCCAGGGTGCTGCCCCGGGCTGATAGTTCTGGACACGGATTTCTTTCCGAAAGAGTTGTCAAACATACAAAACCGCGCGCGACCGGTGTCTATCCGGGTAAATGGCAATTTATCGGATGAAACCGCGCATCAACCTTCTCCTTCGCCACCGCACGACTGCGACCTTCCTGCTCTCGACGGTCCTGGCCCTGCCCAGCGGGGCCTCCACCTCGAGTCCGAGTGGTCCGCTGCTCTTGCGGGACCCCTCGTTGAGTCACACCCAAATAGTGTTCCAATTCGCGGGAGGCTTGTGGACCGTCGGCCGCGAGGGAGGCGAGGCGCGACGGCTGACCACCGGAGGTCACGAGCGGCATCCGGTATTCTCTCCGGACGGCTCGCTGGTCGCCTTCACCGGCGAGTACGACGGCAATCCGGATGTCTATGTGGTCCCCGCCTCGGGCGGTGTGCCCCGGCGCCTCACCTATCACCCCGGTCCCGACCTCGCGCTGGGCTGGACGCCGGACGGCAAGCAGGTGCTCTTCCAGTCCTGGCGGTCGAGTTTCACGGGTGGGGCGCCGCGGCTCTTCACCCTTCCCATCGACGGCGCATTTCCGGCCGAGGTGCCGTTGCCACGCGCTGCCGAGGGGTCTTTTTCGGGGGATGGTTCCCGCCTGGCATACGTTCCCAACGAGCAGTGGCAGCCCGCCTGGAAGCGTTACCGGGGCGGCCAGACGCGGTCGATCTGGATTGCCAACCTCGCCGACTCGAGTCTCGAGGCGAAGATTCCACGAGACAACTCCAACGACTTCAATCCCATGTGGGTCGGTGACACCATTTACTTCCTCTCCGACCGCAACGGCCCGGTCACGTTGTTTGCCTTCGACCCCCAGTCCAAAGAGGTCACGCAAGTCCTCCCCAACGACGGCCTGGATATTAAATCGGCCTCGGCCGGGCCTGGGGCTATTGTTTACGAACAGTTCGGTTCGCTGCATTTGCTGCAGCTCGATTCGCGCCGCAGTCAACCGCTGGACATCCGCGTGACGGGCGATCTGCCGGAAGTCAGACCCCACTTCCAAAAGATCGAGCCCAAGCGCATCCAATCCGCCGCGCTCTCCCCGACCGGCGCCCGGGCGCTCTTTGCCGCCCGCGGTGAGATCTTTACCGTGCCGGCCGAAAAAGGCGATGTTCGCAATCTGACCCAAACGCCCACGGTGGCCGAGCGGGACCCGGCCTGGTCGCCCGATGGCAAGACGATCGCTTACCTCTCGGATGAGTCCGGCGAATACGCCCTCCATCTCCGCCCGCAGAGCGGCTTGGGCGAGGCGCGCAAAATTGCCCTGGGCGAGCCGCCCACGTTTTATTATTCGCCCAAGTGGTCTCCGGATTCCAAGAAGATCGCCTGCACCGACAAACGGCTCAAGGTCTGGTATTTGGACCTCGAGCAGAAAGCCCCCGCGCTCGAGCGCGTGGACACCGACACCTACGCCGGTCCCTCGAGGTTCCTGGATCCGGTTTGGTCGCCCGACAGCCGCTGGCTGGCTTATACCAAACAGCTCCGCAACCACCTCCACGCCGTGTTCATCTATTCGCTCGAGCAGCGCCAGAGCCGCCAGGTCACCGACGGGATGAGCGACGCCCTGTTCGCGGCCTTCGACAAGGAGGGCAAGTACCTCTACTTCACCGCCAGCACGGATGTGGGGCTGAACACCGGCTGGCTCGACATGTCCAGCCTCAACCGCCCAGTCACCCGAAGCGTCTATCTCGCCGTCCTCAGGAAAGACCTTCCTTCCCCCCTTGCGCCGGAGAGCGACGAGGAGAAACCGCCCGAAGGCGACGCCGGCAAAAAGCCGGAGGCGGGGGACAAGGCCAAGAAGAATGACAAGGAGCCGGAGCCTTTCCGGGTGGACATCGACTTCGACAACCTTAGCCAGCGGATCCTGGCCCTGCCCATCCCCGCTCGCAATTACCAGGCGCTCACCGCCGGCAAGACCGGCGTCGTCTTCATAGTCGAGGGCCCCGCGGTGGAACTGGTCGGAGGCGACGAGGGAGCCCCGTCGCTAACGGTCCACAAGTTCGACCTCAAGACGCGCAAGACCGAGAAGCTCCTGGATGAGGTCAACGCCTTCGAGGTCTCCTTTAACGGCGAGAAGATGCTCTTCCGCCGCAAGGACCAGTGGACGGTGGCCCCTGCCGACAAGCCGCCGGAAGGCCCGGCCAAGCCTGGCGAGGGCGGCCCGCTCAAGCTCGACTCGATGCAGGCCTACGTCGAGCCTCGCGCCGAGTGGAAACACATGTACTACCAGGCCTGGCGCGACGAACGCGACTTTCTCTACGACCCGGGCTTGCACGGCCTGGATTTGGAAGCCATCAAGAAACGCTACGAGCCTTACTTGGAGGACCTTTCCAGCCGCGACGACCTCAATTATCTGTTCGAAGAGATGCTCGGTGAGATCACGGTCGGACACATGTTTGTCGCGGGCGGCGATAGCCCCGAGCCCAAGCGGGTCAAGGGTGGGTTGCTCGGGGCCGATTATGTCGTCGAGAACGGCCGGTACCGGTTCGCCCGGGTTTACAACGGGGAGAACTGGAACCCCAAGCTGCGCGCCCCTCTAACCCAGCCCGGCGTGAACGTGCTGCCGGGCGAATACCTGCTGGCGGTCAACGGTCGGGCGCTCACGGCCCAAGACAATCTCTACCGCCATTTTGAAGAGACGGCGGACAAAGCCGTCGTCCTGAGAGTGGGTCCTGACCCTCGAGGCGTCGGCGCGCGCGACGTGACCGTAGTGCCGGTTGAGGACGAACGCGGGTTGCGCAACCTGGCCTGGATCGAAGGCAACCGCCGGAAGGTCGATGAGCTGTCGGGCGGGCGCGTCGCCTACGTGTACCTGCCCGATACCTACGCCGGGGGTTACGGCAATTTCAACCGTTACTACTTTGCCCAGGTCGGCAAAGACGCCGTGGTCATCGACGAGCGGTTCAACGGCGGCGGCGACATCGCCGATTACATCATCGATTATCTGCGCCGGCCCCTGCTAAGTTATTGGACCCTGCGCGAGGGCCGGGACCTCACCTCGCCCATCGAGGCCATCTTCGGCCCCAAGGTCATGATCATCAACGAAATGGCCGGCTCGGGCGGCGACATGCTCCCCTGGATGTTTCGCCAAACGGGCCTGGGCCCGCTGGTGGGCAAGAGAACCTGGGGAGGGCTGGTCGGACATTACACCAACCCCCACGACTTGCTGGACGGCGGCTTTGTCGGCACGCCCAACCTGGCCTTCTATACTCCCCACGCCACCTGGGAGATCGAAAACCACGGCGTCCCGCCGGATGTCGAGGTGGAAGAGGATCCGAAACTCGCGCGCCAGGGCCATGACGTCCAGTTGGAGAAAGCCGTCGAGCTGGTGATGGACTCGCTCAAAAAGAATCCGCCGCCAACCCCCCGGCGGCCTCCCTATCCCAATTACCACAAGTGAGCATCTTAGGATTCAGGTTTTTACCGCGAACCTGCCGGGCCATGGCGAGCGGGCCGCCAGGAACGTGACCACAGCAGCTATCGCCGGTTGGGTCCTTCAGCACATCAACTCAGGCTAACGACCCAGGAAGACCTGGCCGCTCTGGTTGGTACCCAGGAAATAGCCCCAGCCGTTAGTCTGGCTCTGCAACACGACGCCATTGAAGGAAACCGTCTTGCGCGGCGCATCGGGATTAGGCACGCTGCCGCTGAACAGGCCGGTGGCCGGGGTAAAAGTCAGGTTGACTTTCTTGCCGCTCGCGTCGTTGGCCTGATTGTTGGCGTTGAGGGTGATTTGACTGGTGACTGTCCGGCTCAGGTTTCCGCCCTCGAGCGTGAGCGTCAGCGAGGAGTTGGCGGAGCCGAGCACGTTCGTTCCTCTGCCGGGCGGACGGTAGCGGGCGCCATAAACCGAGGTTAGCCAGGAGAACGCTGCCGGGTAGTACTTGGAAGTGGGCAGGTTCGGTTTGGACCAGGCCAGGTCGCCGCCCAGCCCCTGGGCGCCGTCGAAGGCGAGCCAGCTCAAGACCGAACCACTGCTCTGGTAGAGCGGGACATAGAGGGGGCATTGGCCGCTGGCCCCCACGATTGCCGACTGGCTGACCTTGGTGCCGTCGGCCAGCGAAGCGGCGAAGGCGGTCTTCCCGGCCGCGCTCACGCTCAGGGTCCCGTAACCGTATCCCGCCGGCAAGAGGGTCGAGCCGTTAGTGCCGGCGATGACCAGGGTGTATTGGCCCGTCTGCGGTGCAAGACTCTTCTTGCCGTCGTACACGGCGCGCTCGGCGGTGATGGCGGCCGTCCAATTCGTGGTGCCGATGGAGCCGCGGAGGTAATCGGTTCCCCGCATCGCCAACTGGACGTTGAGCGAGCTCTGCCCGGGGCGCGGGATGCCGTTCTTGCTCCAAGCCCCGGTCGGGTCGAGTTGTCCGCTGATCGAGTAGCTGGCCCCGGCCATCTGGAGCTTGGCGGTGAAGTTGCGCTTGGCGGTGGTCGTCAGGGTGATGGCGCCAGACTGCGCCGCCGTGGCGCCATCGGTTGGGTAGAACAGGCCGTAGTAGGTGCCGTTGGTCTGGGCGTACGGGGTGGGGGCGAAGTTGGCTTGGAGCGACAAGCCCGCCCGCATGGTGAAGGTCAGGCTGCTGGCGCTGCTGGTGAGCCCGCCGGTCCAGCCGGTAAAGGTGCTGCCCAAGGCGGGGAGGGCCTCGATGATGTAGCTCGCCCCCACCTGCTTGAAGCTGGCGCCCGTGTAATCCGGGGCGAGTGAGCCGTCGCCGCTCACCGAGGCGGTGAGCACGGACAACGTCAAATCGGGCACCGCTGGGACCGCCTGCTGATTGCCCGCAGAGTCGCGAGCGAGGCTGAAAAAGGCGTAGGTGTTGGCAAGGCTGGCCGGGAAGACTGCCGAGGCGTTGGTGGCGCCGGCCAGCCACTCCCCCCAAGGGCCTCCGTTGGTGGAGGCATAAATATCATAGGAGGCGATTCCCGGTCCGTTGTCGGTGCCGGCCCAGGACAGCACGAGGTTGGTGCCCCCGGCGCTGGCGGGCTGCATGGTGACAGAGGAAGCCGGTGCGCTGGCGTCGAGGGTGTTGGTCGTGGTGTCGGTGGCCATGGGCGCGTTCACGTCGAAGACGATCGTGGCCCGGTTGGTGATGATGGCAGCGGAGGCCAGACCGCTCCTGGGCTGTATCGAGAAGGTCACGTAACCCAGGCCGGAGCCGGTGGAGTCGTTGGGGGGCAGGAAGCCGGCCAGCGGGTCCTCCACGAGCAGGCCGGTGGCCGGATCGATGGACTCCATCTCCCAGCTCAAGATGCCGCTGGTTGGGTTGAGCGAGGCGGTGACCTGCACCGGGTTGGGGTCGGTGGGCACCGATACGTTGGTCGTGAAGAACTGCAGGCCGGGCGAGACCGGGATGACCACATTGTTGAAGCCGATAGCGCCCAACTGGAGCGTGGACCAGTCCAGTTTGGCATCCAGCGGGTCGGTGATGCTGACGGTTTGCGCCGGGGCCGTCGCGCTGGCCTGGTTCTCGAAATCGACCGTGTAGCTGATCGGCTGGCCCAGCAGGACAAAGCCCGCGCCACCGGTGCCGCTGGAGAGCTTGTCGTTGGGATCAGTGGATTGCTTGACGGGGTTGGAATCCTTGGCGGCGACTTTGGAGGGGGTCGATGCAGGCGACGGTTGCTGCTTGCAGTCGATGCAGGTGTTGGCAATGAGGAAAGCGTTATAGGCATTGAGGTAGCCCTGCCAAGCCTCCTCATACTCCTCCTTGGCCTTGGTGATTCCGTCCAAGCTGGCCTTCCAATCGAGATACGTGGAAACGATATCCAGCACCACGCTTAGCGCATCCACGGCGACCCCAAGGCCATCGACCGCGCTGAACTCGACCTTCATCCTGTTGAGGGCGTTGAGCGTGTCCTGAATGCCCCTCCCGCCGCCGATGAGCCCGGAGACGTCGTTGATGGACCCGGCCAGTCCGGCGATGCCGCCGGCAATGGAATCCGGATCGTCCCATTGGATCGATCGGATCGCGTCCGCGTTGGCCCTCACGAGGTTGTTGAAGGCCTTGGTCGCGTCCGCGCCAAAGGTGGCGGTTTGGATGGCCAGCACGCCGCTCTTCGCCCCCATGGACAGACCTTCGAATTCCTGGATGGCGGCGGCGCCTGCGCCCTCGGGCGAGAGGTAGGCCAGCAGGTCGGCCAGCAACCGCAGAGTGTCCGCCCCGGCCACGCCTGCACTGGCTCCGGTGACGGTGGCGTTGTCATTATAGGCGTCGTCCCAGGAGCTGTACGTGCGGTGGACCAACTGCTCCCACCATTGGAGGTTCTGGAAGGCCTGCCGGGCGCACTCGCAGCCTAGCGGCGGTTCGAACTTGAAATCGCGCCATTTGGGCTGAGGGACCCGCGAGATTTTGAACAATGCCGTGCCAATCGCATGGGAGACGTTCACAAAGAAGTCATCGGTGGCGGCGGGCGTGAGGACACTCGACACGGCCTGCGGGGCGCCGGCGGCAAGAATCAGCGTCGCGGCCGGCGGCGCTAGATAACCCAGCGCCGATGCCGCAACTGTGTAGGCGCCCGGCGGCAGTTGGGCCGTGGACCACGTCCCGTCCGCCGCGCTCACCGCCAGTGCCAGCGTCTCGCCTGTGTTCGTATCCACAATGCTCACTTGAGCTTTGGCGACCGGGTTTGCTGCAGTGTCGGTTACGATGCCTTGGACCAGCGTGTTGGTGGCGGCCAGCGCGGCATCCAAGGGGGAGGGGTCCGCGGAAACCAGCACGCTGGCCAGTTCCGCAGTCTGGTGCTGGCCCTGCTTAATCACCACGTCGTAGCGGCCGGCCGGGAGGTTGGGGGCCGTGTATTTGCCCTGGGGGTCTGTCAGGACGATGGCCACCGGCAGGCGCGTGGCCGGATCGATGAAACTCACCGCCGCGCTGGAGATGCCGAGCGAGGTGGCGGCCTCGGTGATGGTGCCCGTCATCGTGATGCCGGGCGCCAGGGCCAGCGCCAAATTGGTGCTGGCGCCAAGGCTCAGCAGTTGGCATTGCGGCCCGTAGCCGGTGAGGCGAACTTGCAGGCTGTAGCTCCCTGCCGTCAGGCCGCCGATGGCGAACCGGCCGTCCTGCTGACTCGAGGCCAGGAAGAACGCAGGGGCGGGCGGGCCGTCCGCCCGGAACAACAGCAGCGTGGCGTTGGTCAGGGCCGCGCCAAGGCTGTCCGTGACGATGCCGCTGAGCAGCAGGTTCCCAATCTGCAGCGGTTCCAGGGTGAGGTTGGCGTTGGCGCCGACGCGGACTGTGGCGTTGGAACTCAGCCCCGCCAGGTAATTGCCCGCGGCAATGGTATAGCGGCCCGGCACTACGATCCGGAACCGGTAAAAGCCATTCGTCTCGGCTGTGGCCGTGGCGACCAGTTGATCCCCCTGGGAGAGATTCACCGCGGCGTTGGCCAGTGGCGTTACGCCGTCAGCCTCCAGCACTTGGCCTTGTACTACGGAATCGTTCAAGGTGAAATTGAGTGTCTGAGCCGTCAGCGCGACAGGGACGCTCACCTGCTGACCCTCGATGCCGCCGTCGTTGCCGACCGTTACAAGGTAGGGTCCGGCGGGCAGACCCAGCAGCGCATAGTTGCCGGCGGCATCGGTCTGCGCGGCAAAGTCGACGTTCTGGTTATCGGGACCGAGCCCATGGACGTTGACCCCGAAGTAGGCAATCGGCTGGCTGCTGGCCTCGGTGACTTGGCCCGTAATGCTGCCCAAGGCAGTCAAGGTGTCGGCGCTGGAGACGCTGGCCCCGGTCGTCACCGTGATCGTATTGCTGACCGTCTGGAACCCGTAGGCGTCCACCGCCAATACGTATGTCCCCGCTGCCAGGCTCGGGAACACCGCCTGGCCGTTCGTGTTATACTCCCAAGCAACCTCGTTGCCGTTCTGCAGTAGCGTCACGCGCCCGTTGGTGACCGCCTGGGCCGAGGCGTCATCGAACGTGGCCGTAATGGTCGCGCCGGGCAGCAAGGTGAGGTTGCCCGCGTTGAGCGTCAGCCCGGCGGCCAGATTGGTCACGATCGTCAGCGGCGCGAAACCCTGGGCCTCGAACTGGATGGTGTAGGCGCCCGCCGCCAGGCCGCTGTCGGCGAAGGCGCCGCTGCTGTCCGTCACCGTGGAGGTTTGATTGCTGGAGGCGTCGGTGAAAAACACCACCGCGTTCGTGAGGGGCAGGCCGTTGCCGAACACTTGGCCCTGGATGGCGGCGCCGTCGGCCAGGAGGAAGTCGGCGACCAGGGTTTGACCGTCGCTGAGCGACAGGCCCGCGCTGGTTTGGAGCTGGTAGGGACCGCCACCGGCGCTCAGGTTATAAGTGCCGGGCGGCAACCCGGCCAGCCGGTACGAACCGTCGGCCCCGGTCGTGGCCCCTGCGAAACCGTTCGTGTCGGTCGCAACCGCTTGGACCGGGACGTTCGTCAAGAACATGGTGCCGGCCTGGTTGCGGATCACGCCCGTGATCGCGCCGCCGCTCCGGGCCACGATCACCAGGCCCGCCACGGAGCCATTCGTCGGCACCGTCACCGTCACCGGGTCTGGCAACCAGTAGCCGGGCACATCGACCGTGTAGGTGTTGTTGGTCAGGCCGCCGATGCGAAAGGTGCCATCGCCCAGCGTCTGCTCGGCGCCGCTCTGGCCAGCGTCGGCGTTGGCCAGGTAAAGCTCGGTGTCGGCCAGAGGATGGTTCGTGTCGTTCAGGTAGAGCGTGCCGGTTACGCCGCTTTGGGCCTGGACCAGCGTGTCGGCGATTGCGTAGGCCAGCACATCGCGCAACAAGTAGAACGTGCCGACCTGCTGCCCGGCCGACGCCTTGGCGGCCACAATCGTCGAGTAGCGGGCCATGAGCGCGACCAATCCGCCCCACGTCGGTCCCGCCTCCGCCTGGAGGTAGTTCCAGGCCGTGTTCCAATCCGAATCGCTGTAGCTGGGGGGCCGGACTTGGGCGCCCAGCGCTGGATAGTCCACCGCGTTGGTGGCATCGGCCGGCTCGTACTCCACCTCGAAGGGGATGGTGACGTCGTAAGTCGCCAGGGCCGAGAACGGAATGCGCCACGTCTGGCCCGGGCGCAGGACGCCGGCGGGGCCTTCCAGGCTGGCCCCGATCAGGAGCAGGTCGTTGGTCGAGTAGCTGTCTGTGGGGAACAGCCGCATCCCGGCGGTGCCGCCGCTCGTGAGGGTAAGAATTGGCGCGGGCATGTCGGAGTTGCCGGCGTTGCCATAGACCACCGCGCCGCTGATCGGCAGGTCCGTACGATGCCAGGGTGGCAGTTGCAGTTCCGCCGAAAACTCCGACGAGGCGGCGGCCGAGCCGACTTTGACGGAATTGGAGAGAGTCATGGTCGAGCCATCCGGCTCAGTTACCTGCAAGCTGTAAACTCCGGCGGCCGCGGCGCCTAGATCAAACGTCGCGTAGGCGCTCGTCGAATCCTGGACGGCCAACGCCGTGGCCGAGAACGTGCCGCCTGGACCGGTGACCTGGAACCGATCGCCCGGCCCCAACAAGCTGCCGGAAACCTGGAGCGTGACCACGCCGCTCAGCGGGCTGTCGCTCGGACCGACCGCGCTGAGGGCAAACTGCGTCGGGGTCGCCGCGGCGAGGGTGTAGGCCGCGGTGCTCGAGTTGAGCGCGCTCGCGTAGGCCGTCACATAATAAACGCCGGAACCGGGGTTGGGCACCAGCAGGGAGACGGTTGAGGAGTTGAACTGGCTGCTCTTGTAATCATAGCCCGCCGGTCCGGGCACATACCCTTGGCCTACATACAACTCCAAGGCGCTGCCGGACTGGGCACCGGCCAGGCTCAGCAGCACGTCCCGGCCCGGAACGGGGAGCACCTTGAAAACAGTGGCCTGGCCTGTAGCCGTGAACGCGTTGGTTATGGCGGCGCCGTTTAAGCTCAGGAGCGGCACCGTGAGCGCCGTCGACTCGGCGGCCAGCGTGATATTGTTGGTCCAATTGGCTCCCTCATATACATCCCCGCGGCTGTTGACATGGACCTGCCAGAAGTAATTCCCCTCCGCCCCGCCGGGAACCTGAAATGTCGAAGAGGCCGAATAGGACTGCCCGGGGCCCAGCACTGCACCCTGGCCCGCGAGCGCAACCCCGAGGGTCAGCGTGTTATTCGTGTCGGCCGACGACGCCAGCGAGAGAGTGTCGTGCCAGGGCCCCACGGCGGTGCCGGTCCCGATGTTGGCGACGGTCCATTGAACCGTCACGGTGTCCCCCTCGGTGACCGTGGCCGGTCCGCTCACGGTCGTGACCACCAGGTCCACGTCCGACGGGGCAGTCTCGACAAACTCGAACGCCCCGATGTCCGCGTAGCGACCGTTGCTGCCGGGCAGGCCGGTCTTCACGACGGTTCGGGGGTCGTTGTAGCGCGGCGAGCCGAGTGCGTCCTGAGCGGGCGCCACCGTGGTATCGGCGGCGTCAATGCAGGGCGAGCCGTAGTTGAGCCGGTAGTCCTGCAGGCTCTCGTTGACGAATTTCGGGTCGGCGGAGATGTTGCCGTTTTGGCCAATGACCGGCGGGTTGACAGAGCCGGGGTATGCGGACCAAAGGTCGCAGTAGCGCAGGGTCACCGCGCCCTCGATGGAGCTGCCAGCGATGCTGTTGGCGATGATGCAGTTCTCGGCTTCGATGACGCCCCCGCCGTGGTTATCGAGACCGGCCGTGTTTTGGTCTAACGTGCAATTGATCAAGTGGACGTTGCCGCCGTCAAGTGCCCAAATGACACGGTCGAGGTCGCGCAGTACCGAGTTGATGATGAGGGCGCTGCCGCCGGGGACCGAGATCCCGTCGTACAGGGTGGACTCGACCGTGCTGTTGGAGAGGACCAGCGAGCCGCCGTCCACGATGATCACGCCGCTGGCCCCCGCCCCCGACCCGGTGTTTCCGCCGTAGCGTATGTCGCAGTGGTTGAGTGTGGCCTGACCCAGGATCGACAGGCCCACCCAGTCACCCGGCGCCGGAGTCGTCGCGGACCCGTCGCCGTTGCTGTCTCCGCCAACACTGTCGTCCTTGATGGAAGTGAACACGATGGGCAAGGCGACGCTTCCGGGCGCGTTAAGGCTCGCACCGGCGGCCACGGTGATACCGACACCGGCGGCGAGTTTAACCACCGCGCCTGGATTGATGGTGAGCGTGAGGCCAGCGGACACGGTGAGGCTGTTGGTAACCAAGTGGTCGTAGGATCCCACCCAAGTCTCCGAGGCGAGCAACAGCCCGCCATGGTTTTGCCAGGCGTAGCGCAGGTCAACGTATGGGGTTTGATTGAATTGTCCGCCCTGGAGGGTGATGCCGGCCCAATCGCCCGGCTCCGGCCTCGAATTGTCCCCATCCAGGTTGGTATCGCCACCGGCGGTGTCGTCCGCGAGTGAGGTCAGAACGACCGGGGCGTCGGCCGTGCCTGAGGCGTCGAGGATTCCCCCGCTTAGGACCGTGATTCCGGTGCCCTTGGAGAATTTGACGATGGCCCCCGCTTGGATCGTCACGGTCACGCCGTTGGGGATGATCACCTCGCTCTCGATGGCGTGGACTGTGCCGGCCCCCCACGTTTCATTGGCGGCGATCACGCCGCCGTGCCAGGTCACCGAGTTGTTGACCAGCTCGTTTTGGGAGATTTGGCCGATGGTTTGGCCCGACGCCTCTCGAAAGACCACCTGGACATCATAGTTCCCGTCGGCTCCGGTGGCCGTGTTCCAGTTGGCTGCTCCCGAAGCGGTCGTCACCGCATCGTAGGCGATGGTGCCGCCGGAAGAGATTCGGACTTCCGCCAAATCGTTTGGATCCACACCGAGGGCAGACCAAGCGATTTGCTCCGAGCCATGCCAACAGACCAGCACGCCTGAAAAGTTGAGCCAGGGCTGTGAACTAATCCAGACACTGCCGGCGCCTCCCGGTGCTCCTCCGGTCCCACTATTCGCGGCCACGTTTGTCCCGGCGAAAGTCATCACGCCGCCCCAGGTATAGACCGCGACGCGCCCCCCGCCGCCGTTGGCGCTGTTGAGCCCCCCGCTGCCGCCATTGGCCGAAATGCTTCCTCCGCCGGACAGCGTGCCCACGTTAAGCATAATCCCCCCGCCGCTGCCGGCGAAGCTGCTGTCCGCGCCATTCGCCCGGATCGCCCCATCAATCGCCGCCGCCCCGGCGGTGATGCGCACCAGGCCTCCGCCGGCGGACCCGATGCCCCCGGAACCCAGCTCATTCGGATTGTGGTAATCGCCATAGACGGCATTGGGGATCGGGGTTACCCCGTAGGCGGTGGCGCCCAACCCGCCGTATCCGCCGTAGCTGCCGCCGGCGTAGCCTACGCTTGCCCCCAGCGTCGTGTTGCCCAGTGTGTAGCCGGGCAGGTAGCCCTTGCCGGACACATCAATCGCCGAGGACGCGTCCACCACCAGGTTGCTCGCGATCCTCAGTTGCAACGAATACTCCTGGTTGGTCGTGGCCGCCTGGTGCGTCAATGCACCGCCCGTTTGAATCGTCACGTTGTTCGCCTGCACCGGCATCTGGTGCTGCGGCGCCGCCACGACATTGGTCCCGGAGATCACCAGCTTGTCCACCTGGAACACCGTATCCGTCGCTTGCCCCAGCGGCGTCCAAGTGCCGGTTGGGGCGCCGTGGCTGTCGATCCGCAAGATTCCCTCGCCTCCGGTCTGGTTCAGATAAACTGTTCCCACCGCCCCGAAGGCCCCACCCGAGCCGCCAATTGTCGTCACCTTGCCGGCCAAATCAAACCCGTCGTTCAAACCGTAGCCGATAGCGACGCGCCCCCCGCCGCCGTTCGCGCTGTTGAGCCCCCCGCTGCCGCCATTGGCCGAAATGGTACCCCCGCCCGACAGCGTACCCACGTTGAGCAAAACCCCCCCGCCGCTGCCGGCGAAGCTGCTGTCCGCGCCATTCGCCCGGATTGCCCCATCAATCGCTACTGCCCCGGCGGTGATGCGCACTAGGCCTCCGCCGGCGGACCCGATGCCCCCGGAACCCAGTTCATTCGGATTGCGGTAATCCCCATAGACGGCATTGGGGATCGGGGCTACCCCGTAAGCGGTGGCGCCCAGCCCGCCGTATCCGCCGTAACTGCCGCCGGCGTAACCCACGCTTGCCCCGTGCGTCGTGTTCCCCAGCGTGTAGCCGGGCACGTAGCCCTTGCCGGACACATCAATCGCAGAGTTGGTCCCCACCACCAGATCGCCGGCAATCGTCAGTTGCAGCGAGTACTCCTGGGTGGCCGTGGTGGCGGGGTGCGTCAGGACGTTGCCGCTCAGGTAAATTGACCCACCTTCGCTCAGCTAAATTGATCCACCCCGGCAGCACGCAGAGCCGGGGTT
>Ga0209415_10013369_pt1 | contig 13544 bp, 9 predicted proteins | sample PeaSoiSIISIP2007_FD_187696 | JGI IMG/M metagenome (GOLD analysis project Ga0209415, IMG submission 187696) | Peat soil microbial communities from Weissenstadt, Germany - SII-SIP-2007 (SPAdes) (version 2) | ecosystem: Environmental > Terrestrial > Soil > Wetlands > Peat | place: Germany... | reverse complement strand
CGGGCGAAGATCCGCTGCTGCCCGAAGTTCGGAAACGCCTCGGACAGTAAAACCAGCGGACCGAAGCCAAATAAAAGACAGCCACAGCTGTTCTTCATGATGAAGAGCAGCTGTGGCTGTCTGCATTTATGCCAATGAAACCGCCTTAGGGCAGGAGATCCAAGCCAAGGGATGTTCGTAAAGATTCATCGGCCAAGATTGACCCTTTGGCAGGGGACCCTCTCAACAGGATGGAGGGCGGCCTCAAAACTGAAAGCAAACCAATATCCGGAACCGCGCAGTCATCGTCGTTGTCGTTATCCAAGTCGCAAACTACATTTACTACGAGCGGAGCGGAAGGTCCTGTTTTTACTCCGGTTGGGCTGAACGACTCAGTGACAATATAAGTGTACGTGTTGTTTGCAAAGGGAACGGGATTATCGGTAAAGGGGGGTGCGGGAGTTGTGCCAACAATCACGAACGCACTCATATTCGAATTTACGGACGCAAGCGTTGGAAAGCTGCCTGGCGCGCGTAAAACCGTAAATTGACCAGCCAAGCTGGGGCTCGCCGCCGTCCATGACAATGGAACACTCTTAGTGGCTTTCTCTGTAATAACCCCATCGAGGTTGGTGCAGTTTGTGCAAGTCAGGCCGCTTGGTGGAACAGCAACCGTTACCACCAGAGGGCTGGAAGGACCGCTCACCACTCCCGTCGAGTTCTGGTCAGTGATGAAATAAGTGTAAATCTGTCCGTTGGAGACTGTGCCATCGGCGAAAGTGGCCGCAGGGGGAGCGCCACTTACTGTGGCAATATTGTGAAACGAGGTGATATTTGCAGCCACGAGCGCAGCTGTCGGGAAGCTGCCCGTTCCGCGCCAAACTGTGTATTGAGAAAAGACGCCGAAGCCAGGCGGCGTCCATGACAACGGAACACTTATTCCTTCTGCTACAGTCGTTTCTGTAAGAACTCCCGACACACTGACGCAGTCTGTGCAAGTCAAGCCGTTCGGCGGATCAGCCGTGGAGCTAGCAGTGGTAAAATCAATTTCGAAGCCCGCGCCGCCGCCAAATACGTCCGCGCCACCACCGAAAATGTCAGCACCGCCGCCAAAGATGTCCGCGCCGCCGCCAAAAATATCTGCACCACCGCCAAAGATATCTGCGCCGCCTCCAAAGATGTCCGCGCCGGTAACACCGCCGGAGAATCCGGCGACGTTGCGCCGTGCGCCGATTTGAGCCAGGTTCAAGTTCAGCCAGTCATTAAATCCGTGAAATGCAGGATCACCGATCACGCCGTTGAAATTAATGTCCTGGGCAGGGATGGGTGAGGGGGGGGGAAGACCGTTGTCGTTGTCCCAATCAATCGGAGTGGAAAAAGTGGACCCAATCATTTTGACCATCTGTGCATTGTCGGTGATTGGGGATCCGTCGCAATGCGCGGTGGCGTAATGATGGCCACCAGACGCCGCTTGTATAGCCATGTCAGTTGCGTTGGGCGGAGCAAACCATCTGGTGTAATGCGCGGCGGACGCGCTCGTGAACAAATCCGTACCGAGACCTGTCACCTCATTGAGCGTATTTTCGGAAAGATCTTGAAGCGTCTGCCCGGAATAATCGATTGCTCCGCCGTCGGGAAATCCATGAATCTGGAACAGGTAATTCATGGCGCTCAGGAAGTTGGGTTTGCAGTTCTCACCGTAGGACGGAACACCAATGGGATTATTGATCTGCTGGCCCATCACATCGGTTCCGCCAGGATAATATGTGCCGCCATGCGTCAGGGCAAGGGGGTGACCCATTTCGTGCAGTAAAGTTCCGGTCTGAACTCCAACAGTACCTACCTGATTAGCGCAGTAAACTTGAAGGGGCGAGAGCGGCTGGGAAGGATCGGGCTGGCAGAGCGGGGGATCTGAATTTGGCCATAACCCCAGCGTTATCAAAGTGTCTGCGCCACCGTAATCAGAGAATCCGGAAGTGCTGCTCGGTCCGCCGATGGCCACGGCGAGTTGCGGTTCGTTTAAGAAATTGTAGGTTCCATTGGCTACGCCTTTAGTCGTTATAGTGAAGGTGGTCGTGGTAGTGCCGCCCGAAATCGATGAGCCGGTAACACTAATCGGGGAATAGGTCCCGTTCAGGGCAAACTGGTTGAGCGCCCCTACCACGGTAACGGGGGTCGCGTTTGTTGGGACAGGATCCACCGTCGGATTTTGGATCGTTACCGTTGCCGTGGTCCCCACGTCCACGATGGAAACCAGGGTCCCATTCAAAGTGTTCGGAACAACTTCGCCGGTAGCGCTCCAGGTCGAAGTGGGCATTCCAAGAGAATGTCCGAAAAGAACATAGCGGTAGCTGTCTTTCCGGCCAGGCCAGAAATTCTGCGACTTAACATTCTCGAAGCCAGTCTTCCAGCTAATCGCCGCCGCGCCTGGAAACTCACATGGCCCAATGCTGCATATGATGGAGATTTCCGGGATGCTGTGGCCCCCAGTGCTTGCGGTCGGTGGTGATCCTGGACCAGACGGGATCGGGTGTTGAATTATGTATGGGTCGAGAGGGATGCCGCCTTGGAAGACGTTGCCCACATCAAAGTGCACATTGATACCGTGTGCCTTGAAGGCCGCGCCGACGAAATCCAGCGTTGCTTGCTGCGGCAAGTGAGAATGGCTCGGGAGAGCATTCAAGTAGTCAACTTGGACGAAGATATCTTTGACTATCGGTGCCCCGGGCGTCGTATTGGCCCCGGGCAGCGCCACCCAGTCACCCGTGTTGACGTCGGTATATCCTTGATTCTTCTTCCAGACATCGAGCAGACCATCGCCATCGCTGTCCGGCACCGTGGTTTTGAAGATCATGGCCCCCCACGATACGCAGCCGAGGTCGTCGAGGTCCTTATCCGCATCTGATGGCCCTACGGAGGCCGTTTCCGTAGAATCGCCGGCATTTACTGTTCCTGCATAGTTTTCCAGGAGCCAAGTGGGATTGTCCCAAGAGCCTGCATATACGCCGGGAAATGGGGGAAATGCCCCGTACAGAGAAGGAAGCTTTGTACTATTGAAATCCACAGTCTCAAATTTAATGGGCAGACCATTGCCCACGATCTGCGTCATTTTGGCAACGGGATTTGCGGAGGCCTGGTAGAACCCAACCATGGACTGGCTCGAGGTTACAAACCCAATGCTCGGAGAATAGCTGCCGTCGTAGATGAGGATCGAACTCAGTGGAACCGCGGGTGATAGCACACGGTAGATAATGACGAGTGAAGCTCCCAAGGTAGTTGGAGTTCCAAAAATAAAGCTTCCGTTGTCAGCCAGCTTTACTTTAAATAGGCCATTCGGCTCAACCTTTCCGGATACATCCAGAGGTAAATATGGACGCACGTCCGCGCGGTATGTGCGCAAGACTCTTGTGCCCAACGGAAAGTTCGCGCAACCGGTCAAACCCCAGCGCACGGGAGAGTTGCCAAGAGATATCCCGCCGATGGAGTAACCATTGAAATATCCTTTCTGTCCCGCAAAGACGGTCGGCGAGGCTTCTATTGTTTGCCAGTAGAGGAAGGCAGCCACGACTTCGGCGCCAGGGGGCACGCTGGGGGAGGCCACACCCGTGGCGTGCGCTTGAACCGTATCGGGGATGCTGATTGTTCCGGTAGCCCAGCCACCGACACCTAGACCCCTCAGTCCCACCCCGCCTACGACGTAGTCTCCCGTGACGAAGTAGTTCTGGAATAGAGTCAGCGGGTTGGCTACATTTTGCGCTTGCACCATTGGCACAAATCCACATACCAATGCCAGAATTGCCGCGACACACATCAGCCGGCGTCCCGCAAAAATTTTCACTGAGGCCAGAAGGATAGTTTGCATTGTCACTCTTTCTCCGGACGGATTTGGAAGACCGGCACAGTTAGCATTGCTTCAAAAGATTGCCGCAGAGGGTACAGTCGGTGCGACTTTGTGTCAAGTATAGGAGTACTGGGTCTCGAGCAGAGTTCATGAACGCGCGTTTATTACCTGCACGCAAGTGTCCATTTGCCCAGAGCATTTGTTCGTTACAGCAGCAGCTTGCGGGGGACGCAAGATAAAAAACGCTGCGACGGGTCGGCCATTGTATAGACCGTAGAGTTCCTGCCGCTGGGTAGCTGAGTGAATATCTCACTAAAGGCACGGAGAAAATACAGGGAATTTGACTCTACGTCAAGAGCGGAAATGAGAGTGGAATGAACCGCTCAAATCGCCTTGTCGTCCGTATATTTACTTTCAGATAATCAATGCCTCCCAGTGGCCTCAATAGTTGACAGGTGCTTCGGGGCCCGGCGGCGGGAAATTATTTGTCCCCCGAATGCACGAAATCTCCTTCTCAATCGTCGATACTGGTAGATGCATCCACCGGACGCTTTCATACTGGTGAGGAACATGAGCGAACGCGAAGGCGAGGGCTCTTCGGCAACACGGGAGTCCATCGAGCGCACATATCGCGAGCGTGGGCGGGGCTTCCTTGCATGGGCGAGGCGCCATGCCCCGGACGCGGCGACGGCAGAAGACGTTCTGCAGGACGCCTTCATCCGCGCCCTCGCCAACACCGATGCGCTCTCCCCGGTTGCGGATATTGCGGCGTGGATTTTTTCCGCCATGCGCAATCGGCTCATCGATCTGTGGAGGGGCGAGGGCTCAAGGCGCAAGGCGGGGGCAACCGAACTCCCCGAAGGGATTCTCGAAAACATAGCGGCCGAAGCGGGGCTGGATCCGCGGGATCAGCTGCAACGGAACGAGATGCTCGCGGCGCTGGAAGTCGCTATAGAGGCCCTGCCCACGCCGCAGCGCGACGTGATACGCGCACAGGCACTGGGTGGAATTGGCTTCAAGGAGCTGGCTGAAAAGACGGGCGTGCCGATCGACACGCTAATGGCCAGGAAGCGTTATGCGATCCGCAAGCTCGCAGCCGCGCTCGAGTATTGGATGGATGAGTGATTTCAAATTAGGAGGCAAACAATGACGCAACAAGGAGAAGGTTATTCCCGTCGCAAGAAATGGTGTGATTATTCGCGCGGGACGAGGATCGCGGTAATGGCAGCGGCGGCCCTCGTTTTCGTTCCCACGTTCTTCGCCCTTTTCGGCGCGGTTACCATGTGGCTGTGGAATTGGCTCATGCCCGCGATCTTTCATTTGCCCACTATCGGATTCTGGCAAGCGGTTGGAATCCTGGCCCTTGCGCAAATCCTCTTCAAGGGCGGACACTTCAGGAGGGCGGGAAGGTCGCAGTGGAAGAAAGAGAGAATCCGCGACCGGATGGCGGAACAGGGGCCACCCTTCACATCGGGCGCTCCGGGCCAGCCCTTCGCGAAGGGTGCTCAAGGCGAAGGGGCCGGGGCGGAATAAGGCGCGGCGTTCCGATTCGAGGCGGGCAGGCCAGCGGCCCGGAAAGTGAGGAGGGCCGGCAATGCAGGAGGTCTATTTGAGGTTGACATCTTACCCGAACACGCGGATACTCTCGGGTGATATGTCTACCCAAGATGTCAAAGAACGACTCGCATTGCTGCAGGGCACGCTGGACTTGCTGATCCTGCGCATTCTGGTCGTGGGGTCCCAACACGGCCAGGGGATCGCCCGCGCCATCCAAGAGACTTCGGAAGAAGAATTACTCGTGGAACATGGCGCACTTTACCCTGCGCTCCAACGGCTCGAGGAGCGCGGCTGGATTTCGGCCAAGTGGGGTACCTCATCCAACAACCGAGCCGCGCGCTTTTATTCACTGACGACGTCCGGACGCAAACAACTACTGAAGGAGACGACCAAGTGGAAGCGTTTGGCGGCGGCCATCGGACGGATTCTGGAACCGGAGGAAGGGGAGGGCTAGTGAAATGTTCGGACGCAAACGAAAGCCAAGTGACTTCAACGCCGAAATTGAGGCGCACATCCAACACGAAAGCGAGCGGTTGCGGGAACAGGGGTTGAGTGAGGAAGAGGCTCGAAGCGCCGCGCGCCGGTCGTTCGGAAACGTGATGCGCGCCGAGGAGCGCTTCTTCGAGTCAGGCCGGTTGGTATGGTGGGACAACCTGCGCCGGGATCTTCGCGTCGGGGTGCGAATGCTGGCTCGAAATCCAGGGTTTACCGCAGCCGCGGTTCTTACTCTGGCGCTGGGCATTGGCGCTAACGCGGCCATGTTCAGCCTGGTGAAAGGCGTACTGCTCCGCCCGCTCGTCAACCAGGATGAGAACCGGCTGATTTACATTCAGCAAAGTGCGACGGGCATGGGCGTGGACGATGTAACCTTCTCCGTACCGGAAATTCGAGATCTGCAGGCGAGCGTCAAGACGCTCACTGAGTTCGGTGATTTTTCCGAAATTGGTTTCTCCATGATCGGTCTCGGCGAGCCGCGCGAACTGCGGGCCGGCGTTGTGGGCGGAACCTATTTCGAAGTGATGGGGCTGCACCCGGTGCTTGGCCGGCTGCTCGACATGCGGGACGATGGCCCCAATGCCGCCGGCGCAGTGGTGCTCACCTATCGGTTCTGGAGCACGGCCCTCAAGAGCGATCCCACTGTAATCGGAAAAACCGTGCGGCTGGAAAGCTTCGGCGCCCGCTCAGCGACCATCGTGGGCGTTCTGGAACCTTCCATTCCTTATCCTGCCGAGACCGAGATTATCGCCAATGTGGTGACCAGTCCGCATCATCTTTCCGCAACCATGGTGACCGGGCGGGTCCATCGCATGACAGAACTTTTCGGGCGGCTGGCGCCGGGCGTGACTCTGGAGCAGGCGCGCGCTGAACTGCGCACCGTCTACGCGAACATGTTGAAAGATCACCCCGATGCTTACGCGCCGAAGGATGACTTTCGCATCGATGCCCGGCTGCTGCGCGACCAGGTCACTTCCCGCGCCAGGACTTTGCTCCTGGTGCTGCTCGCGGCCTCAGCGCTGGTCTTCATCATCGCGTGTTCAAATGTCGCCAACCTGATCCTCGCTCGGACGGTTCGCCGCGATGGCGAACTGGCCATCCGTGCGGCGCTCGGAGCAAGCAGCGGCGCGCTACGGCGCATGTTGTTGGCCGAAAGCCTATTACTATGCGGCGCCGGTGTCGCGCTTGGAGTGATAAGCGCACAGCCGCTCGTAGCCATCCTGGCTCGCTATGCGTCCCGCTACTCGGTGCGCGCACTCGATCTGTCGGTTGATTACACCCAGGTCTTGGTTGGAGTTGCGCTGGCGATCGTCGCCGCGGTGATTCTTGCGTTTGTCCCGCGGCTGCCGTCGTCCCGCGCATCGAATGGAATCAGTTTATCGAGCGGCAGCGCACGCGTTACTGGAAGCACCACTCGCCGCCAGCGAGTTTTTGCCATCACTCAAATCGCCGCATCCTTCGTACTGTTGGCAGGCGCCAGCATGTTCATCAAGACGCTGCTCTCGTTGCAGTATGCGCGAACAGGGATGGACACCGAACACATTCTGGCCCTGAACGTTCCGGTGATGACCTACGGCAAGAGTCAAGAACAAGTTTCCGGTTTCTATCGCGACGCAGTCCGAAAAATCACAGCGCTTCCTGGTGTAGATCAAGTTGCGGTCGGCACTATGGTTCCATGGCGTGACGCCGGCACCTTCGGGCCCGGTCTCCAATTCACGGGCGACGGTTACGTTCGCGCATCCGGTGAAGAGGATCCCCGCGGCCAAATGCGTGCCATCTCACCCGGATTTTTCGCAGCGCTGGGGGTGCCCATCATCGCGGGACGCGACTTCAACGATTCCGATCGCCATGAGCCGGTCGTCATCATCAGCCAGAGTGTTGCTCAGCGAATGTTCCCCGGTCGTGATGCCGTCAATCGCCATATTACTTGGACAGACCCAGTCATAAAGTTCATCCCTGGATTTAACAGTGAGCCGCGCCGCATTATCGGCGTCTCCGCCGATCTCGATGACGAGCACGTCGTCCCTGGTCCGTTGATGTCAATCTATGCGCCCTATGACCAGTTGATGTTTGGCGGACGCATCTTCGTTCATACGCACGCGAATCCGTACCCGCTGGTGACGCCGATTACGCAGATCATCCGCAACATGTCCGCGGAGCAGCCGGTCGAACGCGCCGCCACGTTAAAAGACGTCCGCGCAGAGGTGCTTACGCCTAACCGTTTGAACTCTCTGGTCTTTGGCGTTTTTGCTGCCGTCGCCCTGGCAATAGCGGTGGTCGGTGTCTCGGGAGTGCTGGCGTTCTCGGTCAGTTCTCGGACGCGCGAATTCGGCATTCGGCTAGCTCTTGGAGCCCAGCCGGGGCGTCTCCTGAAGGGAGTGATCGGCGAAGGCGCTCTGATGGCTGCTTTAGGCGTAGTCGTAGGCGCAGCCTCGGGCTACACGCTGGCCCGTCTGGCGGGCAGCTATTTCTCAGACATGAAGATGCCCAGCGCGCTTCCGGTCACCGCTGCTGCGCTCGTGCTGCTGACTGCGGCAGTCGTCGCCTCAATGCTGCCTGCCGTGCGCGCAGCGCGAGTGGACGTGAATCAAGCGCTGCGGTCAGACTGATCCTCGGCGATCAAATGGCAGTTAGTCGCGAACCAATGAAACTTCCGTGAAGGCTTTCTCGTAAAACAAGTAAAGGGGATACGTACCTGCATTCCGCACCATTGAGAAGTGCGGCCTTTGTTGTGGTGTCTATAGTAAAGGAGAAAAAACATGCGCACGAGCACAGTTGAATTGAGGAAAGGGATTGCAAAGTCGTTTTCGCATTCCAAGGCTTTGCGCTTTGGCTTCCTTCTGGCAATTGTAAGCTCCTTTTTGGCGACGCAGCCCTTACTGGCAGAAGAAGGAGTTAACGGCAACCTTGTCAACGTCAACTGGCTCCACAAGAATCTTAAGAACCCCGACATTCTGATAATCGACGCCTCACCGGAAACCTACATAAAGGAACACATCCCCGGTGCAATCGGCATAAACATATACGAATTGTTCGCATATGGGTTTGAGGGAAATTCCGCCGATAAGTCGGAACAGCTATTTCGATCCTGGGGAATCAGTCCCGGCAAGAAGATTGTCATGTACGATTCGGGCGGCGACATCCTGGCTACTAGACTCTTTTTCGACCTGGATTATCACGGCTTCCCTACCAAGGATCTTCTCATCCTCGACGGAGGCCTTTTCAAATGGAAGAAGGAGGGACTGCCCGTAACCAAAGATCCCACGCCGCTCCCGAAGAACGGCAGTTTTAAGTTTGAGAAGTTTAACGAAGATGTCAGGGTCAGGCTACCAGAATTTCTTGCCGGATCTGGAGACACTGAAAACACCGCATTGGTTGAAGCGCTGGGGCCGGACTGGCATTTTGGTGAAGTAGCTCCGTTTGACAGAGGCGGCCATCCGCCCAATGGCATCATGGCGCCAAGCGACGACTTTTTTAATCCCGATAAGACTTTCAAATCGCCCGAAGAGATAAGGAAGATGCTGACCTATTTGGGAATCAGGCGTGAAGAGCAGCTTTACACTTACTGCGGGGGTGGTGTAGCAGCCAGTACGCCATTCTTCGCGGCAAAGTTCGTGGCCAATTATCCCCGGGTGAAACTATATCCCGAGTCCGAGTTGGGATGGCTCTCCGACCAAAGAGAACTACCTTACTGGACATTTGATGCTCCGTTTTTGATGAGGCAAACAGGCTGGCTCCAGTTTTGGAGCGGCCAAATGATTCGGATGTTCTTGGGGTCGCCTGTCAGCATTGTGGATGTGCGGCCCGCGGCAGCATACAATCAGGGGCACGTACCTTTTGCGTTGAATATCCCTGGTGAAGTATTCAAAAGTAATGCTGTCCACCCCGACAAGTTGGCTGAACTTTTGGGTCCTGCCGGGGTCAATGTGTCTGACGAGGCAGTTGTAATTTCAGGCGGAGGGATTACTAAGGACTCGGCCCTGGCGTATGTAATGCTGGAAAAATTGGCACAGAAAAAAGTGTCTATCTTCGAGGACTCATTGGAAAAATGGGCGAAACCTGGCTTCGCCCTGACCAAGGACGCAACTGTCGTGGGGCCTAAGAAAGGTCCCCGGGACGTTTCCATATCGCCCACGACTTATCCCGAAACCTTCCGCGAGGGCGTGGTGATTACCGATCCCAGAACAACTCAAGGAGTTTATCCAAAACTGTTTGTTGCGTCAGGAAAGGATATGCCGGGCAAAACTCAGGACGGCAAAGTTGTTCATGTTCCGTACACTGATCTCCTGAATGCCGATGGCACGCCTAAAGCCGCGAAGGATATCTGGAACATTTTGTCCAAAGCGGGTGTTTCAAGATATGCGGAGCTGGTTTGTTTCTCCGATGATCCCGGCGAAGCGGCAGTCAACTATTTCATCCTCAAGCTGATGGGCTTCCCTGACGTGAAGGTGCTGGTGAATTGACTTTTGCTGTCAATTCACTCAAACCAATTTCGGAACCAACATTCGGACCGGTGCAATGGACGGCTCGTTTGGCGGATCACTTCGATCCGAAGAAGCAAAGGTCTCCAGTGCTCGAATTACAATGCTCTAAAGAGAGCAAGTTGTTGGATTCAATGTGGTTAAGGGAGTTCGTTTTGCAGAATTGCCCTTATCACAGTTTGACATTGCAAGTGTGCGTGAGTATCCGCATTGAGAGCCACGCCCTTGGGTCCATCATAAGGCATTGCGATATCAACCTCTCCGCGGCTCGTCATTGTGGGCAGTGGTATTGAGCGCAACAACCGCGACAGTCGAAACCCGCTAAGTGACTGCAAGCTCAGGCTTTAGACGATCCTGATCGCAACACTTTCGGCGTCCTCATACACGACTTTGTGCGTAAACGACACGGCAATATATAACTTATTAAGTATTGTACTTAGCTATAAATTAGTCGACTATCGGTCCGATTGGTGCGGTCGTCGATCCCGATTGGCCCCCACCGCGACGCTCGCGTCGAAGCCGGTCTTCGGCCATTGTACAGAGTGTTTCCTTGTCCAGAAACGCCGTGTCCCCTTGCGCTGCTCGTTCCGCCTCAATCTTGGCAACCTCTTTTAAGACTTGCCGCTTGTGGCGCACCTCTTCGGGCGTGGGCACCGGAATGCCGAACAATTCGTGGTTCTGAACCATTGCGGCAAATAAAATGTGGACCGTGGATGCCTGCCCCCGGGGATCATCGACGCCTTCTAGGAACGCCTGTTCGAGCGGCGTCAGATTCTTGAAGAGCGCGGCCCGTTGCTCTTGGGTTTCTAAGATCACGGGCCAGTTGTACGGCGCGCGCTGCGGTGCGAAATTCCAAGGATCCCAGCGGGAAATCCCTTGGTCGAGGCGTGTCTTATCTCAATAATTCTGTCACTACTTGACATCAACGTGAAAATGTCACCTCTATCGCAGCTTGGGACTTGAGTGAAACCAGACCCAGTCGGAATTACTCGGAGGGCTCTTTCTTCTGGCGGGAGAGGAAGCGTTGGAGATATACAGGCCCTTCTCCCTTGTACCATGCAGCTGCACCCCTTAGGCCTCTAGTTCATACACCCTTCTGATTCGGTTTTCGTTGGGCCAGGAAGCGCTTAAGGAGTGTCGTACCCTTCTTCTTGTAGTTCTTACAGCTTGCTTTCAGAAACGCCTCGCAAACTTGACCCACACTGCGGCCTTCGGACGCCGCGATCGCTTCCAATTCTCTTTTTAGATCTGCCTGAATACGAAAAGTTAATTGAGCGTCTTTTTTCATCAGCGGCAGATTCTACCACCCTTTTCGAGCCCGCTGTCTCCAGGACAAAGAGCTTGACGCGCGAATCAATAAATGCAATGCTATGCAGTGCAATGCACTTCACATGAGGCAAAGGAGAAATTATGAAAAAACCTTCCGTTACTTGGCCTGCAAACGCTCGACATGCTCAGTCTATTTGGGGCAAGTTGCCCTCGACCTCCATGGGAGCGCTCAAGCAGTTGACACAGGGACTTGCCCTATCTGTTGTCGGGGGAGACCTGCTGTTTCTTGAGGGTAGGTGGTACGTTACGCATTCGGGGCTACTGCGGATTGCTCAGCGGCGACGGTGTTCCGGGATCAAGACAGTCATTCAAGGTCGCTTGTCCGACCCACCGTCCGGCCGTTGGGTATTTAGGGCCACCGTCTATAAGACCTCCGCTTCAAGGGGCTTCGTCGGCTACGGGGACGCCGACCCATCCAACGTCTCCCCCTTGGTCCACGGCGCGGAAATGCGCGTTGCTGAAACCCGCGCAGTCAACCGCGCCCTCCGCAAGGCCTATGGCATTGGTCTGTGTTCCGTCGAGGAACTCGGCTGGTCCCCTCGCGAACCAGAGCCCGTGGTTGCTAAGCATCAGGAACCCACCTCAAGTGCAAACAACGGACACAGCAATGGCCAGCCCCGCCTGCGCGACCGACTCTGTCTCCTGATCCGCCAGCACCAACTGGATTCGAACCTCGTAAAGGCCTACGCAGCGGATTATTGCGGGACTGCCACCCTGCGAGATGCTGGGCGAGACTTGGTAGAGAACTTCATCAATGACTTGGCTGAGCGGGCCACCAAGGACCGGGCGGCACTCGTTTGCCACCTCAATACCTATTCCAAATCCCAGGAGGTGACCCCATGAAACGGCACATCCCAGGGTTGCATCGTGAAGCCAGCAATGGAGAAAGCATCTTGGAGGGCACATTCCTAGTCCGTGTGGAACGTGCATTTTACCGGTGGCATCCCCAACGGCCCTTCTTCGTCCTCCGATTTGCTGTCCTTGCACCCATAGAGCACGAGCGGGATTCGATCACCGGCCGGCTTTACTGCTCGACACGGGCTCTATGGAAACTCAACTGGTTCTTGCGAGCCTTTGGCTACGACCAGGAACTTCTGGGCAGCGATGAAGTCGATGAAAAAGCCTTGCTGGGGCTCCGTGGAATCTTGCGGGTTTCCCGCACGGTACTGAACGGCACTTGCTATCCGAATCTGGAAGGGTTCGCCCCCGCGGGGGAATGGGAGGAGCTTGTCCCTCCCACCGGAACCACCCAGGAGGCCACTCATGATGTTTAGCTACACCCAAATCTCTCAATATTTCGGTTGTCCTCGACGCTATCGATACCGGTATCTGGATGGCTGGCGAGAGAAGGAAACTCGGGCCTCGATGGTCTTCGGTAGTTGCTTCGAAAAGGCCCTGGCCGCCTTCTTCCAAGGAGGCGATTGCGGAGCCAGTTTGTTCCAGGAGTGGGGCGCCTACCGGGATGCCCACCTGGAATATTCCAAGGCTGATGATTGGGACGGCATGCTTCGTCAGGGCATCGGCCTCCTCGAACGGTTCGCCCTGGAGGATCGAATCCGCATTCCACAACCAAACCAAAACACTCAGATAAAACTCGTCCGTGCGTTGCCCAATGGCCATGATTTCGTGGCCTATCTCGATGCGATCGGTGAATTGGATGGGACGCGTTCCATATTGGAATGGAAAACCACCGGGGCTCGTTATCCGGAGCAGCCCGAGGGCCTGACCAGCCTGGACCTCCAGTTGACCTGCTACTCCTGGATCAGCGGAATCTCGGAGGTGGCTATCATCGCCTTCGTGAGAAAGCGCGTCCCTGAAATTCAATACCTGAAGGCTACCATCACCGAAGAGCAGCGCCGTGA
>Ga0209415_10013368_pt1 | contig 13545 bp, 8 predicted proteins | sample PeaSoiSIISIP2007_FD_187696 | JGI IMG/M metagenome (GOLD analysis project Ga0209415, IMG submission 187696) | Peat soil microbial communities from Weissenstadt, Germany - SII-SIP-2007 (SPAdes) (version 2) | ecosystem: Environmental > Terrestrial > Soil > Wetlands > Peat | place: Germany... | reverse complement strand
GAGCCCGCCAGCCTTCACGCCGGCCGCGTCTACCATCCCGCTGCCGGAGGCGGCAACATGCACATCGGCATCGAGTCCAGATTTCCCGTCACCGTAGCGATGGCTTGGGCCGACGAGTGGAACAACGCGATGCAGGATCTTTGGTGGTGATGTCGAAAGCCCGTGAGGTATAGGCCTTCTTGATATAGATGTCAGTGCTGCCCAGCCATGCGCCATCCATGCGGACATGCGACATCAGGTTGCCGCCTTCGTCAGCCACGGCGATGTTCATGGGTGACCGATTTCCTTCGATTTCTTTTCTGCTGCCGCGATTACGCGGCGCGCGTCTTCCAGAGTCATGATTGATTTCTTCCGTGATGGAGCTAATTTTTTGGCGTCCCTTCAGCGTACTTTCTCAATACAACAGCAAATCCAGCGGAATGTTTCGCATGCAAGCAACCGGGAGGAGCCCACACCCATCAGAAAAATAGGCGTGGGCTCTTGAGGTTCTGTTACGCCGCCGCGACCATACCGTGCGGATCCAGCACGAACTTCTTCGCCGCCCCTTTATCGAAGTCCTTGTACCCTTGAACCGCCTGTTCCAGTTTTATGACGGTGACGTTGACGGCCTTGGCGATTTTGATCTTGTCGTGCAGGATTGCCATCATCAACTGCCGGTTGTACTTCAGCACGGGACATTGACCGGTGGTGAAGATGTGCGATTTCGCCCATCCCAGGCCGATGCGGATGCTGAGATTTCCATGCTGGGCAGCCTCATCCACTCCCCCGGGATCGTCAGTTACGTACAGACCGGGGATGCCGAGGGCGCCGCCCGCACGGCAAATCGTCATCAGCGAATTCAGTACGGTTGCGGGAGCTTCGGTTTTCGCATCATGGCCGTGGCCGCGGGCTTCAAAGCCAACGCAATCCACTGCACAGTCCACCTCCGGAACCTTGAGGATGTGGGCAATCTGGTCGCCAACAGAAGAGTCCTTGGAGACATCCACGGTCTCACAGCCGAAACTCTTGGCTTGCGCCAGCCGCTCGGGGATAAGGTCGCCTACAATCACGACCGCGGCTCCCAGCAATTGACAGGCAGCCGCGCAGGCTAGCCCGACTGGACCTGCGCCGGCAACGTAAACCGTGGCTCCCGGACCGACCCCCGCGCTGATGGCGCCGTGATAGCCCGTTGGCAGAATGTCTGAGAGGCAGGTCAGGTCTTTAATTTTTGACATCGCTTGAGCTTTGTCGGGGAACTTCAGCAGGTTAAAGTCGGCGTAAGGGACCATGACGTAGTCGGCCTGCCCGCCAACCCATCCGCCCATGTCCACGTAGCCGTAAGCCGCGCCGGGACGAGCCGGGTTTGCGTTCAAGCAGATGCCGGTGAAGCGCTCTTTACAGTTTCGACACCGGCCGCAGGCGATGTTAAACGGCACAGAGACCAGGTCGCCAATCTTGATGAACTCAACGTCCCGCCCGGCTTCGATGACTTCACCGGTGATCTCGTGCCCCAGGACAAGTCCTTTGGGCGCGGTGGTCCGGCCCCGGACCATATGCTGGTCGCTGCCACAAATGTTAGTGGAAACAATTTTGAGAATGACGCCGTGTTCGCATTTGCGATTCCCGAGCGCTAGCTTCGGGAAGTCGATGCTCTGAATTTCTACGACGCCGGGGCCCATATAAGCTACTCCACGGTTGCTTGCCATGCGCTTACCCCCCTTAGACTTCGTGCCGCATCTTACGATTTCCTATGCAGAGGACTGAACAGATCGAAACGATTGCACCCTCAGCTGACGAGAATTCGGTGCCGCCACACAAATCACCTTTGACGCTCTTTGTTGGGCGCCTCCGGCGGATCAGGAATATTGACAGGAATTTTTGATTCCGGTTGCGGGGGCAGATTATACGCGGAGTGGCCAGTGAGTTCAAACAATTCGGTGTGAAGTGATATCAAGCTGCTTGATGTAGAGGAAAAACAAAAATCAGTTTTGGCTGGGTAAACAGGAACATTCGGCCGGCGCGGCAGTTTGTGGGCATCGATCTGGGGCGGGAACCCAACCGGGCGCGATCCTGAGAGGCCCCGATGATCGATTGCGAAACGTGCATCCCTGATGGTTTTATCCTGTGTGATTACGACGCTGGAAGGCTGGCACCTGGTCGCATGGTCGACAATTGCGCTTCAGGTGTGGGTGCCGGTATTCGGCGGTTCAGCGGCTCGCCGGGTAGGCGTTGGGTTTTGTCAACCTTCAATTATGAAACTGCCTATTTCACGCCTTCCACGAGATACAGGTCGGAGAGAGTCCGGTGGTAGCCGTAGACACAGGTTGTGGCGTCGGGTGTCAGCAGAATCGGACCAATCGTCACCACTCCGGCTGGATCGGACGGCATAAGCTGCTTCCACAAAGTGCGGCGACCGGTCTTGAGGTCGATGTGGAACACGCGCGCCGGCAATTCACCAGGTTGGTACACGTAAAGCCCCTCATCGTTGCTGAACGTGATTGGCTGCTCCCCCGTTACGAAGCCCGGGATCGGCTTTGGCGGATCCCCATCAACTGGGTACAAGTAGCCCTGCTGATCGGGCCCGATCGCAGCGATGAGCTGCGAATCAGGCGAGATCGCATAGGCTGTGCCGACAACCCCCTCTGGGGAGATAGGTTTGGAATTGCCCGATGCCAGATCCAGAGCGTATAGCCGCAGACCGTGACCGGCTTCGTTGCCGGAAAATAATATCCTTTTACCATCAGGGAACCAGCGAGCCCAAGTGTGATTGATCGAGTCACGCGTAAGAAGTTTGGCGTCGCCTACCCCAGTAGGGAGAAGTCGAAGCTGGGCGGGAGAACCGGGGGATTGAGCAACCACCCACTTGCCATCGGGGGACAGCGCGAGTGCGGCGCCTTCGCCCAGCAAAATGGCGGGCGAGCCGTCGGTTTTACGAACGTAAACTGCATACGTGAGTCCCCCCGACTTCGAATAAGCCAGGCCACCCCCGCTGCCCTCTTCATCGAACAGCAGCTTCTTCCCGTCGCTGGAAAGGTCGCCGGGGTACGAGTAATCGAACCAGGATAGGTCCCGCTCCTTCGCCTCCTTCCCCACCATTGCCATCAGTTCACGCCGCCAACTAGCGCGCGTAAGCAACACGCGACCGTCTTTCCAGATATCGAGCAGCATCAATGTGCCCGGCATTCGGGTAACCAGCCGCTCATGCCCGTCAAGAGTGACGGCGGACAGGGTTCGGTCGATGCCTGATTTGCTGGATGTGAACCAGACCTCGGTGCCATCCGGTGACCACGCCAGGCCCTGCACCGTATACCAGTCGCGCGACAGGACTCTCTTGTTGGCGTTCAAATCCACCACGACCACCGATCCACCATCATCGCCTTCGATAGGATGATCAATGAAGGCAATGCGATCTCCCTTGGGCGAAATGCGAGGATTGCCGATCCAGCCTCCCGATTCGTAAAGTACCTTGCCCGCCGGGTATTCAAGCCGGTTGCGTCCATTGACATCGCGAACGATGGCGAGGTCTTTGCCGTCAGGTGTCCAATCGGCCCATTGCACGTTGTCCAGGATTTCGCGCGGTGCACCACCAATGAGCGGAGCTCGGGCCAGAGTGCCAGTGACAACCCACGTCCCAATGGAATGAGCATTCAGCAACACCGCCATTTCGCCATTGGAAGAAACCGAGAGGAGCTGGGTCCGCGGCAGTCCCATGGACCGGGATTCCGGTGCTTCGGGCCGGGCGGTGTAGACGTCGCTGGGGTTGCCTTGCCACGCTGCGCTGTACAAGAGGGTTTGGCCGTCGGGGCCAAAGCGCGCTGCACGAATACTTCCGCGGCGGAAGGTGATTTGGTGATACACCGGTGGAGACGGCGTCGGCTCAAAATAAAGCAGCCGACCAACGTAGATGCCAACAGCTAAGGCGACGAGTGCCGCGGCCAAGCTGATACCGGCTATCAGTTGGGGCCGGCCTGCGGCTTTCGCCGCCGCCGGCGATGTGGCCTGATCCACGATCGGCGGGTTCACCCCAACCGGCAGTGTTGTATGGCGGGAACTCCCATCACGCTGAAGCCGGCGTAGATCACCGCGGATCTCGGCAGCTGTCTGGTAGCGCAGTTCCCGGTCTTTCTCCAGACACTTATTGATGATGTGCTCCAATTCCCAGGGCAGGCCAGGGTTGATGGAGATTGGCCCGCTAGGGGCCTTGTGCAGGATGGAATCAAACAATGCCGCGGAGGTCACGCCCTGGAACGGCAGCTTGCCGGTTGCCATTTCATAGAGCACGACCCCAAATGAGAACAGGTCGGTGCGCGCATCGAGCTCTTCGCCCAGCGCTTGTTCGGGCGACATGTAGGCCACGGTGCCCATCGCCGTGCCGGGGTTTGTTAGGCGTTCGTCCGCGACCGTCGGTCCCGCGGTCGCCCCGGCAAGCACCGGCTCAGCCGCCACTTCGTGTTTCGGAGACATCTTAGCCAAACCGAAATCGAGGACTTTCGCCTGCCAGCGATCGCTGACGAAGATGTTGGCCGGCTTGATGTCGCGGTGCACAATGCCACGGCTGTGGGCCGCATCGAGGGCGTCGGCAATTTGATCAGCCAGATTTATGATCCGTTCCGTTGCAAGAGGACGTATGCCAATGCGGTGCTTGAGCGTGGACCCATCGAGAAACTCCATCGCGATGAAGTGCTCATCGCCTTCACTCCCGATGTCGTAAACCGTACAGATGTGTGGGTGATTCAGCGCCGAAGCGGCACGGGCTTCGCGTTGAAACCGCTCCAGTGCTTGGGAATCGTTGGAGATTTGCGCGGGGAGAAACTTGAGGGCTACATAACGGCCGAGGCGGGTATCCTGCGCTTTGTAAACGACACCCATGCCGCCGCCGCCCAGTTCTTGGGTGATGTGGTAATGAGAGACGGTCTTCCCGATCTTTGCGGTTCCCACAGTCTGGTCAACAAGGATGCAGCCGTCGGGCATCCGAAGTCAATTCCAGGATTCTGGACGAGTGGTCGGCAAACAGGAAGTCATGCAGAGCCTGCCGCTAGAACGGCACATAACTGCCGAGTAGCAGGCTCGTGCCGCTAAGGCTCTCGTCTTGAGGAATCTGGCGGCCCAAAGCCACTTGTCGATTCACACGGAGGTCGTGATTCATTTTCCTCCAACCATGAGCCTTCCAAAGAGCAAAACAAAGCGCCCCAGACTCATTGAGTCACGGGACGCCCGCTGAACAGCCCTCGCCGAAATCTGCTCCGTTTGCGAGACTTAATCCATCGCTAGGCAGCCTTAATTTTTAGCTTCGCTGCTTGTTCGAGTTCTTTCAGGGCAGCCATGGTACGTGCGGTGTAGTCTACCCGCTTTCCCGACTTCGGGCGTCGGTTGCGTTTGGTGACGGAATCATGTTTTGACATTGTCTCCTCGTATTTGCGTACAGTACTACGTTGTGTCGGCCATGAAGGGCGCTGCTTGGCAAACAGCGGCCCTAATTGTTGCAACTCAATCCGACTCCTTGCGTATCTTTTTTCGGGCACGCTTTCGCGCCAAGGCTTGCTTCAATCGGCGCTTATCGCCCGGCTTCAGGTAGTAGGAGTGACGCTTCACTTCCTTGATGATGTCTTCCGTCTGAACCTTGCGCTTGAACCGACGCAGGGCATTCTCCACCGACTCGCCCTCTTGCAGTCGAACTTCTGCCAAACTCATCACCCCCAAACCAGCCCTAATCGGACAGGTTAGAGCTTACTCCATTTGTGCGACGCTCGGTCGAACCAATTGCCAAATAACACGCTGGTCATAAGGGCTCAGGAAATTCAACTTCCTATTATTCATCGATGGTTCCAGATTGTTACCACTGAGCCTAGTCCAGCCATTTTCTAGCTAAACATCCTTCAGTTGGTTCTCATCCATCCCGAAATAGTGGCCCAGTTCATGGATGACCGTAAGGCGGAGTTGCGTGCGGACTTCGGCCTCTCTGGAAGCGGACCGCTTCGATACTCTTCTGATAAAGCACGATGTAGTCGGGCCCCGTCGGTAGGTCAAATATGCTCTTCTTGGTCGTGGGCAAAAAGATTGCAGTAAGCAAATATCCGTTTGTTTTCTTCTCTATTTTGCGGTGGTTTCAGGCCACAATAGGACGATACTAACGAAGAGAAGAAAAACACATGAGGCATCTTGTTGCCGGGTTAAAGCGGTCCACAGTTGTGAGCAGGCGATCACTTCTTGCGGGTGTTGCGAGTGGCGCTGCGGCGACTCTAATTCCGGGCTCTGGCGCGTTATTTGCCGCAAACAAAGAACGCTCTCGTGATTCTCGCTCTTCCCGTGAATCTACCTTCGTGGACCTGATCCGTCCACCGGATCGCGTCGTATGCCTTTCAGATTCAGGCCAGGTGATCCTGCTTGCAGCTTCGGCTGCACAGTGGAAAGGCAGTGACATCATTGTGTCGTGCGAGCCTTCACAGGGCCGGAACATGGACGAATTGCCGGTCTGTGTAACTTCTCCGTCGTCCGCATTGACCTATGTTCACCTCCGGTGGAAATGCGCCATGGATCCGAGCGTCTTGGTCTTAGGCGATCATTGGGAGCGAAGTTATGGAGACCTTGCATGGCGCGGCATCGTTCCCGAACGCGTAATGCCTTGGTATTTCGTTACCTATGACCAGGATAGAGTTCATGGATACGGCGTTAAAACAGCCGCGCAGGCACTGTGCTTTTGGCCGCTGGACCCGGAAGGAGTTTCTCTCTGGCTGAACATCAGTAACGGTGGATCCGGGGTGCGGCTCGGAGAGAGGAACCTCTTGGCCGCGACGATCGTAACCCGCATGGGCCTGAGCGGAGAGAACGCAATCAGCGCCGTTCACCAGCTCTGCCGGCGCATGTGCACCAACCCTAGATTGCCCGGCGGCCCGATTTACGGAAGCAATGACTGGGATTATGCATATGGCAAGAACACGCAGGAACAGATTCTGCGAGACGTGGAGTTGGTTGCCTCTTTAGCGCCGCGCGGAGGACATCGGCCATTCAGCGTGATTGATGACGGCTGGCAGAACAAAACAGTGTTCCCGGATATGGCTCGCCTGGCGGAGGAGATTCGCCAGCGGGATGTGCATCCCGGTATTTGGGTACGTCCCCTCATCGCGCCCCAAGGCGCAAGTTCCAGTTTGCTCCTCCCGTCCAAACGTTTCGGTACACGTTCGGAACGCGCCAGCGAACTGGCGTATGACCCTACGATCCCTGAAGGTTTGGAAATAGTTCGTGCCAAGTTGAAAGAGCTGGTGAGCTGGCGGTATGAACTCGTCAAGCATGATTACTCCACGTATGACTTGCTGGGGCAATGGGGTTTTGAAATGGGTGCGCGGCCAGCTCTTCCCGGTTGGCACTTCAACGATCAAAGCAGGACGAATGCAGAAATTATTCGCGGATTCTACGCGGAATTGCGAGCGGTGGCTGGCGAACAAGTGCTCCTTCTCGGATGTAATACGGTGGGGCACCTCGCGGCCGGATTGTTCGAATCGCAACGGATCGGTGATGACACCAGCGGCCTGCTTTGGGAACGGACGCGCCGCATGGGGGTGAATACACTCGCGTTTCGCCTGCCTCAGCACCGCAGCTTCTTCTGGGTAGACCCGGATATGGTGGCTATTGCAAAAGACATTCCGTGGAACCTGGGAAAACTCTGGCTCGATTTGGTGGCACACAGCGGAACTTCGCTTTTCGTATCCATGCAGCTGGCAGTGATGGGACCGGAGCAGCGCGCCGCCGTCACCTCGGCATTTGCGGCGGCAGCGTCTGGACAATGGCGTGGACGTCCGGCGGACTGGTTCCAGGAAACAACTCCGGAGACCTGGAACTTCGACCAGCACCCAGAAGAGCGCCACCCGAAGGCTGTGACCCGGTTTGCCTGGTCAGGCGAGGAAGGCGCATTGCCGTTTGAAGTTTAAAGAAATCGCGGGCTGATGTCAGATGTTTGGTGATCGGCCGGCGCACAAAAGTTGATTCCTGCCTTCCCTGTTTCTTCTTACTACAACAGCAACGCATGCGGTAACGATCTAAGACGGTTCAACGAGGCAGCGAGGCTTTGATGTCTCCGAGGACCATAGCCAGGAGCGCCAACACGCCGTCCGTCAGGGCCAGCAAGAAGAACATTTTCACGACCCACGATCGCTGCACCGGGAAATTTAGCAGTCCTGGGTGCGCAATGAGATCTTGTGCGCCACCTCGAAAGAACACCGGTAAAACATTGCAATCCAGAGCGCCACGACGGTGGCGTAGAAAGCGATGACGAACGATCCATTCCGAGGATTGAAGGAGTAAAAAACCGCAGGAACTCCCGCAAATGATAGTCCCCGCATACCCAATACCTTCCCAGCTATCTACCTGGTCTACTTTTACTCCGCCCTTGACAGTGTGGTGCGTCCACGAGCAGGATGAAAATCGTGCCAACAGGAGAGACACGAACTCCGCCTGGCTCCAAAGGATTTTCGCGCAGGCGATTCCTCTCGGGTGTCGCTTCCACGGCCGCGACCTCGTGCCTGCCTCTCAGCGGAGCGGCGATCCTGACGGGCGGCTCGACACCCGCATTTGCTGCCCAGAACACCACCATTAGCGTGTCCCGCGAAGCCGTGTCCGCCCCACCGGTGGTGATCCTCAATTCGGGATATCGATTGCTGATCGATGCGGTACGAGGAACCATCGCGTCGTTTCAGTCCACTTATGGCATCGACCGCGAATTGCTGATTCGAGACCACGTTCGCTTGCCGCTCTTCATGGTCGAGCTCATGAATGATCGTGCAGAGTTCAAACTGGTGACTTCTTCGGACGCGAAGGAGGTAAGCGTACACAAAGACGAAAATGAGAAAGGGCAAACCATCACGATCGAATACAAAGAGATTGGGGAGTTACCGGTCGATGGGCGGGTAACGATCAGGTGTCCGGCGAACGAGACGCTCACCTATTGGAATCTGGCATTGAAGAACGGGACCAACTCCTGGATTGGGCACGTGCGGTTCCCGGTTATCGAAGTTCCATTCGACAACCCCGTGGACGGCGAGCATAGCTACATCCTCTCGTCATCTTTGGATGGAGCACTGGCGGGGCCGGTTGAGCCTGCCGTGTTCTCACGGCCGGGCTGGTCGCGGCATACTCCGCTGGAGCGTGAGTGGGGTGGAAGAGAGAGCATCACCCCAGATCTGTGGTTAGAGGATATATGGGGAGGAAGACAGCGCAACGTTCCGGAGATCTGGCGCAACCCCAATTATCCCGGTCAATGGGCCTCGACACAGCTGATGGCCTATTACAATTCCGCAGGCGGCCTCTATATGGCCTGCGATGACGCGACGGGGTTGCCGAAGTTTATCGATCGGGTGATGGAGGATGACGGTGTGACGATGGGGCTAGCGCATTACCCCGGCACCTGTGGGCCTGGCGAGACAAAGCTGCCCTACAACGTAGTAATCGGTACGTTCCACGGCGACTGGTATGCAGCGGCAGAAATCTACCGGGATTGGGCATCCAAGCAGCCGTTCTGCGCCAGCAAGCTGGCTGACAGAAAGGACTGCCCAAAGTGGATTACCGATTCGGCGGTGGGGATCGCGTTCCCGATGCGTGGCCAGGGGGACTGGGACGGGCCGGCAACGGTGAACCCCGAATATACTCCCGCGACGAATGCGCTGCCTTATCTGGATAAACTTGCCGCAGAGCTTGAGAGTCCTCTCATGCCGTTCGTTTACAACTGGGAACACACCGGCCCCTGGGTGCAGCCTGATGCCTACCCGCCGCTTGGTGGAGAAGCGGCTATGCGCGAGTTCATGACCAAGGCAAAAGAGAAAGGTTGGTATCCGGTCCTCTATGGAGACAGCCTTTGCTGGGTCACCTGGCAGGGGAATACCGACTACGACGGGATGCCTTATTTCCGGTCCCACGGGGGAGAGGCTGCGGTGGCTCGCAAGTGGGATGGGACCTTTTTGGAAGATGTGTGGCCCTGGAGAAAGAATTATTGGGCGTGCGTCGGAACCGAGAAGGGACGGCAGATGATTCTGGAAATGACACGCAAGATGGCGGAGCTTGGGCCCAGTGTCGTCCAGCAGTTTGACCAGGGCCCCGGCCCGGTCGCGTGCTACGCCACCGACCACGGTCATCCGCCGGTACCGGGGCCGTGGATGACCGAGGCCTTTAAGGGCCTTATCAAAGCGGATTCCGAAATTGCGCGGTCGGTGAATCCTAGCGTCGCAATGTCCTGCGAGGGAGCACCGCCCGAGATCTATCTTCAGGATTTTCAGATCTGGGACGGCCGCGTCAGGACATGTCCTCTATTCTCGTTCTTGTACCACGAGTACTGCAACGGCCATGACGGTTTCTTTGGGAATCGGGTGAACGATGAGGCTCTGCGGCTTTCTGTAGGGAGGGCCATCGTCACCGGATACATGGTGAATTTCACTCTGCGGGATAAGGGGCTGATTGAATACGACTGGGATCAAGCGTGGACGCGGGCCATCCCGGATCAGAGCGCGATTCTTGACTGGGCTAAGAGAACGAACCATTTCCGAGCAGGAATCGCCCGGGATTATCTTGTCTATGGGCGCATGCTGCGACCGTGGACGGTGAGCAATGTGACAGGACGCGACTTCGGGTGGGGCAAGGAACCCTTGGTGCAGTCCGCGACCTGGCAAGCGGCCGATGGGCGAATCGGCGTTGTGCTGGCAAACTGCGCTGACCAAGGCGAGTCTCCGCGCGTGGAGTTGAGAGGGCAGGGAAACAAGACGCTAGCTCTGTATATCGACGGTCAGCAAAGCCAGCGGAACGTGCAACTCCCCAGTGTGATCGATGTCGAGATGCAGCCCCGCTCTCTTAGCTTGATCGAGATGAAATAGGTGCTGACCAGCGACCGCCAGCGTTGAATCGGCTCAACGTCAACATCCTACGCCCACACTCCATGTCGCAAAGGGGGATCCTCCCCCCGGCATATCTGAGTCTTACCACCGCTCTTCGCTGCGATCTCGCCCGATCAGGACGAGAAGCGCGTCCGTGATCCGAGCCTGGCGGGCCCGAGGAGCGAAGCACCGACTTCATTCCAAAAAGAATTATGCGCAAAAAGCCTGAATATAGAGCTATATTTCTACCCGAGCACGGAGGGTTTCTATGAAAGTATCTGTGGGCCACCATCCAGCTCTATTCCCCAGGGAAAAATTGACCGTTTATTCATCCGGTACTCCGTGGTTTCGAATCGTGATCCGGACGGTTTGTGGAGCAGCTTTGGTTGTTTGGGCCTCTGCCGCACTAGGGCAGCAACACCCACAAACGCCCGGCGGGGAGCAGCGGGGCGTATGGGGGGACTGGACGTATCTCAACATCCAGATGAATGGGCAGCCGCAGGCGGCGAAGAATGAATGGCTGAAGACTGGCAGAGATAGTGCCTGTTTTTTCCCGCCCCTGAATACGGTACAGGACCTAACCGTCGGACCTGCAGAGCTAGCCGTTCCGAACAACGCTAAGAAAGAATATGGGAAGGCCTGCGAATCGCTGGCAGCCGGCAAAACTGCTGATGCCGAGAAACATTTGCGCAAAGCAACCGAGCTATTCCCCAACTATTCTGCGAGTTGGGTCTTGCTTGGCCAGATACTAGAACAGCGGCCAGACTTGCCAGCATCTCGTGATGCATGCCAAAAGGCGGCCGTGGCAAGTCCCGGTTACATTCAGGCGTACCTTTGCCTGGCGGATATTGCACTGCACCAGGGGGATTGGAGCGAGGTGCTGGCGCAGAGCGTCAGGGCCATTGATCTCGATCCCGCCAACGATGAAGCGGGCTACGTTTATAAAGGCTGTGCGAACTATTCTTTACATCAGTTGCCTGAAGCTGAGGCCAGCGCATTGAAGGCTTCAGACATCGAAAACACCAGGAAGTACAAAGATCAGGACGACAGGGATAAGCGCAGCGATCCGCGAGTCCACATTTTGCTGGCTCAGATCTATGATCAAAAGGGCGAGACCTCAAAAGAAACAGTGGAGCTGCGAGAGTTTCTCAAAACTGTACGGAATCCGCAGACCCAGGCCGTGGTTGAACAAACGTTGAAAGAGCTTGAGCAACAGACGAATAAGTAATTTTTGAACTTGTCCACCTGGCGTCTGAGAAGGCCACCGGCGAGCGAGGACAGTCCGCGTCACATCTAGAACAAAGCGGAAAAGGCCACTAGTACCGTCAGGACGCGACCTGCTCCAGCAAAGTTCTGCTGTGGATGCTGACTGAGCGGTTCAATCGCTACTGAGCGAGCGGGTTACACGACCCATCCCAATCCGCCCGGATATTCTCCTCCGGCTTGTCGCGCAGTGGCTCAACGATTGCTGCTCGCATTAACTGATTTGAGTGCTTCATGTCGCCGCTGGCCTATTTCCACAACAGGCCATCGACGGTGTGGCCTAGGTGGAAGGTGTAGGCCTAAGATCGGTCCTGGCACGAGGAGCGCTTGCGTGAAACATGCAATTCTGGGAGCGGGAGCAATCGGAGGTTTGGTCGGTACAGCACTGGCGTCGCTGGGAGAAGACGTCACGGTAATCATCCGGCCGGAGAGCCTGCCGGGCTATCCCAGGAACTTGACGCTGGAACGTCCGCAGGGCTCGATCTCGGTGCCGGTGAAAGCCGCAGCCACGCTGACGGAACCGGTTGACGTGCTGTGGATCGCAACCAAAACTTATCAACTGCAAACTGCGCTGCGAGGTGTGCATGCGTTGCCAACCTGCGTGGTTCCGCTGCTGAACGGAGTGGATCACGTCGAGATTCTCCGTGCGCGTTTTGGCCATGATCGCGTGGTGCCCGCAGCCATCGCGGTTGAAGCCGAGAAAATTGCTCCGGGACGATTTCTCCAGCGCTCCCAGTTCGTTCGCCTCAACCTGGCAGCCAGCGGAGAGCCACTTTTGGGCGCAGTCGTCGCACGCTTGGGTGGCCTTGGATTCACCTGCCAGTGCGTTCAGAACGAGCAGACTCTGCTATGGAGCAAACTCTGCTTCCTGGCACCCTTCGCTCTGGTGACATCCGCATCAGGCATGAACAAGGGAGAGATACTCGGGCACCCTGAGTGGAAACAAAAGTTGGCTTCTGCCATCGCCGAGGCCTGCGCCGTGGCGAAAGCCAGCGGCGCGGAAGTGAACCCGCCGAAGCTGCAGGCGATCTTCGACAGCATGCCGCCGGGCATGCGCAGCTCTATGCAGAAAGACCTTGCCGCAAAGCGGCAGCTCGAGTTGGATGCCATTGCCGGTCCCATTTTGCGCGGCGGGGAACGTTGCGGCATCGATGTCTCCACCACGGCCGGCCTGGTTGCCGCCATTCGCTCGGCAACTGCCGCTCATCACGCCTGAAGGCGGCTTACTGCAGAGGAAGGCAGATTCCTCGTAATCCTGTATCCTCGCTTTGAATGCGGCATCGTGGCCTGGTTGTGTCGGACCAAAGAGCATCATGCGCAGGACGGAACCGCCCTTGTTGTAGACGACGATCTGGTCTCATTTGCGTCGCGGCAGGGCTGCACATCTGTCCGGGGGCGCGGAGGCGGGCGGGGGCGTTGAGAGTCGGGGGCGGGCGCTGAGGGCGGGTCT
>Ga0209415_10013367_pt1 | contig 13546 bp, 11 predicted proteins | sample PeaSoiSIISIP2007_FD_187696 | JGI IMG/M metagenome (GOLD analysis project Ga0209415, IMG submission 187696) | Peat soil microbial communities from Weissenstadt, Germany - SII-SIP-2007 (SPAdes) (version 2) | ecosystem: Environmental > Terrestrial > Soil > Wetlands > Peat | place: Germany... | reverse complement strand
TGCGCGCTCTGCGGCAGCGACCTGCGCCTGTGGCGCGCCGGCGCCGCGCACATCCCGGGGCACGAGATCGTCGGCGAGGTGAGCGCCCCGGGCCACCCGCTGCACGGCCGGCGGGCGCTCGTCTTCATTCCGATCTACTGCGGCGCGTGCGCGTTCTGCCGTGCCGGCGACCCGCACCTGTGCGAGCGGCTCACGGAACTGGTCGGATGGCAGCGTCCCGGAGGCTACGCCGAGGCGTTGGTCGTGCCCGAGCGAAACCTGATCCCGATCCCGGACGATGTTCCGACCGATCTCGCGCCCTTGCTGCTGGACACGATTGGGACCGTGGCCCACGCGATTCGGCTGGCCCGACGGGTCGTGCCGACCGGGACGGCCGCTGTGCTCGGGGCGGGACCGCTCGGGCTCGGGTGCGTCATCGCGCTCCGGCACCTCGGGTTCGGTGAGGTCTTCTGCGCCGAGCCCGCGCCGCGGCGCGCGGCGTTGGCCGAGGAGCTGGGCGCCCGCCCGCTCGCCGTGGGATCGGTCGAGCGCCGGTTCCAACTGGTCGTCGAGGCGAGCGGGAATCTCGCCGCGCGGGCCCAAGGACTCGAGGCCACGGCACCGGGCGGCGTGCTGGTGCTGCTCGGCGAGAACAGCGCGCCCTGGACGATCGAGCCGAACCCGAGGCTCAGGCGCAAGGACTTCTTCGTGCTCCGATCCTTCTATTTTCCGCCACGCGACATGGACGAGAACATCGCGCTGCTCCGGCGCGCGCGCGGGGAGTACGCGCGGCTCGTCGACGGTTCCGCGCCGCTGGAGGGCCTCGGCGCCCTGTTTGCGCAGTTTGCGGCGGGCCAGCTGACCAAACCGGAACTTGCCTTTGAGTAGCGGCGTGCGTGTTGCGGGTCGGGGCACCGTCGGAATCTGCGGGGGCGCGCGACGGCTGCCCGACGCGCCGGATGTGCGCCGGGTGGCCGCGGGCCAGCAGGCGCCGATCACCGGCAGTCCCGATGACCGGCCCGGGGGAGCCGGCCCAGGTCGAAGGAGGCGCGCATGAGGGCAGCGGTGTTCGGGAGCGACCGGGCACTGGTCGTGACGGACGTGCCCGTGAAGGACGTCGGCCCAGGCGACGTGCTGGTGCGGGTCGAAGCGGCCGGGATCTGCGGAACCGACGTGCACATCCTTCGCGGCGAGTTTCCCGCCGTCCCGCCGGTGGTGCTCGGGCACGAGTTCGCAGGCATTGTGGCGCAGATCGGCGACGGCGTCACGCACGTCGCGATTGGCGACCGCGTGGCGGTCGAGCCGCACGTGTACTGTGGCATGTGCCGGCACTGCCAGGAGGGCCGGGAATACCTGTGCCCCCGCCGGCGCGGATTTGGCGTGCACCTGGACGGTGGGTTCGCGGAGTACGCTCTTGTCCACGCGCGCAACGCGTACCGGGTGCCCCCCGGGGTGGGCGCAAGCGTCGCCGCCTTGGCCGAGCCCCTTGGGTGCGCGTTTCACGGAGTCGAGCGAGGCGGTGTGGAGATCGGGGACACGGTGGCGGTGTTCGGGGCCGGTCCCGTCGGCGTCATGCTGGGGCTGCTTGCGCGCCGGGCCGGAGCCCAGCGGGTGCTCCTCGTGGAGCCGAATCCGACCCGCCGCGCGCTCGCCGGTCGGTTCCCGTTCGACAACGTCGTGCCCCCCTGCCAGGCCCGCGAGGCCGCGATGGCCGTCACCAACGGGGACGGGTTCGATGTAGTGTTTGACGCGACCGGCTCGCCGCCCGCGATCGAGCAGGCGTTGGCGGTGACCGGACGCGGCGGCACGCTGGTGATCTTCGGAGTGGCCGCCCCGGACGCGCGGATCACCGTGGCGCCCTACGCGATCTACAACAACGAGCTCACGATCAAGGGCGCCCTCATCAACGCATACACTCACAGGCGCACCGTGGCGCTGCTCGGTGAGCTCGATCTCGCCCCGCTTGTCACCCACACCTTTCCGATCGCCGAGATCGGGACGGCGCTCGCCCTGGTACGCGAAGGCTCGGGCCTGAAGGTGCAGGTGACTCCGTGATCGGCGACGCGGTTCGCACGCCCACCGACGATGGCGGGATCGTGCGACGGACCGAGCGAGGCGCTGATTACGCCGTCCGTCCGGTCGGCTGGTCCCGGCAGTCGATCGTCTGACGCGGTCGGTCCGATGCAGCCCGCCCCACGAAACGGTCCGGAGGTGGCGTCGATGGCCCGGGTTGTCCTGCTCGGCCGCGTGGTCTTTGACCAGCGCTTCTGGGTGGCGCAATGGCCCCCGACCCAGAACCGCACGCGTGCCACCGCGTATCTCGAAGACCTCGGCGGGCCGGCAGCGGTCGCGTCCGCCACCGTCGCCTCCCTGGGCGGGAGCGCCGTGTTCATCGGTCCGCGGGGCGATGACCCCGTGGGTGCCCGCGTCGAGGAATTCCTGGCGCGCTACGGTGTGGACACGACGCACGCCAAGATCTATGCGGGCGCCACCACGCCGGTCGCCAGCGTCATCATTGCCCCCAACGGCGAACGGTTCATGTTTGTCTACGCCGGCACGGGTTTGCACGATGGGCCAGACTGGGTCTCGCCGGATGCACTCGACGGGGCGGACGCCGTGCTCGTGGACAGTCGACTTCCCGAGGCAGCGGCGGCACTGGTGGGCATGGCCCGCAGGCGGGGTGTTCCGGTGGTGATGGACTTCGATGCGGACACCCCGGCGACATGGGCGGTCGCGCGTTTGGCGACGCACGTAATCGCCGACGAGGAACTGGCCGATCGGGTCGGGGGGGTCGCCGTGTTGCTCGATCGGCTTTGGGCCGGAGGAGTGTGGGGCGCCGTCACCCTCGGCCCGGAGGGCGTGGCGCATCGGGGCGGCCGGGTCCCGGCGTTCCGCGTGCCCGTGCACGACAGCACAGGGGCGGGCGACGTCTTCCACGGGGCCTTTGCACTCGCGCTTGCCGAGGGCCGGGATCCGGAGACGGCGCTCGTGTTTGCCTCCGCTGCGTCGGCGCTACGGTGTCAGACCGGCCACGTGCCCCACCGGCGGCCGCTGGAGGAACTCCTGGCCGAGGCTGGGCGCGAGCCGGGTCCCTCCGATCCTTCTCGTCGAGACAGCGGAAACAGGTGACGCGTCGCGTTTCGCGGACATCGGCCACACCTCCGCCAATCTCCCGCCAACGGTCCTGCTGAGGGGTCCCGTGCCGGGGGACGGTCTCTCACGCACAAGCAGGCTGGGTCCGCCGACGGACTCTACGATTTGGACAGAGCGGCGATGCTACGAAGAACGATAACAGATCGAGTCGGCTGGAAGCGCTTCAGCGGTGAGGACCCCGGCGGCCCTCGTGCACTCCTGGGCGTTAGGCCCCCTACGGACGGTTAGGGAGCCGCGGGTTCCACCAATAGCGTGTGTCGGCCTTCGGGCCGGGTGCGGATGGGAGGATGACCACAGGGTTCCTTGGTACGCAGGAATGCGTGCTCGGGGTAGTAGGCAATTTGACGAGCGGTTTCATGGCAGTAGTGCTGGCGCAGTCCGGAAATTCCAGGCAGCATGTCGACCATGCGCGTGGTGCGGGTTGCCCATCCGAACGGACCGTTCGAGATTGTCGAGTGCGAGATTCCCGAGCCCGACCCCGGAACGGTACGTGTCAAGGTTCAGGCCTGTGGCGTGTGCCACGGCGATTCGGCAATCTACGCCTACGTGGCCACTTTGAATAGGAGGCCGAGCCCGTAGGTGGCACCTCCCACGATCGCACCGGCGATGGTCATCTCCAGGCCCGACGCCCACCAGCTGCGCAGCGTGAACAGCGATTTGGCCGCGCCGACGATGAAGTGCGCGACGAGCGACACGGCCGCCGCCCACGCCACCGCGGCGGTGCCGTGCAGCCAGAAAAACGGCAGCACCGGGACGAACGCCCCCAGCCCGGTGCTGAGGCCCGCGGCCACCGCCGCGTGCACGGGGTTCCCGCCGCCGCCCGTCCCGCCCATTTCCTCCGTGACGAGCGCCTGCAGCATCGCCTCCGGGCTCTGGCTGAGCCCCTTGGCCAGCTCGTCGGCCTCTTGCTTCGGGACGCCCTTCAGCTGGTAGAACAGCGACAGCTCCTCTTGCTCTTCTTCTGGGTTCTGCTCGACTTCCTTTCGCTCGCCCGCGACGTTGGCGGCCGCCACCTCCGCCGCGGACCGCTCGGCGAGGAACGCGCCTACCGCCATGGAGAGCGCCGACGCGACCGCTCCGGCGAGTCCGGCCGTGAGCACAAAGTTCGAGCCCCCCGTGGCGCCGGACACTCCCGCCACGATCCCAAAGACGGCGCCGAGCCCGTCGTTCGCTCCGTACACGGCGCCGGAGATCCAGCTTGACCCCGTCTGGTGCCACGTCTCCCGGCCGAGGATGCGCTGCAGGCGGCCCTGCGGCGAGTCGGCCGTCACCGCGGAAGGCGCGCCCGACCGCATCTCCTCGTCCGCGAGCGCGTGCGAGGCCTCCTCTTTCCGCAGCTCGGTCAGCAGGCTGTCCGTGGCGGCGTCGCCCGTCGGCCGGCCGTACATCTCGCTGACCTCGTCGTCTTCCAGCGACTCGCGCCACGCGAGGACCTTCTCCACCGGCGCCAGCCTGATCTGCAGGCGCGTCCAGAGCGGCAAGCGCACGGCTGCGGCGTCCGGGATCGCGACCCCCAGCTCCTGGAGCCGGGCCTCGAGCCTCGTGCGGTGCCCGCCCTCGGCTTCGGCCATGCGCCGCAGGATCTCCGCGCGCTTGGGATCGCGCTCCCGCGCCGCCAACGCCTCGTACGCCATGCGCGCCTGGATCTCGCCGCGCCACGCCGCCAGCAGTCGGGCCGCCGCCGCCTCGGTGTGTTGGCGGTCGGTCGCCATCACGCCAGCCCCGCGACCGACGTCATGATTTCGCCAGCGCCTTGGCGACGTCGATCCGCTCGAACTCTTTCGCGAACGCCGAGATGTACTCGACGAACCGATCCATCGCGCGTTCTCCTCGGCGGCGAATCTCCTCGAGCGCACCCCGCTTGAGATCGGGAGGGCTCGCCACGTCGATGTCCCACGAGTCCACGGGAACGATGACCCGCGCCCCCGCGAACTCGAAGTTGTTGAACCCCAGCGGCTTGATCTGGTCGCCGAACAGATGCCGCAGCGGCGGGTTCTTGCCCCACTCCCCCTTGTAGCCGCCGGGCCGGACGTCCGCGATGTCCGCGCCGTCGATGGCGATCGCCAGCGCCAGTTCGGAGATGTGGGTGCCCTCGGGGAAGAGGTCCGGCATCAGCTTCGCCTCGATGTTCCACCACTCCAGAATTGCCACGAGCATGCCGAGCTCGCGCACGTTCCGGCCCGCGCTCGTCAGGGCCTCGCGGTTTCCCCCGTGCCCGTTGATGGCGATGACCTTACGGACGCCGTTCCGGTGGAGGCTCTGGCAGAGCTCGGTGTAGAACGCCGTGAGCGTCTGCTGGCTGACGGCGATCGATCCCGGGTACTCCCGCATCTTGTCGTCCTCGCCGTACGGCAGCACCGGGAGGACGAGCATGCCGGTGCGCTCGCCCACGCGGTCCGCGAGGGCTTCCGCCGAGCGGGCGTCGATGCCGATCGGCGTCGGGCCGTGCCCGTGCAGCGTGCCGACGGGCAGGATCGCGGTGTCGGACTTCTTGAAGGCCTCCTCGGCCTCCACCCAGGACATCTTGTCCAGCCGAAACTTCTTCACGGGTCTACACCTCCCGCCGATCTGAGGGGCTCCGCGCCACCTCCGCTCCGCGCGGCGCGTCAGCACACGCGCCGCCCCCTGGTGCGGGCCCGGAGGTGTTTGCGATCGCGTTACGTGTTCTCCGTCCACCGCGGGGACACCCCCCTGCCCGTTGCGTCCTGAGGCGCGGCGAGCGCCGCCAAGGGAAACCCGCGTACGACGGCAAACCCGTAGTCCGCAGCGTCCTCGGGACCCACACGGGACGGAGACCGCCATCACCGGCAGAGGGAGCCGCCGATGCACAATGTCCTGCTCGTGCTCGCCACCTTCCTGGCGTCCGGAGTCGAGATGGTGGAGGCGCTCACGATCGTGCTCGCGGCCGGCATCAGCCGCGGGTGGCGGTCGACCTTCGTCGGCGTGGCTGCGGCGACCCTTGCGTTGGCGGTGATCGTCGCGCTGTGTGGCCCCGCGCTCACGCTGGTCCCGATCGACGCCCTGCGGCTGGTCGTGGGCGCGCTGCTGCTGGTGTTCGGCCTGCAGTGGCTGCGCAAGGCGATCCTCCGGGCGAGCGGCTACGTGCCGCTGCACGACGAGGACGCCGCGTTCCGGCGGGAGCTCGAGGCAGCCCGGGTGGCCGGCGCGCCAATCCGCGCCGGCCTCGACTGGTACGCGTTCACGTTGGCGTTCAAAGGCGTGCTGCTTGAGGGGCTCGAAGTGGCGTTCATCGTCGTCACCTTCGGGAGCACGGAAGGCAGCCTGCCGCTGGCGGTCGACGGGGCCGCGGCCGCGCTGGTGCTGGTCGCCGGCGTCGGCGTGCTTGTCCACCGGCCGCTCAGCACGGTTCCCGAGAACGCCATGAAGTTCGCGGTCGGCCTGATGCTGACTACGTTCGGCACGTTCTGGGCCGCCGAGGGCGCCGGCATCGACTGGCCCGGAGGCGACGGCGCGATTCTCGCCGTCCTCGCCTTCTTCGTCGCGACGTCATGTGGCTTCGTCGCGCTGCTCCGCCAGCAGCGCGGCCGGGGCCCCGCCGCCGCGGCCGAGCGGGCCGGGGGGCGTTGAGATGGGAGCGGCCCTGGCTGGGTTCGGCCGGTTCTGGTACGACTTCATTGTCGGCGACGACTGGACCGTGGCCGCGGGCGTCGTCGCCGCCCTCGTCGTCACCTCTTGGCTGGCTCGCCTCCGCGTGCCGGCGTGGTGGCTGCTGCCGCTCGCCGTCGCCGTGCTGCTGCTCGCATCTGTTCGCCGGGCCGCCAAAGGACAGCGGTAGCTGGGCCGCTCGGGAATCCCTCACCCGACCCACGCAGGCGCGGCGGAGACCGGCTTGGTCGCCCGGCAGGGGTGCCGCCGCGGTCTCCGGGCTCGGCCGCCGTCCGGCCGGTGCACAACCTGTGGACGGAGGTGAGTGTTAACGCTCCCTTCACCTCCCCTTCACGGTGGCTTCCCGTCAGGTCAACCGCCGGCGCGTATCCTCGGCGGCGGTGCTGGCCGCCCGGCGGGACTGCCGCCGGTGATTCGCCGCCGGGGGACGCCGCGCGCCGAGACGGAGACCGGGAATCGATCCGACCGACACAGGAGGTCCAGATGCGCCGATTCGTCGCCCTGACGCTGGTGGGGTTCCTCGGGCTGATGCTGAGCCCGTCGCTCCGCGCCGCCGTACCTGCCGACGGTGCGCCCGGGCGCACGCCGATCAAGTATCTCGTGGTAATCTTCGACGAGAACGCGTCGTTCGACCACTATTTCGGTACGTACCCCGTCGCGGCCAACCCTGCCGGTGAGCCCCCGTTTGCGGCCCGGCCCGACACACCGAGCGCGAATGTCCTGACGGCGGCGTTGCGCGAGCACAATCCGAACCGCGTCGCGCCGTTCCGCCTCGGCCGGGACGACGTGGAGACCTGCGACAACGACAACGCGTACACGGATGAGCAACGGGCCTACGACGGGGGCCTGCTCGATCGGTTCGCCGAGCTGCTGAGCGCCCGCGGAGCGGGCTGCACGCCGGACTTGGCGATGGGCTACTACGACGGGAACACCGTCACCGCGCTGTGGAACTACGCGCAGCACTTTGCGCTCAGCGACAACTTCTTCGCGTCCGAGTTCGGGACGACCGTGATGGGGCACCTGAACCTCATCTCCGGCCAGACGCACGGCGCCGTGCCGGCCTCGGTGCCGAGACAAGTCGTCAGCGGCACGGTGATCGGGAACGTTGACGCCGAGGCCGACGACTGTTCAAGCGGCGCCCGGGTGCAGATGACCGGGAAGAACATCGGGGACCTCCTCAACAGCCGCGCCGTCACCTGGGGCTGGTTCTACGGGGACTGGACGCCGACGGGGACGCGCGGCGGGAAGGCGCTGTGCAGCGACGACTACGACACACACTACGCGCCGTTTCAGTACTACGCGTCGACGGCCAATCCCCATCATCTCCCGCCGTCGTCGGTCGACGCGATCGGACGGACCGATCAGGCCAACCACCAGTACGACCTTGCCGACTTCTGGCGCGCCGCGGCGGCCGGTCGGATCCCGGCGGTCAGCTTCCTGAAGCCGCCCCACGTGCTGAACGGCCACCCGGACGTCTCGAACCCGCTCGCGGAGCAGCAGTTCCTCGTCACGACGATCAACCGACTCGAGCGGACCCCGATGTGGCGGGACATGGCGATTCTCGTGACGTGGGATGATTCCGACGGCTGGTACGACCATGTGATGCCGCCGATCGTCAGCCGCTCCCACGACCCGGCCGTCGACGCGCTGCTGGGACCGACCGGCCTGTGCGGCACACCGCCGGCCGGCGCCTACCCCGACCGCTGCGGCTATGGGCCTCGGCTGCCGCTGCTGGCGATCTCGCCGTTTGCCAAGCAGAACGCCGTGAGCCACACGCTCGCCGACCAGAGTTCGATTATCCGTTTCATCGAAGACAACTGGCAGTTGGGGCGGATCGGCGACCAGTCGCTCGACGCGGTCGCGGGGTCGCTCCTCGACCTGTTCACCTTCAGCGGTCCACCCGCGCCGACGCTCCTGCTCGATCCCGGCACGGGCCGGCCGACTCCCGGGCACTGAGGGCTCGCGGCGACGCCGCCGCTCCGCCCCGCCCCGCGTGCGGCGCGTCAGGTCGTCATCTTCGAGCGCGTGCGCGGACGTGCGGATCGCCCATGAGGCCGCACGCATCCGCCGCCTCGCGCGGCATCGGGAGGACCGTGTCGACGCCAACGCGAACCACTCACGTTATGTAGTCTGCGAGGGGATGACATCGCGTGGGGCGACGCACAAGCACAGGACTGACACGGCGTGAACTTCTCCGGTCGGCGACGGTCGCAGCGGCACTGGGCGGGGCGGCGGGTTTCGTGCGGAGCGACCCCGCCGTGGCGGCGGGCGCCGCGCCGCGCCGCGGGGGCACGATTGTCGTCGCGATGGGCGCGGATCCGCCGACGCTCAACCCGCAGTTCACGACGCTGCCCTATACGTGGATGATCGCCATGAGCGTGTACAGCTCGTTGATCCGACTGGATCCGGCGATGACGCCCCATCCTGATCTGGCGGAGTCCTGGGCGATCTCGCCCGACCTGCGGCGGTTTACGTTCAAGCTCGTGCGGAACGCGCGGTGGCACGATGGGACGCCGTTCACGAGCGCGGACGTGAAGTTCTCGTTCGAAGAGATCGCGCGGAAGCTGAACCCGAGCGGCTCCCAGGTGTTCGGCGATCTGCTCGGCGTCGACGCGCCCGATCCGTACACGGCGGTGTTCCGGTTCAGCCAGCCGCAGCCCGCGCTCCTGCTGTACCTCGACGTGCCGCTCACCGGGGCGGTGCTCCCGAAGCACGTCTACGCGGGGACCGACATTCGCCAGAACCCCGCGAACGCCAAGCCGATCGGGACCGGTCCGTTCCGGTTCGGGCAGTGGACTCGGGGCACCAGCGTGACGCTGGAGCGGAACCCGGAGTACTTCCGGCCGGGGCGTCCGTACCTCGACCGCGCGGTGTTTCAGGTCGTGCGCGACCCGGCCGCCCGCGACGTCGCGCTGGAGAACCACGACGTCGATTTCATCATCGGCTACGACCTGGCGCTGTACGACACCATCCCGCTCCGCATGCGCAAGGACACGCGGGTGGTCTTCACCGTGGACCGGGCCATCTCAGGCCAGTGGTGGATCGGCCTCAACAACGCGAAGCCTCCGTTCAAGGACGTGCGCGTCCGGCAGGCCGTCGCGTACGCGATCAACCAGCAGCTGATCTGGCAGCGGGTGTTCTTCGGCCTCGGCAAGATCGCCACCGGCCCGATCTCGCAGTACCTGGGCCCGCAGTACACGCGGGACGTGACGAAGTTCGCCTATGACCCGCAAAAGGCCGCCCAGCTCCTCGACGCGGCGGGGTACCCGCGCGGCGCCGGCGGCGTGCGGTTTCGGACCCGGTTCACGTTCGACGGCACGTCCGCGGAGTTCAGCCGGATCGCCGATCTCCTCAAGGTCAACCTGGCGGCGGTCGGGATCGAGGTCGATCTGGAGTCGTTCGACTTCAACACGTGGTTCGACCGCGTCTACGTGAAGCACGACTACGACATGGCCCGGGGGCGCCACCTCAGCGGGCCGGACGCCGTCACGTCGATGCGCATCGAGTACGATTCAAAGAACTCCGGCCCCTCGCAGCGCAATTTCTACGCCTACCAGAATCCGGACGTGGACCGGCTGCTCGCCGCCGCCGCCGTGGAGCCGGATCCGGCGAAGCGACTGGAGATGACGCATCGGCTTCAGGCCCTGATCGCCGGCGACGTGCCGGTGGTGTTCCTCATGGACACCCCGCAGCCCAACGCGTACCGCAGCGCGTTCCAGGGGCTCGACAACAACCCCTACGGCGCGCAACGGTTGGAGAACGTGTGGGTGGCCGCGTAGCCCCCGGCGCACCGGCCGTCCGATGGCGCGGTATATCGCACGACGCCTCCTGCTGATCGTCCCCCTGGCGTGCGCGGTCGTCGTGGTGAACTTCGTGATCGTGCACCTGGCGCCCGGGGACCCGGTCAACATCCTCGTGGGCGAGTACGGGGCGACGCCCCAGTTTCAAGCCGAGCTGCGGCACCGCTACGGGCTCGACCGGCCGCTGGTGACGCAGCTCGGGATCTACCTGCAGCACGCGGCGCGCGGAGATCTCGGCTACTCGCTCTACTTCAATGAATCGGTGGTCGGATTGATCGCATCGCGGCTCCCCGCGACGCTCTTGTTGATGACGTCGCAGCTCGCGATCGCGCTCGGCCTCGGCGTGACGCTCGGGGTGGCCGCGGCGCGCCGGCCCTACTCGTTGACGGACAACTGCGCCTCCGTGGTGGCGCTCGTCGGCTACTCGATGCCGGTGTTCTGGTCCGGGCTCCTCTTGATCCTCCTGCTCAGCACCACGCTCGGGTGGTTCCCGTCGGGGGGCATGACGACCGTCCGGACGGCCGCCACGGGCCTGGCCGGCGCGGAAGACGTGCTGCGCCACTTGGTGCTGCCCGCGATCACGCTGGCGCTGGTGAACCTGGCGCTGTACGTACGCCTGACGCGGGCGAGCATGCTCGAGGTGCTCACGTTCGACTATGTGCGCACCGCCCGGGCGAAGGGGCTGGCCGACCGCGCCGTGCTGGTCCGGCACGCCCTGCGGAACGCCCTGCTCCCGGTGGTGACCGTGACGGGGGTGGATCTGGGACGGATGGTCGGCGGCGCGGTGCTCACCGAGACGGTGTTCGCGTGGCCGGGGGTCGGCACGCTCATGTACACGGCGCTGCAGACGCGCGACTACCCGGTGATCGTCGGTTCCTTCATGCTGGTGTCGGTGGCGGTCCTGCTCGCCAACCTGCTCGTCGACATCCTGTACGCGGTCCTCGATCCTCGGATTCAGTACCGCTGATGGCGACGACGCCGACGGCCCCGGTCGCTCCGCGCCCGCCGCACCAGCCCCGGCGGCGCGCGTCGGTGGCCGGTCGGTTCATGCGCAACCGCGCGGCGGACGCCGGGGCCGTCATGCTGCTCGTCCTGCTTGCCGCCGCGGCGCTGGCCGGGTCGCTCGCCACCGGGTCGGCCCAATCGATCGAATCTGCGCCGCTCGCGCCTCCCGGCCCCGGCCACGTGTTCGGGACCGACGACCTGGGCCGGGACATCTGGAGCGGCGTGGTGTACGGGGCGCGCGTCTCGCTGCTGGTGGGGGTGCTCGCGGCGGTGACGTCGGCCGTGCTCGGCGTGCTCGTAGGCGCGGCCGCGGGGTACTACGCGGGATGGCCGGACGATCTGTTGATGCGGGTCACCGAGTTCTTCCTGGTCATTCCGACGTTCCTGCTGGCGATGGTGCTGGTCGCCGTGCTGCGTCCGAGCCTGTGGACGATCATCGCGGCGATCGGCGTGCTGGGATGGCCGGGGACGGCGAGGTTGGTGCGCGCGGAGTTCCTGGCGCTCCGGGAGCGGGAGTTCGTGATGGCGGCGCGGGCGATCGGCCACGGCACGGCCCGTATTATCTTCAGGCAGATCCTCCCGAACGCGGCGCCGCCGGTGATCGTCAGCACGTCGTTGGGGGTCGGCGCGGCGATCCTCACCGAGGCCGGGTTGTCGTTCCTGGGCCTGGGCGATCCCAACCTGGTGTCCTGGGGGCTGATGCTTCGGAACTCCCGGGAGTTCCTCCGCCAAGCGTGGTGGATGCCCACGTTCCCCGGGCTGGCGATCTTCGTGACGGTGCTCAGCCTCAACCTGGTCGGCGACGGCCTGAACGACGCCTTGAATCCCCGGCTTCGCCGGACGGCGGGTTAGGTCCGGAGCGCGGCGATGGAGCTGGTCCTTCGACACGGGGCGGTCGTGCAGCCGGAGCGCGAGCTTCCGGTGTACGCCACGGTGGACGTGGCGGTCGCCGGCGGCGGGCCTGCGGGCTGGGCGGCGGCGACGGCGGCGGCGCGCAACGGCGCGCGGACGCTCCTGTTCGAGGCGTACGGGTTTCTCGGCGGGATGATGACCGCCGGCGGCGTCGGGTGTCTGTGCGGCCCGTACACGTGCGCGCCGGGCAGTACCCGGAAGCAGATCGTGTTCGGGCTCTGCGGTGAGTTGATGCGCCGGCTGGAGTCCTGCGGCGCCGGCTTCAAGTACCTCCACCGGTTCCAGGTGGACCACCACCGGGCCAAGGCCGTGCTCGACGACCTCACGGGCGCGGCCGGCGTGCACCGTCTCTACCATACGCTGGTCGCCGACGTGCTGGTCGCGTCCGACGGCCTGCGCGGCGTCGTGATCGAGAACAAGGCCGGCCGGCAGGCGGTCCTCGCGCGGGTGGTCATCGACGCCACCGGAGACGGGGACGTGGCGGTCCGGGCGGGCGCGCCGTTTCAGCAGGGCGACGACCATGGGGAGCTGCAGGGGCCGACCTACATCTTCGAGATGGCGGGCGTGGACGTGGACCGGGCCATGGCGGAGACGCCCGACGCCCTGCGCGGCCGGTTGGCGGACGCGCGGCGCGCCGGTGAATGGACCCTGCCGCGGCTGAGCGGCTCCTACTCGCCGCTGCCGCAGCCCGGGACCCTGCACGTGAACATGACCAGGGTCTTTCGTGTGGATGCGACGGACCCGGACAGCCTCACGCGCGGCGACATCGAGGGGCGGCAGCAGGCGCTGGCGTACGCGGCGTTCTTGCGGGCGCGCGTGCCGGGCTTCGAGCGGGCCTACCTGTCGGGGCTGGCGCCGCAGATCGGCATTCGCGAGACGCGGCGCATCACGGGCGAGTACGTGCTGACCGGCGAGGACGTGCTCGCGGCGCGCAGGTTCGACGACGGCATCTGCAACGCCGCGTGGCCGATCGAGCTCCACGAGGCCGCCGGGCCCGAGACGCGGCGCGAGCACCTGCGCGGCGACGCCTGCTACCAGATCCCCTACCGATGTCTGGTCCCGCTGGGGGT
>Ga0209415_10013366_pt1 | contig 13548 bp, 12 predicted proteins | sample PeaSoiSIISIP2007_FD_187696 | JGI IMG/M metagenome (GOLD analysis project Ga0209415, IMG submission 187696) | Peat soil microbial communities from Weissenstadt, Germany - SII-SIP-2007 (SPAdes) (version 2) | ecosystem: Environmental > Terrestrial > Soil > Wetlands > Peat | place: Germany... | reverse complement strand
CGACCCCGCCCCCGGGCTCCCCCGACGGCCCGGGCGCCAGCGCAGGACCGCCCGCCGGCTACCTGCCGGCGGCGGCGCCGGGCCCGACCGCGTCGGGCCCCCACCAGCAGACGCCGCGGCGCGGACGTCGGCGGCTGCTGGCCGTGGTCATCGTCGTGGTCATCGCCGGCCTGCTCGTCGGGGGCGGCATCGCCCTGTTCTCGGGCTCGGGAACCACCTCCACGCCCACGTCCGCTCCGGCGTCGCCGGCGGCGAAGCGTCTCGTCACGGCCTCCCTGGCCGCCGCGCAACGAGTCGGGACCTTCTCCTATGTGTCTCGCTCGACGGCCAAGGGATACGCGCAAGTCACCGTGGGCGATGCCGGGCCCACCAGCGGCCGCCAGCAGATCACGGTCAATGCCCACACCTTCACCGTGCTCGTGATCGGAACGGCGTGCTACTTCCAAGGTGACGCCGTCTCGGTGACCCAGCAGCTCGGACTGCCGTCGTCGCTGGCCTCGACCTACGCCGGACGTTGGATCTCGCTGGCGCCCAGCGACGCTCCCTACGGCCCGGTCTACGCGGCGGTGACGGCGCCGACGGCGATCGCCGACAACGTCGTGTTCCGACCCAAGCGCGAGACCGGGATCACGCGCTTCGCCGGACGGCGCGTCATCGGGGTCACGGGACCGATGACCAACATCACCGTGGCCGGGCAGACCCAGGTGTCGAAGGGAACCGCCACCCTCGAGGTGGCGGCGGCCCGGCCACACCTCCCGGCGCGCTACACCGAGAACGGGACCATCGACAACGCCCGCACGATCTTCTCCATGACCTTCAGCCACTGGGGCGAACCGTTGTCGGTGACCGCCCCGACGGGAGCCGTGAGCTTCGCCTCCATCCCCAACAGCGGGAGCGGGGGCGCGACCACCCCGTCGAGTCCCTCACAGCTCGTGTGACGGGGCCCGCCCGACGCCCCGGCACCGGGGGCAGCCCGCCGGAGACGCGCCCGCGCCGGCTCTGCAGCGCTCGGCGTGGTGATCACGAGGAGGTCGCCAGCTCCCTCGCCCGCCGCGTCACGCGGCCCGGCGATACCGCCACACGGCCAGGGGGGCGAGCACCACCAAGAGCCCCACGCACCACGCCAGGGCCTCGAGGACGTGCGCGGCGGTGCTCCCTCCCACGAGGGCCGGCCCGACCATGAGCGCCCGGGTGGCCTGGACGACCACCCCCACCGGCTGGTGGGTGGCGAAGGCCTGCAGCCAGCCCGGCATGGTGTGCAGGGGCACGAACGCCGGCGAGGCGAAGATCAGCGGGAAGAGGATGGGGAACGCCATGACCTGGGCGGTCTCGCTGTTGGAGGCGGCCAGTCCGATCACCGCGAACCCCCACAGCAAGGCGTAGGCGAACACCAGCACGATGCCCACGGCGCCCAGGTAGGCGAGCGCCCCCTTGGGGAAGTCGAAGCCCACGAGCGCCCCCACGCCGGTCATGAGGGCGATGACGAAGACGTTGCGCACCAGGTCGGCCGTCGTCCGCCCGGCGAGGACCGCGGCGCGCGACATGGGCAGGGCCCGGAAGCGCTCGATCAGGCCCTTCTGCAGGTCGTCGGACAACCCCACGGCGGTGCCGATGCCGCCGAAGGACACGCTCTGGACGACGATCCCGGCCATGAGGAAGTCGATGTAGGTGACCCCGTGGCCCGGGGTGATCGCCCCGCCGAACACGTAGCGGAACAACAGCACGAACATGATCGGCTGCAGCGTCGAGAAGAACAGCGCCTCGGGGATCCGCGTGTAGGCGATGAGGTTGCGCTTGGTGATGGTGAGGGTGTCGGCGATCGCCCATCGGACGCGCCCGACGCCGTGCGCCGGGGTGCCCGAGAGCGCCGCCGGGGGGCTCGTGGGGGTGGTGGTCACCGTGGTCATCGTGGGCCTCCTTCGGCCGTGGTGGCGGCGGCCTGGCGGCCGCGCCGTCGCCTGCGGGACTTGGCGCCTGCGGGCTCCGCCCCGTCGCCGGGGCCGCCGATCTCCGTCCGCCTCCCGGTGAGCGCCAGGAAGACGTCGTCGAGGCTCGGTTCTCGCAACGTGAACTCCGTGGGCACGATGGCGTTCTGGTCGAGCACCCGCAGCACCTCCATCGCCGCGCGCGGGCCGTCGTCCACCGGCACCTCGACCGACCGGCCGACCACGCTCGTGGGCTTCGTGGCCGTGCCCGCCAGCAGCTGCGCCGCCTTCTCGGCGGTCGCCGCGTCGACGAGCCCGACCTCCACGACGGTGGCACCGAGGTCCGCCTTGAGCTGGGCGGGCGTGCCCTCGGCGATGACCCGGCCGTGGTCGACCACGGCGAGCCGTCGGGCCAGGCGGTCGGCCTCCTCGAGGTACTGGGTGGTGAGCAGCACCGTCGTGCCCCCGCCGACCAGGGTCTCGATGGTCTCCCACAGCTCGATGCGGCTCTGGGGGTCGAGGCCCGTCGTGGGCTCGTCCAGGAACAGCACCTTGGGGCGCGCCACCAGGGCGGCGGCCACGTCCAGGCGCCGGCGCATGCCACCCGAGTACGTCTTGAGGGGCCGGTCCCCGGCCTCGCTCAGGCCGAACTGCCCGAGCAACTCGACGGCCCGCCGGGCCACCACGGGGCGCGGCAGGTGGTTGAGGCGCCCGACCATGGAGAGGTTCTCGCGCCCGGTCAGGTTCTCGTCCACCGCCGCGTACTGGCCGGCCAGCCCGATCACGGCGCGCACGGCCTCGGCCTGGCGGCTCACGTCGTGGCCCAGCACCCGTCCGCGCCCGGCGTCGGGGCGCAGGATGGTGGTCAGGATGCGCACCGCCGTGGTCTTGCCCGCGCCGTTGGGTCCGAGGAGGCCGAACACGGTGCCCTCCTCCACGGCGAAGCTCACGCCGGCGAGCGCCCGCACGGTGTGGCCGAAGGTCTTCTCGAGGCCCTCGGCCTCGATGGCGTAGGTCGTCATGTCGATCGTCCCTTCTGGTGGCGGGCGCGTGTGGCGGCCGCCGGCTGCCGGCGCGGGCGCCGCGACGGCGCCTCCACCGGCGTGGGGGCGGCGTCGGCCGTGGCTGGCGGCGTGGAGCCGGGCTCGGGTGGCGGTGCCCCCCCGATGAAGCGCTCCCACAGCTCGATGCCGTCGATGGCGCGCGAGCCGATGTCGGCGACGAGCCGGCGGGTCCACGCCTGTTCGGCCTCGAGCAGGGCCGTCTCGTAGTCGAACTCGACGACGACGATCCCCGGGATCCCGTGCTCCTCGATGAGCGTCCGGGCCGAACGGCGCGCCGCCAGCTCCATCTCCAGACGCTCCCCGCGCAGCTCGAGCAGCCGCACGGCCTCGGCGGGCGACAGCACCGGCAGGAAGGACAACCCGGCCCCGTAGCGCGTGTACTCCTTCTCGGGGGTGCTGAGCAGCTCGCTCAACCAGTCGAGCAATTCGTGCTCGCCGGCGTCGGTGATCCGGTAGACGGTGCGCTCGGGGCGCCGGCCCTCGCGCTCGACCTCGTGCGCCTCGATCAGCTCGTGGCGCTGCAGCGTCTCGACCACCGTGTACAGCGAGCCGTAGTTGAGCTTGATGCTCTGGTCGTTGCGACGCGTCCGCATGGTGGTGGCCATCTCATAGGGGTGCATGGGCCGCTCGTGCAGGCACGCCAGCACGGCCAGGGCCAAGGGGTTCGACACCGTGCGCCGGGTCATGGGCCGGGGACGGCGTGGGGCACGCGGGAGCGGCGGGCGGCGGGCGGGAGGCGCATCGACGTATCTCCGGGTTCGGTTATCCGTATCCGAGTATTCAGAAAGGCGAGCAACCCTGTCAAGAGGGACACGGCCCCTGCCCGCCTGCCGTGGGCATCAGAGGGCGACGACCGTGCCGGACCGGGCGCTGCGCCGGGCCGCCTCGAGGACCTCGAGACCGGCCACAGCGTCGCCCAGGTCCACCGGCGCCGGGCCGCCGTGGCGCAGGGCCTGCACGACGCCGGCGTAGAAGGCGGGCCACCGCCCCCGCTCGGCGGGCACGGGGACCCCCTCGTCGCCGTGCAGCAGCCGCCCCCAGTGCTCGGGAGGCTCCACGCCGAAGGCCGGGTCGTCGGGGCGCATGCCGCGACGCAGCGCCGACTCCTGTCCGTCGAGGGGCTGCACCACGAAGGCACCGGCGCGGCCGAGCACCCGCAGCCGGGGGCCGGGGGCGCCGGCCAGGGCGCCCGCCCACAGATGCGACCGCGCCCCCTGGCGGTGCTCGAGGGCCAGGAACACGTCGTCGTCGGCCCCGCCGCGGCGCGCGGCGATCTCGGCGTAGACGCGGATCACCGGTCCGAACAGCTGCAGGCACTGGTCGACGAGGTGCACACCGAGGTCCAGGAGCACCCCGCCGCCGCGGTCGCTCGGCAGCGACTGACGCCAGGCGCCCGGATCCGGTGACGGCTGCCACCGCTCGAAGCGCGACTCGTAGCGCAGCACCGGTCCGAGCACGCCCCCGTCGAGGAGGCGGCGCACCGTCAGGTGGTCCGAGTCCCACCGGCGGTTGTGGAACGGCACGACGGGCACCCCGCCACGGCGCGACGCCTCGGCGATCGCCCGGGCGTCGGCCACGGTGGGGGCCACGGGCTTCTCCAGCACCACCGGGATCCCCGCGCCCAGCGCGGCGAGGGCCAGCGCGGCGTGCACGGCGGTGCCGGCGGCCACCACCACGAGGTCGGGGACCGAGGCGCCGGCCCACAGGTCCTCCGGCGACGCCAGCACCTGCGCACCGGGCACCTCCGCCGCGGCCTGGGCGCGCCGTGCGGGATCGGCGGTGACGACGCTCACGAGCTCGAGGCCCGCGGTGGCGGAGATGAGCGGGGCGTGGAAGACCCGGCCGGCCAGCCCGTAGCCGATCAGGGCCACCCGGAGCACCGTCATCGCGCTTCCTCCGGGTCGGTCCCCAGCGTCAGACGGCGCCCTTGGTGGTCCCCCGGCGCGACACGGCGTCGATCGTCACCGCCGCGATGAGCACCAGGCCGGTGACGATGAACTCCCACTGCACCGCCAGCCCGAGGAGGTACATGCCGTTGTAGATGCCGCCGATCACCAGGCCGCCGACCACGCCGTGGATGGCCTTGCCCCTGCCCCCCAACAGCGATGTGCCCCCGATGACCGCCGCGCCTACGGCGTACAAGACGAGCTGGCCGCCGTTCACGTTGTTCGACGCGCCGCCCAGGTACGAGGCGTACAGCAGACCGCCGATGCCGGCGGTGAACGAGCACAGGACGAAGGCCCAGGTGCGGACCATGGCCACGTTGATCCCGGCGCGGCGGGCCGCCTCAGGATTGCCGCCGATGGCATAGATGGAGCGCCCGTAGCGGGTGCGCTGGAGCAGGAACGTCCACGCCCCGGCGACGCCGAGGACGATGAAGATCGCCCACGGGACGCCTTCGAGTGTGCCGATGGCGGCCCGGTTGACGTTGCACACCAACACCACCACGACGCCCACAGCGGCCATGAAGCCGATCTTGATCAGCGTGAGGGCGATCGGGGGGGCCACGAGCCCGCTGCGCCGGCGACGGGTGTCCCGGAGGAACATGTTGAGGCTCAGCAGGCCCACGATGACCACCATCGCGATCCAGCCCACGAGGGGACTGACGTGGCCCCACATGAGGTCGTACAGCGCGTGCAAGTTGGAGGACCGACCGAGCAGGCTGGGGTAGCCGGAGAACGGCCCGAAGGCGAGCACGATGAGCAGGACCCCGTTGAAGATGAGCAACCCGGCCAGCGTCACGATGAACGAAGGGAGCCGGAGCCGGGTGATCAGCGAGCCCTGGAGGAAGCCGATGATGCCACAGGCCACGAGGCCGATGACGATGGCGGCCCACCACGGCCAGTTCGTCGTCACCGGCTGCACCAGCTGCACGGCGATGACAGCCCCGAGGGGGCCGACGTATCCGGCCGACAGGTCGATCTCGCCCAGCAGCAGGACGAAGACCTCGGCCATGGCCAGCACCATGAACACCGCGCTCTGCTGGAAGAGGTTCACGATGTTGCCGGCCGACAGGAAGACGTGGTGGGGGCTGATGGCCTGGAACACGATGACGGTGACGATCATGGCCACCAGCACCGGGAGCATCCCGCTCTCGCCGCCCCGGATGCGGAGGAACTGGCCGCGCACGTAGTCCCCGAGCGTCTGGGCGACGATCTCGGGCGGGACCAGGGTCGCTCCGGCGTCGGATGCGGCGGTCAGGTCGGCGAGCTGATCGATCCGGGGCTGGACCTCCGGCGTCGGAGGCGCCCCCGTGGGACCGGCCGGCGACTTGGGGTCAACCTGCGCCATCTTCGACCGCTCCGTTCCCCCCGATGGGCGCTCCCGTGGTCACGCCCAGGCCCCCGGTGGTCATGTACTCCACGATGCCCTGCCGGTCGAACGTCGAGAGGTTGTCCTCCGCCACCATTCTCCCCAGATAGAGGACGGCGACCCGGTCGCCCACGGCGAACACGTCGTTCAGGTTGTGCGAGACCATCAACACCGCCAGCCCCTGGTCCCGCAAGCGTCGCATCAGGTCGAGCACCATGGTGGTCTGGGTCACGCCCAGCGCGGCGGTGGGCTCGTCCATGATGACCAGCTTGGAATTCCACATCACCGCCTTGGCGACGGCCACCGACTGGCGCTGGCCCCCCGACAGCGACCCCACCGGCTGACGGATGGACTGCACCGTGGTCACCCGCAGGCCGGAGAGGGTCGCGGCGGCGGCGCGCTCCATCTCGTTCTCGTCGAGCAGGCGGTGACGGAGCCGCTCGCGTCCGAGGAACATGTTCTGGACGATGTCCAGGTTGTCGGCCAGGGCCAGGTCCTGGTAGACGGTCTCGATGCCCAAGGCGGCGGAGTCGTGGGCGTTGCGGATGTGGACCGGCCGCCCCTCCCAGTAGATCTGGCCCCGGTCCGGTTCGTGAATCCCCGAGATGCACTTGATCAGCACCGACTTGCCGGCGCCGTTGTCCCCGCACAGGGCGGTCACCGTTCCGGCGGGCAGGTCGAGGTCCACGTCGGACAGCGCCTGGACCGCGCCGAAGCTCTTGGAGAGGCCCCGCACCTTTAAGAGGGGTTCGTCCACGTTCGCCTCGGCCATCTCGTCGATCTGTCGGGCACCTGCGTCTCGGCGCCCAGACTAGGGCACACGGCCACAAAACACGCGGGACCGCCGCCACCCGAGGGTGGCGGCGGTCCGCTGCGTCACGTCCAGGTCCGGCCGGTTACGGGGTGATGCCCGCTCCGGTGCAGACGCTGTTGCCCACCGCCGTGCACAGGGCCGACGGCGAGATGAACTGGTCCTTGACCACCGTCGAGTCCATGTTGGTGGTGGTCACCCACTCCGGGGTGAGCAGGGAGGCGGGTTGCGGCGAGCCCGGCACGTTCTTGGGCGGCGTGGTGGTGGAGTTCACCAGGCTGGTCGGCGGGGTCTTCCCCGCACGCAGGATCGTGGCCAGGGCGACGGCGTCCTGTGCCTCTTCGTAGACCGGCTTGTACACCGATCCGCACTGGTAGCCCTGGAGGATCCACTCCATGCCCTGCAGCGTGGCGTCCTGTCCGGTGGTGGGGATCTTCTTGGGACCCACACCCTTGGACTTGAGGTCGCCGATCACGGCGTTGGCCAGACCGTCATTGGCCTCGACCGTGGCGTTGATCGTCGGGTGGGCGGTGAACTGCTGCGTGAAGATCGTCGCACCAGTGGCGTTCGTCCATCCGGGGGTGATCTGGTCGCCCACCAGCGTGTAGCCCTTGCTGTTGGTCAGGCCCGCCGACAACGGGGTGGTCTGGGAGTTCCAGATCACCGAGTTGTAGCCCTCGGCGAACGACACCGCGTTGGGGTCGGTGTCCTCACCGCCGTCGAGCTCGAAGACCTGGGGCTTCGTGATGCCCCACGAGGCGACGCACGACTCGAAGCCCTGGCCGATGAGCTGGCCCACCTTGAAGTTGTTGAAGCTCACGTAATAGGTCTTGGTGCCCGTGAAGGTGGCCCGGTCGTAGCTGATGACGGCGACACCGTGGGACTGGGCGTAGGACTGGACCTCGGACCCCACCGTGGAGTCGATCGGGTCGAAGACCAGGACCTTGGCGCCCTCGGTGATGTCCGCCTGGGCATCGGCGAGCTCGGTGGCGTCGACCCCCAGGGCATTGTCGATCTTGTAGTCCGAGGAGGAGTAGCCGGCCATCTGGAACGCCTTGGTCAGGTACGGGGCGTCGAAGTCGACGTACCGGGTCGACGACGTCTCGTCAGGCAGGATCACGCCGACGAGGCCGGTTCCCGCCGTGGCGAGCCCCTTGAACTTCGGCATCACCGAGAAGTTCACGTCGAACGAGCTCGTGGTCAAGCCGGCGGGCACGGCGGATGCTGCTGCCGTCGTCGTCGTGGTCGAGGTGGTGGTGCTGCTGCTGCACGCCGCGGTCACCCCCGCCAGCGAGATCACGGCGACGACGACACCCCACCGCCGCCCGAGCCGACTCAGTTTGTTGTTGCGCATGCTGTGTTCCTCCTCATTGCGCCCCGGTCCGGGGACGGGCCATTGGCACTTCTGTTCTGCGGTTTCGCCAGGGCGAAACGAGTTCTTAGCAATGGCGGGCGCTCAGCAGGGTCTGGGCCAAGCCCGTCAGCGTCAGCATGTCCTGGCGTCCGGACAAGTCACCAGGGTCGAAAGACCCTGGTGGTGGATTCCTCTCGGGTGCCAGGACGGTCCGGGGACGACCACGGTGACCGCCCTCGGGCCACCCTACCCCCGTTTGTCGGGCGCCCGGGGTTTCCCGATTCGTCATGAACCCGCAATGTCCTCGTTCACGGGATCACAAGGCGGGCCCGCACCGGGAAGTGATCCGATTCCCCCACGCGCACGACGGCCGCGTCCTGCACCCGCACCGAGCGGCTCACGAGGATGTGGTCGCTCTGCGCGATGGGGCGGGGGAACCATGTCGGCCAGGTCCGGCCGCGCACGGCGCGTGCCCAGCCGGGGAACATCGCCGACAGAGGCGGTCCCCACAGGTTCATGTCGCCGGCGAGGACGGTGCCGGTGACCGCCGGTGTGCCGGTGATCGCCGGTGCGACAGCGCGCCGATCGACGCGCTCGTCGGCGCCGCCCATGGCGCGCAGTGCGCGTCGCAGGCGGCGGATGTGCAGCGGCGAGCCCTGGCTCAGATGCGAGAGGTGCGTCCCCACCACCCGCAGCCCCGATCCCTCCACCTCCACCTCGAGCACGATGGCCCCGCGATGCGCGGGGTCATTGCGCAGCTGGCCCAGGTCGAGGGTCTCGCTGCGCACGACCCGTGCCCGCGACAGCACGGCGATGCCCCACGTGCCGCGCTGGGGCGACCGGGTCCCCGCCCGCGCCGGTGCCGGGCGCGGGCCCCGGCGTCCCGCGGCGCGGGCGTCGAGGCGCAACCCGTTGGCCCGGCGCTCCCACAAGCGGGGACCCCATCCCCCGCCGGCGTCGGGCGGGGGTGCGAACAATCTCCCGCGCGCCAGGGCGAGCTCGACCACCGTGGCGCCGAGGGCGTCGGCCACCCGGCGGCCCACGGACTGCCCCCCGTCGGGGGTCCAGGACTCCTGCAGCACGAGGACATCGGCGCCGACCCGGCGGCACGCCCCCACCACGTCGAACGGCCGGCCCCACCCGTCGACCCCGCCATGGACGTTGTAGCTGGCGACGACCACCTCGGGCATTGCCCCGGCAGGCTACCGACCGTCCGCGCGTCGCCTCGGGACCGTCGCGCCCACCGGGACCGCCGTGGCCACGCCCAGGACACGCTCCGTGAGGTTCCTCAACCGCCGGGTCGGCCTGCCGATACCAATTGCGACGCCGTTGTGCGAACCACGGGTCCCGGGTTCCGGCCCGGGTGAAGCGGGATCCGGGCAGCGCGTCACCCAGTTTCAGCTTCACCAGTTCGAGTTTCGACGGGCACGACGGGCCGGGGGAGATCGGAGAGGTGGGGATGTCGACCATCGGGATACCGCTGCGTGGACGAGTGCTCCCGCTGCGCCGGATCCGGGCGTCGGTGTCCGCCGCGCTGCACCGTCGGCCGGGCCGGGACACGACCGCCCCCGTCGTGGCCCTCGCGCGTGCCGCGGGCAGCGCGTCGGGGCGGCCCGAGCCCAGGTTGCGGTGGACCGACGACGCCCGCCCCCCCGCCGGTGACTTCTCGTCGCGGGCCATCGTGCACTCGGACCTGCACCGGTACTCGCTGCCGCGGCCCGGGGACCACTGGGACAAGGTCTTCGAGCTCGCCTTGTCCTACGACGGGGACGCCTACTGGGACGACCTCCCCGAGCTCGCCACCCGCGTCCTGCAGCACTGGACGCGCCACCACCAGCTGCCGGAGGGTCTCGACGAGCTGCGCGCCTGCCTCTTCTACGAGCAGCGCCGCTGCCACCACTTCGGCGACTACCCGACGGGGCGGTCGGCGCAGTACCTGTGGGCGTTGGTCGACGCCATCCGGGCCCGGGCCATCGGCGCCCCGAGGCCCCGCCCGACGCTCGAGGAGGTCGGTGCCGCCCGCCACCCCTCGGGCGCCGCCGCGGCGCGGCCCCCGGGCACGACGGCCACCGCCGCCCAGGCCCACCTCAGGGTCCTGCCGGCGCCCGACCCCGGCACCCGGGGTGCGGCGAGGGTGACGGCCAAGGTCACGGCCCCCCGGATCACGTCGGTCACCGTTCCCGGCTCGGCCGCCGCCCGGGTCCGGGTGCTGCCCGCCCCGTCGCACGGTGGCGTCCCCGGGCAGGTCTCCGCCCTCGTCTCGGTGTCGGGCATCGCCGACCTCAAGCCCATGCCCTGTGCCGAGGCCCTCCCCAAGCCGCCGGTGATCACGGGCCGGCGTCCCGAGCCCCAGCGCGCCGGGCGCGTACGGTCGTTTTTGGGCGACGACGCCGGGTTCATCGCCTGGGTGGGCCAGAACCCCGGCGGGTACGTCCTCAACGCCGTGGCCCCGTCCTCGACGAGGACGCCGCGGCTGCATCGCGCCGACTGCGCGGCGCTGCAGGCCGGCGGACAGCGCTCGCTCACGGCCGTGCGCAAGGTGTGCGGCCCGAACCCCCAGACCCTGGCGGCGGTGGCGGAGTCGGAGTCGGGGCGTCCCCCCGAAGCGTGCCGGCGCTGCGTTCCTCGCTGAGCTGCGCCCGCGGCACAGCGCAGCGCGCTGGGCGCCGAGGGGGTGCGGGCCCACCCGGTCCTACAGTGGGGCCGTGCTCCTGCTCGCCGCGTCCCCCGAGCTCGACCGCCATGATGCGGGCGCCGGGCATCCCGAGCGCCGGGCCCGCCTCGATGCCGCCCTGGCGGGCATCGACGACGCCGGCCTGCGCGACGCCGTGGTCGCCCTCGAGCCGCGGCGCGCCAGCGAGGACGAGCTCACCCGGGTGCACCCCGCCCCCTACCTCGAGGCCCTGCACGCCTTCTGCGACGCCGGCGGCGGCGCGCTCGACCCCGACACCGTGGCCGTCGCCGGATCCTGGGACACCGCCCTGCTCGCCGCCGGTGCGGCGCTGGCCGCAGTCGACGGGTTGGCCAGCGGCCGGGGCGACGTGGCCTTCGTCGCCGCCCGACCCCCCGGGCACCATGCGCTGAGCGACGAGCCCATGGGGTTCTGCCTGCTCAACAACGTGGCCGTGGCGGCGGCCACGCTGGCCGACCGTGGTGAGCGCGTGCTCATCGTCGACTGGGACGTGCACCACGGCAACGGCACCCAGGCCATCTTCTGGGACGACCCGCGCGTGCTGTACGTGTCCACCCACCAGTGGCCGCTGTATCCCGGCACCGGGCGCATCGGCGAGACCGGCGGCCCGGGTGCGCCCGGCCTCACGGTGAACGTCCCCCTCCCGCCCCGGGCCACCGGCGACGTGCTCTTGCGGGCCATCGACGACGTCATGGCGCCGGTCGTCGAGCGCTTCGCGCCGACCTGGGTGCTGGTGTCGGCGGGATTCGACGCCCACCGGGCCGACCCCATGGCCGGCCTGGAGCTCACCGCCGGCGACTTCGCCGACATGGCCGCCCGCGTGCAGCGCTTCGCCCCTCGCACGGGGCGCCTGGCCCTCATCCTCGAGGGCGGCTACGACCTCGACGCCCTGCGGCTGTCGGTGGGGGCGAGCCTGGCGGCCGTGCTCGGTGGCCGGTTCCGTCCCGAGGCGGCGTCGGGCGGCGGCCCGGGCACCGAGGCGGTGGACGCCGCCCGCCTGCTGCACGTCGCGCCGCCGGGCGGGGCGGGAGTGCGGTGAGCGCGCCCCGTCGCATCGTGGTGGGCGTGGACGGGTCCCAGGACGCGCAGCTCGCGCTGCGCTGGGCGATCGACATGGCCGGCGCCACCGGCGGCGAAGTCGTCGCCGTGCACGCCCTCGGACTGCTCGCCCACGTGGCCGGGTCGGACCTGGAATCGTCCCAGGGACATCTCGACCAGATCCGCGCCCTCTTCGAGGGCGACTGGTGCGCGGCGCTCGGCGCGTCGTCGGTCACACAGCGCTGCCTGCTGGTGGACGGCAACCCCGTCACCGCGCTGCTCGGCGCCGCCGCCGAGCTCGGCGCGGACCTCATCGTGGTCGGCAGCCGGGGTACGGGGGGGTTCGCCGGCCTGCAGCTGGGGAGCACCAGCCACCAGCTCGTCCAGCACTCCGACCGACCCGTTGTGGTCGTCCCGCCCACCGGGCGAGGACCGTCGCCGGGCGCCTGACCACCGCCCCGACGGGCCGATGGCGCCCGCGGAAGGCGCCGGCGCGCCCGGTCACGCCGGCGCCACCAGGTGGGCGTCCGCCCGGGCCAGCGCCGTCGTCCAGTCGGCGGCGACGAGCCGCTGGGCCTCGGCCAGGGAAAGCGCGGGGGCACCGGTCACGGCGTTGCACACCAGGGCGTGCAGCCGGCCCTCGACGAGGTCCTTGCTGTTGGCCACCCCCGGCGCGGGGTGGTCGTCGGGCTCGGGCCACAGGTTGCGCGTGTCGCTCGAGCCGCCGAGCTCGAGCGGGACGAGGTGGTCGAGCTCGTAGGAGGCCAGAGGCCCCGCCGCCCCGTAGGCGGCGAGGGCCGCCGCCTTGAAGGGCTCGGTGAGGCGTTCGGGAGGGCGAAGGCCCGCGGCGGCGCCCGGGCGGCACAGCGTCGTGGCCAGGTTCGCCTGATCGACCGCGGCGTCGATCGCCCCGGGCGTGCACGACGGGTCGGGGAGGACGGCGCCGGTGGCCGAGCGCCGGTAGCGGCACGAGCCCGGCGCCGGCACGGGCCCCGCCAGCCCGCCGGCAGTGCTCCACCCCGGGCCGGCCGAGACCTGCAGCCTGACGGCCGGGGACACCCCCGCCGGCGTGGACGGCGGGCCGTGCGCCCCCGACCCCGGCGCGCACGCCAGCAGCGCGGTCGATGCCACGGTGCCCACGAGTCCCGTCACCCCGGCGCGACGGATGGGACGGGGCATGTCGGTCGGTCCGAGCCCGACCCCGCCACGTGTGGGTCGGGCCCGCGTCACGGGGCGGCACCCTAGGCACCCGTTGTGACGCCGGGCGCTGCTCGCGCCGGGAGGGCAGCCGGGAGGGCAGCCGGGAGGGCAGCCGGGAGGGCAGCCGGGAGGGCAGCCGGGAGGGCAGCCGG
>Ga0209415_10013365_pt1 | contig 13548 bp, 12 predicted proteins | sample PeaSoiSIISIP2007_FD_187696 | JGI IMG/M metagenome (GOLD analysis project Ga0209415, IMG submission 187696) | Peat soil microbial communities from Weissenstadt, Germany - SII-SIP-2007 (SPAdes) (version 2) | ecosystem: Environmental > Terrestrial > Soil > Wetlands > Peat | place: Germany... | reverse complement strand
TAGCACCCAACGCGTCGGGAATCCCTCCCAGGCATCTTCACGCTAGGCGATTCGCCTATTTCTGGGCGTCGCCTTAGCGTGTTTCGGCGCATTCGACCATGAAGGTTGGTCGTTACGCCGGCCGACCCCGGGGTCAGCCGACTCTGCCAACCGTTGGCGGCTTCGTGGTGTCGGCAAGAAAGCCAAGGTCCACCGCGGAGCACGCGGAGGAATAGGATGGGCGATTCGTGCGAAGCGCCGAATTTTCTTCTCCGCGCGCTCCGCGGTGGACCTTGGCTTTCTTGCCATGTTGATGCCAGCCAAGCCAGCGCCGCTCTACCCACCCGGCCGCCCAGCCCGGTGATACGGATGCCCCGAAGCAATCGCCCGCGCCCGATAAAGCTGCTCCGCCAGCATCGCGCGCGCCAGGAAGTGCGGCCATGTCATCACGCCCAGCGACAGCGTCACATCCGCGCGCGCCAGCACCGCCGCGTCCAACCCCTCGGCCCCACCGATCACGAAGCACACCGGCCGCCCGAGCCCGAGCCAGCGCTCCAGCAGCACCGCGAGCCGCGCGCTGTCCGGTGCCTCGCCGCCCTGGTCCAGCGCGACCACGAACGCCCCACCCGGCAGCGCCGCGAGCAGTGCCGCGCCCTCCCGGCGCTTGATCTCGGCGGGCGCGCCGCGCGCCTCGGGGATTTCGGTCAAGCCCAGCTTCGGCCGCATGCGGCCCGCGTAGCGGGTGAACAGCGCAGCCTCCGGCGCGTCCTTCAGGCGTCCGACGGCGATCACGCGCAGCATGCGGCACTCCTGATTGGGGCCATCGTGGCCCGGCCGGATGGTTCGAAGCGGGCCGCAGGACGGCGCACGACGCAATCAAGCCATGCGCGGGCAACTCTGTCATTGAACAACCCGGCCCGATCCGTCATCCTGCCGAAGTCCCAGCCACCCGGCGCGGGAGAGCGCGAGGGGTCCTGCCCCTCGCCGCCGAAGGCGCAACCGACCCCCGGAAACGCTCAGGTACCAGGGACCGCGTCGGGCAGGGATCTCTGGAAAGCCGGCGGGTGCTCGCCCGCCGCACCGACGGAGTAAGGGGCCATCGCCCCGAATCTCTCAGGTCCCGTGACAGAGGGGGGTCGCCCTCGTCGGCACGTCGCCGGCGGGCGACCCGTGTCACGGAGCCAGTCCTTTGGTCCAGAACGCGCTGCCGGACGATCCCACAGCACCGACCCTGCTGAGCACGCCGCTCGATGCCTGGCATCGCGCGCACGGCGCCCGCATGGTGGGGTTCGCCGGCTACGCCATGCCGGTGCAGTACGACCTGACCGGCGCCCTGGCGCAGCGCTGCCGCGGCGGCGTGCTGGCCGAGCACCTGCACTGCCGCGCCCAGGCGGCGCTGTTCGACGTCTCCCACATGGGGCAGGCGACGCTGACCGGCGCCACCGCTGCCGCGGCGCTGGAGACGCTGGTGCCGGGCGATATCGCCGGCCTGAAGCCGGGCCGCCAGCGCTACACGCTGCTGACCAACGAGGCGGGCGGTATCCTGGACGACCTGATGGTCGCCACGCTGGAACCCGGAAAATTCTTCCTGGTGGTCAACGCCAGCCGGAAGGCGGACGACTTCGCCTATATCGCGGCGGCACTGCCCGCCGGCGTCAGCCTGACGCCGCATCCGGAGCGCGCGCTGCTGGCGTTGCAGGGACCGCTCGCCGCCGTGGCACTGAACCGGCTGTGCCCGGCTGCCACGGGATTGCCCTTCATGGGCGTGGCCTCCGCCCTGGTGCGCGGCATCCCCTGCCTGCTGTCGCGCTCCGGCTACACCGGGGAGGACGGGTTCGAAATCTCCGTCCCCGCCGAACGCGCGGTGGACCTTGCGACGTTGCTGGTCGAGCAGCCCGAGGTGGTGCCCGCCGGCCTCGGCGCGCGCGACTCGCTGCGGCTGGAGGCCGGGCTGTGCCTGTACGGCAACGACATCGACGAAGTGACCACGCCGGTCGAGGCCGGGCTGACCTGGGTGATCGGCAAGCGCCGCAAGCTGGCCTGGGATTTTCCGGGCGGCGCGGCGATCCGCGACCAGCTCGACCACGGCGCGCCGCGGCTGCGCGTCGGCATCCGCCCCGACGGCCGCGCCCCGGCCCGCGCCGGCGTCACCATTGCCACCACCGACGGCACCGAGGCCGGCACCATCACCTCCGGCGGCTTCGGCCCCAGCCTGAACGCCCCAATCGCCATGGGCTACGTGCGCCGCGACCTGGCCGCCGACGGGGCAAAACTGTCGCTGCTGGTGCGCGGCAAGTTGCTGCCCGCCACCGTCGTTCCGCTGCCGTTTGTCCCCCACCGCTACGCACACTGAAGGATTCCCCCCGCGATGGCCGACACCGACACCCGCTACACCCGCGACCATGAGTGGATCCGCCTCGACGGCGACATCGCCACCGTCGGCATCACCGATCACGCGCAGGAGGCGCTCGGCGACGTGGTGTTCGTCGAGCTGCCGGAGGTGGACCGCAACGTGGAGGCCGGCGAGGCCTGCGCCGTGGTGGAAAGCGTCAAGGCGGCGTCCGACGTCTACGCCCCGCTGCCCGGCAAGGTGGTGGAGATCAACCAGGCGGTCGCCGACGAGCCGACGCTGGTGAACAGCGACGCGATGGGCGAGGGCTGGTTCTTCCGCCTGGAGATCGACGACACCGAGGCGTTCAACGCGCTGCTCGACGAGGCCGGCTACACCGAGTTCCTGGAGACGCTGTGACCATGGACGCCAGTATCGCCGACGCCGTCTCCCCCCTGGGCGAGCTCGCCACGCTGGAAGCCGCGGACGGTTTCGTCGCGCGCCACATCGCGCCGTCCGAGGCCGATATCGCCGCCATGCTGCGCGCGGTGGGTGCGGCGAGCCTGGCGGACCTGGCGGCGAAAACCATTCCGTCATCGATCTTGTCCAACGCGCCGCTCGACCTGCCGCCGCCGATCGACGAAGCGGGCGTGCTGGCCGAACTGCGCGGGCTGGCGGCGCAGAACGTGCTGAAAAAATCGCTGATCGGCCTGGGCTACCACGGCACCGTCATGCCGCCGGTGATTCTCCGGAATGTGCTGGAGAACCCCGGCTGGTACACCGCGTACACGCCGTACCAGGCGGAGATCGCCCAGGGCCGGCTGGAGGCGCTGCTGAACTTCCAGACCATGATCTGCGAGCTGAGCGGCATGCAGATCGCCAACGCCTCGCTGCTGGACGAGGCGACGGCGGCGGCCGAGGCGATGGCCATGGCGCACGCCGTCAGCAAGGCAAAGTCCGACGTGATCGCGGTGGCGGCGGACGTGCATCCGCAGACCCGCGCGGTGCTGGCGACGCGGGCCAGGCCGATCGGCATCCGCCTGCTGGACGTGGCGCCCGGCGATGTCGAGGCAATCCACGCCGCCAAACCCTTCGCGCTGCTGCTGCAATATCCCGGCAGCACCGGGGCGATCCGCGACCTGTCCAATGAGATCGCCGCGGCGCAGGCGCTGGGCGCGCTGGCGATCGTCGCCGCCGATCCGCTGTCGCTGGCGCTGCTGACGCCGCCGGGCGAGATGGGTGCGGATGTCGTGGTCGGCTCGGCGCAGCGCTTCGGCGTGCCGATGGGATTTGGCGGCCCACATGCCGGGTTCTTCGCCACGCGCGACGCGTTCAAGCGGCACATGCCGGGGCGGCTTGTCGGCGTGTCGGTGGACGCGGCGGGCGCGCCGGCGATGCGTCTCGCGCTGCAGACGCGCGAGCAGCACATCAGGCGGGAGAAGGCGACCTCCAACATCTGCACCGCGCAGGTGCTGCTGGCGGTGATCGCCGGGTTCTACGCGGTGTGGCACGGGCCGGAGGGGCTGCGGCGCATCGCGCGGCGGGTCAATTTGCAGGCGCGGCTGCTGGCGGCGGCGGCGCGGCAGGGCGGGCATGCGCTGCGGCATGCGGCGTTCTTCGACACGCTCGCGCTCGAAGTGAAGGACGCCGACGGCCTGATGGCGGCGGCGGTTTCCGCCGGTTTCAACCTGCGGCGGATCGACGCGACCGGCGTGGGTATCGCACTGGATGAGACCGTGACGCGCGACGATCTGGTGCGCCTGGCCGCGCTGCTGGGCGGCGGGTTGGCCGCGGCGGAGCAAAACATTCCGCCGGCGCTGGCGCGCGCCACGCCGTTCCTGCAACACCCCGTCTTCCACCTGCATCGCGCCGAGCACGAGATGCTGCGCTACCTCAAGCGGCTGGAGGACAAGGACATCGCGCTGAACCACAGCATGATCCCGCTGGGGTCGTGCACGATGAAGCTGAACGCCGCGGCGGAGATGATCCCGATCACCCTGCCCGGCTTCGCCGACATGCATCCGTTCGCCCCGGCGGAGCAGACCGCGGGCTACACCACGCTGATCACGCGGCTGGCCGACTGGCTGAAGGCGGCCACCGGCTTCGCCGCGGTGTCGTTGCAGCCCAATGCCGGCTCGCAAGGGGAATATTCCGGGCTGCTGGCGATCCGCGCGTACCACGCGGCGCGCGGCGAGGCACAGCGCGATGTCTGCCTGATCCCGTCCAGCGCGCACGGCACCAATCCCGCCAGCGCGGCGATGGCCGGGCTGACCGTGGTGGTGGTCGGCTGCGACCACGACGGCAACGTCGACCTGGCGGACCTGGAGGCCAAGGCAACAAAGCACGCCGACCGGCTGGCGGCGCTGATGATCACCTACCCGTCGACGCACGGCGTGTTCGAGGCGGCGATCCGCGACATCTGCGCCCTGGTGCACGCGCATGGCGGGCAGGTCTACATGGACGGCGCCAACATGAACGCGCAGGTCGGGCTGACCAGCCCGGCGGCGATCGGCGCCGATGTGTGCCACCTCAATCTGCACAAGACGTTCTGCATTCCGCATGGCGGCGGCGGGCCCGGCGTCGGGCCGATCGGCGTGGCCGCGCACCTGGCGCCGCACCTGCCGAACCATCCGCTGCGCGCCGACGCGGGGCCAATCAGCGGCATCGGCCCGGTGGCCGCCGCGCCGTTCGGCAGCGCGCTGATCCTGCCGATCTCGTACGCCTATATCCGCATGATGGGCGCCGCCGGGCTGACGCGCGCCACCGAGGTGGCGATCCTCAACGCCAACTACATCGCCGCCCGGCTGCGCGGACACTATCCGGTGCTGTACAGCGGCCCGGGCGGCATGGTGGCGCACGAATGCATCATCGACTGCCGCGGCTTCCAGGCCGAGGCCGGCGTGCTGGTGGAGGACATCGCCAAGCGGCTGCAGGATTTCGGCTACCACGCGCCGACCATGTCCTGGCCGGTCGCCGGCACGCTGATGATCGAGCCGACCGAGAGCGAATCGAAGGCCGAGCTCGACCGGTTCTGCGAGGCGATGATCGCCATCCGCGCCGAGATCTCCGACGTCGCCGCCGGAAAACTGGACCGCGCCGACAACCCGCTGAAGCACGCGCCGCACACCGCGCGTGAGGTCATGGCCGATGCCTGGACGCACGCCTACACGCGCGCGCAGGCGGCGTTCCCGCTGCCCTGGGTGGCGGCTGTGGGAAAGTACTGGCCGCCGGTGAAGCGGGTGGACAACGTCTACGGCGACCGCAACCTCGCCTGCACCTGCGCGCCGCTCGAGGCGTACGCCGAGGCGGCGGAGTAGCCGTCCATCGGGTGAACGAAGGGAAGGCAGGGCCAAAGCCCCCTGGCGGGTTTCAGGCCTGCCCCGGCGGAGGCCGGGGGCGGAGCCCTGACCTTCCTTCGGTTCGTCTGATTTCGCTGGGGCAGCGGCGGTGCGCTCTGGTCAGGGCGCGCGTGCCCGGCTATCCGTCCGGCAACGAGGACAAAAGGGGCTGATCATGACCAAGACCGACATCGACCGGGTGCAGGCCTATCTGCGACGGCTGCTCGGCTCCGACCGCATCAACGTGGTGGCGCCGCCGCGGGCGGGCCTGTCGGTGGAGGTGGCGGTGAACGACGAGGTGATCGGCACGGTGCACCGCGACACCGACGACGGGGAGATTTCCTATTCGGTGCACCTGACGATCCTGGAGGAGGACCTGCCGCCGCCGCCCAAGCCGGCGGTGGCGCCGGTGCGCGGCGGGCGGCCGGCGCGGTAGAGCGGTTCAGTACACCTCTCCCGCCCTTCGCGGGAGGTCGGAGCGCGCAGCGCGACGGGTGAGGGTGGTGCCGCCGCACGACCCTCACCCGCGTCGCAAGGGCTCCGCGACCTCTCCCGCGAAGAGCGGGAGAGGTGTAGGTCCGGCGGGGCGCCATCGATGGAGGGACCGATGATCAAACCGGCCAGCACCTACCCGGACCTTGCGGACCCGCAGGCGCGGCCGCGCTACACCGGTATCGCGACCTTCTTTCGCACCCCTGCCGCCGACAGCCTGGACGCGGTCGATATCGGCCTGATCGGCGTGCCGTACGATGGCGGCGTGACCAATCGCTCCGGCGCGCGGCACGGCCCGCGCGCGGTGCGCGAGCAGTCCAGCCTGATGCGCCGGCTGAACGCGGCGACCGGCGTTGCCCCCTTCGCGGACGTGCGTGTGCGCGACCTTGGCGATTGCTGGATCGAGCGTCCATTCGCCCTCGAAGGCGCGCATGACGAGATCGCAGCGTTCTACCGCGGCATCGTCGCCGCCGGGGTGACCCCGCTCAGCATCGGCGGCGACCATTCGATCAGCCTGCCGATCCTGCGCGCGGTCGGCGCCGCGCGGCCCGTCGGCATGATCCACATCGATGCGCATTGCGACACCGGCGACGACTATCTCGGCTCGCGCTTCCACCACGGCGCGCCGTTCCGCCGCGCGGTGGAGGAGGGCGTGCTGGACCCGACGCGGGTGGTCCAGATCGGCATCCGCGGCACCACCAACGACCCCGACATGTGGGGCTTCTCGCGCAACAGCGGCATGCGCGTGCTGGGCATGGACGAGTTCCACGACCAGGGCTGGCGCTTCGCCGCGGCGGAGGCACGCCGCGTCGTGGGCGAGGGGCCGACCTATCTCTCGTTCGACATCGACGCCCTGGATCCGTCGCAGGCGCCCGGCACCGGCACGCCGGAGGCCGGCGGGATCACCGCGCTGGAGGCGCTGCGCCTGCTGCGCGAGCTGCGCGGCATCGACTTCGTCGGTGGCGACCTGGTGGAGGTGGCGCCGCCGTTCGACGTGGGCGGGCTGACCGCGTTCAACGGCGCCTCGATCCTGTTCGAGATTCTCTGCCTGGTCGTCGAGGCTGGCAGCGCCGGCGCGACGACGAGCTGCCGTAGCGCCCCTCCCGCGGGCAGGCCATCGGTGTGACGGACCGATGGCCGGGCCTCCATCCACCGGGTCAGGCTTGTCCTGGTGGATCTGGGGTAACACCCCCTGGCGTTGTCCTGCCTGCCCGAATCTCCGGACCGCCGCGATCAGCCGGCCGCCGGGCGGTTCGGGGGGTCGAGATACAGCCGGCTGCCCAGGTAGCGGCGCAGCCAGAATCGGCACAGCACGCCGATCGTCGCCGCCACCGGCACGGCGAGCATCACGCCCAGGAAGCCGAACGCCGCGCCGCCCGCGAACAGCGCGAAGATCACCCACACCGCGGGCAGCTCGACGCGGTCGCCGAGGAAGCGCGGATAGATGACGTAGCCTTCCAGGATCTGCCCGACGACCAGGACGCCGGCGATCACGATCACGCTGTGCCAGGTCGGGAACTGGGCGAGCGCCAGCCCGATCGCGGTGACGCCGCCGGTGATCGACCCGACATAGGGAATGAACGACAGCAGCCCCGCCGCCAGCCCGACGATCAGCCCCAGATCGAGCCCCGCCACCGTCAGCGCCATGATGTAGTAGGCCGCCAGCAGCAGGCAGCACAGCGCCTGGCCGCGCACCCAGGCGGAGAGGATGCGATCCACCTCGCGCACCTGCGCGCGGATCACGTCGGCATAGCGCCGCGGCAGCCAGCCATCGATCATCGTGACCAGCCGCGGCCAGTCGCGCAGCAGGTAGAACGCCACCACCGGCGTGACCACCATCAGGGTCAGCACGTTGAACAGCGCGAAGCCGCCGCCAATCAGCCGCGACAGCGCGCCGGCGATGAAGGACAGCATCGACCCGGCCTGGCTGCTGACCAGGTCGCGCAGCTTGTCGTTCACCACGTCGGAGCCGAAGCTCTGCTGCAGGCGGACGATTTCCTGATTGGCCCAGCCCTGCAACGCCGCCACGTACTGCGGCACCCGGCCGAACAGGATGCCCACCTGCGCGAGGATCAGCGGATACAGCAGCAGCGCGAACAGCAACACCGCGGCGGTCAGCGCCAGCAGCATCAGCAGCGCTGCGACGCCGCGCGGCAGGCCGAGCCGGGTCAGTTGCGTGGTCGGCGGGCCGAGCACGTAGGCGATACCAGCGGCGGCAACGAACGGCAGCAGCACCGAGGCGAACAGTTGCAGCGCCAGCCAGATCGCCACCAGCAGGGCGAGCACGGCACCGACGCGCTGCGCGCGCGTGGCCTGGGCAAGGATGATTGGGGCCTCGGCCGGCCGCGTTGGTGCGTCCCCGGCCGGGGGGCCGCGTGGGGTTCCCGTTGGGGTCCCGGTTGGCGTCCCGGTTGGTGGGGTCCCGGTTGCGGTCATCTGCCGCGCGCGGCCTTCCAGACATAGGCCGCGCCAGAGGCCAGCGTGGTCATTCCCACCACCCAGATCAGCGCCAGCTTGGCCAGGGGCGCCTGCAATCCGTAGCCGGCCAGCAGCAGCGTCACCGCCACCAGGACGATCTGCAGCGCCGTGTTCAGCTTGGAGACATACAGCGGGCGAATCGCCACCGGCAGCCCCAGCACGCTGAGCACGATCACCCCGCCGACGATGACCAGGTCGCGGAACACCACCAGGATCGCCAGCCAGTCCGGCAGCTCGTTCACCGCGGCCAGGGTGACATACATCGATACCAGCAGCGCCTTGTCGGCCACCGGGTCGAGCAGCGCGCCCACCGAGTTGCCCCCGCCATTGCGCCGCGCCAGCCAGCCGTCGAGCGCGTCGGACAGACCGGCGGCCAGGAAGACGAAGAACGCCTCGATCAGCCCGTGCTCCAGCACGAACCACACCGCCATCGGCACCATGCAGAGCCGGGCAAAGGTGATGACGTTCGGCAAGGTGAGCAGCGTGGTGGATCGCGCGCCACTCACACCGGTTCCGTCTGGCATCGATGCACGCCTTCCCTGCGGCTGCGTTCCTCTGGGCGTTCCTCTGGGCGTTCCCTTGGGCGTTGCCCGGGGCGCTCCCTTGGGGGTTCCCCTGGGCGTTCGCTTGGGGGTTCCCTTGGGCACTCCCCGCGGCGATCGTCGGTGGGTTCCCCTTGGGGCGTTCCGGGCGACGCGACGTTGCGCCCGCATTGCGCCTTAGCGTATCGAGGGCCGCCATGACCAGTGCCGAACACGCGCGCCAAGATACCGCAGGCGATCCCACAAGCGGTCACCCAAGTGATCCGCGACGGGACGCGCCCCGCGATCCCCCGGGGAACGCCCCAGGAGACGCGCCAAGGGACGTCAATGCCGGCCTCAGCTATGCCGACGCCGGGGTCGATATCGATGCCGCCGACGCGCTGGTCGAACAGATCAAGCCGCTGGCACGCGCGACCAATCGGGCCGGCGTGCTGGGCAGCCTGGGCGGCTTCGGCGCGCTGTTCGACCCCAGGGCGGCGGGGTTCGCCGATCCGATCCTGGTCGCCACCACCGATGGGGTCGGCACCAAGCTGATGGTGGCGATCGCCACCGGACTGCACGACACCGTCGGCATCGACCTGGTGGCGATGTGCGTCAACGACCTGGTGGTGCAGGGCGCCGAGCCGTTGCTGTTCCTCGACTATTTCGCCACCGGCAAGCTGGACGTGGCGCAGGCGCGGGAAGTGATCGCCGGCATCGCCTCGGGCTGCAAGGAGGCCGGCTGCGCCTTGGTCGGCGGCGAGACCGCCGAAATGCCGGGGGTGTACGCCAGCCAGGACTACGACCTTGCCGGCTTCGCGGTGGGCGCCGCCGAGCGCAACTCGCTGCTGCCGCGCGGCGTGGCGCCGGGCGACGTCGTGCTGGGGCTGGCCAGCAGCGGGGTGCATTCCAACGCCTTCTCGCTGGTCCGCCGCGTGGTGCAGCTTAGCGGGCTGGCCTGGGACGCGCCGGCGCCGTTCGCGCCGGAACGCTCGCTCGGCGAGGCGCTGCTCGAGCCGACGCGGATCTATGTGCAGCCCCTGCTGGCACTGCACCGCGCCGGGCTGATGAAGGCCGCGGCGCACATCACCGGCGGCGGCCTGCCCGGCAACCTGCCGCGCGTGCTGCCGGACGGCATGATCGCCGCGCTGACCCCCGTATGGGAGGTCCCGCCGGTCTTCTCCTGGCTGGCGCGCACCGGCGGCATCGCCCCGGGGGAAATGCTGCGGGTGTTCAACTGCGGCATCGGCATGGCCGTCGTGGTCGCCGAGGCCGATGTTGAGGCGGCGATGGCCCTGCTGCGCGCGCAGGAGGAAACGGTCACGCGGATCGGCCACATCGAGGCGGCGGCCGGCCCGGCTGCCGTGCGGATCACCCCGCCCGACGGCTGGCCGGGATGATACCGCTGGGCCGAAATGATGACTCTTGCATCATTTCGGCCGAGTGGTATCGCGCGCCGGGTTGCCCCGGTGACCAGCCCGCGGCAGCGCGCCGTACAGAGACGCATACCGACGGTCATCCGTCATGACCGTCGGTATGAAGCAGCGCGCGGCGGTGCTGATCAGCGGCCGCGGCTCCAACATGGCGGCGCTGGCGGCGGCGGCGCGCGATCCGGCCTATCCGGTCGAGTTCGTGCTGGTCCTGTCCAATCGCGCGCAGGCGCCTGGCCTCGGGCTGGCGGCCGCGTTGGGTGTGCCGACCGCCGTGGTGGAGCACCGCGCGTTCAAGGGGGATCGCGCCGCCCACGAGGCCGCGATCGATGCCGCGCTGCGCGCCGCGGATGTCCAGATCCTCTGCTTCGCCGGCTACATGCGGCTGCTGACGCCGTTCCTGGTCGAGCGCTGGGCCGGACGCATGCTGAACATCCACCCCAGCCTGCTGCCGGCGTTCCCGGGCCTCGACACGCATGCACGGGCGCTCGCCGCCGGGGCCAAGCTGCACGGCTGCACGGTGCACCTGGTCACCCAGACGATGGACGAGGGCCCGATCCTGGCACAGGCGGCGGTCCCCGTGCTGGCGGACGACACCGCCGAGACCCTGGCCGCGCGTGTCCTGGTGCAGGAGCACATCCTCTATCCGCTGGCGCTGCGGCTGTTCGCAACGCACCACCCGGGCACCCCACCGCCGGCCGACGCCGCGCTGCTCAACCCCCAGCCGCCCGAGGTGGCGCCGAACAACCCCTTGCCGCCGGATGGGGCACCGCACAGCCCCTTGCCGCCGGACGCGCCGCTGCCATAGAACCCAGCGAAACCATCTTCTTCCAGCCGAGGCGCCGCATGGCCGAACACAGCTCCGTCTTCACCGGACCCGAGACGCAGGAGGCCTTCCTCGCGGATCGCGAGAAGTTCCTGCACGGGTTCACCCGCTTCACCCTCGGCGTGGTCATCTTCCTGGTGCTGCTGCTGGTCGGGATGGCGGTGCTCCTGCTGTAGCGGACCACGCGCGGCGGGACCTGTCGCGCCTCGTGGTCGATGATCGCCGATCGGTTGGTTGATCGGGGCACGCGCTCGCGACGCTGGCCGTGCAGGCCGCCGCAGCGTCCGCAAGTCACGAAGATCCATCGCGGAGCACGCGGAGCAGCAACGGCGGCGCTGCACGCGAAGCTTCTGCCACGAGCGTCGCAGTCTGCCGCGTGACGCGCCGCCCGATCCGCGCGTCACCTTATTTAACACGCGGGACATACTGTTGCCTTGATGGCCGCCTATATTGTCAAAAAGTCAAGTGGAGTGTGACGCTATGCGCACGATCTTCTCCTCGACGCTTCGTATCGCGGCCCTGGCTGGCGCGTTGGCACTGGCTCTGGCGGCACCGTCTCCCGCCCACGCGGACTGGCATGGCGGGGGTGGTTGGCACGGCGGTGCCGGGTGGCACGGTGGCGGGGGCTGGCATCGCGGCGGCGGCTGGCGAGGTGGTTGTTGCTGGCGGGGCGGCGTTTTCATTGGGCCACCTGTGATCTACGCGCCACCGCCCGTCTATTACCCGCCGCCGCCGGTCTACTACCCGCCGCCGGTGTATTACGCCCCGCCTGGATACTAGCCGGCCGTATAGACCCCGAGGCCCAGGCGAACAGGCCAGAGGTGGCCGCCGATCGGGAAGCATGATCGGCGGTTCAATTGGGCGTGTACCACACGCCCCGACCAGCGCCGTGGCGCGTCAGATGTCGTCGGTCGGTGAGCGCCCTGACATGATCCTTGATCGTGTTGCGGCTCGCGCCCGTGGCCTTGACCGCCTCGGCGATCGTCACCCGACCGCGCCCGCGCGCCAGTTCCAGGATGCTGACGGACAGCTCCGGTAGATCGCCAAGCAGGATGCTTTCGCGCTCGATCTTCCGTTCAAGGGTCCGCTTCTGTTGCTGCAGCGCCCGCAGGAAGAACGCCAGCCATGGCGCCCAGTCGGGCTGGGTGGTCCGTAGGGTGCGCCGCAGGGCCAGGTAGTAGCCCTCCTTGTTCCGCTCGATGATGCTCTCGAGCGAGCCGTAGGGCACATAGGCATAGTCGGCCCGCAGCAGGAGCAAGGTCGTCAGGACGCGCGAGAGCCGGCCATTGCCGTCCTGGAAGGGATGGATCTCCAGGAACACCACGACAAAGACCGCAATGACCAGCAGGGGGTGGAGCGCGTTGTCGTGGTCGCGCGCCCGCACCCAGGACACCAGCTCGGCCATGCGCCGCGGTGTATCGAACGGTGTCGCGGTGGCGAACACGACGCCCAGGCTGTTGCCGTTCTCGTCGAAGGCCTCCACCTGGTTGGGCAGCGTCTTGTACTCGCCGCGATGCCTTGCATCCTTCGCGGCGTGGGCCAGCAGATCGCAATGAAGCTGCTTGATGTGGTCTCGGTGAGGGTGATTGCCTCCCAATGGGCGAACACCGTCTCCATGGCCTCGGCGTAGCCGGCCACCTCCTGCTCATCGCGATTGGCGAAAGATCGAAGCTGGGGATTTGACAGGAGCCGTTCGATCTCACGATCGCTGAGCCTGGCGCCTTCGATCCTGGTTGACGACCCGATGCTCTCGATGGTGGCGACATGGCGCAGTCGCGACAACTGGTCCGGCGCCATCCGGCCGATGGCGCGCCAGGCGCCCTTGAACTCGTCGATCTCGGCAATCAGAGAAAGCAGCTCGGGCGTGATGTGAATCGTGCCGACGTCGAACGGGAGCGGCATTTCGCCGTCTGTTTCTATCCTATTAGCTTATATCGCTTGCCTCCATTTGTCCATCCAATTCCATCCGAATTGCGCGGGACGCAGCAACCTGCCTCATGGCACTTGCCGGCTCACGTATGGGCGCCCATATCCTGGTTCCCATCTGGATGGGCACCATGAAAACGACGATCGAGATTGCCGACCCACTGCTGCGCGAGGCCCGCAAGCTGGCGGCGCGCGAGGGCCTCACCCTGCGTGCCATGGTGGAGCGTGG
>Ga0209415_10013364_pt1 | contig 13548 bp, 8 predicted proteins | sample PeaSoiSIISIP2007_FD_187696 | JGI IMG/M metagenome (GOLD analysis project Ga0209415, IMG submission 187696) | Peat soil microbial communities from Weissenstadt, Germany - SII-SIP-2007 (SPAdes) (version 2) | ecosystem: Environmental > Terrestrial > Soil > Wetlands > Peat | place: Germany... | reverse complement strand
ATGGCTGTGGTTCGCACCTTCAGCTTCCCAGTTCTCGACCGAATGGACAACAACCTATTGAAACTTCACATTTAGCCTCCGAGGTACGTTCCCCGGCGGCGAAAGAGCCGAAGGAACTATTCCCGGCGCCACAGCGTATCATTCTTCAGTTGGCGGAGCCTTGGCTTTACCGCTCAGGAGGCAATCATGCGCAGTCTCATCAAAGTCGTCGTCGTCGCCGTTTCTGGAATCCTGTTACTCACCCTCACAGCTGGCATTGCGAACTCGGCGCCTTCTCCAGCCAACGATCGCGACTCCATCGTGATCGTGTTCAAAGACGGTCACCGCCAAAGCTTTGCCATGGGCGAGGTCGCGCGCATCGATTTCAAAGCCCCCTCTGTGATCGTCTATAAAGACGGCCACCGGGAAAAGATTTCCGCCGACATCGACCGCATCGAATTCGGATCATCGGAAATCGCCATGCTCCCCGGCCGCGCTCACTTCCTCGGCAAGTGGGAAGTCGGGGAAGGCGGCAACGGTGGCACCTTCTACATTTATCTCGACGCCGACGGAAACGCGAAGAAGACGATTGGCGCGGAACATGGAACATGGACTCTGGTCGACGGCGAGGCGCGCATCACCTGGGACGACGGCTGGCATGACGCGATCCGCAAGGTCGGAGCCAAGCACGAGAAGCTTGCCTACGAGCCCGGCAAGACCTTCGACGACTCACCTTCCAACGTAACCGCCGCCAGAAACACCGAGGCGAAGCCGATCTAACACCAAGACACGGCGAAGCCAATTCGGCCGACTGCGGTTTTGGGTGGCGCAGCGCTTTCAGCGCTGCGATATCCCCTTTTCGCTTAGATGAGGCTTTAGCCGCTGAGGGAGTTCCGCACGAGACCGTGCAACTCACTCCCGGTACATTTAAGATTCTCCCGGATGGCTGAGTCGCTGACCTCAACGCACACTGCCCCGATCCGCCCTCTGGATCGCGCCTTCTTCAACCGCGATCCGCGCCGCGTAGCGTGCGAACTACTGGGCAAAATTCTCATCCGTGGGCGCGGAAAGAACCGACTCACCGCCCGCATCGTGGAAGTTGAAGCCTACCTCGGAGAAAACGATCCCGCAGCCCACTCCGCCGCCGGCAACACCGCCCGCACCTCCGTGCTCTTCGGCCCACCCGGCCACGCCTACGTGTACTTCATCTACGGCAATCACTACTGCCTCAACGTTTCCTGTGAACCCGAAGGCCGCGCCGGCGGCGTTCTGTTCCGCGCCCTCGAACCGCTCTCCGGCATCGAAACCATGGCGCACGCCCGCAGCCTCGAAATCCACGGCCCGAAAGATCTCGCGAAACTCACCAGCGGCCCCGGACGCCTGTGCGAAGCCTTCGCCATCACCCGCGCCCGCGACAACGGATGCGATCTCACCTCCGCCGCCAGCAGCCTCTGGATCGGGAAAACGATCGGGGAAAAGATGGGGGAAGAGATCGGCGATGAAGGCACTCGCGCCCTGTCTATCCGCACCAGCCCCCGCATCGGCATCACCAAAGCCGTCGACAAACCCTGGCGCTATTACCTGGACGGAAATCCCTTCGTCTCCGGTCGAGTCCACCGCAAATAGAAAGAGTGGAAGGCTCGTAGCGAGAAGGTTTGAAAGGGTTGTGTGGGACCGGGTCTCAGACCCGGTCATGCGGCCTGCAAGGCCGCTGGCTCTCTCCCGGCAGTGCCTGACCGTTGAACCTCCACCCCTCGCACAACTTCACCCGCAGGTGTAGACTGGCCTCCGGGCCGAGCCGCGAAAAGCCTTGACGGAAGTGGCTTTTCTCTCGCCGTCACACGGACGATTCGCCGCAACCTCGCTGTCGCACGAATCATCTCACCCATAGGAGTCAACTTGTCCCGCGTCGCGCGATTCCCGATTCTTGCCGCAATGCTCGCAACGCTCGCGGCGGCATCGCCCCGGGCCACTGCCGCTGCCGCCGACGGAACGGCATCCGCCCCGCACCCGGGCCCAGCCTCTTATATCCTCGTCGGCTTTGCCGGCGGCTTCGTGCGCCATGACAATCCGCATCACGGCCCGGTGCAACTCGCGCAGAGAATTCAGCAGTCCCTTCCCAGAGGCGACTCGATCCACGCGTCGATCCAGGTCTTCGAAAACCGCCAACGGAAGGCCGCCTACAACGCCATCCTGACTCTGCTCGACACCAATCATGATGGCGTCCTCAGCCCCCAGGAGAAAGCGCAGGCTCGCATCATTTTGTTCGGCCACAGCTGGGGAGCGTCCGCCGTCGTGATGCTGGCTCGTGAACTCGATCGTGCCGGAATCCCGGTGCTGCTCACCGTGCAGGTCGACAGCATCGCCAAGCCTTGGGAAAGTGACAAGGTGATTCCAGAAAACGTCGCCGAGGCGGTCAATTTTTACCAGCCGCATGGACTCATCCACGGCCGCTCGCAGATCACGGCTGCCGACGATTCCAAAACGCAAATCCTCGGCAACTACCGTTTCGACTACCAGAAAACGCCCGTGCCCTGCCAGGGAGCATCGTGGTTTCAGCACGTATTTACCCCCAGCCACATGCAGAGCCAGTGCGATCCCCGCCTGTGGACGCAGGTCGAAACCCTGGTCCGCGAAACCATGGTCCCCGAAGTCACGGTCCGCCAGAGCATCGCAACGTCCCCCGCGCCCGCCACCGTAGCGGCCGTTCCATAACCGCGAGTTAGAGCTCGAACAGCGGTCAACGAGTTCTGCCCGCCAGGCGTTCTGCTGCAAGCGCCCCGCATCAGCCAACTTTTCGATGACGGCGACCGTTTGCCAGTGCGATACTGCTCACCAGCAATTTAGTCTTGCATTATCGCCGAGGCATAAGCCAAGCACGGCCAGTGTCCGGCAGGAGCGTGTGTCTTGAAAATATCCATTCTGAGAATGTCTTTCATAAAAGCGGCGGCGCGCCCGGCGGCGATGCTGATCACGTTTGCGGCTGTAATGACGGGGATCAACGCCATCCCGGCGCGCTCCCAGCAGTCGAGCCCGTCGCCGTCCAGCGCAGAGCAGCCCGATAACTACACCTGGCTGGAAGACATACATGGCGAGCGCCAACTGGCCTGGGTGAACGCAGAGAATGCGCGCACCGCGGCGGTGCTCGAAAAAGACACTCACTTCGCACCTCTGCAGGCGGAGGCGCTGAAAGTGCTGGAGTCTCCCGAACGGCTGCCCGATCCGGAGTTTCGCAATGGCGCCGTGTACAACACGTGGCGCGATGCCGAACATGTGCGGGGAATCATACGGCGCACCACGCTCAAGGATTATCTGACCGCGGAGCCGAAGTGGGAGACGCTGCTCGACTACGACGCGCTCTCCAAAACCGACAAGCAAAGCTGGGTGGGGAAAGGGTTGGATTGCCTGCACCCTGACGATGAGCTTTGCCTGGTGGCACTGTCGGAGGGGGGCGAGGATGCCGTAACTCTGCGCGAGATGGACCTGAAAACCGGCAAGTTCGTGGACGGCGGTTTTTCGCTGCCCCGCGGCAAGCAGACCACGGCATGGGTCGATAAAGACACGCTGCTGATTGGCCGCGACTGGGGCCCGGGCACCATGAGCGAGGCCGGCTACCCGATCACCGTGCGGCAATGGAAGCGCGGCCAACCGCTGGAGAGCTCCGTCGAAGTCTACCGCGGAGATGTCAAGGACAACGGCTATGGCGATTATGCGCAGGTGTTCATTGACGGTCAGGGCCATGTCGCCAAGATCGTGGCCCGCAATCTGAGCACCTTCGCGCAGGAAAAATACCTGCTGTCGCCCAGCGGTCCAAAGAAGCTGGCGCTGCCGCTCAAGGCCAGTGTAGAGGGGATGCTCGATGGCCAGTTACTGGTCACGTTGGATGAAGACTGGACCCCCGAGGGACAAACCAACAAAATCGCCCAGGGATCGGTGGTTGCGCTGGACCTGGCCGCGGTCGAAAAGGATCCGCTGCGGCTCAAGCCAGTCGTGGTATTTGCCCCGACCGCACAGGAGTTTGAACAGTGGTTTGATACCACGAAGAACCACATGATCCTGGCTACGCTCGAACACGTGCAGCAACGCGCCTACGTCTACACCCTGGGAAGCGACGGCAATTGGACGCGGAAACGCCTTCCAGTGCCCGACAATCTAACCATCAATTCAGGGACGGCGAGCCGCACCGACGATCGCTTCTTCTTGGCCCTCGAGGGGTTCTTGACTCCACCCTCGCTGTGGCTGGGCGATGCCGCCGACGGCTCATTCACTCTGGCCAAGTCGCAGAAGCCGCAATTTGACGCCAGCAGCGATGCCGTCGAGCAGTTGCAGGCTACCTCCAAGGACGGTACGAAGATTCCCTACTTCGTGGTGCATCGCAAAGACATGCCCTATGACGGGTCGAATCCGACTCTGCTGACCGCCTATGGCGGATTCCAGATCGCCAATACGCCCTACTACTCCCCGGTGACCGGCAAACTCTGGCTGGAGCACGGCGGGGTTTATGTGCTGGCCAATATCCGCGGCGGCGGCGAGTTCGGTCCCGCGTGGCATGAGGCGGGGCTCAAGACGCACCGCCAGCGCATTTACGACGATTTCTACGCCGTGGCCCAGGATCTGGTCTCCCACAAGATCACCTCCTCGCGCCGGCTGGGCATTATCGGCGGATCCAATGGCGGCCTGCTCATGGGCGTCGAGTTCACTCAGCATCCGGAGATGTGGAGTGCAGTGGTCATCCGGGTGCCGCTGCTCGACATGCTCGGGTTTGAGCATCTGTCGGCCGGCGCGTCGTGGGTCGGCGAGTATGGTTCGGCCTCAGTGCCCGAGGAGCGCGCGTTTCTGGCGTCCATTTCGCCCTATAACCAGCTCAAGCCGGATGTACATTATCCCGAGCCGCTCATCTTTACCACCACCAAGGACGATCGCGTCGGCCCGGTTCATGCCCGCAAGTTTGCCGCGCGCATGGAGGAGTTCCACAAACCCTTCTTCTATGACGAAATCACCGAGGGCGGACACGGCGCAGGCGCGGATAAAAAGCAGGAGGCCCGAACCGACGCCGAGTATTTCACCTATCTCATGATGAAGCTGATGAAGTAGCAGCCCGCATCAAGGAGAGTCCCGCGTGACCATTCAGCCGATTCGGATCAATGCTGGAACCCCGTTGACTTAGACAGCTGCACAGCGTAGCCTCGGGTCGTGTTGATGGGGGAGTGTCGCGTTGAAATCCCTTTCGATCCCTGCTGCCGTACTCGTGTTGTGTAGCGTCTCGTTCGGACAGAACCCAACCTCGCAAGTCAGCAAGCCGGCAAGGCCCTCCCGTGAAACCTCGCGCAACGCTCCGGAGGATTTGGAAAAAGAGCAGAAGCTCCGCACGCTCATGCTGCAGAAAATGCGACGCGAGCATTCGGACGCGAGTGGCCGTGTTCGACCCGATCTTCGCGATGAAGGTCTCGCACATATGAAGCGCATGAAGGTCGTCAGTGAAGTCGGCCCCGTTCCCAAAGAATCTCCTGAGAAGAAATAGCTGCGGTCGGTCTTTCCCGTTTTGCTTCCCCAGGCACTCACTTTTTTGGAGGGTATGCACATGAAGCCCGGTCACTCACTCATACTGGCCGCATTCTTAGCCCTCGCTCTCGTCAGCCAATCGCAAGACTGGAAACAGATTGGCCCCGATCCAATTCAAGACAGCGCTCTGTTGCCAGCCACACCGAACGCAACCGTATCAGGACTTGTCAGTGACATCGCGATTGATCCCCGCGACACCAATGACTCGGTGATCTATATCGCCACAGCTGCCGGAGGTGTTTGGAAGACAACCAACGGAGGCTCCAGTTGGAGTTCTAAGACGGACTTCCTCCATTCGCTCACTTTGGGAGCGGTGGCGCTCGATCCTGAGCATCCTGACATCGTCTATGCCGGCGTGGGAGGCCCATACTGCTGCACCGACAACGGCGGAATACAACGATCCCGGAACCAGGGAACGGACTGGACGGAACTCAACCCGAACGGAGTATTCACGTTCATACAAGACGGGGTACCGACCGCAGTTCAGATCAACCGAATCGTATTGCCCGCCCACGGTGTACTGCTGGTCGCCACCGATCATGGACTCTTTAAGTCCGTCGACAGCGGTGACCATTTCGGAAACAATGCTCCCGTCGGCAACAACACTCACGGCTTTGACAATTCGCAACCGATCCCGATTACCACTCCGCAGGGGATCCTCTCCTCCAACGTCATTTCGGATCTGAAACTCGATACGGCTACGCCTACGACGGTCTATGCGGCGTTGCAGGGCCAGGGAATCTTCAAGTCCACGGATTCAGGCACCACGTTCCCCGCATCCGGCGAGATGCTCACCTCCGCCAATCTCCTTCCTGGCGTCACCGGTTTTTCCTTCGTCACGTTCGCCCAGTCCACTCACCCTGATAACCAGACCTTCTATGTAACCGTTGCGGTGAACACAGGGCAGCCATTAGGTCCACCTTTTTGCTCGGCTTTGCCGCACTCCTACGTGCCGGCGCTGGCCATGTTTCGGTCGGTCAACGGCGGCGTCACCTGGCCAAAACGAATTAAGTTGGGCGCAGATGTTACAGCCTCGCTACAGGGTGCTGGAGGGTACGATCAGACCATCGGAGTTGATCCGCAGGACGCAAAAAGAGTCTATATCGGTCTTCGCGGCCTCTTTGAATCTTCCGACGGAGGGGACTCGGGCTTTTACGATTCGTCGAACGGGTGCCACAACCCCAGTAATGGGAACAACAGAATTGACATTAACAAGGCGCATGCCGACCAGCATGCCATCTATTTCAGTCCTAATAATCACGCCGGCCAGACTACTCGCGTATTTACAGGAAATGATGGTGGTTTCGCATCGACGGCAGCGCAAGGATCCTCCCCCGGGCATACCTGGCAGCTACTCAACCACGGATTGGCGACAGCTCTGCTTTACGACATGGACATGGGCCGCGGCAGCGCCGCAAACAACGCCTACACTTACAGCGCAGCCCAGGACAACAGCATCAGTGTCAAGACGCCCGGCCAAGCCGGAACCAATGACTGGGAACAGACGGGCTGTTGTGGCGATGCCTTCGGCGTCGCCGTGGACCCGACCAACCCCCTGCGCGCGATGGGGCTTGATGGCAGCAGTTTCACTTTCACGACCGACGCCCTGGATTGGGCGTTTCCCAATGTTATTCCCGGTGGCGTCAGCAGGGTTCGATTCGACCCCAACGGAGGGAATGCGTACGCCCTTGCGTCGCCTCCCACATGGGCCTCGAAGCAGCACTATGTCAAAAACGCCCTCATCGTCCCTCCATCCCCGCAGTCCAATAACAATAAAAACTACTACCGGCAAACGGCCCCCGCCTGCGTCTCAGGGTCCTCGGCGCCCACCTTCAACACCAGCCAGGGGAGTTCCACGCCGGATCACACCTGCGCGTGGAAAAATAAGGGAGGTGCCGGTAGTCCTCTGCTCTACCAGAGTAAGAACAAGGGAACCTCATTTTCCCTCATGCACACTTTTCCGCAAAACGCGTCCACAATGAGCCAGGTGAAGGGGGATCCAAACACCATCTGGGTTGGTCTCGACGACGGCACGGTCCAAGTAACGCACGACGCACAGAACGCCGCGGCCTCCGCATGGACCGCTCGAACCGTCAACGGTGCGCCCACTAACGAGGCCGTTTCCGGGATCGCGATTGATCCGGTACATACAAAAACTGTGGTTGTTGTCTATCCTGGCTTCTCCGAATGCCTCGATTCTGTCTCAGGCTCCAACGTGCCTTGTGGTTCCGCATCCGCTCTTCCTCCAAAGCATGTGTTTCTAACCACTGACGACGGAATGACCTGGAAGAACCACGGCGGTACCGCGGGCGGCGGCGACTCAAATTTGCCCGATCTCCCTTTAAATGCGGTCGTCATCGTTCCTTTCACGTCACCCCATGCCATCGTCGTCGGCAGCGACGCGGGTGTGCTGCAATCGGCCGATCTTGGCAAAACTTGGCAGGTCCTGGGCACGGGCTTTCCCAACGTAAGTGTCCGTGCTTTGGCTTTCGATCCTGACGTCCAGCCCCTGCGCCTGCGCGCTGCCACATTTGGCCGGAGCGTCTTCGAGTTGGGAGGGTCCTGCCCCCTCTGCCCGCCCTTGCCCCAATGCACCAGCAGGATCGACTGCGACGGGAATATCGAATCACTGTCCTGTCTTGGGCCGAATGTGTTTGTTCTTTGGAACGGCAACTGCCATTACCGTGGCGTCACCTATGAGGAGCCGCTGGAATGCGCCGCTAACTCCCACGGCACTTCATCGCTCACTCTAGACGGCTCCAGCACCCCGCCCCTCACCGACCCGGTTGATTTCCGGGATAGATGGGAACCGCTCCTCAGCGTGCAGGTTTGCACGCAGAGCGGCGTCTTCAGCAGATGCATGACCTATCCCGACCCGCCGACCGTACCCACATGCATCATTTACCCTACTAACGGTCCGCCCCCCCTATGTCCGCAGAACGAGGCATTTTGCGACAGGATCAATCCTCCAAGATGCGTCACCTCAGGGGAATGCCCCACCGTCACACCAAACCATCCTCCGCCACACTGACTCTTGGGAGGCGTCAAGTGGGTAGGCCTTTCCTCCGCGTGGCGCAATCCTTCACTTGCCCGCGGCCGCGGCCTGGCACGAGATCGCGCCTGCGCGCAGGTCGTACTGGCAGCGCCAGCGGAACCCGTTGGCGTCGTGCTTCCCATATCCCCACACCCTCAGCGCGAGCGTCTCCCCTTCGATTTGCGACGCCTCCACGAACACGTGATCGTTCTCCCGCATTTGAGGGCGAAGTTCCACCGGCAGCAACTGGGTCAGCAACGACTGGTCGATCACCAGCGTTTCGCGCGAGCCCTCGGCGGCAAACACCAGCACCCGGGAAGTGTGTTTGCTCAAGTATTCCGTCATGATCAGCAGATCGTTCTTCGTCCATGCCAACGCTGCGATGCCGACGTAGTCACACAGTTTGCGGGTGCGCCCGGTCGCTGTGTCTTCGAGAAATAAGGAGTGAAACGTGCCCACATACTCTGAAACCCCACCCACCCGGTCGCTGTTGCGCACCACCCAACGTCCGCTCGGCGAGGCCAACTGTCCGGCCTGCGGAAACATGACGTAAGGCACGGCCTGGGCCAACAGTCCGAAAGCAATCACCGCAGCCGCGCACAACCCGGTTCGATGGACGCGCATGATCTCATTGCATCACACGCTGGATATTCCGCCGTGCCGCCGCTCACACCGCGCGATTACGAAAGTGTGCGATACCGCGTTACTTTGGCGGCCGATAATTCCTTCTATCGAACCACGAAAGCCTCTGTCCGATTTCGCGCCGGCAGTATAATCTCAGGTTAGCGATTGCGACGGCATGCTCGCTATTTCGGACGGTGCGGCTAAAATCCCGGTGCAAACTGCGGAATCGCCCTTCCGCACCCTGCTGGCCAAATTCCTGTTTGCGATTGTGGCGGGTCATTTCCTATGGCTGGCTTTCACCTCGCCCGGCCGGTGGCCTGACGCGATTTCTTCCGGCTTTCAGATGCTCGCCGCCATGGCCGCCGCCTTCACTTGCTGGCAGGCCAGCCGCCGATCCCGTTATTTCGCCACAATCTTCTGGCGCCTGTCGGCCGCCACCTTTGTCCTGTGGTTCTTCGGCGTCCTCCTCAACACCTACCAGAACTTGACCACCTCCACTCCCAACGAGAATCAGATCGCCGCTTACCTCATCATCTTCCTCTCCACCGCGCCCATGTTCATCGCCTCGGTTCTGAGCGGCACCACTGACGATGAATCCAAAGTCCACTGGGACCTCGTACTCGACGCCACCCAGATCCTCGTCCTGGTTCTCGCCGTCCACCTCATGCTGGTCGAGATCCCCTCCATGACGCTGGGCGACCGTCCCACTGTCCTGGCGGCGCTGCGGCTGCAAAACCTCTGGCGCGTTGCCCTCGCCATCGGCCTGGCCGCCCGAGCTACCTTCGACCCCTCCCCGGTCACTCGCCGCCTCATCAGGCCCGTGGCCATCGCCATGGCACTGTTTGCGGTCGGCAGCTGGATTGGCAACGACTTTCAGGCCTTCACCACCTGGAGCGGCGCCCGTTGGTTTGATGTTGTGTGGACCATTCCTTTCGCCATGGTCGCCTTCTCCGCGGGAACTTGGCGGCAAATCTCTCCCAGCCCTCCCTGGGACCGCAAGCCCGCCCGAGTCGAGAACATTCTGCTCTTTTATTTTCCCTCCATCGGCCTGCCCATCCTGCTGCTGTCCATGCACGACAGCATTCAGTTTGGGCAGATCGTCGTCGGCCTCGGCGCCATGATGTGTTCCATCGTCTGTTTCTGCCTGCGTCTGCTCATCACCCAGACCCAGCAGCGCCGCACCACCGACGCCCTGCTCGCCTCCGAATCCCGCTACCGCAGTCTGTTCGAGCGCAATATGGCCGCCATCTACTCCAGCACCGTCGACGGCCAGATTCTCGACTGTAATCCCGCCTTCTGTGAAATGTTCGGCTACACCCGCGAAGAACTTCTTGGTATGCCCGCCACCTCCCTCTACGCTGGCGGCGCCCGCGAACGGGAAGCCATCCTCTCCGATCTTCTCCAGCACGGCTCCAAGCGCGGCGTTGAGCTTTCCTTCCTGCGCAAGGATGGCCAGCAGATTTGGACCATCGAGAACGTCTCCCTCACCACCGACCCCAGCGGCCGCCGCGTCCTCGAAGGCGCTATGCTCGACGTCACCCAGCGCCGCTCCCTCGAAATCCAACTGCAGCAGGCCCAGAAAATGGAGTCCATTGGTCAGCTGGCCGGCGGCGTCGCCCACGACTTCAATAACCTGCTCACCGTCATGCGCGGTTACAGCGACCTCCAGCTCGAAGCCACTCCTCCGTCCAATCCGGTCCACAATTACGCCCAGCAGATCATGTCTGCCGTCGATCGCGCCGCCGGCCTCACCCGCCAGTTGCTCGCCTTCAGCCGGCAGCAGGTCATGCAGGCTCGCGTCGTCAATCTCAACTCGCTTCTCCACGATTTTGAAAAGCTCCTCCGCCGCCTCATCGGTGAGGACATTGAAGTGCGCACCATTTTTGACCCCGACCTCGGCCACGTCCGGGTCGATGCCGGCCAGATGGAACAGGTCATCATGAATCTGGTCACTAACGCCCGCGACGCCATGCCCGAGGGCGGCACGCTCACTCTTGAAACTTCCAACGTCACCCTCGATGGCCTTTTTCTCGAACGTCATCCCTATGTTCTCCCCGGACCCTACGTCCGTCTTGCCGTCAGCGATACGGGTACCGGCATCGACGAAGCCACACGGCCCCGCATCTTCGAACCTTTTTTCACCACCAAGGGTTCGGGCAAGGGCACGGGCCTCGGCCTCGCCACCGCTTATGGCATCGTCAAACAGAGTCAGGGATACATCGAGGTCTACAGCGAACTGGGCGTGGGTTCGACGTTCGAGGTGTACCTGCCACGTCTCGGCGCGGACGCTCAGCCGCTGCCGCCTGAAAAACAAATCCCGGCCCAGCGCGGCACCGAAACCATCATGCTCGTCGAGGATGATGAGCAACTCCGCACTCTCGCCAAAACCATCCTCGAGTCCTACGGCTACTCCGTCCTCGCCGTCGCCGATCCCACTCAGGCTGAAACTGCCTGCGATCAGCACTCCGGCGTCATCCAGTTGCTGCTCACCGACATGATCATGCCCAAAATGAATGGCCGCGAAGTGGCTCGCCGCGTCGCCTCCCGCATCCCGGCGATCCGCGTCCTTTACATGTCAGGATTCACCACCCACACCATCGTCCACCAGGGCGTCCTCGAATCCGGCATCTTCTTCCTCCAGAAGCCCTTCACCGCCATCGCTCTCGCCACCAAAGTCCGCGAAGTCCTCGACCACTCCGCCACCACCTTGTCTTAGCTCGCTGCGCTTGTTCCCGGGGGAGTCATCCTGACCGGAGCCCGTTTCTCAGGGGGATGGAAGAGCCTGGGTGGTGGGTCCGTTTGAGCAAGGTTCAGTTTGAGGAAGGTTAATTCTGTCATTCCGAACCGGGCTGAAAGCGCGGTGAGGAACCTGTTGTTCGCCGGGGCAACTTTCCCGCTGGAACAGGGTTCCAAACAGAGGTACGATAAATACAGGCGATCTGCCCGCCCTGGGCAGACTGGCCGCTGCTCCGTAGAAAGTTCGGTGGAGGGTACAGATATGCGGAAATCCACCTTGCTGAAGGCTCTTCTCGCGGTTATCTCTTCTCTTACTCTAGTCTGCGCCATTCCTGCGCTTGCCCAACATGGAGGCGGTCACGGTGGCGGCGGCGGTGGTGGTGGTGGCAGCTTCCACGGCGGCAGCTCTGGCGGCTCCCACGGTGGGTCGTCCTATGGCGGTGGGCACAGTTACGGTGGCGGACACAGCTACGGTGGCGGCCAGTATGGCAGGTCGTTCGGCAGGTCCGGCGGCTCCTTTGGGAGATCCGGCGGCTATTCATCCTCGGCACGCGGTTTCTCCTCTGGAAGAAGCTGGGCGTTTGAGGGCCGAGGCAGCAGCGGCAGCATGGCCGCATCTCGCAGAACCGGCGTTGCCGACGGCCAATGGCACTCCTTCGGCGGCGCCCACGCCGCAGCCGGATCAGCCTTCGGCGCACGCTCTGCAGCCTTCGCCCCGGTTGGCCGCTCCGCCTTCGCAGGCTCGGCCTGGCGTGGCGGCTACGGCTGGCGCGGTGGCTACGGTTGGGGTGGTTGGGGATGGGGCGGATGCTGGGGATGCGGATTTGGCTTCGGCTGGGGCTTCTGGGATCCTTTTTGGTATTGGCCCCCATACGGCTACTACAACCCGTGGTGGGGCTACGACTATTCCGCTCCCTACCTCGATGGCTACTAGCCCCCGAGGATATACGAGAAGTCACGCGGCTCACTTCGGCGTAGTTCGACCGCCGAACAGAACATTGTCGATCAGCCGCGTGCTTCCCACGACGGCGGCGATCGCGACCAGTGCCCCGCCAGCAACAGTTTCCACCGAATCCAGCGTATCCGGATCAACGATCTCGAAGTAGTCGAGACGCACCGCGTCTTCTCGCGCAAATTCCTCAAGCCCCGCCGCCCGCAGCCTGACCGCGTCCCGCTCGCCCGCATCCGCCAACTCCTGCACGCGCAGCAGCGAACGATGCAGCACCAGCGCCCGCTTCCGTTGCTCCGCATCCAGATAAGCATTCCGCGAACTCATGGCCAGCCCATCCGCCTCGCGCACAATCGGGCACACCACAATCTCCACCGCTAGATTCAGATCGCGCACCATGCGCCGGATGATCGCCACCTGCGCCGCATCCTTCTGCCCAAAGAACGCCGCATCCGGTTCCACGATATGAAACAGCTTCGCCACCACGGTCGTCACCCCGCGAAAATGTCCCGGCCGCGACCGCCCATCCAGCTTCCCGCTCAGCCCCTCCACCGTCACCCACGTCACCAGGTTTTGATCTAGTGTGGGGCGGACACTCTTGTCCGCCAGGTTTTGATCTTGTGTGGGGCGGACACTCTTGTCCGCCAGGTTTTGGTCTTGTGTG
>Ga0209415_10013363_pt1 | contig 13548 bp, 9 predicted proteins | sample PeaSoiSIISIP2007_FD_187696 | JGI IMG/M metagenome (GOLD analysis project Ga0209415, IMG submission 187696) | Peat soil microbial communities from Weissenstadt, Germany - SII-SIP-2007 (SPAdes) (version 2) | ecosystem: Environmental > Terrestrial > Soil > Wetlands > Peat | place: Germany... | reverse complement strand
ATTGAACTGTTTTCCATCGGCGGCTTTGACGGTGGCTTCGGTGCGTTTGTGCACGGGGTCGAACGGCTGAAAATGGAGCACCTGATAACTCTTTAAGGCTTGGTCGTCCTTCACGCCGGTGATCACGGCCAGGTCGATGGTGTCCTTGTCCTCCGCGCGAGATGCCAGTGCGGCACAAAGGATCACCTGTTCGGCAGGGACACCGTTGACGCTGAACGGATCGCCCAGCGTCAGTTTGTTCTGGGTCAGGGTGCCGGTCTTATCCGAACATAGCACGTCCACGCCGGCCAATTCCTCGATGGCCACCAACCGGCTCACAATCGCCTCTTTCTTAGCGAGCAGTCGCGCACCGACCGCCATCGTTACCGACAACACCGTCGGCATCGCCACGGGAATCGCGGCCACGGTGAGCACCAAGGCGAACTGCAACGTGGTGAGGATCCGGTCGCCCCGGAAGATTGCGACGGTGATAATCACCGCCACCAAAGCCACGGCGAGGATGATGAGGTAATTGCCAATCTTCAGCACCGCGCGCTGGAAATGACTGACGGTGTGCGCCTCCTGCACCAGTTGCGCCGTTTTGCCGAAGTAGGTGTTGGCGCCCGTGGCGTATACCAGTGCGTCGATTTCACCTTGACGAATGATGGAACCGGAAAACACCGCATCGCCGGATTTGCGCTCGGCAGGCAATGACTCGCCGGTCAGGGCGGACTGATCCACCTCCACCGGGTCGCCGGCCAGCAAGCGCGCATCCGCCGGCACAATATCGCCCAGGCACACGCGGATGACGTCGCCCGGCACCAGTTCGCGCGCCGCTGGGGTGATCCACTTCCCATCCCGTTTCACCCGGGCCTTGATTGCCAGCTTGGCCTTCAGGGCGGCGATCGCGTTGCCCGCCTGGCGTTCTTCCCAGAATCCGACCACGGCGTTGGCCACAAGCAAAAGGAGGATGATGAAAAAATCCGGCCAGTGCCGGACCACTCCCGACAGAATCACCGCCACTTCGATCATCCATGGGATGGGACCCCAAAAATAGGTGAGGAATTTCAGGAACGGATTGGTCTTCCTTTCCTCGATCTCGTTAGGGCCATATTGCGTCAACCGTTTCAGCGCTTCGGCTTGACTGAGACCGTCCGGCGAGGAAGCCAGCTTTTTTTCCACTTCCGCCAAGGGTAGGGATTTCAAATCGTCCTTGGCATCGGGCGTCGATCCCGATTTCGATTCGGCAGCCTTGGGGTGGTCGGCATCGGGGTTCATAATGGACATCTCTTCTATCTTTGTCGCGCGGCAGGGGTCATCTGTCGCCAGCGACCGGAGTCCATCCAACGTCTATAGAATTCTCGCATTCACTTGGGGATTTCCCACTTCCAGTCGCGAATCTCCGGCAGGTCTTGGCCGTGTCGGCAGATGTATTCCCGGTGCTCGATCAGCTTGTCCTGGAGCTGCTGCTTGAGGTAGATGCCTTTGTCGCCAGTCTGCGGCAGGCGGTCGATGGCGTCCATCACAAGGTTCCAGCGGTCCAGTTCATTCAGCACGGTCATGTCGAAAGGCGTGGTGATGGTGCCCTCTTCCTTGTAGCCTCGGACGTGGATGTTGTCATGATTTTTTCGGCGGTAGGTCAGGCGGTGGATCAACCACGGGTAAGCGTGGAAGGCGAAGATGACCGGCTTGTCCTTGGTGAAGAGGTCGTCGAAATCGATCTCGCTTAACCCATGCGGGTGTTCGCTCTGCGGCTGGAGCTTCATGAGATCCACGACGTTGACCACGCGGATTTTCAGGTCGGGCAGACGTTGGCGCATGATGGAGACGGCGGCGAGGGTTTCCAGCGTGGGCACGTCGCCGCAGCAGGCCATCACCACGTCGGGGGCGGCGTCCTGGTCGTTGCTGGCCCAGGGCCAGATGCCGATGCCCTTGGCGCAGTGCTTGACGGCGGCTTCCATGGTCAGCCATTGCGGCGCCGGGTGTTTGCCGGCCACCACCACGTTCACGTAGTGCCGGCTGCGCAGGCAGTGGTCCATCACCGACAGCAGGCAGTTTGCATCCGGCGGAAGATAAACGCGCACGACCTCGGCTTTCTTGTTCACGACGTGGTCGATGAAACCGGGGTCCTGGTGCGTGAAGCCGTTGTGATCCTGACGCCAGACGTGCGAGGCCAGGAGATAGTTCAGGGAGGAGAGTTTTGGCCGCCACGGCAGTCCCAATGTGACCTTCAGCCACTTGGCGTGCTGGTTGAACATCGAATCGACGATGTGGATGAAGGCCTCGTAGCAGTTGAACAGTCCATGGCGTCCGGTCAGCAGGTAGCCCTCGAGCCAGCCCTGGCATTGGTGCTCGCTGAGCATTTCCATCACTTGCCCGGCGGGCGAGAGGAATTCGTCGTTGGGCACGGTCCGGGCGTCCCATTGGCGCTGCGTAACCTGAAAGAGCGCCTCCAGACCGTTGGAGAGCGTTTCGTCGGGGCCAAAGACGCGGAAATTCCGCTGCTCGGCATTCAGTTTTTCCACGTCGCGGAGGAAAGGCCCAAGGACATGGGTATCACCGATGCCGGGCGCTCCCGGCGAAGGCACGCTGGCGGCGTAGTCGCGGAAATCCGACATGCGAAGATCGCGGAGCAGAATGCCGCCGTTGGCGTGGGGGTTGGCGCCCATGCGCCGTTCGCCCTTGGGCGCAAGCTCGGCCAGTTCCGGTTTCAGGCGGCCCTGCTGGTCGAAGAGTTCTTCCGGCCGGTAGCCCCGCAGCCAGTCTTCCAACAGCTTGAGGTGTTCGGGATGGGTGGCCGGGTCGGACAGCGGCACCTGATGCGAACGGAACGTGCCTTCAATTTGAAGACCATCGACCATCTTTGGCCCCGTCCAGCCCTTGGGTGAATTGAGGACGATCATCGGCCAGCGAGGGCGCGTGAGGTCGCCATGCTCGCGCGCGTCCCTATGGATTTTCTTGATCTGCTCAACCGCCATGCCGAGCGTCGCGGCCATCGCCTGGTGCATCAGGGCGGGCTCGTGACCCTCGACAAAATAGGGCGTCCATCCGTAGCCGCGCAGCAACTGTTCCAATTCCTCATGCTCGATGCGCGCCAGGATGGTGGGGTTGGAAATCTTGTAGCCGTTGAGGTGCAGGATGGGCAGCACAACGCCGTCGGTGGCCGGATTGAGAAACTTGTTGGAATGCCACGCCGTGGCCAGGGGTCCGGTTTCGGCCTCCCCGTCACCGACCACGCAGGCGACGATAAGATCGGGATTATCGAACACCGCGCCGAAGGAGTGGCTGAGAGAATAACCCAATTCGCCGCCTTCATGGATGGAACCGGGGCACTCCGGCGATGCGTGGCTGGGAATTCCTCCGGGAAAGGAGAACTGGAGGAAGAGCTTCCGCAGACCGGCCTCGTCCTGGCTGATGTTGGGATAGATCTCGCTGTAGGTGCCCTCAAGATAAGTGTTGGCGACGACGGCCGGGCCGCCATGCCCGGGGCCGGAGACGTAAATCATGTTGAGGTCATATTTTTTGATGATCCGGTTCAAATGCGCGTAAATGAAGTTCTGGCCCGGAGTCGTGCCCCAGTGTCCCAGGAGCATGTGCTTCACGTCCGTCAGCGCCAGCGGCCGCTTCAGCAGCGGATTGTCGTAAAGATAAATCTGGCCGACCGAAAGATAGTTGGCGGCACGCCAATAAGCGTCGATCTTTCGCAGCAGCTCCGGTGCGAGCGGACCGTTGTCGTCACGCTCGAGATTGGGTTCCATTATGTCGTTCGGCATGGTTTATTCCTTCAGGTATATCCTCCACAGTCCTAAGGCGCATTCGCCGCGGGAGTTGGTTGAATGGCGCGTTTGCCCGGTCTCAAGGACAGGTTGTTCGTCAGCACGTAGACAAGCATAAGGGCGAGCATCAGCCCCACCGCGAACCAGACTCGCCAATCTCGATGCGCGTGCCTCCAAAAGTGGTGGCGCGGGTGAGCGTGATCCCGCGCCTTGGCCCCTTCGCTTTCCACATCGTGCTTGTTATCGTTCATTTCGCTCCCATCCTGAATGGTTCGCGGCAGGGTTCCATCAGGTCGATTCCCATGATTTGTTGCCGTAGTTCGACTCGATTCCCGGTCATTTATGCGATCATTAAGCGACTGAATACGGCGACCTTCACCAAATCCAAGAGGAAGGCGAACGCGATCGCGACGGCAAGCACGCCGCCCAACACGCTCAGCGACAATGGCATCATAAGCCAGCCGCGTTCGGCCAATGTCGAGGCGATCAGCAGATCGGCAACGGACGATAAGAAGAGCCAGCGGCTGGGGCGGGGCGATGCCCAGATTCGCCGGCGGGCACGCACGGCATACGTGGTTGCCTGATTTCCACACACCAAGACGAAGAACGCCAACGTCTGCAAAGTTGCGAGGCCCAGCCCCATCCGGAAGTGGCCGATCGCCAGGGCGCCGATGCAGAATGCCAGTTCGGAAACTCCCATAAAGATGCCCGCGATCGTAAGGGTGCCAATGCGCCAACTATTTGGCAGCGGTGAGGGGCGGACATTGTCGGTTGTCAACGACATTCCCAGAATGTCACCCACCATCATCACGATGACCATCAGCATGGGGGTGAGGATCGCGTGCCCGGTCATGATAAGACCCACGCCCAGAAATAGCACCTGCACAATCTTCTTGGTCATGGAGTTTAGCGTGTAGGTCAGGATGCGCTGAAACGTGATGCGCCCTTCCTTGACGGCGGCAACGATGCCGACAAGTCCGGGATCGGTGAGCACCATGCCCGCGGCGGACTTGGCGACATCGGTCGCGGTCGATACGGCGATTCCCATCTGAGCCTGGCGCAGCGCCGGCGCATCGTTAGCGCCGTCGCCGCACATGCCGACGATGTGACCGGCTTGTTGGAACGCCTTCACCAGTTTGTATTTGTCCTCGGGAAGAACGCCGGCAAAGACGGCGAAATTCTCGGCGCGGACCTCGCTGGGGATCGGCCCAGGTGGGCAAATCGCTCCGTTGAGACCGACGGCATGGGCGACAATCGCCGCCGTTGCGGGAGCGTCGCCTGTCACCATCACCGTGCGAACACCCAGTGTTTTCAGTTCCGTGACGAGGGGGGCAGAATCTTCGCGGGCCGGATCGCTGAGCGCGATCAACCCCATGAGTTGCATCGCCGATGGCGGCCCCGACGCGACCGCCAGCACCCGAAAACCTTTCGCCTCCAGTTCATTCGCCGCCGCGGGCGCGGTGGGTGAAGGGGCGGCTAAATGGCCGACGGCGGCAAAGGCGCCCTTGATGATACGCAGCGTGCCAAGGCTCGGATCCGCCGCCGTTGCCTCGGACATCTTCGTCGCGGGATCAAAAGGAACAAAGTGAATGAGTTTGATCGCATGAGAAGCCACTTTACCGGAGGCGGCGGATCGAATCGCCGCGTCCACAGGGTCCTGCCCACCGTCGGAACTGGCCAGCGCCGCCATGATCAAAACATACGACTCGTCGAAGCCCGGCATCGGGCGCACTGCCGTAACCGTAAGCTCATTGCGCGTGAGCGTCCCGGTTTTATCTGCGCACAACACATCAATCGAGGCTGCTTCATCGACGGCGGAGAGTCTTGTTGGCAAGACACCCTGGTGTGCCAATGCCCGTGCCCCCAGAGCGCTCGCCAGTGTAAACGTGGCGGGGAGTGCAACCGGGATCGAGGCCAGAATCGCCGTCAGTACCAGCGGGATAATTTCCTTCACGGGCATCGCATGGGCCAAGGCATACGCCACCAGACCGATGATCAGGATGCCGTTGAATACAGCGAGATTGCGCACCACGCGCAACACGGCCTTTTGCTGTGAACTGACGACGTGGGCCGTGCGGACCAGCTCCGCCGTGCGTCCGAACTTGGTGCGGATTCCCGTCGCCGTTACCCGGGCCACCGCCTCGCCGCGGCGCACCAGCGCCCCGGCATAGGTCTGAAACCCCGGACCCGCTTCGGTGGCAATCGACTCGCCGGTGAGCATCGATTGATCGAGCAGGACGTTCCCCTGAACGAGCTGCACGTCGGCGGCAACCACGCTACCGAGCGATAGCTTCACGATGTCGCCCGGCACCAAGTCGGCGGCGGGGCAGTTTTTCCATACGCCGTCGCGACGTACCGAGGCGATCAGCGCCAGCCTTTTCTTCAGGGCGGCGAGCGTAGCTTGGGCACGTCCCTCCTGAAGGAAGCCAAGCGCGGCGTTGAACAACAGGAGCACCGCGATGATCCCGGCTTCAATGTACTTGCCGAGCACCACCTCTAGCACGATCGCCGCTTCCAGCATCCAAGGGATCGGCGCCCATAGTTTCTCAATCGCCATTCGCGCCGGATGCGATGACGTATCGGGCATGGAGTTGGGGCCGAACTGGTCGGCCAGGCGGCGGGCCGCTTCGCTGCTGAGACCCTCTGCCGACTTGGTATCGGACGCGTTGGCCGAAGCATCGACGGCGGCGGGTACAGCAAGGGGTGAAGCAAGCGGCATATTGTTGCATCTTATGTGAGAACTCATCGTCCGGAAATCAATAAAAACCGGCCGTATGGGCGTGTCAAACCGATCTGCAAGCTTTCATTCGTTGCGGTTGCTATTTGGCGGTGACGCGTTTACGGTGTGAGAGTCGCTTTGTGAGGAGTCGCATATGAGGTGCCAAAGAGGGTTTGGAACGGCGCTGGTGGCGGCGATACTGATGTTGTTGGCTTATGCTCCATTGGCGTCGTCGCAGGACGTTTCAGACAATGCGGCGCCGCCGGTCGCGCCGGGGGCGTCGGAGGCGGTCATTCTCACCGACGCACAACTCCAATCGTTGGTGGCGCCCATCGCGCTCTATCCCGATCCCCTGATAGCTCAGATACTGCCGGCTTCCACGTATCCGGTGCAGATCGCGCTTGCCGCACGTTGGTTGCAATCCAACCCCAACCCCACCGAAGCCTTGATCGACGCGCAGGACATGGAACCTTGCATCGAGGCCATGCTGCACTATCCCACGGTCCTGGCGATGATGAACGATCAGCTCGATTGGACGCAATCGCTGGGCGTCGCTTTTTTGAATCAGCAGTCGGACGTCATGAACGCCATCCAGGAATTGCGCCAGCAAGCCATGAGCGCGGGCACCTTGCAAAACGCTCCGCAACAGCAGGTGGTCATGGACGGCGATGAGATCGAGATCCTTCCGGTCGATCCGAATCTCGTTTACGTGCCGGAATATGACCCGCAGACGGTGTATGTGGGAGATGGCCGAAGCGGTTTGTATCTCACCTTCGGCCAGGGATATCCCGAAGGGGTATGGCTCGATAATGACGTTGATTGGCGGAATCGCTGGGTTGCGGGCGGCGACGGGTGGCATCATGGGTGGAGTAAACCCGTTGGTGCTCCGCGCGTTACCAAGCCCTGGGCGCGCGATCAAAGGCAGGTGCTGCCGGTGCGTGCCCCGCCTCGCATCCAAGAAGGGGGGCGCGATGTGCGGCCGGGATATGAAAATCCCAAAGCACAGGCCCCCGCGCCGGCGTTTCAGGGATATCAGAACCGCAACGACGCACAGCGGGCGGCGGACCGTGGGCGGCAAAGTCGTCCCGCGCCCCCGGTCAGACCCGCGCCCCCGGCCAGACCCGCGGCCCCCGCCAGACCCGCGGCCCCCGCCAGACCCGCGCCCGTAGCCAGACCCGCGCCGCAGGCCAAACCGGCGCCCCGCGCGGCGCCGGTGCAGGCGTTTCACGCCGGAGGCGACGGCAAGACCGTGGCCGCCCAAAGTGCGCGAGGAAATGCATCCAAAGGCGCAAGCGGAGGCGCAGGGGGCGGCGGAGGCGCAGGGGGCGGCAAAGGCGGAGGGGGCGGTCGAAAATGAAGGCCGAAGCGAATTCAATGGCACAGGCGATTCCGAGGAGCGATCTATGAAAAACGACAGGCGTACAGGCATGGGCTGGTTCATAGCAACGGTTCTGACGGGCGCGGTTTTGGTGGGCGCGGGCGGATGCGCAAACATCACGAATTCACCACCGGCCGAACCGTCCGCGCAGACTCCTGCGCAGACGGTTGAGCAGGCGCCGGGCGCGCCGGGCGAGGGGCAGTCGGTATTTGCCAGCGATGACGAAGCGCTCAACGCCCTGATGACCGCGGTCAAGGCCCAGGATCATGACCAGGTGCACCAGATTCTCGGCCCGGCGTGGAAAGAACTTGTATCCGGCGACAAGGTCGAAGACTCCAACGCCTTCAAGGAATTTGCCCAGCATGCCGCCGAGCGCACGCGGCTGGAAAAGAAAGACGCCACGACGTCGATCCTCTACGTCGGCAACGACGATTGGCCGTTCCCCATTCCAATCGCGCAAACTCCTGATGGGAAATGGTTCTTTGACACCGAGGCGGGCAAGGCGGAGATCCTGGCTCGGCGGATCGGCGCCAACGAGTTGGACACCATCGAGGTCTGCCGGGCGTACGTGCAGGCGCAGCGGCAATACGCGAGCAAGGATCGCGACGGCAGCGGCGTGCTGAAATATGCCCAGAGAATCGTAAGCACCCCGGGCAAGATGGACGGCTTATACTGGAGCGTCAACCCCGGGCAGGAGCAAAGCCCGTTCGGCCCCTTGATGGGGGAAGCGGAAATGGAAGGCTACCAGCAGACCACGGGGCATCCGCACCAGCCGTATCACGGGTATCACTTTCGGGTGCTGAAGCAGCAGGGACCGGCGGCGGCGGGAGGCAAGTACGACTACGTGATCAACGGGAACATGATCGCCGGATTCGCGCTGGTCGCTTTCCCCGCGGATTATGGACAATCGGGAATCATGACGTTCATCATCAGCCACCAGGGCAAGCTCTATCAAAAGGATCTGGGCCCGGATACCAAGCAGATTGCGCGGAAGATGACGGAGTACGACCCCGACGATAGCTGGACGCTGGTCAGCGATTGACGGGCCGTCGCATTCAAATTCACGTTGCCGCCGTTTTGACCGCCAGCGCGTTGTTCACGATCTCCTTCGCCTCGTTCACAATGGCTTGCAGATGCCGCTCGTCGCGGAAGCTCTCGGCGTAAATCTTGTAAATGTTTTCCGTGCCGGAGGGACGGGCCGCGAACCAGCCGCCCTCGGATACGACTTTCAATCCGCCGATGGCGGCGCCGTTGCCCGGGGCGCGCGTCAACTTGGCGGCGATCGGCTCGCCGGCCAGCTTCGATTCCTTCACGGCTTCGGGTGACAGTTTGGCGAGGCTGGCCTTCTGCTGCGGCGTCGCGGGCGCGTCGATGCGCGTGTAAAAGGGCGTGCCGAACTGCCCCGTCAGGTCGCGATAACGTTCGCCGGGATCTTTGCCGGTGCGCGCGGTGATTTCGGCTGCGAGCAGGTCCATGATCGGGCCGTCCTTGTCGGTGGTCCACACCGTGCCGTCGAGCCGCAGGAAACTGGCTCCGGCACTTTCCTCGCCGCCGAAACACAGCGAGCCGTCGAACAACCCTGGCGCAAACCATTTGAACCCGACCGGCACTTCGCACAGTTTCCGGCCGAGCTGGTTCACCACGCGATCGATCATGCCGCTGCTGACCAGCGTCTTGCCAACCGCCACGGTCGCCGGCCAGTGCGGGCGATGCGTGAGCAAATAGCCGATGGTCACCGCCAGATAATGGTTGGGGTTCATCAAACCGGCGGAGGGCGTGACGATTCCGTGCCGGTCGGCGTCGGGATCGTTGGCGAACGCGACGCGGAACTTGTCTTTGAGGCTCACGAGACCGGCCCCCGCATAGGGGCTGGAGCAATCCATGCGAATTTTTCCGTCGTAGTCAACCGTCATGAACGCGAATTGCGGGTCGAGCTTCGGATTGACGATCGTGATATTCAGTTTGTAAATGGAATTGATCGGCTCCCAATAAGGCAACGCCGCGCCGCCGAGCGGGTCCACGCCGAGCTTCAGACCGGCCCCGCGAATCGCGTCCATGTCCACGACGTTTCGCAGGTCGTTGACGTAGGGCAGAATGAAATCCTGGGCGTGCGTGGTCGGCGCCTTGAGGGCGGGGGCTAACGGCACTCGCTTCACGGCGGCATTATTCTGGCGCAATAATTCATTGGCGCGATCCTGCACCCAGTCCGTCACGTCGGTGTCGGCGGGTCCGCCGTTGGTCGGGTTGTACTTGAAGCCGCCGTCCTCCGGCGGATTGTGCGAAGGCGTGATGACGATGCCGTCGGCCAGGCCGGCCGCGCGCCCGCGATTGTAAACGATGATCGCGCGCGAGATCACCGGCGTCGGCGTCACGCCGTCGTTGGCCTGGATGAGCGTTTCCACGTTGTTGGCGGCGAGAACTTCCAGCGCGGTTTGCTGGGCGGGAGCGGATAGGGCGTGCGTGTCCTTGCCCATGTAAAGCGGGCCGGTGACGTTGTGGCCGCGGCGGTAATCGCAAATGGCCTGGGAGATGGCCAGAACGTGCGACTCGGTAAACGTCCCGCGCAGCGACGAGCCGCGATGTCCGCTGGTGCCGAAGCTGACCAGTTGGTTCGGGTCCGACAGATCGGGCCGCCGCTGGTAATACTCGCGTTCGAGCCGGGCCAAATCGACCAGCATTTCCTTGGGTGCCGGTTTGCCCGCGAGGGGGGAAATCGCCGTGTTCATGGTTAACGTGGTTGTTGCAGTATCGCGCCGGTGTCCGCGCTGGTCACCTGGGCCGCGTAGCGGGCGAGATAGCCGTAACCGATTTTCGGCGGCGGGCGCTTCCAGGCGGCTTTTCGCCGGGCGAGTTCGGCTTCGCCGACTTCCAATTCGAGAAGGCGATTGCTGATGTCGATGTGAATTGTGTCGCCCGGCTGGACAAGGGCGATGGGGCCGCCGGCGGCGGCTTCGGGGGAGACGTGCCCGATGCACGCGCCGCGGGTACCGCCGCTGAATCGGCCGTCGGTGACCAAGGCAACGCTTTCGCCGAGGCCGCGGCCCATGATGTTGGCGGTGGGGGCGAGCATTTCCTGCATCCCCGGCCCACCGCGCGGTCCTTCGTAGCGGATCACCACCACGTCGCCCGACTTGACCTTGCCTTCCAAAATTCCCTGGGCGGCCGATTCCTCGCTTTCAAAGATGACGGCAGGGCCGCGGAATTTGTACATGCCCGGGCCGACCGCGCCGGCTTTCAGGACCGATCCGTTGGGAGCGAGGTTGCCGAACAACACCGCCAGTCCGCCACGCTCGCTGTAGGGGTTGTCCAGAGGCCGGATGACGTCGGCGTCCTTCACGGCGGCGTTGGCGATGTTTTCGCCGAGCGTCTTGCCCGTGACGGTCATGCAATCGAGATGGAGCGCGCCGGCTTTGCCGGAAAGCGTCTTGAGGATTGCACTGATGCCGCCGGCGCGATCGACGTCCTCCAGGTGGTACTTGCCGGCCGGGGCCACCTTGCACAGGTACGGCACACGGGCGCTGACCTCGTTGAGATGCTTGAGGTCAAACGGGGTGCCGGCCTCAATGGCCACGGCCAACGTGTGCAGCACGGTATTGGTGCTTCCGCCCATCGCCATGTCGAGGGCAAAAGCGTTGTCAAACGACTTGGGCGTCAGGATGTCGCGCGGACGGATGTTCTTTTGAACGAGTTGGACGACGTGTTGCCCGGCAAGCTTGAACAACTCATCGCGGCGCGGATCGGTCGCCAGAATGCTGCCGTTGCCCGGAAGCGCCAGGCCGAGCGCCTCGCACAGGCAGTTCATGCTGTTGGCGGTGAACATACCGGAGCATGAGCCGCAGCTTGGGCAGGCGTATTGCTCGATTTCGGTCAGTTGCTGGACGCTCATTTTGCCGGCTGAAACCTGCCCGACGCCTTCAAAGACTGTGATGAGATCGATCACCTTTCCCGACGGCGTGACGCCGGCCTTCATCGGGCCGCCGCTGACGAAGATGGCGGGAATATTGACGCGCGCGGCGGCCATCATCATCCCCGGCACGATCTTGTCGCAGTTGGGGATGCAGACCACGCCGTCGAAACAATGCGCCCGCAACATGGTTTCGACGCAATCGGCGATCAACTCGCGGCTGGGCAGGGAATACTTCATGCCGACGTGGCCCATGGCGATGCCGTCGTCCACGCCGATGGTGTTGAACTCGAACGGCACGCCGCCGGCGGCGCGGATCGCCTCGCGGACCTTGCGGCCCACGACGTCCAGATGCGCGTGGCCGGGGATGATCTGCACGAACGAATTGCAGACCGCGATGAACGGCTTGTCGAAATCGGCGTCGCTTTGGATAACGCCGGTGGCCCGCAACAAGCTGCGGTGGGGGGCTCGGATCATTCCCTTCTTGATGGTGTCGCTGATTGCCATGGTTGGTGTTCTCCTGGGGCGTGAATCGTAACAGAAACCGGCCGAGCGCAACATATTCAAAATGGATTGACAAGGCCCATTTGAATGGGTTAAGGAGCTTGGCGCACATGGCTGCCAAACGCCGCAAGATCGACCGCGAGGAGCGCCGCGAGAACGTCCTGCGTCCCAGCGCATATCTCGGCTATGACCGCGATGAATTGGGGCTTTATTTCAACGACCGCGGCGCGGCGGACTTGGCTGAATCCCAGTTTCGCCGGGCGGTTTGGCTGAATCCGTACGAGCCGGAATTCAAAGTTCACCTGGCTGAATGCCTTTATCGCCGCAAGCAATACATCGAAGCCGCGAAATGGGCCGACGAAGCGTTGAAACAGAAGCCGCAGCACCATGGCGCGCGCAACTTGAAGCAGTGGATTCAGCAGCGGGCTGCCATCGAAGCGAGGACAAGTCAAGATGAATCTTCGTATCCGCTCGGCCGACCCCATCTCCCCGCCGATGAATCGTAAGCGCTCGTCCGACCGCATCCCGGCGAGAACGTTGGGTTGGCGGAGCGTTTACGAAAGAGGGGAGCGCTCGTTGCGAAGAATCGAGCGATGTCTCGGGGCACCGGCAGAATGATACGCACGATGGTGTGGGTCCGCGGCGCAAAACCTGGGGATGAGCACCGCTTCCGATGCGCCGGCCAACCCAGTTTTTTCGGTTACAGAGCGATTCTGCGCTGTCGCCGCAGCAGCCCGATGGCCGAAACGGCGAGCAGGCAAATGCACGACGGCTCAGGTACAAGTTGTGGACTCACTAAGACGCTGTACTCACTGGCATTCGGAAACGATGGGTCTACCTCGAATGTAGGGTCCACGTAGGCGCTCGCGTCGCCCGCACGAACGCCTCCAACCCCCGCATTTATTGTAACACTGTTTAACACCGCATCGGGAGTAACATAGAAATCCTGATTGATTGAGAAGGAATCCGGCCCTGTAGCAGCACTTGCGCTTTCACTCAGTTGAGGCGACACACCCTTCGCGTGCCCCCCGGGACCTGCTTCGACTAGAAACGACGACGTGGCCCCACCGCCGTTGCCAGTGCCTGAAAAGACGGCAGAAGTGGCCGTCACGAGAACTGGAACTGCTTGCCCATCCGGATACGTGGACGTCGGATCCACGAGCGGGCCTATGAGCTCGAAATCGTACTGCAGATTGGCAGTGGCCTGCCCATTTAGAGACTGTTTCAAAACCATGTAATCGCGTATGATTCGCTTGGTCATTTCCAACGCAAGGAGGCGTTGTCATGG
>Ga0209415_10013362_pt1 | contig 13549 bp, 11 predicted proteins | sample PeaSoiSIISIP2007_FD_187696 | JGI IMG/M metagenome (GOLD analysis project Ga0209415, IMG submission 187696) | Peat soil microbial communities from Weissenstadt, Germany - SII-SIP-2007 (SPAdes) (version 2) | ecosystem: Environmental > Terrestrial > Soil > Wetlands > Peat | place: Germany... | reverse complement strand
CCAGCATCCCCATCGGGTTGGCGTCGTAGCGGAAGCCCTGCATGAAGTCCTTGACGTTCTCGTGCACGAACGTGTGGATGGTGACTTCGTGCACCCACTCCTCCAGCTGCGCCCTGGTCGGCAGCTCGCCGTGGATCAGCAGGTAGGCGACCTCGAGGTAGGTGGAGTGCTCGCACAGCTGCTCGATCGAGTAGCCGCGGTGTTCGAGGATGCCCGCGTCGCCGTCGATGTAGGTGATAGCGCTGCGACACGACGCCGTGTTGGTGTACGCGGGGTCATACGCCATCAGGCCGAAGTCGGACTCGTCGGTCCTGATCTGGCGCAGGTCCATCGCGCGGATGGTGCCGTCGACGATCGGCAGCTCATAGGTCCTGCCCGTGCGGTTGTCGGTGACGCTCAGCGTCTCGCTCGCGCCGGCGCCGTTGGATGCGTGCTGCACAGCCTCCCCATGTGCGCCCGTCTGCGTCTTGGTGCTCATCTGGTCTCCTGTCAACGGGTCTGAAACGTGCTTTGAGAACGCCCCAGCCGGCGCCACCTGTTTCAAAACACGGTCTTGGCTACACCGTAGCGACTCTCGCCGCCGGGCCTGGTCAGGCGTGCGTGCGCTCGGCCAGGCGCGCGTGTGCCACCACGCCACGCACACGCGGAGGCGCGGTGGGCACGGGCAGCCCCCGGTGCGGGCCACGGCGCGGGCTGCGCGGCAGACGCGGGTGCGGATGGCTGGGGTGGCGCGGGCCGCGCGGATCGACGGAGATACCGCCATCCTCGTCGGTCGCGGACCCCTCGACAGGTTCCTGACGGACCGCCCATCGCACCAGCAGGAACAGCGCGACGACGGGGATCTTCAGGATCGCCATCAGCCAGATGAAGGTCCAAGCATCCACTCCCGTCCAGGGTATACCGGAAACCCCGCAGAGACAAGTGGAAATCCCGCAGCGTGGGTTGCGGGTGCTCCGCAGCGGGCCTGGGCCATGTCGTGCGAGAGCCGGCGTCGCTCTGTCACCCAGGCAGGCGGCTGCGTCTCGCGTGCGGTGAGCAGTGCGCGTCAGTCGCGCAGCGGCAGCGCTGCCGCCGAGAACTGGGTGAACTCGCGCAGCTGGCGCACCCGCGCGACGATCTCGCCGCCCGAGAGCTTCTCGATGCGGTCGGTGCCGAACTCTTCGACGTTGAACGACGCGAGCGCCGTGCCGTGGGCCATCGCCTGGCGCAGCAGGTCCTCGGAGAAGTCCTGGTCGGAGTGCGCGGCCAGGTAGCCCACGAAGCCGCCCGCGAAGGTGTCGCCCGCGCCGGTGGGGTCCATCACCTTCTCCAGCGGGAAGGCGGGCAGCGAGAAGAAGCCCTCGCTTGTGACCAGCGCGGCGCCGTACTCGCCCTGCTTGGCGACGATCACCCGCGGGTGCGGCGGGGCCCATTCGAGGATCTCCTTCGCCGCCGCGTACAGGCTGGCCTTGCCCGTCAGCTGGCGCAGCTCGGAGTCGTTGAGGATCAGGCAGTCGCACTGCTTGATCGCCTTCACCAGCGAGTCGCGCGCCGCTTCGATCCACAGGTTCATCGAGTCCAGCGCGACGAACCGCGCGTGGGGCAGCTGGGCGCGCACTTCGCGCTGCAGGTCGGGCTGGATGTTCGCGAGGAACAGCACATCGCTTTCCTGGGAGGCCTGTGAGAGCTTGGGCTGGAAGCCCTCGAACACGCCCAGCTGGGTGTCGAGCGTCTCGCGCGAGTTCAGGTCCCAGCCGTACTTGCCGCGCCAGAAGAACGTCTTGCCGCCGGGGATGCGCTCCACGTCCGAGACGTCCACGCCGCGGTGGCGCATCACGTCTAGCTCGTGCTCGCCGAAGTCCTCGCCGACGGGGCCGACCACCCGCACCTCCTCGAAGAAGGAGGCCGCCAGCGCGAAGTGCACGGCCGCCCCGCCCAGCATCCGATCGCGCTCGCCGAAGGGCGTCGTGACTGTGTCATATGCGATCGATCCCACCACTGTGATTGACATGGCCGGGACCCTATCGGCCCTGCGGCTTGCCTGCCACGACGGCGCTTGCCGCGCAGTACGCGGGGCGAGCTCCTCGGTAGCCTGGGCCGCGATGCGAGCCATCCAGATGAAGGAGTTCGGGGGCCCCGAGGTGCTTGAGCTGGTCGAGCTGCCCGTGCCCGAGCCCGGCCCCGAGGAGGTACTGATCCGCGTCACGCGCGCGGGAATGAACTTCGCCGACGTGCACACGCGCACCAACTCCTACGTGCAGCCGGCCACGCTGCCGCTGGTCCCCGGCGGGGAGGTGGCGGGCGTGCGCGAGGACACGGGCGAGCGCGTCGTTGCGCTCACGCGCACGGGCGGCTACGCGGAGTACGCCAAGGCGCCCGCCGAGCTGGTCGTGCCGCTGCCCCACGATCTCGACGATGGCACCGCGCTGGCGCTGATGGTGCAGGGGCTGACAGCCTGGCACCTGTATCGCACCGCGGGCCGCGTCTCGCAGGGCGAGAGCGTCGTCGTGCATGCCGCGGCCGGCGGCGTGGGCTCGCTCGCGGTTCAGCTCGCGCGTCCGCTCGGCGCCGGGCGCACGATCGCGGTGGCCTCCAGCGGGGACAAGCGCGCTCTGGCGCTGGAGCTGGGAGCGGACGTGGCGATCGACGCCGACCCGGCCGAGGGGCTGACCGAGCGCCTGCTGGAGGCCAACGGGGGCGCGGAGGTGGACGTCGTCTTCGAGATGGCCGGCGGAGAGGTGTTCGACGCCTCCTACCGCGCGCTCGCGCACTTCGGGCGCATCGTGGTCTGCGGGATTGCCTCGCAGGAGCCAAACAGCGTGCGCACCGGCTCGCTGCTGCGCCACTCGCGCTCGGTGGTCGGCTTCTACCTCTTCCACTGTCTTGGTCGCGCCGGGATGTGGGCGGAGCCGCTGGCGGAGCTGTTCGCGCTGGCCGCGCGCGGGGAGCTGCGTGCCGTGGTGGGCCACACCTACCCGCTGGCCGAGGCGGCGCAGGCGCAGATCGACATGCGCGAGCGGCGCACGACGGGCAAGCTGTTACTCGATCCAACGGCTTGACAGCCCCCACCGCGTAAGCTGCTGCCCGTGAGCAAGACTTTCGCCGAGCTCGGTCTCTCCGAGCAGACCCTCCACGCGCTGCGCGACGTGGGCTACGAGGCGCCCTCGCCGATCCAGGAACAGGCGATCCCGCCGCTCTTGGAAGGGCGCGACGTGATCGGCCAGGCGCAGACGGGGACGGGCAAGACCGCTGCGTTCGGGCTGCCGATCGTGCAGTACATCGACCCCGAGGTGCGCGAGGTGCAGGCGCTTGTGCTGACGCCCACGCGCGAGCTGTGCATTCAGGTCACCCAGGCGCTGCGCACCTACGGGGCGCACAGCGGCGTGGACGTGGTGGCGGTCTTCGGCGGCGCCCCGATCCGCACCCAGCAGGCGCAGCTGCGCGCCGGCGGACACATCGTCGTGGGGACCGTGGGGCGGGTGCTCGACCTCATCTCGCGCCACTCCCTGGTGCTGCACGACTGCCGCTTCATGGTGCTCGACGAGGCCGATGAGATGCTCGACCTGGGCTTCCTGGAGGATGTGGAGCGGATCCTCTCGATGACCCCCTCGGGCCGCCAGACGGCGCTGTTCTCGGCGACCATGCCGCCGCCGATCCGCAAGCTGGCCGACGGCTATCTGTACGAGCCGGTGACCATCGCGGTCGAGGCGGCGACTTTGACGATCGACACGGTCGCGCAGTTTCAGCTGCCCGTCGACGCGCGCGAGAAGCCGGACAAGCTGGTGGAGGTGCTGCGCGCCGAGGTGGGCGCCGGAGCGCGGGACGGGGACGTCAATCAGACGATCGTGTTCGTGCGCACCAAGATCCGCTGCGACCAGCTGTTTCGCACGCTGCGCGATCGCGGCATGAACGTCAGGGCGCTGCACGGCGACATGAGCCAGGGCTCGCGCGACGGCGTGATGCTGGCCTTCAAAGGCGGTCGCGTGCCGATCCTGGTGGCCACCGACGTGGCCGCGCGCGGCCTTGACATCACGACTGTGACGCATGTCATCAACTACGACGTGCCCATCTCCCCGGACACCTACGTGCACCGCATCGGGCGCACCGGGCGGGTGGGGCGCTCCGGCCGCGCCATCACGTTCGTGGAGTCCCGCCAGAAGCGCGAGCTGGAGGCGATCGAGCGCCACATCGGCACCTCCATCGAACCTTGGCAGCAGGGGGTCGTGGGGGCGCCCACGCCGGTGAGCGAGCGCCCGCGGCGGCACTCCAAGCCGCACATCTCGCGCAACGGCGAGGAGCCTTACGTGAAGCTGATGGTGGGCGGCGGCCGCGCCGCGGGAGTGCGGGTGGCGGACATCGTCGGCGCGCTCACCTCGGCCGCGGGACTGGATGGCGAGGCGGTGCGCGACGTGCTGGTGCTCGACCGCGTCTCCTTCGTGTCCGTCCCGGCCGCCGAGGCCGACAGGGTGATCGCGGCGCTGGACGGACACACCGTGAAGGGCCGCTCGCTGCGCCTGGAGCGCGTGGACTCCTGAGCTCACGCCGCCTGCACGCCCCTGCCGTCTCTCCCGCGCTCGCTATCGTGCGCCTGCCCACCCCATCGTGACCAGAGGAGACCCGCCGTGTCGACAGCCACCATGAAGACCACTGAGGGCGACATCACGTTTGAGCTCTTCGACGAGGACGCCCCCAAGACGGTCGAGAACTTCCGCAAGCTCGCCTCAGACGGGTTCTACGACGGGCTGCTGTTCCACCGCGTGATCAAGGACTTCATGATCCAGGGCGGCTGCCCGCAGGGCACCGGCACGGGCGGGCCGGGGTACACGTTCGAGGACGAGTTCAACTCCCACAAGATCGTGCGCGGCGCGCTCGCGATGGCCAACGCCGGGCCCAACACGAACGGGTCGCAGTTCTTCATCGTCACCGCCGAGAGCTGCCCGTGGCTGGACGGCAAGCACACGGTGTTCGGCCAGGTGAGCGAGGGCATGGACGTGGTGGACAACCTCGAGGGCATAAAGACGGGCGGCGGCGATCGGCCCGAGGAGCCGATCGGAATCGCCTCGATCGAGCTCTCTTAGAGGAGTAGCCTGTCTCGTATAAGGTGAACGAGACCGGGGAGGTCCGAGAGAATGGCGACAGTCGAGCAGCACCCAGCGCAGACCCAGAACGGCGCGGCGCACGCCGGCCCGGAGATCCCCGTCGAGAACCCCGCGACGGCGGCGATCGTCGCGACCGTGCCGGACCTCGACGCCGCAGCCGTGGCCGACATGGCGCGCCGCGCGCGCGCCGCGCAGCCTGCGTGGGCGGCCTACGGCTTCGACGGGCGCGCGCGCGTGCTCTTGAGGATGCAGAAGTGGGTGATGGACAACGCCGAGCGCATCGCCTCCACGATCGTGTCCGAGACGGGCAAGACGTACGAGGACGCGCAGCTCGCGGAGATCTCCTACGGCGGCGCGGCGTTCGGGTTCTGGGCCAAGCACGCCGGGGAGTACCTGGCCGACGAGCGCGTGCGCAGCGGCAACCTGCTGGTGAAGGGCAAGAAGCTCCTCGTCCGCTACGAGCCGCGCGGGCTGATCGGCGTGATCGGCCCCTGGAACTACCCGCTGACGAACTCCTTCGGCGACTGCATCCCCGCGCTGGCGGCGGGCAACGCGGTGATCCTCAAGCCCTCGGAGGTCACGCCGCTGACATCGCTGCTGCTCGCCGAAGGGCTCAGCGAGTGCGGGGTGCCGGCGGATGTCTTCCAGGTCGCCACCGGCCGCGGCGCCACCGGGGCGGCGCTGATCGAGGAGGTGGACATGATCATGTTCACCGGCTCCACGCGCACGGGGCGCAAGGTCGCCGAAGCGGCGGCCCGTCGCCTGATCCCCAGCTCGCTGGAGCTCGGCGGCAAGGACCCGATGATCGTGCTCGCCGACGCCGACCTCGAGCGGGCGGCGAACGTGGCGACGTACTACTCGATGCAGAACTCCGGCCAGACGTGCATCTCGGTCGAGCGCGTGTACGTGGAGGCGCCGGTGTACGACGAGTTCGTGGCGAAGGTCGCCGCGAAGGTCAGGGCCCTGCGCCAGGGCAGCCCCGACGGCGGGCCTGGGACGGTGGAGGTCGGCGCGATGACGTTCCCACCGCAGGTGGACATCGTCGAGGACCACGTCAACGACGCGCTCGCGAAGGGCGCGCGGGCGCTCACCGGCGGGCACCGCGGGCAGGGGGGCGGGCACTACTTCGAGCCCACGGTGCTGGTCGACGTGGACCACACGATGAAGGCGATGACCGAGGAGACGTTCGGGCCGACGCTGCCGATCATGAAGGTCGCGGACGCCGATGAGGCGGTGCGCCTGGCCAACGACTCCCCCTACGGCTTGGGCGCGAGCGTGTTCAGCCGCGACACCGCGCGCGGCGAGGAGGTGGCCCGGCGCGTGGACGCCGGCGCGGTGTGCGTGAACGACGCGATCATCAACTACACGGCGCTCGAGCTGCCGATGGGCGGCCACAAGGAATCGGGCCTCGGCACGCGCCACGGCGCGGGCGGCATCCGCAAGTTCGCCACCCAGCAGTCGATCCTTATCACGCCACGACTGGCGCTCAAGCGCGAGCTGCACTACTTCCCCTACACGCGCCGCGGCACCAAGCGTCTGGGGAGGATGCTGAAGCTGATGTACGGCCGCGGCAAGCGCGATTAAGCCCGACTTCGAGCTGCCCGACCAGGATGGCCGCGCCGTCAAGCTCTCGGACTTCGGCGGAGTCGTTCGATCGCCTCCGTGGCTGCCGCCGGGCCTCCCGCGGTGGAATAGGCGCGGCTTACGCGCTGCGCCCCCGCGCGGCGCTCGATTGCGGTGCGCACCGCGTCCACGATCCGGGCGGGGGTCAGGCGGCGGGCCGAGAGGCGAACTCCGGCCTCGGCGACCTCGACACGGCGCGCCGTGTCGAGCTGATCCCGTCCGCAGGGCACGACCACGACCGGAACCTCGGCCGACAGCGCCTTCTGGGTGATGCCCATGCCGCCGTGACAGACCACGCACGCCGCGCGCCGAAGGACGGCCTCATGGGGTAGGAAGCGCACGACCCTGCTCCCGGGCGGCGCGCTGAACTCGCGCGGGTCGTGCGCAGCCGCGGTGCCGACCACGGACATGCCGGCCGCAGGCAGCGCCTCCAACGCCACGTGCAGCAGGCGCTTGTCGCGCTGGCGCTCGGTCGAGCACGTGACCAGCACCAGCGGGTCCGACAGATCCGCCAGCCATGCCGGCGCCGGCAGCGGCGGGGACCAGTTGACGGCGCCGATGAGGCGAACGTTCGCCGGCCAGTCGCCGCGCGGGTACTCGAACCCCTCTGCTGTGAGCGCCAGCAGCAGGGGTGCTCGTGCGAGCACGTCGCTGTAGCGACGCAGGGCGGGCAGTCCGTGCCCGGCGCGCAGCGTATTGACCGTTGGCATGACCGCTCGGTCGAAGGTGGCGCTGGAGACGCGGCCGATGATCGCGTCACGGATCGTGCCGATGGGACCGCCCATGGGACGCAGTCCCAGCCCGAAGGGCGGGGCGTCGCGGGAGGGCAGCGGCAGCAGGTAGGGCGAGTACACGGCCCAGGGAAGTCCCGACGCCTCGGCCACCGTCGCGGCCCCCCAGCAGTTGACGTCGATCAGGAGCACATCGGGGTCGCAGCGGTCGATCGCCCGCGCGAGATCGGGCGCCTCGCCGCGGGCGCGCTCCGTGAAGGTCTTCAGCACCGACAGGGCGGCCCTGCGCGGCGAGCGCTCCCGCCAATCTTCGATCTGGCAGCGCTCCACGACGGGGTCGATCGCCGAGCCGTCGATGCCGAGCCGTGTCAGGTGCCCGAGTTCGTCGGCGAGCGTGCAGACGGACACGTGGTGGCCGCGCGCGGCGAGCTCGGACATGATCGGCACGATCGGATACAGGTGTCCGCGGGCCGGCGAGGTGTACGCGAGGACCCTCACTCCCTCTTCTCCGCCAGCAGACGTTCGATCGCGTTGGTGAGGGTCGCGAGAATCGCGGAGCGCTCGAAGCCGAGGCCGTTCGACAAAAGCCACCAGGTCTGGACGTCGCAGAGCACGATCAGCGCGGCACGGCAGCGTACGCGCTCCTGGCCCTCCAGATGCTCCAGCTGCGGGCCGAAGGCATAGTCGACCCAGTTGTAGTGAAGCTGGCGCGCCGCCAGTGAGAGCTGGGCGAGTGCCGGGGGGCCGCTCTGCAGCCAGGCGCCGATACGCAGCGAGCGCTCGCCCCACTCCTCGTAGTGGTCGAGCACGTTGTTGACGGCGCCTTCGACGTCACCCCGGGGGGCGCTCCAACGCTGATTGACCAACTCCGCGCCGCGGCCCGCCAGCGCCTGCATGAGCAGCCCGTCCTTGGAGCCGAAGTGGCGCAGCAGCGTCTGCTTGGTGACTCCCGCCGTGCTCGCCAGCGTCTCGAGCGACGCCTTCTCCCAACTGCCTTCGAAGAACTCCCCGAGCGCGGCGTCCATGAGCGCCTCTCGGGTGCGCTGCTGGGCCTGCGCTCGCGCCACCTGCTTGTACGGGCGGTTAGGGATATCGGGTGTCAAACTAGCCAGCTCGGTGCCGGGTGTCAACACGGCGCGTCACTCCTGCAGCGCCAGGGCCGCCGGCACGCGGGCCGCGAGGTAGCCGGGGAGCGCGATGATCGCCAGCGCGGTGGCCGTCACGAGCGCGAGGGTGCTCAGCCCCGCCAAGGCCACCACGGAGGGGACGACGGGGAAATTGACCACCTCGGCGAGCGCCCGGTCGGCCAACCGCTGGGCGTAGAGGCCGAAGAGAGCCCCGGTCAGGCAGCCGACGCCCACCAGCAGCAGGCTCTCGAAGAGGATCGTGCGCCACAGTTCGGCGCGGGCGATTCCCTCCAGCCTAAGCTTGGCCAGGCGCGGGCGGCGCTGCCAGATCATGGCGCCCATCGCCGCCGCCATCGCCAGCACGGCGACGATCGGGATCAGCGTGGCGATCTGGGTCAGGCGCGCGAGCGCCTGGCGGCTGAGCGCCTGCTGGCGGGCGGTGTGCCGCTGGGCGGTTTCCACGGAGAACGCGGATCCGCTGTTCCGCCCGTCCCCACCCAGCGCGTGTTCGCCGCCGCGCCCGTCCCCACCCGGCGCGTGTTCGCTGCCGCGCCCGCCCTCACTCAGCGCGTGCTCGATCTCGGCGACGGCTCGCGCCGGCGCGAAGCCGGGAGCCAGCAGCACGTCGTAGGCGCTCGCGTCCTGGCTTCCCCACGCGCGCGCGTAATCGGAGGCGTTCATCACGATCGCCCCCGGCGCCCAGCTGATGTTGGTCGACAGCGCCGCCACGCGGAACGTGCGGGGGTCGGGGCTGGGAAGCGTGAATGCCTGGCCGATCTTAAGGTGGTGTTCTTCGGCCACCGCCTGGGAGAGCACCAGCCAGCCGCCTTCGCGCACGCGCCGCGTCGCCTGGCGCGCTTGGCCCTGCACGAGCTGATCGGCTGGCAGCAGCGGACTCGCCTGGCGCGGCGGAGCGATCACCAGGACGCGGCGCGCGCCGTAGTCGAGCAGCCCGCTGCGGTAGAGGCCCACCGCGCGCACGCCCGGCAGACGCTCGAGCCTGGCCTGCGCGACCGGCGCGAACGGCGTCGTCAGCATCAGGTTGTACGAACCGGCCGGGGCGACCCAGACGTCCGCATAGGCGTTCAGGTCGTGGGTCGCCTCCTCCAGACCCGTGAGCAGGTCGTGGTGGGCGCCCTGGATCGCCACGCTGCCGAAGACCGCCACGGCGCCCGTGGCCGCGATCGCCACGGCCCGCGCGCGAGCGGCGCGCAGCTCCATCACCGCAACGTGCGGCACGACGCTGGTGAAGGCACGGGCGAGCCGTCCGGCGAGCGCGAGCGTCACGCTGAGCGCGAGCGGCAGCTCCAGCAGCAGCGCCGCCACCAGCAGCACCATCCCTGGAATCGGCGCCTGTGGCGCGGTCAGCAGGATCGCCGTGGCGCTGGCCAGGCAGACCACGCCGGCAAGCGGACGGGCGGTCTCCCGGTCGATACCGGCGCCCCTGCCCCTGCCCCCGCCCCCGTCCTTGCCGTCGCCCCTGCCCTCCCGCGGCCCGATCGCGGCAAGGGGATCGCGGGAGAGAACGTCGCGCAGAGGGCTCAGCACCGCCACGATCGCGGCCACCATCCCGCCGCCCACGGCGATGGCCACGTCCTGCCAGCTCACCGTGCGCTCCGAGCCCACCGCGAAGGCCAGCGACAGGAACGCCGGGTTGGGGTGCAAGAGGTGGATCGACAGCTCCTCGCCCAGCGCCAACCCAAGGGCACAGGCGAGGACCCCCAGCACGACGCCGTCGAGCGCCAGCAGCGCGAGCACCGTCCGCGGGGTGTAGCCGTCGCGGCGCAGATCGGCGATCAGCCGGCGGCGCTGCGGGACGGTCAGCAGCACGGCGTTGAACGCCAGCAGGAACCCCACCAGCGCGCTGATCGCCGCGAACAGCGCCGTCGACTGGTCGCTCGCGGTGGCGGCCTTCGCGAACAGCGCCTCGTCGTAGCCCACGCCCTCGACATTCAGGCGCCCGGCGGCCAGGGCCAGGAGCGCGGCGTGCACCCGCGCCTGCGCGCCGGTGGCGGGCTGCACGAGGATGCGGCTCACGCGCGCGCTCAGGCCGGTCATTTCCTGGGCGAAGGAGAGCGGCACCAGCGCGATCGGGCTGCCTATCAACGGCCCGATCTGCCGTTTGTGGAGCTGGGTGTAGAGCGGCGCCGCGGCCGTGCGCCCGGCAAGCTGGAAGATGACTTCCTGGCCGAACCTGCTCACGCCGATGGTGCTCGCCAGCGGCGCCGGCAGCACGACCGCGCCCACGCCCCCGAAAGGCGCCAGCGCGGTGTTGCGCACGAGCGCGCCGCTGAGTTCGGAGAGGCTCCCGTCGGCGCCGATCAGCTCCACCGACTCGCTGCCCCCGGGGCCGAGGGCGTTGGCGCTGGCTTCCAGCAGCGGCGCCGCCACGCGCACCCCCGGGATGCGACGCACACTTCTGAGCATGCCTTCCGGAAAGCCGTGCGGGTCGCGCGCCAGCAGCTGCAGCGTGGCGTTGCCGGCGATCCCGCGCGAGAGCTGCGCGACGGAGCTCTGCGGGCTCGAGTTGGAGACCTGCGCGGCGAACAGCAGCGCGACCCCGGCGGCGATCCCCACGACCGCCAGGCACTCCTGCACCGCTCGCGCGCGCAGGCGCACCCGGTAGAGGCGCAGGGCGTTCGCCGGCCTCACGGCGATCTTCCGTCGGTGGCAGTCGAAAGGCCACCCACCGGCCCATCCCTCTCCTCACCCATCCCCTGAAGCGCCTGGCGATCGATCCGCCCCCCCGTCCAGTCGGCTTCGTGCTCTGAGAGCCTGCCGTCGCGCAGCGTCAGCACACGGTCGGCGTACTCCGCCGCCATCGGGTCGTGGCTCACGAGCATCACCGCCACGCCCCGCTCGCGGCACAGCTCGCCCAGCAGCTCCAGCACCTCGCGGCCGCGCTTGGTGTCGAGGCTCCCCGTCGGCTCGTCGGCCAGCAGCAGGCTGGGCTCGGTGGACAGCGCCCGGGCGATCATCACGCGCTGGCGCTCGCCCATCGAAAGGGTCTCGGCGCGGTGCCACAGGCGCTCGCCCAAGCCCAAACGCTCCAGCAGCGGCGCCACCTCGCGCTGCGCCTCGCGCCAGCGCATCGTCTTGAGCAGCTTCAGCACCGCGTTGTCGATCGCCGTCACTCCCGGCAGCAGATCGAAGCTCTGCCGGATGAAGCCCACTTCGGAGAGCCTGAAGCGCGAGGCCTCGCGCTCGGAGAGCGACGACACGTCGCGTCCGCCGATCGCCACGGTGCCCGCCGTGGGCTCCAGCAGCGTCGCGGTCAGCAGCAGCAGCGTCGTCTTACCCGACCCGCTCGGCCCATACAGGGCCACCATCTCACCGGCCGCGATCCGCAACGACACCCCGTCCACGGCACGTACCGGCTCCCCGCCGACGGCGGGGTAGTGCTTCACGAGGTCGCGCAGCTCCAGCACCCGGGTCAATCCGACAACCTGCCGCTCACCTGCACGGTGACGGCGTCGTTGGAGCGCTGAATCGTGCCGCTGAAGCGCAGACCCGACCCATGGGCATCGGCGTAGCTTCCGGTTCCGCGATCAATCGACATCGAGCCGGAGAAGCCGGCCGTCGTGCTCGCCGTGCGATAGCTCGCCGTCGCATGGCCCGTGATCGAGCCGCCCCTGGGATAGATGCCGACTTCAGCCGTCACACGGCTGGTCGAGACGGCGCTCAGGCGCACGTAGATCTCCCCCGAGGCCGTGCCCGACGCCGAGCCCTGCTCGTCGAGCGTGAAGCCGTGCTTGCCCACGAGGTGCAGATGGCCGGTCTCGCTCAGGTAGATCGTCCTCGCGGCGCGCGCCTTTGGGGTCACCGCCCTCGGGGTCACCGCCCGCGGGGCCGGCACGCGCGGGGTCACCGCCCGACCCGCGATCTTCGATCGTCTGCCAGCCCGCGCACAGGGGACCGCGGCGAGGGCGCTGCCGCTGGAGCCGTCGGCGTAGGTGAATTCGGCAGCGAACGGGAGGCCGCCCGCCGGGCAGCTGGAGGGCACCACGACCGTGTTCGCACCGCCTCGCCGGCGGTGGCCGCTGTCGCTCGTGACGCTCGTGCCGATCGTGAGCGAGAAGCTGACCATCGAGGCGTCGGGCTCCTGGGGCAGCGTGGGAATCGGGGGGAACCCGATCACGAGCGCTTCCCCGTAGGGAGCGCGATCCGCGCGCATCGTCCCGGCGAGCACCATCCGCCTCTGCTGCGGCGTGAAGCCCTGACCGAGGATCTCCACCGTCGCCCAGCCCTCTCGCGGCGCGCCGAGGAAGGCCCACAGGGCGATGTGCTCCCTGATGATCTGCGAGCCCGCGCGCACCTCCGCGAGCGCCTCTCCGCGGCCGAGCGCCGACTGCGTGGAGCAGCCGCCGGGGCCATGAGCGAGCAGGCGCGCCGCCGTGCAGCTGCGCAGGTGGGGTATGTCGAGCGTCAGCCCGGCGGGGAAGCGCACCACCGACCGGCGCACCGGCGAGGGCACGCCCGATTCGCCCCCCGCGTAGCGGATCGCGACGGTCAGGGCGGCCCTGGCGCCGAGGCGGTCGGGGAGGAGCGTCGGCGCGATCGTCGCCTTCGTGGAGGAGGTGGCGGCGGTTTCCGACCGCGCCGGCGCCGTCAACACGGGGGATATGGCCAGGACGACAACGAGAGCTCCGACCGGGTGGAGGATCTTCATCTTCATCGCTCTCTTCTCCTCATCGCCGCCAGATATGACGATGCCTTCATGCGATCCGTGTTTGGCGCCGCGATCCCCCTTTTCATTTTACCAATGGTAACACGAACCTATAGCCGGTGTACGACGAGTTCGTGGCCAGGGTCACCAAGAAGGTGCGCGCCACTGCTTCCATACACGTGCCGCGGCACGCAGCGCCTGGCTGGGTGCTGAAGATGCTGTACGGCCGCGGCAAGCGGGATTAATCCGAGCGCCGCGCGGCGCGGGCTGGCCTTTTGAGGAGAGGACCCCTACCGGGGTCCGCGAGGGCCGCCGAGTGGCGGG
>Ga0209415_10013361_pt1 | contig 13549 bp, 9 predicted proteins | sample PeaSoiSIISIP2007_FD_187696 | JGI IMG/M metagenome (GOLD analysis project Ga0209415, IMG submission 187696) | Peat soil microbial communities from Weissenstadt, Germany - SII-SIP-2007 (SPAdes) (version 2) | ecosystem: Environmental > Terrestrial > Soil > Wetlands > Peat | place: Germany... | reverse complement strand
GGATCCGGGGCCAGGAAGCCCGCGTTCACGGGCAAGATCCCGGCCCGCAGGCTGATCACGGTGAGCACGAACTCCAGCAAGGCCGACGCCTCCAGCGCGTGACCGTGCAGGGCTTTCGTGGAGCTGACCGGCACCGTGGCCGCGTGGCTGCCCAGCGCCCGGTGCAGGGCGGCGGCCTCCGAGGAGTCCGCGAAGCTGGTACCGGGGCCGTTGGCGTTCACGTAACCGATGTCGGCGGGATCCACCCCGCCGCGGCGCAGCGCCGCCGCGATAGCCCGCGCGAGCCCGCTACCCTCCGGGCTCGGCTGGATCACGTGATAAGCGTCGCCCGCCCGGCCCCAGCCGGCCAGCCACGCCGAGACAGGCGCGTCTCGCCGGCGCGCCGCACCGGCCGACTCCAGGACGACCGCGGCCACGCCGTCTCCGAGCAGCATGCCCTGGCGGCCGGCGCTGAACGGCCGGACCCGGCCGTCGCGGGCCAGCACGCGGCCGCCGTCGAAGAGCGCGAAGCTATCGTCGTCGACCAGGTAGCCGGCCGCGACCACCGCCCGGTCGGCCCGGCCCGAGACGATCATCGCCGCGGCATCCGCGATTGCCGTGCTGGCGGCGACGCACGCGGTCCAGTACACCCGCGGCGGATCAGGCAGCCCGCAGCGCGTCGCGACCCGCCGGGGAATGTCGTCGGTGACCACGTCCGCCGCGGCGTCCCTGGCCGCCGCAGCGTCGGTGTGCAGGGCCAGCAGGAACACGGCCTGCGCGCGCTGTTGCCGGTCGAGGCCGGCCGCATCGCAGGCCGTGTCGATCACGGCCGCGAGTTCGTCCGCGAGCAGCGGAGCTCCGGGCAACTCGGCGGCCGCCTGGGTCCGGCGGGCCCTGGCGTCGAACCGGCCGACCGGGCCGAACGCCGGCTGGCCGCGCAACGCCCCGGCCAGCAGCGGCTGGGCGCCGCGGCCGAACGCGGAGGTCGCGCTCACGCCGGTGACGGCCACCTGGGCACCGTCCTGGCGGTCCTGACCGGCTGCGGTCACCTCAGCCATCCGGGACACCCGACAGCAGGTCGGCCAGTGTCGCGACCGCACCCGAGATCGTCACCATCTGGGCGAGCGTCTCGTCGCTGAGCTCCAGCGTCACGTGGTACTGCTGCTCCACCTCGCTGATCAGCCAGGCCACCTCGAGCGAGCCGATCTGCTCGGTGACGTCATCGGGCGTGCGGTCGCCTAGCTTGGCCAAGATGGTGACGACCTCTTCCCGGCCCGGGGGCTCGGGTGGGTACCGCGTCACGACGGTGCCGCGGGCGATGCGCTCGCCGCGGCGCGAAGCGCCGCGCGGCTGCGGGTAATCTTCCCCGTCGTGGTCCTCGGCATGGACTCCAGAACGTGGATCTGCCTGGGCCGTTTATAGGGCGCGAGCTGTTCCGCCAGCGCCGACTTGACATCGGATACCGTCGACCCCGGTTGCAAGACCAGGTACGCCTCGATCTCGGTGTCGTAGGCGACCACGCCCGATTCCACCTCGGGCAGCGCGCACAAGGTCTGCTCCACCTCGGTCAGGTCGACCTTGAGCCCGCCGATGGATATCTGGGAATCGAGGCGTCCGAGGATCCTGACCAGTCCGGTGGCCGGATCCATCGTCGCCGCGTCCTTGGTGCGCAGCCAGCCGTCGACCCACCGGGTTTCGTCGACGATGCCGACGTAGGGGGATGCGGCCATCTTTACGAGCAGTTCGCCGTCCGCCACCCGCAGGCTCATCCCGGGCGCCGGGGCGACCGCCGGAGCGTGCTGGCCGGACAGGTCGGTCGCGATGACTCCGAGCTCGGTCATTCCGTACATGGAGCCGAGCGGGACCCCGTAGCGGTCCCGGAACGCGCCGGGCAGCCACGGCCGCGTCAGTTCCCCGGCGACCACCATGCGGGTCAGCTGAGGCAGCGGATGGCCGCCGGTAATGAGCAGTTCGGCGTGGAACGGCACGCCCAGCACCATCGTCGGCTCGGTGCTCGCGGTGACGGCCGCGCGGATGCCATCGGCCGTGAGGCGCTCGGGATAGACGAGCTCGGTTCCCGCGTGCAGGCAGTGCAGGAGCCCGCCGACCAGTCCCAGCACGTGCACGATCGAGGCGAGCAGGACGATACGTTCGCCGGACCCCGGGTACTCGGACAGCTTGGCGTACCGCCCGAGCTCGTCGATCAGGTCGGCCGCGGTCCTCGCGATCACCTTCGATGGCCCGGTCGACCCCGAGCTGAGCTGGATGAGGACGTGGGGCGTCGCCGCGGGCCGCCCCTCGGAGCGCGCCGCCGCGTGCGCCGCGGCTCGCGCGTAGCCGGCCATCGGCGAGCTCGTCGCGCTCTCCGCCGTGACCACCACCTGCGGGGCGAGTCGCTCCAGTGCCTTGTCGACCTCATGCGGCACCAGACGGTGGTCGAGCAGGCTCACCTGCGCCCCGATACGCCAGGCGGCCAGCAGCGTGGCGATGTACGCCAGGGACGGAGGCAGGTTCAGCGCCGCGGTGCCTCCCGGGCGCAGCCCACTGGATTCAAGGAGGCGCTGGTGCGCGTCGACTAGGTCGGCTAGCTCGCCGCGGGGGACGGGGCCACCCATCCAGATGCAGCGATCGTCCGGCTGGCCGGCCAGCAGCTCATGCTGCACCCATTCGCCGGGTAGAAGAGGAACCGTTTGCGCCTCCTCTATGCGCGATATGCCGGTGGTAATCCTGGGGCATTCGCCGTGTTGTGAACCGGCGATTATTCATGACAGAGCCCCTGCGGAGCCAGGGGCTTGGTGGCATACGATCGGCAACTCCGACGTTAGGCGGGCCGCCAAGTGGTGTCAAGATTGGTGATTTCGTGACTCCGGCCTGTTGTCGGGTTCGCACCGGGCCACCAGCGACGCGTGATGCGATAGGGAGTCGCGCCCTCCGCGGCCACCGCTCCGCGGAAGCCGGGTCGCACGCGGAGGTCCCGGATCAGCGGCGCTCCACCCTGATCGCCGTCGGCCGCGCCGGTGCCGAGGACCACCTGCCGCAGGCCGGCCATGAGGCGGCCGTCCGTTACCTTCAGGCAGGCCTCCTTCCTCACCCACAGCTGGGTGAAGCGGTCGGCCTGCCCGGCAGGCCCGCGGCCCGCCATAACGAAGCGGGCCTCGGCCGGCGGGTAGAACCGCGTGGCCATCCGGGTCGCGACGAGGGCGGGGCGAATCTCCTGGACGTCCACGCCGACGCGTCGCCGTTCGGCCATCGCGAGGGCAGCCAGGCCGCCGGAATGGGAGAGGCTGACGCGTGCTCCGGTCCCGGCGAGTTCGGGCTTGCCGTTTGGTCCGTACCGCCAGCGCAGCGATTCGGGCGGGACGCCGAGACGGTGACCGAGGATGACCCGGACGGCTCCGTGGGAGGCGATGAACCTGCGGCCGCGGACGGGGTCGAGCAGCGCGCAGGCCCGGGCGCGCTCGTCGTCGTCGAGCAGCATCTCCAGGCCGACCATGACGGAATCCGGCAGGTCGGTCTGGATCAGCCATACCTCGACGGTGCCGGCTGTCACCACGCACCCGTCCGCCTTTTCGCACGAGATGGCCTCTTCATACCCTTGGCCCATTGAAGTACGATCCGAAGGGTCCAGCAATTACCGGCATGCCACCCCAGGCGGGCAATCGCTCCGTCAGATGGCCGCGAGCTTGCGGTAGGCGGCCAGAGAGGGAACCTGGATGACGGCGGAGTCGGCGGTCGGCCAGACCGGCCGAGGGGTGTTTGCCCGCCGAACTCACCAGAATGCACGAGATGGTGACCAGCGGGGCTGCGCAGTGGGCACGCCGAGTCACCCCGTCAATCCGGATGGTCGCGCTCGGTGTGCCGTTGCGGGACGTCCATGACGATGATCCCCGGCCGGGCCAGCGGATGCGCCCTGGGAGCGAGGAGAGACTGATGGCCGAAGCGCGGGCTGAACCGGCTGAACCCCGCCCGGAAGACCTGTACCGGGTCATCAAGCTGATCCGCCGGTTCGAGGAGCGGGCCATTGACCTGGTCCGGTCCGGTGACATCGCGGGCGGCATTCATCCGTGTCTCGGCGAGGAGGCCGTCTCCGCCGGCATCTGCGCGGCCCTGCGGCTTGACGACGTCCTGCTGCCCCAGCACCGCGGTCACGGCCACGTGCTGGCCAAGGGCATTGATCCCGGAGCGCTGCTCGCCGAGCTAACCGGCCGGACGACAGGCATCAACCGGGGCCGGGGCGGCTCGCTGCACCCGACGGACTTGAACGTTGGCGTACTGGCCGCCACCGCGCCCCTCGGTCACAACGGCCCGCAGGCCGTGGGAGCGGCCTGGGCGTTCGCGCAGGACGGCACGGACCGGGTGGCGGTCGGCATCTTCGGCGACGGCGCGGTAAACCAGGGCGCGCTGCTCGAGTCGTTCAACGTCGCCGCGCTGTGGCAGGTGCCGGTGATCTTCGTGTGCGAGAACAACCAGTACGCCACCAGCCTTCCGGTCGAGCGGGCCATCGCGGGCTCCATTCCCGCCCGGGCCGCCGCCTTCGGGATTCCCGGCGGTACCTATGACGGCCAGGATCCGGAGATCGTATACCGGGCGACCGCGGCCGCCGTGGCGCGGGCGCGCAGCGGCGGCGGACCGACCTTCCTTGAGTTCAGCACCTACCGCTTCGACGTCCATCACACCTTCGAGTACAAGGCGGGCCTGCGCTACCGGGACGCGGACGAGATAGCACTCTGGCGCGCCCGCGACCCCGTAGAGCTACAGGGCGAGCGGATCCCGGCCGGCCTGCGCACGCAGATCGACGAGGAGATCGAATCCCTGCTGGACGCCGCCGAGTTGTTCGCCCTCGATGGCCCCAAGCCTGACCCGGATCACGCGTTCGACTACCTCTATTCCGGCGGAGTGCGTCCTCGCGATCCCGCGGGAGTCCGTGCGCCGGCCGACCCCGAGAAACCGGCCAGCCCCGAAGAATAGGTGGACAAGGCAATGCCGCTGCTGTCGTATCTGCGGGCCATCAACCGGGCGCTCGGCGATGAGATGGAACGGGATAGCTCGGTGTTCGTGACGGGCGAGGATATCCGGTACGCCCTGAGCAACACGACCAACGGGCTGTTCGACCGGTTCGGCCCCGAGCGCGTCCTCGAGACAGGCGCGATCGAGCAGGCGATGGCCAACTTCGCGATCGGCGCCGCGATGGCCGGCCGGCGGCCCGTGGTGGAGTACCAGCAGCCGTTCCTCGCGATGCTGGTCTTCGAGCCGATCGTGAATCAGGGCAACAAGATGCTGCTGATGAGCGGCGGACAGGCCACCGTGCCGGTGACCTTCCTGGTCCTGTCGGGCTGGCGTTCGGGCTGGGGCGCGCAGCACTCCGACCAGCCGCACAGCGTGTTCGTCCACTACGGCGTGAAGTCGGTGATGCCGGCCACGCCGACCGACGCCTATGGCCTGCTCACCACCGCGATCAGGGACGACGACCCGGTGATGGTGTTCGCTCCGCTCGGCGCGCACTCGATCCGTGAGAACGTGGTGTACGCCGACCTGGCCCCCGTCCCCCTGGGCGTGGGCCGGGTCCACCGCGAGGGCAGCGACGTGACCGTGGTAGCGGTCGGGCACCGGGTCGCCGACGCGCTCGCGGTCGCCGACGACCTGGCTGGAGAGGTATCGGTCGAGGTATTCGATCCGCGGACGCTGTATCCGTTTGACTGGGACGGGCTGGCGGAATCGCTGGACAAGACCGGCCGGCTGCTGGTCGTGGACGACTCCAACCGGTTCTGCGGCTTCGCGGCCGAGATCGTGGCCACGGCGGCCGAGGAGATGCACCTGGTGGCCCGGCCGAGGCGTATTACCCGAGCGGACGGCGCCGTCGTCGGCTGCCTTCCCGAACTAGACGTGGCGCTGCAGCCCTGCCGTGAACAGCTGGCCATCGCCATCCGCGAGATCGCGAAGAGCGATCGCTAGCGAAAGGGGAGCTTGTCGTGATCGAAACCATCCGGCAGTTCATCTTCACGTCCCTTCAGGACATGAATTACGACACCGAAGACATCGACGACGACACTCAGCTCGGGCCGAGGGGGGCGGATCTGGCGTCCCTGTCGCTGGCCGAGCTCGCCGTCCGGGTCGAGGACGAGTTCGGCGTGAAGTTCAGCGACGAAGAGGCCGAGGACCTGGCCGGGAAGACCGTAGGTGAGTTCTGCGTCATCGTGGTCGAGCGGCTGCCCGCGACGAAGGCCCCGGTGGAGTGATCCGGTGATGGACGCGCAGGAGGTCCGCCGAGTCCGCGCCGCGCTGGTCGCCGATGCCGAACTCGGCGCGGGAAACGCCCTGGTCAAGGTCATCGAGCACGGCGCCTCGCTCGACGGGCCGGGAATGACCTTCGACGTCGAGGTGGATGGGCACCCGGCCTGGCAGCCGCTGACGCTGGGAGAGCTACGGGACCGGGTTGCGGCCCGCGCCGCCTGGCTGCACTCCCGCGGGGTCAGGCCCAGGGACCCGGTGGCCGTATACGTGACCTCGGCCGCCGACTGCCTGCTCAACTTCATGGCGCTGACCTGGCTCGGCGCTATTCCGGCGCTGATGAACGGCGCCGTCCCCGGTGACGTGGCGGTGGAGTACATCCGGCGCTTGCGCGGCGTCGGCGTGATAACCGACGCGGCACACCGCGGGCTGCTGGACGGCCACGGCCTCGACCTTCCCCTGATCGCGGACGCGACCGAGGTCGGCACGGGCGATCCGGCCGACGCGCCTGTCCATTACCGCCATTACCCGGACGACCCGGTCGCCATCACTCACTCCTCCGGCACCACCCGGGTGCCGGCCGCGGTGGTCCACTCGCACAGCAGTATCTTCGCGGCGGTCCGCCGGTTCCACCTGGAATCACCGCGATCGGAGGAGCGCACGCTGTCAGTCTTCCCTGCCGCGCACGCGGCGGGGATCATCACCATCCAGCTGGCGCTGTGCAACCGGCACGAGCTGGCGTTCATGTCGGCCCAGGGCGGGCAGTTCGAGCGGAGCGGGGAAGCCGTGCTCGAGGCCATCGAGCGGTGGCGTCCGACCGGCGTCTACGGCTTCGCCGTGACCTGGTCCGAGCTAGCGCGCTTCGACCTGAGCCAGCACGACCTCAGCTCGATCCACCTGTGGTTCAACACCGGCGACTGCGCGCACGAGACGCACATCCGGCCCCTGATCGCCGCCGGCACCCACGTGGCCTACTCGCGCGAGCGGGGCGTCACGTTCGAGCCGGGATCGAAGTTCATCGACGGCATCGGCTCCTCGGAAATGGGCAACAACGGGTTCCGTATCGTGCACAGCCTGGACACCGGCCGCTACGGCCGGTGCGTCGGGAAGCCGCTCAGCTTCGCGGAATTCACGCTGTTCAGCCTCGACGACGGCACCGAGGTACCGGTGGGCGTCGTCGGGCAGGTCGGCATGAAGTCGCCGACGCTGGCCCTCGAGTACTGGAACGACACGGTCAACACGTTCCGCACCCGGTACCAGGGCTACTACCTCACCGGTGACCTCATGTACCGCGACGAAGACGGCTTCTACTACCACGTGGACCGGCTGGTCGACGCGGTCGACCTCGGGGACGGCCACTGGCTCTATACGGCCATGTCCGAAGAGCGGATCATGGTCCGCTGCCCGGACGTACGCGACTGCACCGTGATCGCGGGGCGAGAGGCGGGCGGCACGCTGGTGACCGACGTCTTCCTCCAGCTCATGCCCGGGGCGTCGGCGGACGTGGACCTGTCCGCCGCGATCAGGGAAACGCTGGGCGAGCCGGCGGCGGCGACGCTCCGGCGCATCGTGGCGGTGAGTGACGACGATGGCGCCATGGTGGTCGGCCCCACCGGCAAGGTGCGTAAGTTCCTGATGCGGCAGCGTCACCTGGCCGGCGCGAGCGCGCCCGCGTCATGACCGCTGACGGCACCGGACTGCATCCCCAGGTCCAGGCGATCCGTGACCGCGTCCGGCGGGACAACGTGCCGCATCTGTCCACCCTCTCGATCGAGCAGGCGCGTGCGGCGGACCGCGCGGCCGGCGTGGCGGGGACGGGAGCGGCCGAGCCGGTAGCGGAGGTCACGGAGGTCACGATCCCCGGCCCCGGCGGCGACCTGCAGGTCCGCGTATACCGGCCGGACGGGGCCGGGCCCTGGCCCGTCCTGGTGTATTACTTCGGCGGCGGCTGGAGCCTGGGCACGCTGGACACCAGCGACGGCGTCTGCCGGATGCTCGCGAACGCGGCGCAGTGCCTGGCGGTCTCGGTGGGATACCGGCTAGCGCCCGAGCACAAGTTCCCGGCGGCGGTGCTGGACTGCTACGCCGGCCTGGAATGGGTGGCGGCGCACTGCGGCGAGCTTGGCGCCGACCCGGCGCGGCTCACGGTGGGCGGGGACAGCTCGGGCGGCAACCTGGCCGCGGCCGTGGCGCTGCTCGCTCGTGAGCGCGGCGGGCCCGCTATCACGCATCAGCTGCTCGTGTACCCGAATACCGACGCTGCGGCGGATACACCGTCGATGAAGGAGATGGACGACGAGTACTTCTTCAACCCGGCCTCGGTGCGGTGGTACTGGGGGATGTACCTGGCCACGCCGGAGGATGGCGGCAACCCGCTCGCATCGCCGTTGCGCGCCGACGACCTTTCCGGCCTGCCCGCCGCGACGGTGATCACCGCGGAATACGATCCGCTGCGTGACGAGGCGGAAGCGTACGCGGACAGGCTCGCGATGGCGGGAGTACCCGCCGAAGTCATCCGGTACGACGGCATGATGCACGGCTTCTTCACCATGGTCGGGGTGATCGACACGGCCCGGACGGCAGTGCTCGAGGCAGCCGACCGCCTGCGCACCGCGTTCGGCTGTTAGCGTGCGTTACCAGGCAGTGCCGCCCGACTAGTCGGAGCCGGCCGCGCTCGCCCGGCGCCGATTGCGCTGGGCGAGCACCGCGCGCAGCAGCTCCTCCAGGTCCTCGTCGCTGAGCGCGTCCAGTTCGGCATGGCGGGACGCGGCCGCGGCGAGCCCGAACTGCGGGTCGGCGGAGACCATTTCGGCCAGCTCCGCGATCGTCGGACCGGCGAAGACCTGGTGAACCGGCAGGTGAACGCCGTAGGTGTGGGCGACGCGGGCGACGAATCTGGTCGCGGTCAGCGAGTGACCGCCGAGGGCGAAAAGGTTGTCGTGCACGCCGATCGGTGCCTCGGTGTCGAGGAGGTCACCCCAGATCCGGGCGAGGGTCGCCTCGACCGGGTTCCGGGGCGGTACGGAGTCGGCTGACGTCGGGGCATCCCACTGCGGGGCGGGCAGCGCCGACCGATCGACCTTCGCGTTCGGCGTCAGCGGCAGCGCGGGCAGCGCGACCGCGAGGGCCGGGACCATGTACTCGGGCAGCAGAGCGCGCAGGTGCGGCCGGAGCTCCTTGAGCAGGTCGGCGCCGGGCTGCGCGAGGGCGCTGCCCCGGCGAGGCACGACGTACGCGACCAGCGCGGGCTCTCCCGCGCGCGTCGCGGTGACGACGGCCGCCTGGCGCACGTCACGGTGCGCGCGCAGCACGGACTCGATCTCGCCGCACTCGATCCGGAAGCCGCGGATCTTCACCTGGTGGTCATTGCGCCCGATCAGCTCGAGGCCCCCGCCTTCCCGCCACCGGCCGAGATCACCGGTGCGGTACATGCGCGCTCCCGGTTCGTCGCTCCACGGGTCAGGCCTGAACGACCGCGCCGTGAGCCGCGGCCGGTCGTGATAGCCGCGGGCCACGCCCCGGCCTGCCAGGCAGACCTCGCCTATGACGCCGACCGGCACCGGCATCAGGCGCTCGTCGAGGACGTACACGCGGGTGTGGTCGATCGGCGGCCCGACCTCGGCCGCGTCCGCCGCGCCGGTGACCACGCGAGCGGCTGAGTACACGGTGGTCTCGGTCGGGCCGTAGAGGTTCCATAGCACGACGCCGGGCGCCATCAGCTGGCTGGCGAGGTCGGCCGGGAGGATCTCGCCGGCGCACAGGCGCAGCCGCAGGCCAGCGGGCACGCCGCCCGCCGACTCCAGCATGCGCCACGTCTGCGGCGTCGCCTGCATCGCGGTCGCGGCCGACCCCTCGATCAGCGATCGCAGCCGGTCGGGTTCCTGGGTCTCGTCGGCCGTCGCGATCACGAGGTCGGCGCCGCTGGCCAGGGGTAGCAGGAGCTCGACCAGGGCGATGTCGAACGAAGGCGTCGCGACGGCGACGAAGCGGTCGCCGCTGCCCAGCTTGATCGCCCGCCGGCACCACGCGAACAGGTTCGTGACCGCCCGGTACTCGATGCCGACGCCCTTCGGCTGCCCGGTCGAGCCGGAGGTGAACAAGACGTAGGCGAGCGCGGCCTCGGGCCCGGGCACGGGCGCGAGCGGCGAAGCGGCCGTCGCCGCCGGGTCGTCGATGCAGATCACCGCGGCGCCGTCGGACAGCGACCGGGCGAGATCGCCGTGCGCGGAGTCGGAGATGATGATCCGCAGGCCGGCTCCGCGGGCCATCGCGGCCAGCCGCGCTGGCGGGAAACCCGGATCCAGCGGCACGTAAGCGCCGCCGGCCCACCACGCCGCGAGCAGCGCCGTCAGCATGCCGGTGCCGCGCTCGACGCACAGCCCGACCGGCGTGTCCGGGCCGACGCCCCGGTCGGCGAGAGTCCTGGCGAACCGGGCCGCGCGATCGCACACCTGGCTGATCGGCAGCGCCCCGTCGCCATCGATGACACGGGACGTCGAGGCCTGGAGCAGGCGCCGGATGTCCACGCTGTCCCCGTCGGCGGCAGGCAGCTCCTGGCGGTTACGCCCGATGATCAGCGCGTCGCGTTCCGCGGCCGACAGCATCGGCAGGTCGGCCACTGCAGTGCCTGGAGCGTCCGCGGCGTGCTCAAGCAGGGTCGCCGTGCAGCGCAGGAACCGGTCGGCCCACGCCGCGTCGAACAGGTCCGTGCTGTATTCCAGCTCCAGCGTCGCCGCCTGGCCGTCCGGGGCGTCCACGTACATGGTGAGGTCGAGTTTCGCGGTCCCGGTGGCCAGCGCCTGGCAGGACGAGGTGATACCAGGGAAATCCGGTGCAGGCAGCGTGAGCGACCCGTAGTTGAACTGGACCTGGATGAGCGGGGCGTACGCGAGCGTGCGGTCAGCCGCGAACTCCTCGACGAGCTTCTCGAACGGAGTCTCCTGGTGCGGGAGCGCATCCGCGATAACGTCCCTGACCCGGCCGAGCAGCCCGGCGAAGGTCGGATCGCCGGCCAGCGATATCCGCAGCGGGACGGTGTTCGTGAACATGCCGACGATCGGGTCCAGCTCGGCGTGGGTGCGGCCGGCCACCTGAGTGCCGATCACCATGTCGGCCTGGCGCGCGTAGCGCGACAGCACCGCCGCGAAGCCGGTGAGGAACACCATGAACACGGTGGCGTTGGCACTGTGGGCCACCGCGGCCAGGCGCCGGGTCGTCACGGCGTTGACCGTGACCGCCGCTACCGCTCCGCGGGAGGACTGGCGAGCAGGCCTGGGCCGGTCAGCGGGCAGCGTGAGGACCAGCGGCGCGCGGCGGAGCTGCCCGCGCCAGTAGTCCAGGTGCCGGTCAAGCTCCTCACCGCACAGCCGGTCGTGCTGCCATACGGCGTAGTCGCCGTACTCCATCCACAGTGGCGGCAGCGACGCGGGCGCACCGGTCGTGGCGGCCTGGTAAGCGGCGGACAGCTCGTCGATCACGATCTGCAGGGACACGCCGTCGCTGACGATGTGGTGCATGACCAGCACGAACAGGTGCCGGTCGGGTCCAGCGCCGATCAGCGTGGCCCGGATCAGCGGCCCGGCGGCCAGATCGAACGGCTGGCGCGCGCGGTCGGCCGCGATCGACTCGGCCTGCCGGGTGCGCTCGGCGGCGTCCAGCGCCGTCGTGAGCTCGATGCGCTCGATCGGCACCGCGCAGGTGTGGGCGACGACTTGCTCGGGCACGCCGTCGAAGGCGACGATGCTCGTCCGGAAGACGGCCTGGTGCGCGACCACGGCGTCCATCGCCCGCTGCAGTGCCTGCCCGTCGAGCGGACCGTCGAGCCACATTCCATAGGGCATGTTGTACGTCGGTTCGCCGGGCGCGAGCTGATCGAGGAACCACAGCCGCTGCTGCGAGAACGACACAGGGAAGCGCATCGGGGCTTACCTCCGGTCGCCGGGTACGAGCGTTCGCGGCACATCGCCGCGGCCAGCACCGGCCAGCGCGGCGGCCAGGCCGGCCACCGTGGGGTCGGAGAAGAACGTACGGATGGGCAGGTCGACGCCGTAGGCGTCCCCGATGTGGACCATCAGCCTGACCGCAATCAGCGAGTGGCCGCCGAGCTCGAAGAAGTTGTCGCTCACGCCGACCGGCACCGGCAGCGCGAGCAGTTCGGCGAAGATCGCCGCGAGCCGCGCCTCGGTCGGCGTCCGCGGCGCGACCGGGACCTGACCGGGGACCGCGCCCCAGTCCGGCTCGGGAAGCGCGCGGTGGTCGATCTTCCCGCTGCCGGTGAGCGGCAGCGCGGGCAGCACCACGAAGGCGGCAGGCACCATGTAGTCGGGAAGGATCTCGCGAAGGTGCTCGCGCAGCCCGGCGGGCGGGAGACCGGTGCCGGAACGGGTCACGAGGTAGCCGACGAGCCGGGCGTCGTGGCCCCCGCCGCGGGCCGACACCGCGGCCTGCGCGACGTCTTCGTGGCTCCGCAGTGCCGCCTCGACCTCGCCGCTCTCGATCCGGTAGCCGCGGATCTTGAACTGCCGGTCCGCGCGACCGGCTAGCTCGATCCGCCCGGACCTGCGCCACCGGCCGAGGTCGCCTGTCCGGTACAGGCGCGCGCCGGGCCGTCCGCTGAACGGGTCGGGAACGAACCGGCGCGCGGTCATGCCGGGCGCGCCGTGGTAGCCGCGGGCGACCCCGGCGCCACCGATGTAGACCTCGCCGATGACCCCGGGCGGGACCGGCCGCAGCCGATCGTCGAGCACGTACAGCTGGGTCCCCGCGATGATCGACCGGATCTCGATCGGGGCAGGCGAGGGGGCGACGGCGTCGCCGCCCGAGTAGATCGTGGTCTCGGTCGGGCCGTACAGGTTCCACACCCGCACGCCCGTCCCGGTGCCCATCGTGTCGGCGAGGTCCCTGGGCAGCGGCTCCCCGGCGGTCATCCGCAGCCTCACCCCGGCCGGGATCCCGCCGGCGTCGACGAGCATCCGCCAGCCGGCCGGCGTCGCCTGCATGGCTGTGGCTCCGCTTTCGGTCAGCAGGTCCCGTAGCCGCGCCGCGTCGAGGACATGCTCGGCGTCGGCGATCACGACACACCCGCCGGCCAGCACCGGCGCGAGCAGCTCGACCAGGGCGATGTCGAACGCGAAGGTCGTGACCGCCACGAACCGGTCGGTGGGGCCGAGCGCCAGGATCGGCCGCACTGCGTTCAGCAGTGCGGCGATGCCGCCCTGGGTCACGCTGACCGCCTTCGGCCGGCCGGTCGATCCCGAGGTGAAGATCGTCACCGCGGTGGCCGACGGCGGCAGGTCCAGCCTCGGCTCGGCCAACGCGGTGCCGCCCGGCGCCGATGCGGTGC
>Ga0209415_10013360_pt1 | contig 13550 bp, 12 predicted proteins | sample PeaSoiSIISIP2007_FD_187696 | JGI IMG/M metagenome (GOLD analysis project Ga0209415, IMG submission 187696) | Peat soil microbial communities from Weissenstadt, Germany - SII-SIP-2007 (SPAdes) (version 2) | ecosystem: Environmental > Terrestrial > Soil > Wetlands > Peat | place: Germany... | reverse complement strand
CCCACCGGCACGGCGGGTATCCAAGACGGCGCGGCATCGCCCACCAGCAAGGTGGGCAGGGCGGTCATCTGGATGCCGGTCTTCCATTTGGCCAGGCGGCTGACCGGAAGGCCCACCCGCAGCTCGGCCAAATATTCCCGCAGGCCCGAAACCAGGATTTCGCGCAGCAAAATCACCAGAGCGGGCAACACGCTCCATTTGTCCAGGCGGTCGAAGGCGGTCAGCAGCAGCAGCACGGCGGCCACCAGCAGCTTATCGGCGATGGGATCGAGAAAGCGTCCGAAGCTGGAGACGATATTGGCCCGGCGGGCCAGATAGCCGTCGAAATAATCGGTGATGGCGGCGGCCACGAACAGCCCGCAGGCCACCCAGCGCCAGAGCGCACCTTCCAGATAGAAGGTGCAGACCAGCAGGGGGATCACCAGGATCCGCGACAATGTCAGGAGATTGGGAAGGCTGGTGATCATCAAAGCCAGGGGGTAAGGGTGCGGACGCGGCGCATTCTAGAGCATCCGCCCCCCAAGCGTAAACAGTGGCGCGAGGAACTTGGGACGGATGTTGCTTTATCCCGCCGGATGAAAGTGGTCATAGATTTTCTGGGCCAGGGCGCGGCTGATGCCTTCGACGGTTTCCAGGTCGGCCAGTCCGGCCTCGGAAACTCCCTTGGCCGAGCCGAAATGGTGCAGCAAAGCCTTTTTGCGGCGGGGACCGATGCCGGCCATCTCGTCCAGGGGCGATGCGCCCAGGGCTTTCGAGCGGCGGGCCCGATGGGTGCCGATGGCAAAGCGGTGCGCCTCGTCGCGCAGGCGCTGCAGAAAATACATCACCGGGTCATTGGTGGGCAGCGTGAAGCTTTCCCGGTTTTCCATGTGGAAACGTTCGCGCCCGGCATTGCGGTCGGGGCCTTTGGAGATGCTGACCAGGGTCACATCCTCGACCCCCAGTTCGGCGAAGACCTCCAAGACGATCTTCAACTGGCCGCGTCCGCCGTCGATCAGCACCAGATCAGGCCAGGCGCCCTTGTCGCGGTCGGGGTCTTCCTTCTGTACCCGTTTGAAACGCCGGGTCAGCACCTCGCGCATCATGGCGTAATCGTCGCCGGGGGTGATGTCCTCGGACTGGATGTTGAACTTGCGGTACTCGTTCTTCATGAAGCCGTCGGGGCCGGCGACGATCATGCCGCCCACGGCATTGGTGCCCTGGATATGGCTGTTGTCGTAGACCTCGACCCGTTCCGGGGTGTGGTCCAGGCCGAACAGTTCGCCCAGCCCTTCCAGCAGTTTGCGCTGGGCCGAGCTTTCCGCCATGCGTCGGCCCAGAGCCTCGCGGGCATTGTCATAGGCGTGCTCGATCATCTTGCGGCGGTCGCCGCGGCGCGGCGCGCTGATGACCACTTTGTGCCCGGCCTTCTGGGTCAGAGCCTGAGCCAGCAAGGCGGCGTCCTCCTCGGCCAGGGGGTGGCTGAGCATGATTTCCCGCGGCGGCGGTTTGTCGTCATAGAACTGGCCCAGGAAGGCGGCGAGAACTTCTTCCGGCGGTTCGTCCTGGGTTTGGGCCGGGAAAAAGCTGCGATTGCCGAAATTGCAGCCTGAGCGGAAGAAGAACACCTGGATGCAGGCCGAGCCCCCGGCCTGATGCAGGGCCACCACGTCGGCTTCCTCCACATCCTGGGGGTTGATGTCCTGATGGGCCTGGATGCGGCTTAAGGCCCGGATGCGGTCGCGGAACAAAGCCGCTTCCTCATAGGCCAGCCGCTCGGCAGCCTCTTCCATATGGCGGGCCAGCTCCTGCTGGATCGACTGGCTTTGTCCCGACAGGAAGGCGCGGGCCTGTTCCACCAGATGATCATAGTCGTCGTGGCTGATGCGCTCGACGCAAGGGGCGCTGCATCGCTTGATTTGGTAAAGTAGGCAGGGCCGCGAGCGGGACTGGAACACGGCGTCGGTGCAAGAGCGCAGCAGGAAGGCCCGTTGCAGAAAGCCCAAGGTCTGGTTCACCGAATTGGCCGAGGCGAAGGGGCCGAAATACTCGCCCTTGCGGCCCCGCGCCCCGCGATGCTTGATCAGCTGCGGCCAGGCATGGTCGCCGGTGACCAGGATATAGGGGAAGCTTTTGTCGTCCTTCAGCAGGATGTTGTAGCGCGGCATCAGCCGCTTGATCAGATTGGCCTCCAGCAGCAACGCCTCCACCTCGGTATGGGTGGTGACGATCTCCATGGTCATGGTCTGCGACACCATGCGCTGGATGCGGATCGGAATGCGCTCGGGTTTGGTATAGGCCACCACCCGCTTCTTCAGGTTCTTCGCCTTGCCCACATAGAGCACGCCGCCGGCCTTGTCCAACATGCGGTAGACCCCCGGCGCGGCGGGCATGGTCTTCAGATAGCCTTCGATCACCAAAGCTCCGGCGGCGAAGCTTCCGGCAGGGGGGGCGGGCTGGGAAGAAGAGGGGCTTTCCGAGGTCATAAAGGGGGCTCTGCCGAAGAGATAGGACGCCTGTCATAATGTCTTGTGCATGGCCTGTGGAGAACCCTGCATCGTCAGCTGCGCCTCTGATGATATCCACGGACTCTGTGGATAAGTCTGTTGGCAAACTGTACCGGCAGGGGGTGGTTCCAAAGGACTCCAAGGGTTTCACCCCTTTGCCTAAAAATAAGGCAGCAAATTAAACTTTGTTGTTTTTCAGTATGTTAGACAAGTCAATAGCCTGTCTTGGAGAAAAGTTGCGATTCCAAACTTGACTCTATTCAGCCGATTTGGCAGCCGCTCTGCTCTGTGTGCACAACTCGTAATGCGGGCAACCGTCGAAAAGACATATGGTTCCGAAGGTTGCGGCACAATGTCAGAGTGATGACGGAACTGCGGCTGTCAGTCCCGGCTTCCCTGAGAAGCGGGACTGAGGCTTGCAGAAATCACGGTTGGCTCGACACTCGTTCAATTTCCACGCCGACGCTGGTGGCGTCGGGGAACACGTCCAGCTTCTCGACGCGGACACGGGCGACGCGGACGCGGCGATCTTCAAGGCACAAAGCGGCGATGCGCTCGGCCAGGGTTTCCACCAGATTGACATGCCCGGATTCGACCAGGGCGCGGATGCTGGTGACCACTTCCTCGTAGCAGACGACGTTGTTGATGTCGTCGTCCATGCTGCTGGCGTCGCCTTCGCGCACCGCCAGATCGAGATTGATGCGGATGCGCTGCTTATCCAGCTTCTCGTGGGAATAGACGCCGATGCTGGCCTGAATGGTCAGTTCATGCACGAAGACATGACGCATGGCGTTGCGGGCGTCGGCGAATTGCGGGGGTTGAACAACTTTGGCCTGAGACATGATCACTCCTCAGGAGTAGTGCCCGCCGGGGCCCAGCACAGATGCTGGCCGCCATCGAGGGCGATGAGTTGGCCGGTCATGGAACCGGATGCGATGACAAAGCGCACGGCCTCGGCGATTTCCTCGGGCGAGGTGCCCCGCTTCAGCGGCATCGAGGCGCATTGCTGCTCGAACTGCTCGGGCGTCTGGCGGGGGCTGGGCAGGGTGGGGCCGGGGGCGATGGCGTTGACGCGGATGCGCGGAGCCAAGGCCAGGGCCAGGGTCTGGGTCAGCGCCCACAGACCGGCCTTGCTCAGGGTATAGGTGGTGAAATGGGGGGTCAGGTTCCACACCCGCTGATCGATCAGATTGATCACCAGCCCTTCCGAATCCTCGGGCAGCTGGGCGGCGAAGGACTGGGTCAGCACGAAGGGGGCGCGGAGATTGGTCTCCATATGGGCGTCCCACGAAGCGCGGGTGGCGGTCAGCGCCGAGTCGTGCTCGAACAGCGAGGCATTGTTGATCAGGCAGCCCAGCGGCCCCAAAGCCTCGATGGCGCGGGGCACCAGGGTCAGGACATCGTCCTCGGAGGCCAGGTCGGCCTGCAGGGCTACCGCCTGGCTGCCCAGGGCGATGATCTCGTCGGCCAGGGACAAAGCCGCCTCGGCCGAGCGGTTGTAATGAACGGCCACGGCCCAGCCGTCCCGCGCCAAACGCAGGGCGGCGGCCCGTCCGATGCGATGGGCGGCGCCGGTGACCAATACGGTCTTATAAAGAATCGCTGACATGGGGGCGGAGAATGCTCTTGTGGGCTTTTCAACGCAAGTCTGCTCTGGGATGAGAACCCCAGGATTAATGTCGAATCCTTAGCAACAATCAAGGTAATGCCCCAGGGAGAAGGAGCATATGGCGGCATCCCAGTTCTCTGGAGCCTAAGCCCATGACCATAGACCTTCTGCCCGGCGTCGAGGAAATCGCCCGCCATTTCCGCCGGGCCTTGCAAGACAGCCGTCGCAACGAAAGCCCTTATCGCCATTGGTCCCTGGTGGATATTCTGCCGGAAAGCCTGTGTCTGGGGCTGATCAGCCTACCCATCGCGCCGCTGCGCCTTGATGACTGCGGCGGCGTGCGCGACCTGGACAACGACATCCGCTGCTTCATGACGCCTCGCCAGCAGGCCCGCCATCCCATCTTCGCCCATTTCGCCGAGGCCATGCAGCGCCCCGATGTGGCCCGGCTGGCGGCCGAGACCTGCGGCTTTCAGGCCGAGGGCAGCTTCCTGCGCATGGAATATATCCAGGATGTGGACGGCGCCTGGCTGGAGCCTCATCACGATGTGCCGGAAAAACTGTGCTCCATCGTCATCTATCTGTGCACCGGCCCCGATTGCGCCGAATGGGGCACCGATATCTATGACGCCGAACGCAAATGGGTCGGCCGGTCGTCGGGCATCTTCAATTCCGGCACCATCTTTATTCCCGGCGAGAACACCTGGCACGGCTTCGAGAAGCGCAAGATCATCGGCATTCGCCGGTTGCTGGAAATCAACTATGTGCATCCCAGCTGGCGGGACAAAGAGCAGCTTTGCTTCCCCGATCGTCCGGTGACGTTGCGATGACGGCGCAGTTCGGCGACGGCGTGGCGGTTCGCAGCTTTCACGGGGCGGCCAGCAGCGAACATTTCATCCTGATCGAAGCCCCCGCCGTCGATGGCTTCGAGGCTCAGCGGCTGGGGGTGGAAGCGCGCTACCAACAGGCCGTCACACGCCTTGGGCTTGAAATGCACAGCGCCGTGTTCCGCCGTGTTTTTTGCAGCGATCTGCAAAACCAGTCCGCCATGTTGTCGAGCAGCGGCCTGCTGGATGAACAGGTGGCGGTGTCGGTGGTGCAGCAGGCGCCGCTGTCGGGGCGCAAGCTGGCTTTGCTGGCCTATCACATCGAGACGCCGCGCTCTTTGAGCAAGACCCGTCTGTCGCGTCATCATCTGTCGGTGTCCACCGGTGGGCAGCGGCATTTGTGGAGCACCCGCATGTGCTGTGGGGCGGACGGCCCCGGTTTGTCGGCCTATGAGCAGACCACGGCGATTTTCCAGGGGTTCAAACTTGCTTTGGATCATCAGGGCGGAAATCTGCGCGATCATTGCGTTCGCACATGGCTCTATCTGCGCGATGTCGATCTGTTCTATCAGGGCATGGTCGAGGCGCGCACAGAGTATTTCACCGCCCAAGGACTGACCCAGAACAGCCATTATCTGGCCAGCACCGGCATCGAAGGGGCTTGTTCCCATCGCTGGGATCTGGTGTCCATGGATGCTTATTCGGTGCTGGATTTGCAGCCCGAGCAAATGTCGTTCCTCAATGATTTTTCGGCCATGTGTCCGACCCGCGATTACGGAGTGACCTTCGAGCGGGGCACCCGCATCGGATATCGGGACCGGGCGCACCACTTCATTTCCGGCACGGCCAGCATCGACGCCCAAGGCCAGGTGGTGCATGAGGGGCGGGTCGGCCCCCAGCTGGAGCGGGCTTTGGCCAATGTAGAGGCCATCCTGCGGCCCGGCGGCGCGGCTTTGTCGGACATGATGTATCTGTTGGTCTATCTGCGCGACCCGGCGGACGCCGTTGAAGTGCGCCGGATTTTGGGCCTGCGGCTGCCGACGGTTCCGGCCCTGCTGGTACAAGGCGCCGTCTGTCGGCCCGAATGGCTGGTCGAGGTCGAGGGCGTTGCGGTCAGCCGCGACAGCCGACCGGATCTGCCGTCCTTTTAGAGCATCCGCAGGAATGAGGATGCAGGGACAATAAGATCAGTTGATCTTGACGGGCGGTTGCTTGGACAGCCAGTCCATGACCTGGGCCGAAATGGATTTGCAGGTCAACTGAGCCGAGATGGCCAGCTGCTTCTTTTCCTGGCTGATGTGCAACATGCTTTCCACCAGCTTGCGCAGCACATCCTTGGCGAAATTGGGATGGCCCAGCACCGCCTCGACCTTGTTGCCGAAGGCCTTTTTCATGGCGTCGAGCAGCACGTCGGCCTTGTCGATGTTCAGGCGCTGCATCTCTTCCAGGCTTTCCGCCGCGATGTAGCACAGAACATCGCCATAGATGCTGGCCAGGGGCTTGTCGAGGGCGGCGCAGCTCATGAAGAAAGCCTTGTCGCGGGCGAAGAAGCGCCAGGCCTTGTCGCCCAAGGTCTTGCGGTAGAAATTATAAAGGTCGGGCGACCACTGGGCGATACCGCCGATGGAACCGGGATAGGCGCTGACCGCATCCTTGAATTCGTCGCCGGCCAGCTGCTTGGCCTTTTTGAAGGTCGACTGATCGAACTGGCAGATGATGCGCACGGATTCCGGTGAATGCAGGGACAGGATGGCGTCTTCAAGCTCCAGCACCTGCACGGTGCTCAAGGTGGCGTAGTCCTGGAGCAGCTTCAGCTGCCAGTCGAAGGCCATATATTTGCACAGCTCGCGCACCTTGCGCTCGTCGAAGCCGCCGCCGACCTTGCGTTCAAACTGCTCGGTCTTCTTGAAGATCAGGAAGCGGGTGGTGGTGCGGGTCTCGGTGACCGTGCTTTCCTCGACATCCTTGGTGGCTTGTTCCAGGAAGTAGCGGGCGCAAGTCTTCACCAGAAGCTGCTGCACCTGAGCCAGGGTGATGCCGCAAGACAGCACATCCTCGGGCTGGGAGACGGGCCGGCCGTCGGCATCGGCAGCGATGCTTTCCAGGATTTCCGGGTGGGTCTTGAAGCTTTGAATGAAGCCGTAAAGAATTTCAGGATCGTGGATCAGATCCTGATAAGTCACGCCCTCGGGGAGGAAGCCGGCGCCCTGAAGGGCCTCCATGGACCGTTTCACACCATCAATGATGGCTCTCTTCGTTTCCGAAGACATCTCGACGGCTGGCGGTAATTGCGGTAGCGGCATTTTCCTGAAATCCCTTGCGGATGCGGGGTAAAAATCACTCCAATGCTGTACCGGGTCAACTCTTTTTAAGTTTACCCCTGTTCAGGGCGCTGCCACAGCCATGTCAGCTCGTGCTTGTTGTAGGCCAGATGGAATAAACGTGATCCGGGAATGGCGGCAAAGCGGGCTGCGGTTTCATGGTCGGTGTCGCCCTGAAACTTCAGGGTGCAGAGCATGGCCTTGACCTGACCCGAGGCCCGCCACCGCTCGACGAAGGTCAGCAGGCGGCTGGGATAGCAGATGATGTCCGACAGCAGCCAGTCCACCGGCCCGGTTTCCTTCGGATCGACGGCAAAGGCGCTTTGCTGAAGAGTGGTGATGTTGGGCAGGCTGGCGATGTTGGGGGCCAGGGGCGCTTTGTCCACGCTGATGACGCGGGCGCCCAGCCCTTGCAGAACCCAGGTCCAGCCGCCGGGCGAAGCGCCCAGATCCAGGCACAGCTCGCCGGGCTTGGGGGCGATGCCGGTGACGGTAAAGGCGTCCCACAGCTTCAGATAGGCCCGGTTGGGCGGCGTCACCCGGTCTTCGACGAAGCGCACTTCGCCATGGGGGAAGGGGCTGGAGCATCGAGGTGCGGCCAGCACGGTTTTTTCGTCGATGAAACACCAGGACCCCAGGGGCGAGGTGGGCGGCGTCTGGCCGAAGGTCAGCGGCTTGGCGGAAACCGGCGGCAGCTTGTCGGTGACCAGACTGGTGCGGCGGTGCAGCTGATAGGCATAAGCCGCCCAGTTGCGCTGAATGGACTTCAAGGCGCGGGCGGCCTCGCCGATGGAGGCGACGGTGATGATTCGGGGCTCGAACCAGACATTCTGCGCCCAGGCGGCGGGACGCGGCGGGCCGTCGGCCAGGAACAGACGGCCATATTGAGCGCGAACCTCTCCCAGTTCATGCAGCAGATCGGCCTCGAAACCTTCGGCGGCCAGATAGGCGGTGCAGCCGCTGGGCTCGCCGGGAAGGGCTGGGGCGTCTTGAGGCAAACTGGTTTCCTGGTTCATTGCGTCTTTCAACTACCTAAAACTACGTCGCTATCCGGCGAGGGACCAAACAACTATCTACAGCCTCGCTTGCGAGGCGGCGGCCAAGGGCGCGGATGCGTCCGCCCGGCGAGGGACCAAACAATTATCTACAGCCTCGCTTGCGAGGCGGCGGCCAAGGGGCCGGATGGCCCCGCCCGGCGAGGGGCTTACAGCGCAACGCGCTGGTAAACACTTCCGGCGAGGGACTTACGCCGCTCTGCGGCGGTAATTAAGAATTCGCGAAAGCGCAGCCGCCGCCCATGCAGCCGCCGCCGGAGGCGCAGGACGGCATGGGGGCCGGGGCGCTTTTGGCCTTGGCGACGCTGGGAGCCATGATGGATTTGCTGATATGGGTGTCGCCGCATTCGGGACAGGTGATGGCGTTGGCCGCGGCCTTCTCGTCATAATCGGCGGAGTTCGAGAACCATTCGTCGAAGCCATGGCCCTGGCTGCATTGCACATTGTAGCGGATCATCGGAAGCGGCTCCGGTTGGTCTGAGGGACTCGTTACCGGATGTTCTAGCGGCTGAAGCCTTGCCGAATCAAGCAGCCTTAACCGAACAGCCCTTTGCGCATGTTGGTCAGCAGCTTGCCGAAGCCGGCTTTTTGGACCTCTTTCAGGTCCAGGCCGGGAGCCGGGGGCATGGGGGCCGAGATCTGGTCGGCGCTGGCGGATTCGTCCGTATAGGCCACCTGATCGGGGCGGTCGAGGATGGTGGCGGCGGCCATGGCCGAGGGATTGACCGGCGGCACATAGGACGGCGGCCAGTGGGCCTGCTCGAAGGGCCAGGAAGGTTCGGCGGCCTTGGCCACCTGGGTTGCGGCGGCGTGATGGTGGCGGCTGCTTTGGGCCGGGGTGGCGTCGGCGCTGCCGGTCGATGCGTTGCCGGTTGATGCACTGACGGTAGGTTGATCCTCCATCTTGGCATATTGCTGCATGGGCCGTTCGATGGCGTGGTGGATCTTGTCATAGACGGCGGTGACGCTTTGCGCCGTGTGATTATTGTCGAAGAACACCGTGGGATTCTTGCGGGCGGCCTGGGGAACCAGATCGGCGGCGCTCTGTTCGGGGTTCTGATCGCGGGCCTTCAGCACTTTGGCGGCGCCGCCCGGCCCGAGGAAATGGGCCATATAAAGGTCGGTCGAGCTGACGGAACGGCCCAGGCTGCGCTCTAGCCAGGACTTATTGTCCTTGGCATATTCGCCGGCCATCATGGCGGAAAGCTTGGGATCGCGCCGCAGGTCGAGAATTTGCTGGCGGGCGGCGGCGTCGGAAACGCTGTATTCGCCGTGGGCGCTCTTGTGGATTTTGTCGGCCAGATCGCCCAGGCCGTGGTTGGCGCCATGCAGCTTGACCAGTTGCAGCCAAGTGCCCTTGGTGAACTGATAAAGCCCGGCAGCCGAAGAGGCGCGGGACGCGGAATTGCTTTGGAAGTCGCTTTCCTTGCCGGCCTGCGCCATCAGATAGCTGAAGCTGATGCCGGTGTTGCGGCTGGCCTGCTGGATGTGTCCAGCCATGCGATTGGCGGCCTGCTGCCGTTCGGTCTGAACCGATGCAAGCTGGACGGTGGTATTGTCCGTCTCTTTCATGGAAGTCGTCTCCCTTGAGCGCCAGTCTTCACTATGGGCTCTTAGGGGTTAAGGAATCCCAAACAGATTATTTTTTCGGAAAATATCCTTTGTCGCGCATACAGGCGCTGATCAGGGCGTCGAATTCGCGGCGGCTGACGGCGCGGTCGGCCATGCCCATGGGGTCGCTGCTGCGCTGATCGTCGAAATAACCGCCGCCCGAGCCGCTGCCGGTCTGGCTGTCGGCATAACGGCGGCACTGGGTGTAATCGTGCTCGGCCATCTTGCGCGGCAGATTGGGGTTGTTCCAAGGCACGTCGCCGGCGCAGGCGGCCAGGGAAACCAGGGAAACGGCGGCAAGAAGACGGCGGAGCATGATGAGGCTATCCAGCGGAGACGATGTCAGGCCGGCATTCCGCCACGGATGCCAGGGCAATGGCAAGGCTTTGATGATCCTGGCGCTTTGAGGGGCATATAAATAAATACCCCCCGCTCCGAAGAGCGGGGGGTATTTCGGACCTTAGCCCTTGGAGGGGATCATCAGGCTGGCGTCGCCGTCGATGACGACGGTGGTGCCCACGGTGACGGTGGTCTTGAAGCTGGCGCGCTTCTTTTCGGGGAACAGCTCGATCAGTTCGACCTTGGCCACCACGGTGTCGCCGATCTTCACCGGAGCCTTGAACTTCAGGTTCTGGGACAGATAAATGCAGCCCGGACCAGGCAGCTTGGTGCCGAACACGGTGGAGATGAAGCCGGCCGACAACATGCCGTGGGCGATGCGGCCCTTGAACATGGTGGTCGACGCAAATTCCTCGTTCAGATGGACCGGGTTGGTGTCACCCGAAATGCCGGCGAACAGGATGATGTCGGCCTCGGTCACGGTCTTGGCGTAGGTGGCGGTTTGGCCGACCTGGAGGTCTTCGAAATAGTATCCCTGCAAATCGCTCATGGTTTGGTCCATTTCTTCACGAGAGGATTCTCTGCCACCCGCCCGGGCGTTGTGCCCTTAAGCTGAGCGGCCGGCGGATTATACGCAAGGCTGACCCTCACCACAAGTTGCGCCCCCGTGACAGATTCCACAGTCGGGAAAGAGCGGGAGGAATGGAGAAAATGGGGCGGTTCCTATTGCTTATCTTGGCGCAATCGAATACCCCTTACCGTTTCTAAAATTAGGCCATCAGAGATTCCATGCGCCTTTTCCGCCACTATACCGAACTGCCAGCCGATGTGCGCGGGGGCGTGGTGGCGCTTGGCAACTTCGATGGCGTGCATCTTGGGCATCAGGCGGTGATCGGCCGGGCCCAGGAATTGGCCCGCCAAAAAGGCCTGCCCTGTGGGGTGATGAGCTTCGAGCCGCACCCCCGTTCGGTGTTCAAACCCGACCGTCCGGCCTTTCGTCTGACGCCGTTCCGCATCAAGGCCCGTCTGATCGCCGAGATGGGGCTGGACTTTCTGGTGATGCAGCATTTCGACCTGAGCTTCGCCGCCCATACGGCGGAAGAGTTCGTCGATCAGGCGCTGGTGGGCGGTCTGGGCGTGCGCCATGTGGTGGTTGGTTACGACTATGAATTCGGCAAAGGCCGCAGCGGCGACGGCAAGTTGCTTCAGGCCATGGCCGCCGAGCGCGGCTTCGAGGTAACGCTGGTGGAGCCGGTCAGCGCCCAGGGCGGCGCGGTCTATTCCTCGACGGCGATCCGTCATGCTCTGGAGCATGGGCAACCCGACGAGGCGGCGCATATTCTGGGCCGCTGGTGGGAGATCGAGGGCCGGGTCGAGCATGGCGACGCCCGTGGCCGCACCATCGGCTTTCCCACCGCCAATATCGAGATGGCCGATTACCTGCATCCGGCCTCGGGGGTCTATGCGGTGTTCGCCCGGGCCGATACCGCCATGGATAAAGAAGGCGGCAAGACGGGTGGCCATTTATGGCGGCCCGGCGTCGCCAATTTCGGCAGCCGCCCCACCTTCGACAAGGAAGGCCGGCTGCTGGAAGTGCATTTGTTCGATTACAGTGGCGATCTTTATGGACGCCATCTGCGGGTGGCTTTGGTGGCCCACTTGCGCGACGAGCGCAAGTTCGACACCCTGGACGCCCTGAAGACACAGATTGTTGATGACTGCCAAAATGCCCGCCGCATCCTCGCGGCGCGGCAGGGACCATGAGAGCTGCCATGAGCGTGGACTACAAAACGACCGTCTTTCTGCCCAAGACCGACTTCCCCATGAAGGCCGGCCTGCCCGACCTGGAGCCCAAGCTGCTGGCCCGGTGGAAGCAGATTGATCTGTTCGGCAAACAGCGCGAGCAGGGCAAGAACCGCCCGAAGTTCGTGCTGCATGACGGCCCGCCCTATGCCAACGGCCATCTGCATATTGGCCACGCCCTGAACAAGATCCTGAAGGACGTCATCAACCGCACCCAGCAGATGCAGGGCAAGGATGCCCATTACGTTCCCGGCTGGGACTGTCATGGTCTGCCCATCGAATGGAAGATCGAGGAAAAATACCGCGAGGCCGGTAAGGATAAGGACGAGGTCGACCCCGTCGAGTTCCGCCAGGAATGCCGCGACTTCGCCGCCGGCTGGATCAACATCCAGCGCGAAGAGTTCAAGCGCCTGGGCGTGACCGCCGATTGGGACAAGCCCTACACCACCATGGCCTTTCCGGCGGAAGCGCAGATCGTGCGCGAGCTGGGCAAGTTCATCATGAATGGCGGTCTGATCAAGGGTGCCAAGCCGGTGATGTGGTCGGTCATCGAAAAGACCGCCCTGGCTGAGGCCGAGATCGAATATCACGACCACACCTCTATCACCATCTGGGTGAAGTTCCCGGTGGTCACCGCCAGCCGCCCCGAACTTGTGGGCGCTTCAGTGGTGATCTGGACCACCACCCCCTGGACCATGCCGGGCAACCGCGCCATCGCCTATGGCCCCGAAATGGACTATCAGGTGATCCGCGTCGAAGCGGTGGCCGATGACAGCTTGGCGGTCGTGGGGGAAACCATCGTCTTGAACCGCGATCTGGCGGCCCAGGTGCTGGCCGACGCCAAGATCACCGGCCATCAGGTGGTCGCCGAGCTGAAGGGCGCCGATCTGGCCGGCACCGTGGCGCATCACCCCTTCAAGACCCACGCCGAGGCCAATGGCGGTTACGCCTTCAACGTGCCGCTGCTGCCGGGCGACTTTGTGACCAACGACGCCGGCACCGGCTTCGTGCATATCGCCCCCGGCCATGGCGAGGACGACTGGCATCTGGGGCGTCAGCATGGCATTCCCGTGCCGGAAACCGTGCAGCCCGACGGCACCTATCATCCCAGCATCCCGATCTTTGCCGGTCAGCAGGTGCTGGCTCAGGGCAAGCCCACCAAGAATGGCCCCGGAAAGTACTATTCGCCGGTGGCCAAGCCGGTGATCGAGGCCATGAAGTCGGTGGGCGCGTTGCTGCATCACGGCAAGATCGAGCACAGCTATCCCCATAGCTGGCGCTCCAAGGCTCCGCTGATCTTCCGCACCACGCCCCAATGGTTCATCTCCATGGAGAAGAACGACCTGCGGGCCAAGGCTTTGAAGGCCATCGACAACACCCGCTTCGTTCCGGCCCAAGGGCGCAACCGCATCTATTCCATGGTGGAAAGCCGTCCCGACTGGTGCGTGTCGCGCCAGCGCGCCTGGGGCGTGCCGATTACCGTGTTCGTCAACAAGGCT
>Ga0209415_10013359_pt1 | contig 13552 bp, 15 predicted proteins | sample PeaSoiSIISIP2007_FD_187696 | JGI IMG/M metagenome (GOLD analysis project Ga0209415, IMG submission 187696) | Peat soil microbial communities from Weissenstadt, Germany - SII-SIP-2007 (SPAdes) (version 2) | ecosystem: Environmental > Terrestrial > Soil > Wetlands > Peat | place: Germany... | reverse complement strand
CGCGCTAGCCGTCAGGAGCTGTTCGCACGGGTTGGCGCCGCCGCGGAGCACGGCATTTCATTGAAGGTACCGCCGAGGACCGACGCGATCGTTGCGGGTTGGCTCGAGCTCGGGCCGGTCGCCGATGATCTCGCGCGCAATCCGATGCACGCCAGTGCGGCGCTCGCGAATTGGCGTCAGCGCTACCCGCAGCACCCGGCCACCGACAGCGTGCTGGCGGCGGCTGAGACTCAACTGGTCGCGGCGACCGCATTCCCGGATCAGATCGCCTTGTTGTTGCCGCTCTCGGGCCCGGCCGAAACGGCCGGCGTCGCGGTTCGCGACGGTTTCATCGCCGCCTATTTGCAGCAAGATCCGAATTCCCGGCCGCATTTGCGGATTTACGACGTCGCCGCCGAAACGGTCGCGAATGCCTATACCCACGCGATCGCGGACGGCGCGGGTTTCGTCGTCGGCCCGCTCACGAAAGAAGACGTCGCCGCGCTCGCACCGCTCACCGCCGGGCGCACACCGGTGCTCGCGTTGAATTTTCTCGGCGAGTCGACGACCGTCGCCCACAACTTCTACCAATTCGCGCTGCTGCCCGAGGACGAGGCACGCATGGTGGCGCGCAAAATCGTCGCGGACGGCAAACTCAAGGGCGTTGCGATCTTACCCGACGGCGAATTCGGCGATCGCGTCAGTGCGGCGTTCGCGGACGAGCTGTCGCATCTGGGCGGCACGCTGCTCGACAGTCAGCACTACGAATCACAGCGTGCCGATTTCTCGGACATCATCAAGCAGGCGCTGCAGATTCACACCGTCAAGGGCGAGCCCGAGACGCACCGTCCGGACGCGGAGTTCGTGTTCATCGCCGGCAACCCGGGCGCCGCGCGTCAAATCGTCCCGCAGCTGAAGTTCCACTACTCCGCGGACCTGCCCGCGTACGCGACGTCTTACAGCTTCGAGCCCGACCCGAGCGCGAACAGCGACATCGACGGCTTGCTGTTTCCGGACATGCCCTGGATGATTTCCAGCGATCCGGTCACCGCGCAGATCCGCGATTCCGTGCGCAAGGCGTGGCCCGAATTCACGACGCGCCGCAACCGGCTCTACGCTTTCGGCTTCGACGCGTTCCGGCTGGTGCCGGTCTTGCGCGGAAAATCCTCGATCACGGAGACCGGGATCTCCGGCGTCACCGGGCAGCTGCACATCGATGATCACAATCGCATTCGGCGCGAACTCGATTGGGCGCAGATCAAAAACGGGGTGCCGGTCGGCCTCTGACGCGGCACGGAGCGCATCTCAAGACTTCGCGTCGGCGTAAAGCTTGACGACCTCGTAGAGAAATCGCCGGCCGTTCAGCAGCGATTGCACGCGTATGCGTTCATTGAGGCCGTGCGCATGAGCGCCCTCGGCATCGTGAAACATACCCGACAGGCCGTAGGTCGGCACGCCGTGCGCATTGAGGTAGCTGCCGTCGGTGCCGCTGGTCGCCATCGTCGGCACGATCGCGACGCCCGGCCAGATTTCAGCGGCGACTGCGGCGAGGGGGCCCATGATGCGCGCTTGTAAGGGCGGCGCCGGCGATTGCATGCCCGGCTCGCCGGTCGGCGCGACGCTGATTTTGTCGTCCCCGAGTACGCTGGCGATTTCCTTCTGCACGTCGGCAATCGGTACGCCGGGCAGGATGCGGCAATTGACGTTCGCGTGCGCGTGCTGCGGCAGCGCATTGGGCGCGTGACCGCCGCTGATTTGCGTGACGACGCAGGTGGTACGCAGCGAGCCGTTCCAAGCCGGATTGATTGCCCAGAGCCGCTCGGCCGCGGCGTCAATGGGCGGATTCGCGAGTACCGCACGCATATCGGCCGCGACCTCGGGCGCCACGAGCTTGGCCTCTGCCTCGAAATAGCCGCGCGTCGCGGGATTCAGCGCAATCGCGAAATTGTGCGACCCGAGCCTCGCAAGCCCGGCGCTCAAGCGCACGATGGGATTGTTCTTGTTCGGCCGCGAACTATGGCCGCCGACATCGACCGCGTCGAGCGCGAAGTCCTGGTAGACCTTTTCACCGGCCTGGATCTGCAAGGCAACGGGTTTGCCGCTCTTGTCGAGTTCACCGCTCGCGCCTTCGTTGAGTGCGAATTCGGCATTCAAGACTTGAGGATGCGTCTCGATGAGCCATTTGACGCCATCGAACACGTCCGGCGTTTCCTCGCCGCAGGTGAGCGCGAGCTTGATGTCGCGCCGCGGCTTGAAACCCTCCTTTCGATAGCGAATCAAATTGTCGGTGAAGACCGCGGCCATGGCTTTGTCATCGCTCGCGCCGCGCGCATAGAACCAGCCGTTTTCCTCGACCAATTTGAACGGATCGCGGTCCCATTCCTCGCGCTTGGCTTCGACGACGTCGAGATGCGCCAGCAGAAGTATCGGTTTGGCGAGACGGTCACGCCCGTGCAACACGGCGATCAGCGAGCCATCCTGCGGCCGGTCGGCGGGCTCGAGGATTTGCATATCGCCCGGCGCGATCCCGGCTGCCGCCAAATGCGCGCGCATCGCCTCCGCGGCCCGCGTGCAGCTGCCGACCGAGCGTGTCGTATTGATTTCGACGAGCTCTTTGTAAATGCCGCGGAACGCCGCTTCATCGGGCGTCGGTGCTTCGGCTGAAGCCGCGCTCGCAAGGCTGCAGCCGGCGAGCAGACCCGCGATCGCCGCATTCATTGGAATGATCATGTGTACCTCGTCACGGCGGGGCGCTCATTGTGCTCAATCCGGATCGATCCAGGTATATCCCAAACTTGCATCGCGCAGCCACTTTGGTAGCGTGGCGGCCGATATTGCGTGTCATAATCAACACACCCTACCGGCACCCATGAGGTTTGTAACCATGAAACAGACATTTTCCCGCCGCACGCTCGTCAGCGGCGCGTTTTGCGCGGTCGCGTTGATCCCCGCGCTCGGCGTGATCTCGACCAGCGAGGCAGCCCCGGCGCTCCAGCCCCTAGACCCGAGCGATCCGACCGCAAAGAGTTTCGGCTACCTCAACGATACGACCAAAGTCGATGCGAGTGCGTATCCGAGCCATAAGGCCGATCAGGTCTGCTCCAACTGCGCGCAATTCGTGGCGATGGCCGGAGCTGCGACCGGCGGTTGTAATGTGTTTCCGGGAAAGAGCGTCCAAAAGAACGGCTGGTGCAAGGTCTGGGCGAAGAAGCCGGCCTAGAGCTTTAACATCGGCGGCAATATTGCCGCGAACGCACGCGATATTGCCGCTGAAATACGCCACGAGCCGGCGCATGCTGTGCTCGTGGCTGAGGGCGGCGATTTGCGGCAGTTACATGGCCGCACAGCGGAACGGTTGGCCGAATTGCACGTTCTCGCCGCGGGCCTCGAGGTGGTCACGCGCAATTTCCGCTGCCGCGCCGGCGAACTCGATTTGATCTGCAGCGACGGCCGAAATCTCATCGTCGTCGAGGTAAGGCAGCGCAGTCGCCGCGAATTCGGCGGACCGCTCGCCTCGATCGGAAGCCTCAAGCAACGGCGCATCCGCCGCACGACCGAATACTTCCGGTTGCGCTCGCCGCAATGGGCCGACCGCCCGGTGCGCTTCGACGTCGTCGCGGTTCTCGGCCAGCCCGACGCCGCGCACGAATTGATCTGGATCAAGGACGCGTTTCGCGTCTGAGCCGAGTCGCCGCGCATTGCACCGCGCCGCCGCGCTACGCATTGCACGGCGCCGCCGCGCTACTTGACGACTTGTAACTTCGGCCGCTTGCGCGGCGTCGGTGTCGGGGCGCCGTCGGAGGGGGTCGCTGCGGGCGGCCCGCCGCCCGGATCCGGATCCGCGTCTCCCTCGGGGAAAATCATGCCCTGCCCCGTCTCACGCGCGTAAATCCCCAGCACCGCGCGCACCGGCACCTGGACCGCGAACGAGACGCCGCCGAAGCGCGCCTCGAAGGTCACGCAGTCGTTGCCGAGCTTCAACACCTGAGTCGCGCTGTAGCTGATGTTGAGAACGATTTTGCCGTCCTTGACGTATTGGCGCGGCACGGTGACGCCCTCGGCCGTGGCGTCGACCACGATGTGCGGGGTCTCGCCGCTATCGGTTATCCACTCATGCAATGCGCGCAAAAGATAAGGACGGCGCGGCTTCAATGACGCAATCCCCGCTCCGCATCCGTCAAGCAAGCGCGAAACGTCGAGCGCGCAAATATCGAATTCATATATTTGACGATGGGCTGCGCCTGAGCCGGCAGTTCGATGCCGTAAGCCTGCAGCCGCCATAGTATGGGCGCAATACTCGCATCCACGAGCGAGAACTCGTCGCTCAGAAAAAACGGTTTGGCCTTGAAGACTTCCGCGCTCGCGCAAATCGCCTCGCCGAGCACCTTGCGGCTATGCGCCGCGACCTTGCCGTGCGGGTCGGCCTCGATGTCATGGGCCAGCGCGTACCAATCGCGTTCGATCCTATACAGCGCGACTCGAAACTGCGCACGCGTGACCGGATCGATGGGCATCAGCGGCGGATGCGGAAATCGCTCGTCCAAGTACTCGATGATGACGCGCGAATCGTAGAGCACGAGGTCCCGGTCGACGAGCGTCGGCACGCTGTGATACGGATTCAGATCGAGCAAATCCTCCGGCAGCTTGACCGGATCCACATTGACGAGTTCGATCGCAATGCCTTTTTCGGCCAACACCAACCGCGTCCGATGACTCCAGGGGTCAGTCGGCGCAGAAAATAATGTCATGACCGAGCGACGTACCACTAACGCAATCTCCAGAGAGCATCAAGCCCACGATCACCACCGCGCTAGTGTACGTCCTTCCAATATTCCTTCTTCAACAAATACGCGAATACGAAGAAAACCGACAAAAACACCAGCACGTATATTCCCAGCGACTGCCGCTTCGCCTTGATGGGCTCGCCGGCGTAATCGAGGAAATTCGCGGTGTCCCGCACGAATTGGTCATATTCCTCCGGTTTCAGCGTACCGGAAAGCAGCGGTTCGACGCCGGTCAGGACGACCTTTGCCTCGCCGTCGACCGTCTCGTTCTTGAATACCGGCTTTTGAAGGCCCTGCTGCGATTGCAGCACGAAGGGCATCGAGGCATTGGGCAGAACCATGTTGTTCACGCCCCAGGGTGCGCTCTTGTCGAGGTAAAACCCCTTCAAAAACGAGTAGATGTAGTCGACGCCCTTGGCCCGCGCGGTCAGCGACAAATCCGGCGGTCGCTTGCCGAACCACTTTTCCGAGTCCGCCGGCATCGCCGAATTGATGTCGTCGAACGGCTTGACTGATGTCAACATCAAATCGGCGAGTTCTGCCGCAGGAATCTTCAAGTCCTCGGCCATCCGGTTGTAGCGCAGATACTTCAGCGAGTGGCAACCGGAGCAATAATTCATGAAGTTGCGCGCGCCGCGCTGCAACGACTCGGTATTGGTGATGTCGGTGCCCGCGTGCAGGTAGTCCTCGCCCTCCTCGGCCACCGCAGCCCCGACCGGAAGCAGCCAAGCGGACAACAATACCGCCGATAATGTTAAGCGCTTATGCATGTCACGTGACCCTCTGCGGCACCGGCTTCACGCTGTCGATCCTCGTGTACCAGGGCATCAGCAAAAAGAAGGCGAAATACAATGTCGTGCAGATCTTGGCGAGCAGAGGGTAGATTCCCGACGGCGGCTTCATGCCGCAAAGCCCCAGTATGACGAACGCAACCGAGAATATCGCCAGTGCGATCTTGTAAATCGGTCCGCGATAGCGAATCGACTTCACCGGCGAGCGGTCCAACCAGGGCAGGAAGAACAGCACGGCGACCGCGCTGCCCAACACGAGCACGCCCCAGACCTGCGTACCCGCAAACGACGGCACGGCGCGCAACATCGCGTAATAAGGCGTGAAGTACCAGACCGGCGAGATGTGCGGGGGCGTCTGCAGCAGATTCGCGGGCTCGAAGTTCGGCGCCTCGAGAAACATTCCGCCGAACGTCGGCGCGTAGAATATCACGCCGCAAAACAGCATCAAGAACACCACGATGCCGACGAGATCCTTGACCGTGTAATAGGGGTGAAACGGAATGCCGTCGAGCGGATGGCCGTCGGCGCCCTTGTGCTCCTTGATTTCGATGCCGTCGGGATTGAGCGAACCGACTTCGTGCAGGGCCATGAGATGAGCGATCGCGAGAAAGATCAGGGCGACCGGCAACGCGGCGACGTGCAGCGCGAAGAATCGATTCAAGGTGGCGTCGGCGATCACGTAGTCGCCGCGGATCCATTCGACCAAAGCGCCGCCGATCACGGGCAGGCTGCCGAACAGGGATACGATGACCTGCGCACCCCAGAAGCTCATGTTGCCCCAGGGCAGCACATAGCCCATGAATGCCTCTGCCATCAGCAGCACGAATATAAAACAGCCGAAAATCCACAGCAGCTCGCGCGGCTTGCGCGCCGAACCGTAGAGCAGCGCACGGAACATGTGCAGATACACGACGATGAAAAATGCCGAGGCGCCGGTCGAATGCATGTACCGGATCAGCCAGCCCCAATCGACATCGCGCATGATGTACTCCACCGACGCGAACGCCTCGGCGGCGGAGGGCTTGTAGCTCATCGCCAGAAAAATACCGGTGACCAATTGATTCACGAGTACGACGAGCGACAGCACGCCGAAGTAGTACCAGAAGTTGAAATTCTTCGGCGCATAGTATTCGGAGACCTGTTCACGCCACAATTTCGACAGCGGGAAGCGCGCGTCGATCCATCCAAGCAATCCGCCGGAATCGCCCGAGCCGGTCTCTTCAGGTATTACGGCCATCTTGAGATGCCTCTGTTGCGTTGATTAAGCGGTCTTGGGGGCATCATCGAGGCCGATGACGATGTGCGCGTCGGCCGAGATCGCGTACGGCGGCACCGTCAGATTCGTCGGAGCCGGCTGGGACTTGTAGACGCGTCCCGAGATGTCGTACTTCGAGCCGTGGCACGGACAATAAAACCCGCCCGGCCAGTTTCGACCCAAATCGACACCCCCGAGTTGCGAAGCGTTGTTGGGCTCGAACGCGCCGAGCGGCGAGCAGCCGAGATGCGTGCACACGGCCAAGCCCACCCAGAACTCCGGATTGCGCGCCCGCGCGGCACCGGTCGATTTGATGTAATCGGGCTGAATCGACGAGCTCGAATTCGGGTCGGCGAGCACCGCGTCGTGGCCGCCCAGCAGATCGAGCACGGTCTTGGGCCTGCGTATGACGAAGACCGGCTGGCCGCGCCATACGACCTTCAACATCTGCCCTTCCTCGAGCTTGGAGGCATCGACATCGACGGGGGCCCCGAGTGCTTTGGCGCGAGCGCTGGGCTGCCAGGAAGCCAAAAACGGCGCGGCCGCGAACGCCAAGCCTACCGCCCCGGTACCGACAGTGGCGATCGTCAACAAACGGCGCCGACTGTGGTCAACCTGATCATTCATGCACTTGTCCCCAAAACTTTTTGACGATTCTATTGACAAATCTTGACCGAAACAAAACATCGCACGGTGTTTCGGAAAGAATTGGCGGAGCGCATTATACACGGGACTTAAAGTTTGCTGCGGGCGAGAGACTCCGGAGCAGAAGTTCGAGGGATTGAATTGAAGAACACGCGCGTTATCGTGGGATTTTTGCTCAGAGCGATCATCATCGGGCTGGCCGTGGCATTTCTGATTGTCTGGTGGAAGCCTTCGTTATTGGGGACGAACCAGGTCGCAGCGGATTCGGCGCAGCGCAAGTCCGTCCAGACGCCCAAGCCGACCGCCGCAATCGAAGCGCCCGCGCCGACGCCCGTGGTCATCGCGAGTTTCGCGGACGCCGTGGCGCGGGCAACTCCGGCGGTCGTCAACATCTATACGGCGCGCGTCGTCACGGAGAAAACCCAAGCGGCGCCGCTCGAACAGTTGTTCGGCGATTATTGGCCCACCTATCGACAGCACGTCGAGCGCAGTTTGGGTTCGGGCGTCATCGTCTCGGATTCCGGCACGATCGTAACCAACCAGCACGTGATCGCCGGCGCCGATTCGATCAAGGTGTCGCTCGCGGACGGCCGCATCGCCGACGCCAAGATCGTCGGCCAAGACCCCGACACGGATCTGGCGGTGCTGCGTCTGTCGATCGGCAAGCTGCCGACGATGCCCATGGGACGCTCCGACACCTTGCGTGTCGGCGATATCGTGCTTGCAATCGGCAACCCGTACGGACTCGGTCAGACGGTGACCCAAGGCATCGTCAGCGCCACCGGTCGCGGCCAGCTGGGGCTCGCGACCTTCGAGAATTTCATTCAAACCGACGCGGCGATCAATCTCGGCAACTCCGGCGGCGCGCTCATCGATTCGCGCGGCTCCTTGGTTGGCATCAATACCGCGGTTCTGAATCGATCCACCTATGGCGGAGCCGGACCCGAGGGCATCGGCTTCGCGATCCCCGTCAACCTCGTGCGCGGCGTCACGGAGCAAATCCTCGCGCACGGCCATGTGGTGCGGGGGTGGCTCGGACTCGTCCCCCAAGACCTCACCGACGAACAGGCGGCACAACTCGGTATCGTCGCCGGCGGCGGCGTCACGGTCGTCAACATTCTGTTGAAGAGCCCTGCGTTCGATGCCGGCATCAGGCCGGGCGACTTGATCACGCGCTTGGACGGCGAACCGGTCAGGAGCGCGCAGGAAGTCGTCAGCCGCGTCGCCGCCCTCAAGCCCGGCGCCAACGTCTCGATCGAAGGACGCCATGGGACGAGTACGTTCAAATACACTCTCAAAGTCATCGAGCGACCGACGCGCGACATACAGGGCGCGGGGTGAGCTGCACGCCGTCCGGCGGGCCGCGGCGCGCCGCGCCGATTCAAATTTAACCAGGCGTGCGGCGTATTTTCGCGCCCAACTGCTGCAGTTTTTCCTCGATGGCCTGGTAGCCGCGATCGATATGGTAGATCCGTTCAATTTCGGTGCGGCCTTCGGCGACGAGCCCCGCCAAGATCAGACTCGCCGAGGCGCGTAGGTCGGTTGCCATCACGGGAGCCGCGGTGAGGCGCTCGACGCCCTTGATGATCGCAGTATTGCCTTCGAGCCGGATCTCGGCGCCCATGCGGCGCATCTCGAGCATGTGCATGAAGCGATTCTCGAAGATCGTTTCGATGATGGTCCCGACGCCGTCCGCAACCGTATTCAGCGCGGCGAATTGCGCCTGCATGTCGGTCGGAAACGCCGGATAGGGGGCGGTTCGAATATCCACGGATTTGGGTCGGCGCCCGCGCATATCGACCTCGATCCACGTATCTCCGACGGAGATTGTGGCGCCGGCCTCCTGCAATTTCACAATCACCGCATCGACGTGCTCCGGCCGCGTGTTCTTGACGCGAACGTGACCGCCGCTGATGGCTCCCGCAACCAAATAGGTTCCCGTCTCGATGCGATCGGGAAGCACTTCGTAACGCGTGCCGTGCAGGCGTGCGACGCCCTGGATCACGATTTTATCGGTACCGGCGCCCTGAATCTTCGCGCCCATAGCGATCAAGAAATTCGCCAAATCGACGACTTCCGGTTCCCGCGCAGCGTTGTCGAGCACCGTTTCGCCGTCGGCCAGCGTCGCCGCCATCATGAGATTTTCGGTCCCGGTGACGGTCACGGTATCGAGCACCAGGTGAGCGCCCTTCAAGCGGCTCGCGCGCGCCTTGATGTAGCCGTTCTCGATGTGAATGTCAGCGCCCATCGCCTGCAGCCCCGCGACGTGGATGTTGACCGGGCGCGCGCCGATCGCGCATCCGCCCGGCAGCGATACGTCCGCCGACCCAAAACGCGCCAATAACGGCCCCAAGACGAGAATCGAGGCGCGCATGGTCTTGACCAGCTGATAGGGGGCGAAGTATTCCTTGATCGTCGAGGCATCCACCTCGATACACATCTTCTCGTCGACGGTCACGGAAACGCCCATGCGGCCCAGCAGTTCGATCATCGTCGTGACGTCTTGCAAATGCGGCACGTTGGCGATGGTCACCGGCCCTTCGGCGAGCAGACATCCGGCCAAAATCGGCAGCGTCGCATTCTTGGACCCGGAGATGCGGATCTCGCCGTCGAGCGCGATGCCGCCTTGGATTTGTAATTTGTCCATCAGCGCTTGGCCTGCGACGCGAACTCTTCCGGCGTGAACACCTGCAATGCCAACGCATGAATCTCGTTGCCGACCGCCGCGCCCAGCGCCGCATAGACGAGTTGGTGGCGCTGCACGGCCCGTTTACCCGCAAACGCGCTCGATACGACCATGGCCTCGAAATGCACGTTGTCGGGGCTCGTGACCGTGGCCGTGCTGCCGGCAACTCCCGCCTGTATCAGCGCCGCTACCTGGTGTGGATTCATGTTATTTCCTCAAATGAGACTAGTGTACAAAGAAAGCGGGCGGCGGCCCAATCGGCGCAAGCCGCGCGGTCGCGCTATCATTGAGGCATGGACAGCGCCCTAACCGACGAGAATCTGGTTGACGTTGCCCGCCAGGCGCTCGGCATCGAAATCGAGGGTCTGCAGGCTCAACTACCTCGCTTAGGCGCGGAGTTTGCGCGCGCCTGCCGTATCTGTCTGGCTTGTCGTGGCCGGATCGTCGTCACCGGGATGGGCAAGTCGGGCCATATCGCCGGGAAAATCGCGGCTACGCTCGCGAGCACCGGTACCCCGGCGTTCTTCGTGCATCCCGGAGAAGCGAGCCACGGGGACATCGGCATGATCACGCGTGACGACGCGGTGCTGGCCTTGTCGAATTCCGGCGAGACCGACGAAATACTCACGATCATCCCGGTCATCAAACGCCTAGGGGTGCCGCTGGTGGCATTGACCGGCAATCCGAACTCGACGCTCTCGCGCATGGCCACGGTGCATCTGGACATCGGCGTGCCCGCCGAGGCGTGTCCGCTCAATTTGGCGCCGACCGCGAGCACGACGGCCGCTTTGGGCGTCGGGGACGCCCTCGCGGTCGCGCTGTTGAAGGCACGCGGCTTCACGGAGGAGGACTTCGCACGTTCGCATCCGGCCGGCAACTTGGGCCGGCGCCTGCTTCTGCACGTGAAGGACGTCATGCGCACGGGCAGCAACGTCCCAAAAGTCCTCGCGGACACGCCTCTCTCGGAAGGGCTCATGGAAGTGACCAGAAAGGGCCTCGGCATGACCGCGGTCGTCGATTCGGACGACCGGGTCATCGGCATCTTTACGGACGGCGATTTGCGCCGGGCGCTGTACGCGTCGGCGGACTTGCGCACGACACCGATGCACGAGCTCATGACTCGCCGCGCAAAAACCGTGCAGGCGACGATGCTCGCCGCCGAAGCGGTGCACCTCATGGAGCAATACCGGATCACTTCGCTGCTGGTCGTGGATGCCGATGATCGCGTCGTCGGAGCGCTCAACGTGCACGACCTGATGCGCGCGGGTGTCGTTTGAACGCGCGCAAGGCAACTCCGCTCGCGAAGATCGAACTGCTGGTGCTCGACGTCGACGGCGTGCTCACGGATGGCAGCTTGTATTTTGGCGCGCGTGGCGAGTCGCTCAAGGTTTTCAACGTGCGCGACGGCCATGGCATCAAACTGCTCATGGGACAAGGCGTGCAGATTGCCATGGTCAGCGGACGCCGATCCGCGGCTGTCGCGGCGCGCATGCGCGAGCTGAAGGTGCGTCACCTCGTCCAGGGCTGCGGCGACAAACTGCAGGCGTTGCGCGATCTCTGCGGGCGCCTTGGGCTCGACCCATTGGCCTGCGCCTGCATCGTCGACGACACGCCCGATTTGCCGCTGATGTCGGCCGTCGGTTTCGCGGCCGCGGTCGCCGACGCGCACCCGCTCGTGCTGAGGGCCGCGCATTGGGTCGCCAAGGCGGCGGGCGGCCGCGGCGCGGTGCGGGAACTGTGCGACGTACTGCTGCGCGCGCGCGCGGTCATTAGATGATGTTCCGAATCATGACCGTGCTCGCGGTGATCGCCTTGGCGGTCAGCACCTGGATATTGAGCAATCCCGGCCGGTCACCCGCGCAGTCCAGCGCAATACCGGCGGACAGCCCCGGCTATTATCTGAAGAACGCGGTCCTCACCGACTACGACGCGGCGGGCGATCCCAGCGTCCGGATCGAGGCGGAACGCATCGACCAAATCGGCCGTACCAACGAGGTCGCGCTGATCAACGTACAGATCGATTACCAGGCGCCGGGCGGCCAGTCGTGGGTGATGGTCGGCGATACGGCGCACGTGCAGCCCGGAGGCAAAGTCGTCAACATGAGCGGCAACGTGCGCCTGCAGGGCGTCGATCCGCAGCACCCGGGCACGGCAATCATTCGAACCGATACGCTGAGTTATGACATTCCCGACGGGGTGGCGAGTACGGAAAGCGACGTGCGCATCGAATTCGCACGGCATACCTTGACCGCCCGCGGTCTCGTCGCAAATTTGCCGGCGCACACGGTGCACCTGGAGTCGCGAGTCAATGGCCGCTTCCTGCCGTAGCGCGCTCCTCCTGCTGCTTTGTCTATCGGCGGGCGCCGAGCGCGCGCTCGGCGGCGCAGACCCGGCGAGGCAGCTGCCGATATTGCTCGACGCACAATCAACCGAGGTCGATTACCTCAAGAACGAGCTGCTGTTTCGCAAGGTGAAGATTTCGCAGGGCGGCATGTCGGTGTCGGCGGATCAGGCACAAGCGAACGGGCAATCCACCGATTTGAATTTCGAGGACAGCCACTGGGTGTTTCGGGGCAACGTCAAGATTGCGATGGATCAAGGCCAGCTCGAATCCGACGAGGCCGATGTGACTTTTGTTAAAAATCTGCTCGCGAAGGCGATCGTTACCGGCAAACCGGCGGCCTTCGTGCAGCACGACCCCAAGAATGGCAAACCCGTGCAGGGGCATGCCGAGCACATCGAGTACGACGTCGACAAGGCCACGATCATGCTGTCGGGCGATGCCTCGATCACCAACGGACCCGACGACCTTCGCGCGGAAACCCTCAAGTACAATCTGCTCGAAAAGAAAATGTTTGCGAACCCGTCCGAGCAAAATTCGCAGCGTGTGCACATCACGATCACGCCGCCGCCGCCAACTCCCAAACCATGAGTCTGCTGCGGGCCCTGAACCTAGCCAAGAGCTACAAGTCGCGCCAGGTGCTGCGTGATTTGTCACTACAGGTCGCGAGCGGCGAAGTAGTCGGCCTGTTGGGGCCGAACGGCGCCGGAAAAACCACGGCCTTTTACATGATCGTCGGTTTGACGCCCTGCGAGCACGGGGAAATCATGTTGGACGGTCGCGACATCGGCCGCCTGCCGATGCACCGCCGCGCGCAATTGGGCCTCGGCTACCTGCCGCAGGAGCCGTCCGTATTTCGCAAACTATCGGTCGAGGATAACATTCTGGCGATTTTGGAGACCCTTCCGAAGCTCGATTCCACGGCGCGCCACGAACGCCTGGAGGAGTTGCTCGAGGAGTTGCATATCGGCCACGTGCGCCAGAGCTTCGGCATGAGCCTATCCGGCGGCGAGCGGCGGCGCGTCGAAATCGCCCGCGCGCTGGCAACCCGTCCCAATTACATGCTGCTCG
>Ga0209415_10013357_pt1 | contig 13552 bp, 13 predicted proteins | sample PeaSoiSIISIP2007_FD_187696 | JGI IMG/M metagenome (GOLD analysis project Ga0209415, IMG submission 187696) | Peat soil microbial communities from Weissenstadt, Germany - SII-SIP-2007 (SPAdes) (version 2) | ecosystem: Environmental > Terrestrial > Soil > Wetlands > Peat | place: Germany... | reverse complement strand
CGGAACTGGCAGACGCGCATGGTTCAGGTCCATGTTCTCGCAAGGGAGTGGAGGTTCAAGTCCTCTCATCCGCACCAAATCCATGGGTTAGGAGATGGAGCGCCCCGAAACCGCCCTCCTCGGCAGTAGCGCTGACACGAGGTTGCGGCTCGCGACTCTCCGTTATCTGAGCAATGTTCTTGGCGAGGCATTCCGACAAGAGCCAACCCTAGGCTGCGGTGCCCGGGGGGGTGCCTTAGGGGCTTGCTTTCCGCATGGTTGAGAAGGTACAAAGGTTTCTCAACTGATGGCCTACGAGTGGGGGAGATTTACGTGGTGGCTGGCTCAGGGGCAGAATGCTGTCGCGATGCAGGTTGCCGCCGCGGTACTCGTGGCGGTCATCACCGGGTGGTACGCGCTCCTAACGCACTGGATCATGAAGGCGACCCACAAGCAGGCGACCGCAGTGCTCCAGCCGCAGCTTTCAATACATCCGATGGTGCGACAGGAGGGAGAAACCTTCCACACGCTGTTGGTGCAGAACTCAGGAGATCGACCGATCGTCTTTTTGGATGTCAGGAACTCTTGCCATCCAGAAGGGCATAAATCGATCGTTCATAACCCGTGGTGGGAGGATCAAATTTTGCCACCTGGCGAAAACTATAAGCTCGAAATAGATTTTTCAAAGGAATTGGAAAAAATCGGCGTGCCCGAAGGCTCCTGCGGATTCGGTACGACACTCGTCGTTTGCGACCTCGGCCGCCAAGTGGTGATTCAATACGAATATCTTTGGGTCCTCGGGAGATTCTCTTGCAAAACCGGAATGCCTTGGCGCATTCGTTTTAAATATTGGATGCGCCCGTGGCGTTGGCGCTATCACAGGGTCAAGGGTTGGTTTTCCAGAAAGTAACCGAAACGCGGGGAAGCACGGGTCAAAGACCTCATTGCCTGATTTCGGAGCCTGGGTCCGCATTGGCTTTTTCGGTGTTTGAGGTCTTTGGCCCCGTTTCCCCCGGACAAGTCCTCTGAACTTAATAATGAATAAATGGGGTCAAAGACCTCATTACCCGATTTCGGAGTCTTGGTCCGCAGTGGCATATTCGGTGTTTGAGGTCTTTGACCCGCGTTTCCCTCGCGTTTCCCCCGTGATTTATAGACCGGCAATTTGTGATGCTTCGCGGAGCGTGATCATCACGGTCATAGGATTCACAGGCGACTCGATAAATCCATACCGCTGGTAGAACCGCTTCGCAGTGTCGGAGATCGCATGGACCAGAAGCGCCCGGATGCCGGCAATCTCCGCCGCTTGCATGGTTCGCAGTACGGCGTCCTTCAGCATCCCCGACCCGACGCCCTTCCCGTGGAACCTCTTGTCGACCGCCAGTCGACCGAGGATCATCACTGGAATCGGGTCCGGCATGTTGCGCTTCACGCGGCCCGGAGATTCCGCATGGGCGACGGCACCTACGGCCAGGGTGTAGTAAGCGGCGACGGTCTTTCCGGCACAGACGACGTAGGTCCGCGAGGCGCCGCTGGCATCGTTTTGCGCCGCCCGACGGCGAAGCCAGTCATCCAGCGCCGGCTCGCCGGAATCGAAATCCGACAGGTCGTGTCTGGGAGAGAGTCTCTCGGGAGCGCTCAACAGAGGCGCGGTCATCGCTCCCAGGGCGCCCGTTTTTCAAGCAGGCGGCGCAGTTTGGGATTGGCTTTCGGCGGCTTGTCGAGCATCGCGGTGAATTTTCTAAAGTCTGGCGCGGAGAGCGCGAAGTAGCGCCGGTCCAGCAGGACGTTTTCGGCCTCACGGCACGCCGTGTCCAGCATAAAATCCGACCGGCTTCGGCCGAGCGCCTGCGCTGCCCGATCGATCAGCGCCTTTTGTTTGCGGCTGGCGCGAAGATTGATCGTTTCGCCACGGGCCGTCGAGTCTTCGGTGTAAGGCTGTGCCATGTATACACAACTACGTTACATACTTGTGCGCACATTGTCAACACTACTTTTCAAGGCTTCCAGCGCCCAGCGGGCGTGTTCCGCGACTATCGGGTCCGGATGGCGAGCCAGACGTTCGAGGGGCTCCCGGAATCGCGGCAATCCGCTGTTCCCCATCGCGACCGCGACATTGCGCAGGAATCCCGTATATTTCGGACGGGCCAGCGCGCTGCCGTGGAACATCTGGTTGAACTCGGCTTCAGTAAGACGCGCGCAGGCTTCGAGCGGAGGCGCTCGATGTAGATCCTCGAAGCTATCCGTAACTGGAGCGCGGGAGTTCCAGGGGCACACGTCCTGGCAAATGTCGCAGCCGAAAACATTCGGACCGACGGCGGCGCGATATTCCTCCGGAATCGACCCCCGCAGCTCGATGGTGAAGTACGCGATGCAGGTCCGGGAATCGATGGCCCATGAGTCAAGTGACTCTCCGGCCGGCACGAAGGCGTTGGTCGGACACGCGTCGATGCAGCGCGAGCAGGTTCCGCAGCGATCGGGAGGCGGCGAATCTGGCGCGAGCTCGAGCGAGGTAATCAGCTCGCCCAGAAAAAACCAGGAGCCGCTCGGCTCGTTGATCAGACAGGTATTTTTGCCGATCCATCCGAGCCCAGCCAGACGCGCGAAGGTCCGCTCCAGCAAGGGTGCCGTGTCGACGCAGATTTTCCAATCGAACGTCGCGTGTTCCTTCAGCCGCGCGACCATCGCTTCCAGCGAGGCTCGGATCAGGTCGTGATAATCCTGGCCCCACGCGTAGCGCGAGATTGCCGCGTCGCCAGGTTCGGGCGGAGCGCTCCGCTGGTTATATAGCTTCCCGACGCAGATTACCGATCGCGCCGTCAGCAGCAGGTTGCGAACATCGCGGCGAACTTCCGCCCTGCGGTCCGTCAGATACCGCATCTCGCCGGCATTGCCCTGCGCGACCCACGCGTCGTAGCGCGCGATATCCTCCGGTGGATCGGCGGCGGCGATGCCCGCCAGCTCAAACCCGCACTCCCGCGCGATCTGTTTTACGGTTTCAGGATTCACCCGAAAATAACGTCCTTCCTTTAGACTAGAGCTTATGTCGGGCACGGGAAAATTCAGGGTGGGATTGGTGCAGATGAGCTGCGCGGTGGACCCCAACGAGAATTTCGCCAAAGCCGAATGGAAGATCCGCGAGGCGGCGGGCAAAGGCGCTCAGATCGTCTGTTTGCAGGAATTATTCCGGTCGCAATATTTTTGCCGGGAGGAAAATCACGATCTGTTCGCTCTTGCCGAGCCGATTCCCGGCCCCTCGACGATCGAGCTGGGGCGGCTTGCGCGCGAGCTCGGCATCGTGATCGTCGCGTCTCTGTTCGAGCGGCGCGCGCCCGGCCTGTATCACAACACCGCAGCGGTGATCGGGGCGGATGGAGAAATCGCCGGCATCTACCGCAAGATGCATATCCCCGACGATCCGCTGTACTTCGAAAAATTTTATTTCGCGCCCGGAGACCTGGGCTTCTTGAATTTCGCAACGCCGTTCGGCCAGGTGGGCGTGCTGGTGTGTTGGGATCAGTGGTATCCGGAAGCCGCGCGGCTTTCGGCGCTCGCAGGCGCGAATATTTTGTTCTATCCGACCGCCATCGGATGGCATCCCAAGGAAAAAGCCCAGTATGGGGAAGCACAGCTCGACGCGTGGCGGACCATCCAGCGCGCCCACGCGATCGCCAATGGTTTGTACGTGGCCGCCGTGAATCGGGTCGGGTACGAGGGCAGCGCGGAGAGCGGACTCGAATTCTGGGGGTCTTCGTTCGTGGCGGATCCCTTCGGGCAGGTGATCGCGGAAGCCTCGCGCAGCGCGGAAGAAATTCTGGTGGTCGAATGCGATCCTGCGCGGATCGAAGAAGTGCGCCAGAATTGGCCTTTCCTGCGCGATCGCCGCATCGACGCGTATGCGCCGATTCTGAACCGGTGGCTCGGCAAGTGAAGCTCCGCATGCCGGCGGAATGGGGGCCGCACCAAGCCACCTGGCTCGCATGGCCGCATGAAAAATCCGATTGGCCCGGGAAATTCGAGCCGATTCCGTGGGTGTACGGCGAGATTGTGCGTCACCTGTCGCGAGCGGAGCGAGTCCGCATTCTGGTCGAAAATGAGGACGCCGAAGAACGGGTCCGGCGCATTTTAAGAAAGTGCCACGCCAATGCGGACGCCGTCGAATTCTTCCATCTGCCCACGAATCGTAGCTGGACCCGCGACTACTGCCCGATTTTCGTCAAGAACCGCGGAGTCGCCATTGCACATTGGCGATTCAACGGTTGGGCGAAATACTCGAATTACGAGCGTGACGCTACGGTCCCGGCGGCTCTGGCGGAAACGCTGCGGATGGAACGAATCGAGACTGGACTGGTGCTCGAAGGCGGCAGCATCGATGTGAACGGGGCAAGGAAGCTCCTGACCACGGAAGAGTGCCTGCTCTCTGACGTGCAGGCTCGGAACCCGGGTGTCTCGCGACGCAGTTTGGAGATGGCGTTTAAGAAATACCTGGGTATCAGCGAAGTGATCTGGCTGAATCGCGGCATCGCCGGCGACGATACGCATGGACATGTCGACGATCTGGCAAGGTTTACCGCACGCGACACGGTGGTGACCGTGGTCGAGCCGGACCGCAACGACGCGAATCATGAACCGCTGGAAGAAAATCTCGCGCGTCTGCGCGCTCGCAAGGACCTGCGTACTGTCACGCTTCCCATGCCTGAGCCGGTTTACTTCAATGGCCAGCGCCTGCCAGCCAGCTACGCGAATTTCTATATCGCGAACGGCATGGTGCTCGCGCCGGTGTTCGGCGATCCGAACGATCGCGTCGCTTTGAATACGCTCGCGCGCCTGTTTCCGGATCGCGCCGTGATCGGGATCCCATCCCGCGATCTGGTCCTGGGGCTCGGCACGCTGCACTGCATGACCATGCAGCAACCCGCTTAATTGGAATTTAATACCGCAACGATTGCCCGATTTTCCCGTCTATGCTAGTATGAAGTATCCGATTCATCCCAAGGAGGCAGCTAAACGTGTCAAGAAACGTATTCGCGTTCGAAATCACTGTTAGTGTGGATCGCTGCCTTATCGCAGGCTCCGCTCCACGTTAGTTTCCCAGTTTAGTTTCGTTTCAATCAATAACTAATTTTGAAGTGAGTCCGGCAATCCCGGAGGATGACCATGTCCATGAACTATATTTATTTCGATCGAGAGGCGCGCCAGGCCGAGGAGTCCATCCCCTCGATGACTTACCGTACGCTGCTCGAAAATCTGGGCCGGTTCACTGCGCTGGGCGTGATCGCTCCACAGAATCCGGCCACTATGCTGGTAGCCGCGCGACTGGTGGATCGCGCTCGCATTCTGCGCTCCGGCGTTACCGCAGCCGAATTGCGCCGCGCGCTGGAATCCTACAAGTCTGGTCCGAAGCCGATTTACGGAGTGATCAAAGCCCTGGAGCAGGCGCTCGAAACGGCGTCAGAAAATGAAGGCCAGACCGCCGCGCACTACGCGGGGTGAGTTGGTCAGCAGGGCCTTGCGGGTGGCGAGGTCGAGCGGCAGATAACCCTGCGCGAGCATATTGCGCAGCTCCGCTGTCGCCTCCAGCCGCCCGCCCATTCCGGAAAACAGCGGCAGCGGCTGCCGGATGCGGATGTTCAAACCGGTCGATTGGCTGATGTCCTGGGTCATGAAGACATGATCGGGCATCAGCACGCGCGGATCGGTCCAACCGTAATACGTCATCACGAACGTGCCCGAAACAGGAATCGTGGTTGAAAGACCGGCCGCCAGCCAGGGCCGTTCTACTTCATGAATCATGGCGCGCACATCGTCGCCGGTATTCCCGGTCGCCTGGCGGGGATCTGCCCACAGCGCGCCGGTATGCCCGCCGGCGAGCGTCGCGTCCAGGTGATCCCCCAGCGATTGCTTGACCGCCGCGGTGTATCCGACGCGGGAATAGCTGCCAATGTTGAAAATCCGATCGTTGGCGCCGAGGTCGGGCAGAGTGTCGGTGTTGGGCAGGAATCCTGTGGGTCCTGAGAGCATCAGCGTCGCATTGCTCACCGATTCGCTATACACGCTGGCCGAATACTTGCGCGATCCCTGGACGTATTGATAACCCAACTCGAAGTCCTGATTCCGCTGCACCTGCCCATGATTGTCGCGCAGCGAAATCTGCGGCAGCATCGCGAGCGCCGCCAGGTCCTGATTCAGCAAATCCGAATTGGGTGCTCCGGATTCCGGGTTCGCGTTGTGCGTCGCGGCAAACGCGGCCGGCTGAGCACCGGTTGAGTAGGCGAACTTCACCGCTCCGTACTTGCCCAGATCGTAGGTCGCGCGCGCGAACGGGCTCATGTAGGTCACACGTTCCAGGAAACTCAGCGACTCCACGCTGATGCCGTATTCCAGGCGCAGATTGTCGCTTAAGTCGATCGAATCGCGCAGACCGAGCGAAGCGGTTCGCAGCGCCGGCTGCGCGTCGCCGATCTCGCGATTGGGAAGGTAAAGCTGCCGGACGGTGAGCGTCACTTGCGGGCCGGAAACCCCATCCGGCGAGCGCGTGTAGGTAGTCCTGAATCCCGCCGCCGGAATGGTGGAATTGCCGATGTACCCGATGTTCCCGCTGAACTGAATCCGGCTGGTCCCGAATACCGAAGTCGCCAAAGCGAAAGCGGTCCCCAGATCTTCCTGGCTGCCCGATGCGAACGATTCGCCGTCGCCCGCGGAAACTTTGACCAACCCGGTGGTATCGGAGAACATGGACCCGGGCGAGCTTGCCGCCGAAGTGCTCGGCACAGGCAAAAGCCGCAGCACCGGGCGCGTCGCTTGCGACGATCGCAGCACCCACTTCCAATCATCGGTCATGAGCGTTCCACGCGACGGTCCCGAGGAAATCAGGTCCACCGTGCTGAACAGGTTCGCCAGACTGATCTGAAGCAGGTTTTCAGAGCCTGCCGCGACCGCGATATTCCGCCGAAATGCGGGCACGAAGCTCGCCAGCGAGACGCGGATAGAATACAGGTCCGGGCTAAGCTGATCGAACGCGAACTTGCCCTGCTCATTCGTGAGGGCACGACGCACCTGTTGATCGTAACGGTCATAAAGTAGGACGGTTGCACCCATCTGAGCAACCCCGGGAGCGCTGACCACACGTCCGAAAATCCCTCCGGAAAGCGCGGGGGGCGTCCCGGCGCAAGCTAAGGGCGTTACGAGCAGAACACCCGAAACTAGGCCAAGCGTGATCGAAAGCGTCCGCATGATTCGGCGCGCTGCCTGTTACCTACCTGACTTATAATACCTTAAATGTCGCTGTCTCGTTCAGCGTCTGGTTTCGTTTCGAATCCGTCACTTTGATCTTCAACGTATAGTCGCCCGGCTTGAAGTCGGCCAGAGGCAGCCGTTTGGCGATGGTCAGCTCCGACGCTCCGCCTGGAAGCGAGCTTACCGGCTCGCTGTACTCGAATATTTTGTCTGTCGACCCGTTCTTGACGATCTCGTATTCCACCGTGCCGGCCGGTTTCTTGGTCGCTTCATCCATCTCGAAGTTATAGAGCTGTAAATAGATCCCTAATTTGTCCGAAGTCGTGAAGGTCGAATCCAGCTTCGGGCGCACCTTCGATGCGCCGATCGCGAACTGACCGGTGCCGATGCTGGTCTTGGGAAGGCTCTCCAGCACATCCGCCAGGATCAGCGAACTGGCCGACAACTTGTCATCCTCCATCGCCGGAACGTCCAGAGCGACCGGGTAAACCGTCTGATTCCCGCCCACCACGTCTTTAGCCGCGATGCTCAGCCGGTATCGGCCCGGTTTTAGGGGCAGAGTTTTCTGATAGACTCGCTGACCTGCGGAAGCTTTTTGCAGCATCTCCGTCGGAAGATCCACCTGGATCAGTTCCTCGAACTGAGACGCCGGCCGGCGCGACATCGTGGTGACGCTTCCGTACAGATTCACGGTTGCCGTCGAAACGCCTTCCTTCTGCTTGAACTGGAGGTCCTTCATGTCGAACTGAATCGTGATGTAGGTCAGCACCGAGGACGAGGTGATCGGAATATAATCGACGTGCACCTTCATCGGCAACAGGTTGTATTTGATACTCGAATTGACCGCAGCTTCCAGATCCTTATACTTGATGGCCGGCGGTTTCTGGATCTTCGCGAACAACTCCAGGCGACCGAACTCGCTCATGCTGTCGGGCAGCGGCATAGAGCCGGTGCCAAGGTGCGTACCGTCAGTGCGCGTGAAGCGATCGTTCTTGCAGGCCATGCCCATCTGCTCCATCATGGTCAGGCCGGCGCCGGGAACGTACAGCAGGGCGTCCTTTTCCGAAGGATCCATAGTCAGGTGGTACTCACCCGACATCGTGGTGTCTACGAATTCGAGATTCACGTCGTTTCCGATCCCCTCGATGTAGCGATAGCGCCATTTCTCGAAAGGATAAGTCGAAGTCGTGCCGCCGCCTTCTTCGTAGGGCCGCTCATAAGTGCCGCCGGAGGGGTGCGATTCGTTTTCGTCCGGCGGTCCGTATTCGATGTAGATTCTGCCGCGATCAGTCTTCCACCCGGGAATACCCGAGGCAAATCGCTCATTGGCGTACGCGATCCGGCGATAATGCTCTTCGCGAAATTCGTTTTCTTCCGTGTCTGGCGTCGGGTCGCGGCGCAGCCAGAACTGCTCGACGAACTGCTCCCGCTCCTCGTCGGTTTGCAGCTTCTTGAAGGCGGCCTTCTCTTCGTCCGAGATGATGTAAACCACTTCCTCGTTCAGCCACTTCTTCCACGGCGTTTCGAGTTCTTTACGAAGCTTATCGTCCTGCTTTTTCTTCTGCTTCGCGGTCATCGGCTTGGCCACGGTCTCTCTATTTTGAGGCGCGGCTTTCGGATCTGTCTGCGCTTTTGGATCCGGGGTCGCCGGCGGTGGCGTTTGCCCGGCCATTCGTGGGACCAGAATCGACGCGGAGCAGAGAGTGACGAGCAGAATGGACCGCATAGGTTAAACCACCTTCAACCCTGATTTTACGCTGATTGCTTAGACGACGGCAATGGGCCCCCAGTTTCGACGAAATCGTCCCGGTTCAGGGACGTTCACCCGCCGCGAGCCGCGCGTCGATTTCTTCCAGCACCGGCTCGCAAAACGTCACGCTGTCAATGACGTAGTGCGCGCCGGCGGAGGTGAGGTTCACCCGGGCTTCGTCAACCCGTTCCTCGCGCTCGTCATCCGGTAGCGCCGCGAACTCCTGGGCGCTCAAGCCGATCTCGTTTCCGGTCACCGCGACGCCGATGGTCCACATGCCCGCGTTCAGGCCTTCCTCGATGTCGCTAGGCGTGTCGCCGATTTTCACCGCCGCCGCAGCCGCGCTCAGTCCGAATTCGAGCGCGACGCGCATGCACATCCACGGCTTCGGCCGGCCTCCGCCGACGTCATCCGGGCACAACGAGAAATCGGGGCGATAGCCTTGCTCGGCCGCCGATCGGAGGAGAAGGTCCAGCATCGGCCGGGTGTATCCGGTGGTGCTTCCAATTTTCCATCCGCGCGCCCGAAGATTCTCGGCGACACGGCCCGCGCCCAGGATCAGGCGCGAATATTCTTCCAGCACGTCCATCTGTAACGGGATAAACTCGGCGAACAGAGCCTCGACCTCCCGTTCATTTGGCTCCTTCCCCGGCCATTGCTTCGCGATATGCGGCAGGGCGAGAATGCGACGGATATGATCCTGCTTGAAAATGCCCATGTCGCGCCGGGCATCGGAATCGCTCAGCGTGATTCCGTGGCGCGAGAATAGCTCCCTTATTGCGCGCACCGGCGCCAGCGATCCATGGTCGACCGTGGTTCCGGCCCAATCGAAGATCACCGCTTCTAGATTCATTCGCGCATCTCCATCATCGTCTTTTCCGCGATCCCGAAGGACAAGGTCATCCCGGAGCCGCCGGGTGAGGTGACAATGCGCACTCCCGGCGCAGGCTCCAGGGATAAATAAGGTCTCTCCGGATGCTTGGCGTAGACGCCATACCAGCGCTGAGCGATGGTCAGGTCCGGAGCGTTTAGGAATTGAGAAATGTAGCCCAGCATCAGGTCGTCGATCTCGGATTTGTTGAAAATGTCGACGTGCAAACCGGATTCATGCGAGTCGCCGAGCGTCAGCTCGCCCTGTGCGGTCTGAGAAACCAGGCCGTGAATGCCCCAGTTGTCGTATTCGGGAGTCTCTTCCGCGATCCGGCGTTCGAGCGCCGCCAGCGTCCCGCAGACTCGAAAGGAGGGATAAAAGCGCAGCGTCAATCCCGCCGCGAGCGCGGGACCCAATCGCCAACCGTCGGGCTGAGGTACCGTCCGCAGCATCTGGAGTTTGACGCGGGTCAGTCCCGAAGAAGCATACATCGACGGATACAACGTTTCGAAATCGTCTCCGCTGCACACCAGGGCCTGATCCACGGACCATCGCTCCTTCGCGGATTCGATTGCGGGCAGATCGATGCTCCGGATCGCGCAACTGAACCGGAACTGGACGCCGAACTTCTCGCTGAGAAACGCCGGGAGCGCGGCGATGGTGACGCGCGGGTCGACGGTTAACTCGGTCGAGCTCCACAGCGCTCCCAGGAGCCCCTGGCACTTCGCGGCGTGCGACCGAGCCAGGGCCTGGGCTGCGTTCAACCACTGGCAGTCGTATCCCAGCGCGGCCGACTGCTCCGCGAACTCTTTCGCCACCGCGGCTTCGTCGTCCCGATACACCAGGTGCATGGATCCCTCGGCCGCATACGGAAGCTGCGCATGCTCCAGCACTTCGAGCCAATGGGCGCGGCTCCGCAGAGCCATCTGAAGCATCGCGCCGTGCGGCTGGCCGATGGGCCAGATCATGCCGAAATTGCGAATGGAGGCGCCGGAGGCCTGCACGCCTCGCTCGAACACGACCACTCGCAATCCACGCTGAGCGGCGGCATATGCGTGGGCCAGCCCCATGATTCCGGCTCCGACGATGGCGAGATCGGCAACTTGTTCCATCAGAAAGTTCAGGATAGCTGGAATGGATTACATAGAGGTGAAGGGGCGCCCCACGTAGTCGTACTCACAACGCCTGTCTTCCCGACTTACAGCGCTCGTCATCCCGAACGCAGCGAGGGATCTGCTTTTAAAGCGTTGAAAACAGCCCAACGAAAAGCAGATTCCGCGCTCCGCTCGGAATGACTTTGGGGCGGGATCCGGCATGTTTAGAAGCGTCGTTCAACATGGTACTAAGTGGCTGAACGTCCTAAAGCATTTTCCCGCCGTGGCCGATCTCTTCCTGAGAAAGGAATCTCACCCATGCGCGTCGCTTCTTTCATTTCGATCGCCCTTCTGAGCCTGACCGCGGCTCTGGCCGAGTCACGGCCCCAGACCACCACCTACGTCGACGGAAACCTGAGCGGGGTTTCGCCCAATACCGGCGGCACTTTGATGTTCTCCGACGACAAGGCGATGTACCTGCATACCGGTCTTGAAACCGTCGCGATTCCGTACGACGGCATCGATAAAGCCGAGCTCGGCGCGGTGAAGGAAACCTCGCATGACGTGCCGTTCTACAAAGTGTGGGCCCGCCGGCACCCCAAGACGCAGACGCAGTACCTGATCGTCAGCTTCAAGAATGAACAGGGTGAAGATAAGAATATGACTCTCGAGTTGGATACCGCGGCAGCCTCCACCGTGCTGGCGGATCTCCAGACTCGCACCGGCAAGAAGTTCTCCACGGAGCCGGTCGCGGCGGATGAGAGCAAGCCCGAAGTCAAGACGGAAGCCGCTGCCAAGAAGCCGGCCAAGCCAACCCCTGCCGCTGCCGCCACCGCCAAGCCCGCCGCGGACGAATGGTGGGGCGATTCGATCTGGAAGACCTCGCGTAACGCCGACAAGTGGACTAAGCCGGCTCCCACGGGCGCTCCCGATCAGCAGCAGCAGCAACAGCAGTAACGCGGCGATTCGGTCAGGCGATTCGCGCGCGTGTTATTCTGAATCCGAAAGTGTCGTAAAAATGCGCTTGCGGATCGCGCTGGCCGCGGGTTTTTTCGGGCTGATTTGTTCCATTGGCGTGCTGAACGCCCAGCGGCCTTTTAAAGAATATCCCGCGGTCGAGTACGAGAATTTTCCCATCCCTGCCGACTGGAACACCTCGCACGAATGGGTGCGCGCGCGGCTGCGCTATCCGGACGTCTACGGATATCCGAATCACATGCGCTTCCGTCTGGCGGGCGGCCGCTCGTGGCCCGGGCAGTGGACCATGGATTATCCTCGCTCGGATCGGCATCTGCTCGAAGGCGTGCGCCGCCTGACGCGTATCGACACGCGCTCCGTGGAACAAGTGGTGGATCTCGACGGCACCGACGACGTTTTCAACTGGCCCATGATGTATGCGGTCGAAGTCGGCCACTGGGTTCTGCCGCAAGATCAGGCAGCGCAGCTCCGCGATTTTCTTATGCGCGGCGGGTTCCTGATGGTCGACGACTTTCACGGGACCGAGCCCTACGAAGATATCCTGGGGCCGTTGAACGAATGGGAAACCTTCACCGCCAGCATGAGCAAAGTGTTCCCTGACCGGCCGATCGAAGACATTCCCGACAAAGATCCGATCTTTCACACCATTTACGATCTGGATGAGCGTTTCCAGGTTCCCGGGTCCTACAATTATTTCGAAACCCATTTGACCTATGAGAAGGGACCGACGGGGAAACAGCCGCACTGGCGCTGCATCCGCGACGATAAAGGACGCATCATCGTCGCCATTTGCCACAACATGGATCTTGGCGACGGCTGGGAGAACTCCGACGATCCCAAGTACGAAGAAAAGTGGTCGTCTCTCGCTTATCGGGTCGGCATGAATTATTTCATGTACGATCTGACGCATTAGAACCTATGTGAGACGCGATGATCCACCGCTGCCTGCTGTCGCGGCTCGTGTCGACGCGTTCTAAAAATTTGGCGATTCATGTGCGCCGTTCGTTGCGAAAGGCGCGATTTCTTCGCTGTGCTATTCTGGAGCCAACTGCAGGCACAACTGCAAGATTAGATGCGCCTTCGCTCGGTTCTTTTGCTCGTAATCGCGGGCTTCGCCACCTGGGGCGCCTTAAGGGCGCAAAAGCCGTTCAAAGACTACGCGACCGAAGAAGCGCACGCCGAATATCACCTTCCTCCGGACTGGAATCAGGTCACCGAATGGACCCGCGCGCGGCTGATCTATCCCTCGATTCTCGCTCCGCACGGCGTCCCCGACGGGTATCGCCGCTGGACCATCGACTATCCGCGCTCAGACCGCTTGCTACTGCAAGGCATCCGACGCCTGACCCGCATCGACACGCGTTCGGTGGAACAAAGCGTCGCACTGGACGGCACCGATGAAGTCTATAACTGGCCGATTTTGTACGCGGTAGAGGTCGGCTACTGGAAGCTGACCGATGAAATGGCGGCCCAGTTGCGCGAATATCTTCTGCGGGGCGGTTTCTTCATGTGCGACGATTTCCACGGCACCATCGAGTGGCAGAACTTCATGGCGAGCATGAGTAAAGTCTTTCCCGACCGTCCTGTCGTCGATCTTGATAACAAGGATCCCATCTTTCACGTCATATATGATCTGGATGATCG